>Ga0255762_10001578_pt1 | contig 19479 bp, 14 predicted proteins | sample 101ome_16_FD_179962 | JGI IMG/M metagenome (GOLD analysis project Ga0255762, IMG submission 179962) | Coastal salt marsh microbial communities from the Groves Creek Marsh, Skidaway Island, Georgia - 101401AT metaG (version 2) | ecosystem: Environmental > Aquatic > Marine > Intertidal zone >...
GACAGCACCCTCACAAAGCACACTGTATACCATACAGAGGCAAGAGACAACAAGACAAGACACCACCACGAAAGCAAGACACATCGACGAACGCGACGACACCACGGAAACTGGAAAAGGAGGGCGTCGACGTCTCGCTCTCGCGCGGCGGTATTGGTTTTCAAGACTTGGTGCGCTTCGACATCACCCCAGATGTGCTGGAGAAACGGGTTCCGAAAAAAGACGAGTTAAAGAAAAAGCTCGCCGCGATTCCAACTGAGGCCCTTTACGGGTTTCAGAGAGTTGCGGTTGAATTAGTATGCCAAGTATGTATTTCTGGTCAACCCGGCGCTCTAGTGTCGCTAGACACATCGACGAAACCCTGTCTTTAAACTTATGGCCCGTTCCCGTTGTTAGTTTTTCGTTTTCCCGAGGTCGGTGACGACGTTTGAGAACGTCGCTTTCGCACTTCCCGGCGCGCCGAGTCGCGGCCGCGCGCTTCGTTTCGCGCCATGTTTTCGACTCGTACAACTCGGACTCTTTGCTGCGCACGTTTTGTTCCAATTCTGCATCGATTTTCTAGAAAAAAGCGGGAACAAATCAAGACAAACAAATCGGAAGTTTTCTGCAAAGGCCACCGTTTGTGCGTCACATGTGCCTTGCATTCTGGACACGGTGGCCGCGATCGTATCGATCTCGCATTCGAGCGCCGTATGGAGGATACTCGAAAAGTCGTCATCTTTGCGAAGCACGTTCAGGAGAATTGCGATGGTAACCTGCCGCGGCAAAGAGATTGCGCCGAGCTCGAGGGATGGGACCGTGAGAGCGCCGGGACATCACGCGTTCAAGTCGGCCGTTGGTGGTACGATTTCACCACCAGAAACGACGGCGCTCGGAAGAAGCGCGTCGTCGAGGCCGCGGCACGCGACGACGACACGGCGAAGACCCAAGAGGCGTTGCAGTACTTGGCGACGTGCGCGAAGCGAGACGAAAAGAAAGGGGGGCCACCGAAACGATCCCGATGAACGACGTAACACGTACGATGAACTATAAATAAAAAGCCTTGTAATGATCATAGGTTTATTCACGATTACTTACTACTACTAACTCACCGCTAACGCACCACTAACTCACCGCGAGGCGAACAACCAATAGTTTTGCGCCAAGAGCACGATGTTGGCGACGACGATGACGAGCAAGAAGAAGGACGCGCTCGCGCTCAACACGCGCTCGATTGAACCGGAGGAGCGACGCGACGCGATGAGCGCGCCCGCCGTGAGCGCGAGCGCGACGGCTAACACGGTGTCGCGTTTGGCGACGGCGCTGCGATACGCGTCGAGTTCCTCTATCGCAGCCTCGACAATCTTCGAGGACGACTTCGTCGCTCGATCGACGGCGTCGTCGCACGCCTTTGAACTCTCTCGCGCCTTGCGCGACGCCTCGTCGAGCTGATCGGTCGAGTTCGACACGTTTTCCTCGATTTCATCAATTTCCCTACCAAACTGCTCGAGCGTTTCTCCGTATCGCGTGTTCAACGATTCGACGTACCGCGACAAAAGGCTTTGATTGAGCTCCAGGTCTTTAATCTTTTGCGCGAGCATCCGAAACACGTTCGCGTCGCCGCCGCCGCGAGCGAGGTCGTTGGGCGCAAACTTAGCCTTGGCCGTCGTGAGCGTCGTCGCGTTCGACGTCGCGTTGTCATTCTGAGGAGACGTGACGTTGCCGTACGCCGTGACGTTGGTTGTCGCGCCGCTGTGGTTGCCGACGCGAGTCGCGTTCTCTGCGTCGTCGCCTTCTATCGCGTCGTCGACGTTTGGCTCGACGACGACGTCATCACTCTTCGCCGTCTTCGACGACGCCGTCGCGTTTTTCGTCGAAACCTCATCCTCGTCTCGATCACCATCGTCCTTCGGTCGCGCGTCCTCCGTCTTCTTCGCCGACTCGACGACGTCTTCCGCGGATTCGTTCGCCTCGACGCCGTCGGCGCTCTCGCCGTCCTCGTCCTCGTTCTCGTCGTCGCTCAGCAAAGATTCAACCTCTTCAACCTCGGCTTGGAGACGCTCCATCTCCTCTTTCAACGTCTCTTTGGCGTCTTTTCCGTGCACGCGCAACAGACTCATCGTGCAAAAGTGTTGATTCTCGTAGTGACCGACGATGGCTATCCTCACGTACCTCACCCATAGCGGCGACGGCGCCGTGAACTTTTGAAAATTGCGCGCGTTGTCCGCGCGACCGCGCATGATTCGCGTCCACCCTTCCTCGATTTGATGGTGACCCGCGGTTCCCCAAATCTCAAAATCCTTGACGCTCGAACTGTGAAACTCAAAGTTGCCCAGCACGACGCTCGTGAGCGTCACCTCCTCGCTCAGTTCGACGACGACGAATTTGTCCGACGACGAACACGGCGAAATGTAATACGCATCCTTGTCTTCTCTCAACGCCGCGCTCGCGTGTTTCGAATCCTTGTTTGCGGCGACAACCTTCGCCCCGTTGCTAGAGGAGGCGTAATTATACAGTTCTGCGTCGCTCTCGCGGTACGCGTCGGGCTTCACCACGAGCTCGGCGTACCCGTCGTTTTCGAGGCGTCGGCGCTCCTCGTCGACATCGCCGACCGTCTCGTCCGACGCGTCCGCTTCGCTCGACGGTGTTTCGTCGTCACCCGACGTCTCGGGATCCCCGTCATCGCTCGCGGGCGCGTCGCTCGGAGACTCCGCGGCGTCCTCTTCCCTCGACGCGGCGCCGTCCGTCGCGCCGGCGCGCTCCGCGCGAGGCGACGAAGGAGGCGTCCCTTGGCCGCCGCCGCCACTGCCACCGATTTCGCGCGCGCTCGACGCGTTTTCATCGCCGTCGGCGTGAGTCTCCGCGACGGCGGTGTCGCCCTCGGCCGCCGCCGCAGCCGCAGCCGCAGCCGCAGCCGCGGCCGCGGCCTCGCGTTCCTCCTTTTGTTTCGCCTCCTTTTCTCTCTGTTTCTTCTGCGCCATCTTCTCCTCCATGTCCGCCTTGTACGCCTTGAGCGAGAGCAACGGCGCGCGATGTTTCTTCGCCTTGACCTCCGATTGACTCGGCGCCTGCGCTTCGCCCACGCCTCGACTCCACGTGGGAAAGCATCGACACATGGTCTCCTCGCTGAGCGTCCTTCCCAGGACAAAGTATCTAAACTCCTCCAACGCGCTCGCGCTCGCCGCGTTGGCGCACGCGTCTCTCGCGTCCTCCTCCTCCGCGTCACCGCCGCCGACGACGACGGTGGCGTCGCTCCCCTCCTCGACGACGGTCGCGCGCGTCGGCGTGAGCGTCAGCGTCACCACGAGCATGACCAGCAGCGACAGCACCCACACCGCCCCTCCACCGACGACGACGCGACTCGACGCTCGTCGGCGCCCCCGTCGCCGTCCATCGACGCGCGTTCGACGACGACGACGACCGTCACCGTCGCCGTCGTCGCCTCCCATCGCGCGCCCCGACGACCGACCGACTGTCGCGGCGTCGACGCAATCACAATCAATCACGCGCGTCGCGTCGTCGCCGCCATTCGAGTGACGGGACGTTTTTTGACTTGACTTTCAAACAACAAACTATAGTCACCATCCATCGAAAAAGTATCGGGGATCTAGGGTTCAGACCCGACCCCTCCAGTCCGAGAGCGCACTCGATCTTCGTTTCGTTTCGTTTCGTTCGGTCGTCGTGGGGAGTGGAATCGACGTCGTCGACGGAATGGATGACGAGTGGACGACGGACGAGTGGACGAGCGACGAGCGATCGTGAGAGCGATCGTGAGAGCGAGGGACGATGGACGCGCGCGAAAACCGCCGGGACGACGACGACACGGACGACGACACAGACGACGACACAGATGACGATGCTGTGTTCATGACGACGAGGCGCGACGACCGAGACGACGCGGACGACGACGCGCGAGACGATCTCGTCCCCGACGAGACGACGACGACCGAGACGACGTGGGACGCGCGCGTCGATTCTCTTCGCGAGGCGGTGCGTCGGTACGAGCGCGCGACGCGGACGCACGACGCGTGCGAACGAGAAACGGTCGCCGCGCGACGACGACGACGACGCGCGCGGGCGCGACAGCGCGTCGAGGAGGCGGCGGCGCGCATCGAAGCCTTGTGCGACGCGGAGACGACGCGTTTCATCGCCGGGACCTGTTCCAAGGGCGCGATCGGGGACGATGAAGGCGCGGATGCGTCGCGCACCCAATCGTCGCCTCTCTGGCTCGACGACGACGACGACGCGCTCGAATCGCCGACGACGATGGAACGCGCGGCGCGCGACGACATCGAACGAGCGCGACGTGCGTACCGATCGAGACGCGCGCTGGAGAAGACGCACGCGTCGGCGTTTGCCATAGAGCGGAGTTTAGAGGAGACGAGACGCGCGCTCGACGCCGCGCGCGTCCTCAAAGACGGCGAAGACGACGAAGACGACGCGTTGGTCGAGATTGACGCGCGTCTGCGCGCGTGTCGACGGTGGTGCGCGCTTGATGCGCTGAAATTTTAATGTCATCACTACTGTACGTGCTACGCGCGCGCGTGTCGACGACGCCGACGCTTCTTTTGTGTCCTACCATTTCATCTTCCCGGCCGGCGACGGTTTCTTCTTTCCGGCCGGCGCGCCGCCTCGCTTCTTCGCCTTGAGCGCTCTGTACGCGGCGATGGCGCTCTCGCGCGCCGAGTGGACGTTCGACGTCGTCGCACTCGCCGCGTTCGTCGCCGCCTCTCTCACCCGCGCTTTCCCCATCGTCGTCGATGCCTTCGCCGCGACGGCGTCCGACGCGTCGCCGTCGAGCCGCCGCTTTTCGCGAAGTTTTTGCTTCCACAACATGTCCTCCTGCGCCTTGCCCATCTTGACGTACGATTTCCCGTTGAACCCATCGACGTGTTCGTCGAATAAGACTGTGAATTCTTCTAAAAACGTCTCGCTCGCAATGTTCACGTACGTCGACGTCTTCGCCAATCCCTGTCCGCCGTATTTGGCGCGCACCGGTTGGAGCACGGGGGCGATGACGGCGTCCACCTCTCTCGTCGTGAGCGCGCGATGTCCGTGCGCGGACACTCTCAGCGCGCGCATCAATCTCGGTTTCGCCCCACCTCTCGACGACCACGTGCTCTTCTTGCTCTTACTCGTCGTCGTCTTACTCGTCGTCGTCTTCCCGCCGAAGACCGTCGAGGCTGAGGACGCCCTCGCACCGCTCCCGCGTCTCGCCGCCTCGGCGCGCGCGGCTCGCTCGGCGTCGAACGTGCGCGCGGTGCGCTCGGCGTTCTCCGGAAGACCGCGCCCGTGGGCGTACTTCTTCAACAGTTTCCCCATGTCCGCCGACGACGACGAGGCGCGCACTGCGGAATGAGTGAATGAAATGACATGAATGAAATGGTCGAGGTGTCCCCGCACTCTCCGTCGAGCGCGAGGGGGAGAGAGACGCGCGCGTCGTCGTCGTCGTCGTCGTACCCGTCGTCCCCGTCCCCGTCGTCGTCATGTTGGCGCGCGCGCTCGCGCGAACGACGACGTCGACGTCCATCGTCGTCGCGAGACGAACGCTCGGGGAGACGGCGGCGGCGCGACCGTGTGCGCGGCGAGCGACGGTGGTGCGCGCGCGGTCGACGACGACGACGACGACGACGTGGATGACGACGACCGTGACGGCGTCGACGGTGCGCGCGCGCGAGTCGCGACGCGCGTCGACGTCGACGACGACGCGCGCGAGACGACCGAACGGGGGCGCGGGACGACGCGTTTCGAGCGGAGGTGGCGGCGGTGGCGTCTTCGACGACGGCGACGACGCTGTCGGCGCCGAATCGTCGGGAGATGAAGATTATTTCGCCGGTTTTCTTCCGAATTCAAAGTCCACGCCTCTGGTTCCGGAGAACGCCGCCAGAGGCGGGCGCGCGAAAGGCGCGGCGTCGCCGCGCTTCAACGGCGAGGCGTACAAGACGCCCGCGGAGAGACGACGGGCGCGAGACGAGGGTGAACGTCTCAATAAAGCGCTGGCGAGTTTGGGTGTCGCGAGCCGACGCGGTGCGGACGATTTAATATTCGGTGGTCGCGTCAAAGTGAACGGCGTCACGGTGACGGCGCCGGCGACAAAGGTCAACCTCAACGCCGACGTCGTCATGGTGGATGGGAAAGTCATCGAGGGCGGCGTGAGCTTCGTCAAGGAGCACACGTATTTCATGCTCAACAAACCCAAAGGGTTCGTGTGTAGCGCCAGGCCGAACTCTTCGGGAGGTAAGACTGTGCTCGATTTGTTTGAGCAGTGGCGAGAGGAGTTTACGACGCAATTTCCTGGCAAGCTCCCGCCGAGACTCTTCACCGTCGGTCGACTCGACGTGGCCACGACCGGGTTACTCTTGGTGACGACGGACGGTGATTGGTGCCAGCGCGTGGCGCATCCGAGCAGCGAGGTGGTCAAGCAGTACATCGTGACGGCGAATAATAAACCGACGCGAGCGCAAATTTCGGAAATGGCCAAAGGGACGGACGTGGATGGCGCGCACGTCGTTCCAGTGCGCGTCGAAACAATGGGCGCGGACGGTGGACCGAAAAATCGCATCTTAGTCGAGGTGGTGGACGGTCGTAATCGCGAGGTGCGCATCTTGTGCGCGAACGCCGGCATTGACGTGAAAAATTTGAAGAGAACTCGCATAGGAGGTTTGCGCATGCCCAAGGAGCTTCCCTTGGGCAAGTACGTTCGGTTACAGCCGCACCAAGTGGCGCACGTGCTCGATAAAGGGTTGGCGCGGAACGGTGGCACGTTTTAGTGGCAGTCAACAGTCTACAACAGTGTAATAACACATAGCTCGCCCGCGCGAATTCGGTTCCTCTCTTCAGAATCTTTGGCGCACCGCAGCACCGCATTCGTCCGCGTTGAGCGGAGTCCAAGAAAAGTTCGCGAATCGCGCACGCAGATGGGGTGCGCGCGAACGGTGATTTGATGCTGTGGGATGAAAATACAAACGGTTGGATTGATAGGAGGCGTAGGATTGATGGGAGGCGCGGACGGAGGAGGGGCGGCGCGGAGGCGGCGCGGAGGCGGCGCGCGCGCGCGAAGGCGGTTGACGACTCACTCGCGCCCCTTGGCGTACGCTCTGCGGAACGCCGTGACGCCCGTGGACACGACGTTAAAGCTCACGCCGGCGAGGAAAAGAATGGCGAAGATCTCTTCGTCGACGACGGGAATGCCGAATTCTTGGTTGACTTGTTCGAGCGGCCCCAAGCCGCCGGTTTCCACGTCGCCGACGAACGCGAACGCCGTCCCGAGCATGGCCAATCGCCCGTTGAACAGCTCGTACGGCTTTTGTTCCCGAACGTTGGTTTCGTACGCCTTTTCAATCTCCGAGAACGCCGCGGCCGAGGCTTGCGCGCGTTGTCCGGCGTTCCGTCCGCTCACCGTGCGAATCGGATTACGCATCCCTTGCGAAAAGCCGAGCAAGAGCGCGCTTCCGAGCACCAACCACACCAGCACGACGCTCTCGATGTAAAATCCCCCGAGCTCGAGCGCGTCGCGCGCGATTTCCATCGGATTCACGTGTCTCGCCACGTACGACGACTCCATCGTCAACTGTTCGATGGGCCCGTCGCCTCGCGTGAGGACGTCGCCGACGGTGGTTCCCAAAAACCCGAGCATCGCCGCCCGTCCGAGTCCGAGCTCGACGCCCTCGATGCGGTCGGCGTCGGCACCCCCGCCCGCACCCCCGACGCCGACCGCACGCGTCGTCCTCCTCGCCGCGCGCGCCGCCGGTCGTCGTCCTCGCGAACGCATCGGCGTCGACGTCACCATCACGCGCCCCGACACCGACGTCGCGCGCCCTCCCATCTCGCGCGCCGCGCGCGCGCTCGCCCGCGACGCCACCGACGCCGACGCCGACGACACCGCCGACGCCGTCATCCGCGCCATCGCGTTCGCCCGCACCGTCGTCGCGCGCGTCGTCGTCGTCGAACGAGTCGGACACTGTCGAGATTCGAGTCGACATTCATTCAATCCTTCACTCGTCGTGCGCGGCGGCGACCGTGAGGTGAGGTGAGGTCGACGTCGACGTCGACGTCCGTCGACCGAGCGACGAGGGGCGGGGGACGAGGACGAGGAGGATGCGGACGACGTTCGCGGTGGCGATGCGCGCGACGACGTCCTCGCGTCCGACGACGACGACGACGAGCGCTCGAGGCGCACCGCGAACGAGGATGGGACGGGCGATGCGCGTCGTCGCGTCGGCGACGGGGGCGGTGGAGGCGCGATTACCGCGAACGACGCGATTGGGGTCGTCCGGTGTGCTCGTCACCGATGTGTGTCTGGGCACGATGACGTGGGGCGTGCAAAACACCGAGGCGGAGGCGCACGCGCAGCTCGACTACGCAATCAAAGAGCGAGGCGTCAACTTTATCGACACGGCGGAGATGTACCCGGTGCCGATGAGCGATCCGACGTGGATGCCGGGGACGACGGAGAGATACATAGGGACGTGGCTCGGGAAGAATCCGGGCGTTCGAGAGGATGTCGTCATCGCGACGAAGATTGCCGGTTTCGGGGCGTCGGCGAAAATCGTCGACAACCGTTTTCCAAACAGAGACCGACCGGGGGAGGCGACGGGTCGTTTAGACAGAGATTCCGTGCTTCGCGCGTGCGACGCGAGTTTGGAAAGATTACAGACCGACTACATCGATCTGTATCAGATCCATTGGCCCGATCGGTACGTTCCCATCGGCGCGTTTTACGGTTCGCCGGCGTACAATCCAGAGCTCGAGCGCGCCGACTCGGTGCCCATTCGAGAGACGGTGGAAGCGCTCGGTGCGCTCATAAAGGCCGGTAAGATTAAACACTACGGTTTATCCAACGAGAGCACGTTCGGGGTGTGCGAATTCGTGCGAGCCGCGGACGAACTCGGCGTGCCCAGACCGGTGACTATTCAAAACTCGTTTTGTCTGTTGCACCGGTCGTTTGAAACCGAACTCGCCGAGGCGTGCGCGGAATCCAACTACGACATCGGTCTTCTCCCCTGGACACCGCTCGGCGGTGGGGCGTTGACGGGCAAGTATCTCGACGGCGCGGGCGTTCCGGCCGAGGGACGGCTCGTCAAGTATAAAAAGTATGGTTTCCACCAGCGCTATTTGAACGCGCCGTCGCGTCTCGCCACGGCTGAGTACAAGAAGATTGCCGACCACGAGGGCGTCTCTCTCGCCACGCTCGCCTTGGCGTGGTGTAAAACGCGCTCGTACGTCTCCAGCACCATCATCGGCGCAACGACGATGGATCAACTCAGAGAAAACATCGACGCCTTCTCGCCCGCCGTCGCGCTGAGCGAGGAGACGCTCAGAGCCATCGACGAGGTCCACGAGCGGTGTCGCGACCCATCCATCCAATCGGACTTTTCGGAATGACGGTCCTCCTCGCATCGTTAACACGTTGTCATCGCCATTGTTGTCATCATCCGCGCGCGTCGTGCCTTTCCCTTTCCCGCGCCGCCTCCCTCCGTCGTCGTCGCTTTGTTTTTAAAAAAACGCGTTTCCAGACGGACGGATACCGAACCGTCACTCTGACGCCGACGCGCGCACCGTCGCGTCGAGTCGACGAGAGGCGCGCGAACATGCGCGCGTTCTCGTTCGCACCGCCACCGCGCGTCGCCACCGCGTCGTCGCGCGATGCGTTCCGCGCGCGAACCACCGTCGCCACCGCGTCCGCGTCGCCACCGCGTCGTCTCAACGGTCGCGCGGAGATTTTGACGAGGACGAGGATGAGGACGACGCGAGACGACTGCGACGCGCGCGCGCGATGGACAAAGATATCATCGTCCTCTTCGTCATCGTCGATGTCGTCGCGCGCGACGCGGGTCTCGCGTCTCGCGACAACGACGTCATCGTTCGTCTCCGAGTTGTTCGCCGACGCGACGCCGGCGGAGGGCGAACGCGCGCAATACGTGGCGACGCTGTCGGTGTGTCTGGCGATGCTGAGCGTCGGGTGCGCGTGCGGTGCGATCGCGGGTGCGTTGGTGTACATCGAAGCGGGAACGGTTCTCGGAACGTTGACGACGACGGCCAAGGGCGCCGTGGTGGCGGCGCTCCCGTTGGGGGCGACGTTTGGGTGCGCGGCGACGCCGGGATTGAATGAACCGCTCGGACGGCGGTTCGCGCTCGCGTGCTGCGACGTGGGATTCATCGTCTCAGCCGCGCTCATGGCGACCGCGTGCGCGATCGAACAGGTGGTTTTCGGACGATTCGTCGCCGGACTCTCCGTGGGCATCGCGACGTCCATGTGCACGATGTACATCTCCGAATTCGCGCCGGCGAAATCGCGAGGTAAACACAGTGGATTGGCACCCTTGTCCGTGACGATCGGATTGCTCTGTTCGTTCGTGCTCTCTCTCGTCGCGGCAAGCTTTGTCGACGGCTGGAGGTACATGTTCGCCGTCGCGGCGCTGCCCGCCGCGGCGCAACTCGCGATTCTCCTCTACACCAAGTGGCTTCCCGAGTCGCCGAGATGGCTCGCGGAAAATTGTCGCGTGGGTGAAGCCAAGGCGATGCTCAACAGACTCGGACAACCGAACGTGGACGTGCACGTCATCGCTCTGAACGCGACGACGCGGCCGACGAAGAAGGTTTTCAATCTCTTCAAGGATTCCAAGACTCGAAGAGCTCTCGGCATCGCGAGTTTGATGAACTTTTTCCAACAGGCGTGCGGCATCAACGTCGTGATATACTACGCGCCGAAAATACTCAGTGATCTCGGCTTCGACCGTTCGCACGCAATCGCTCTCACCGCGTGCGTGAGCGTGGTTCAAATTCTCGCGGGTACGTGGCTCTCGCGAAGCATTGACAGCATCGGCCGGCGGCCGGTGGCGCTCGGCGGGATCGCCGCCATCTCGTTTGCACTCGGTTTACTCACGCTCAGCGTCACACCAAGTGTGTACACACACTTCATGAGCGCGAGTTGTGCGCCCTGGCTCGCCGTGGCTGCGATTCTCCTCTTTCGAATCGCTTTCAGCGTGAGTCTGGGTCCCGTGCCATACATCGTGACGAGCGAAGTGTTTCCTCAAAAGGTGAGAAATGCGGGAGTCAGCGCCGCCACCGCGGTGCAATGGGTCATGAATGCCGTCGTGACGTTTTCGTTTCTTCGTATCCGCGAGATGTGGAGCGCGCAAGGCGTCTGGATGTTATACTTCACGGTGAGCATCTGCGCGTTTGGCATCATTTACAAAATGCTGCCGGAAACCACCGGTAAAGTTTTAGAGGAAGCTTAGAGAGACTAGTCATCTATCCATATGTAAAACAACGCAACTATACATCTACTGCTAATACAATCAATTTTCTTCCATCAGTCGTAACATCGCGCCGGGGTGACGGCGTTGTCGTCCAAAAAACTGAGAGACACGTCGGCCACGTCTCGAGAAGTCAAATCGTGCGCCGCCAGATATTCATCGCTCCAGAATTTCGTCATGTGCCGCAGTCCACTATCGCACGCGATCGTGCACACGCAGTGTCCCGGACCCAGAGACTGCGCCACGCGCACGGCGGAGACGAGATTGACGGCGCTCGAACTTCCGATGAAGAGTCCGTCGTGTTTCGCGACGAATCGACTCATCGCGACCGCCTCGGCGTCGCTCACTTTCACCGCTCCTTCGAGCATACCGGAACGTCCGAGCAAAACCTTAAAATTCTCTGTGATTCTATTTATTCCGACACCCTCTGTCACCGTATCAAACGGGTTTTTTAGTCTTTTCCCTTCCGCTTCTTCCTTAGTGTACATGACGCCTCGGCAGACTCGATTGAACAATCCGCTTCCTTGCGGATCGGCGAGAAATAACCTGATTGATGGTTTTCTCTCCCTCAGAGCCGCGCCGACGCCCGCCAGGGTTCCACCGGTACCGCACGCGCACACGAAAGCGTCCAGCTTTTCACCCAACTGGGCGAAAATCTCTGGGCCGGTGCCATCCTTGTGCGCGCGATAGTTGGCTAAATTTTCAAACTGATCGGCAAAGTACCCGCCTCCCTCACCGCGCTCCGATCGTGCGTTTTCAGCTTCGCGTCGCGCCACGTTCACAAAGTGACCGCGATTCGCGATCGACACCGGCCGCACTCGCGCCACTCGAGCTCCGTATGCCTCGACGAGTGACGATTTTTCCTGCGCCGCGTCGTCCGGCATCGCGACGAAACACTCCACCCCAAGCGCTTTACACACCATGGCGAGAGACACACCCGTGCTCCCGGCGGTGCCCTCCGTGCACAGACCGCCTCGCCGCAGAGCACCGCTCGCCAAGGCGTCCTTGACGATTCTCAGAGCGACCCGGTCCTTGACTGAACCGCCAGGATTGAGAAACTCGCACTTGACATAAATCTCACACCCCGTCAGCGCCGATAACGACTCGACGCGCATCACGGGCGTGTTTCCGATCACTCCGAGCACGTCCTCGTGCTCGCGCGACGCGCTCTCCGCCGTCTCGGGCGCGCGCGCCCACCGCCCGCCGTCTTTTCGTCCACCTGGCGCGTTTTCGTCCCGCGCCTCGGCGCGCCGCCACGCGCGTTGATACGCCGCGCAGAGGACCCCGCACGCGGCGACGGCGACGATGGTCGCCGTCGCCGTCGCCATCGTCGACGACACCGTCGACGACGACATCGCCGGCGAGAGGAGTCGATCCGCCGGACCCGAGAGTGGCGTCATTCCTTCGCTCTCCGTTCACCGTCGACGCGCGAGGTCGACATGTCCGGCGCGCACGGCTATCTCGATGAGCACACGCTCGTCCAAAACTTTAACGCCGTCGACCAGAACGGGAACGGGGCGATTGACGCGAGAGAGCTGCAGAGAGCGTTAGCCGCGACTAATCTCGTCTTTAGCTTGCAAACCATCGCGCTTCTCATTCGATTGCACAGCGCGCAGGGGAACAAATCCGGGGTGCTGTCTTTCAGCGAGTTTAAAAAGGTGCACGAGTTCTTGGTGAACGCGCAGAACTCGTTCGCGCACTTTGATTCGGACAAGAACGGCAAGTTGGGACGAGAGGACGTCTTTAAAGCGCTGGCGTACGCGGGTTTCGGCGACGTGGACGAAACCGCGATCAAGCACGCGTGCAAAGCGTTCGATCCCGATCAGTCGAATGACTTATCTTCGGATCAATACATCGGTTTAATGCTCTTTCTCACGGCGGCGAGGAAGGTGTTCGCCAGTTTCGACCGCGACGGGTCTGGAAGAATCACCGTAGACTTCAATCAGTTCGTGTACGCGAACGCAAAGACGCGGTAGACAAGCTCTAGAATCTGAACGTGCATCATTATTTCTATCGATAGCGCATGTATTATTTCATTTCATCGCACATCGTGCTCAATCCGCCTTGACGCTCGCCGTCTTCGGAGGATTGCCTCCGTCGACGAACAAGTTCTTCGCGTAGAATGCGAGCATGAACGCGCTCGTAAAGGCTAATATTCCGCTCGGGAATAAGACTGCAGAGGAGAGATACTTTTTCCACATGACGTTGGCCAGTGCCGCGGTCACGAGCGCGCTCGCCGTCGTCCACGGAGCGCTCGATTTCCCAGAAGACCAACTCTTCAAACTTCCCACACCCATCGCGACGAGCGCGAGACCGATGCTCCCGCCGGACACGAGACTCGGCACTGACTTTTTGAGCAGGAAACCGAGTACGCCGAAAACGGCGACGAGTCCACCCCAGGGCAGGGTGAAACAGAAGTCGTGCTTCGGAAAGCACATCCCAGTCATGCCTTCGCTCGACGCGTGCGGCCAACAGCGACGGGTGGACGCGTCAGACGTCGCGCGAACAGAAACGATGGATCGATTCGCTGCGGACCGCGTCGTGGTCACTCCTCCGAGGCGGTGGACGCGGGACGCGACGAGTGCGCGCGCGCGATCGGTATCGGTCCTGGAGTCGCAACGGTGGCGTGGCCGTTGAGGAGGCGACGCGACCGCGCGAACGGGTGGCGCGCGCGATGAAGCGCGATTCGTGCGAGCGTGGATGCGCGCGGCCGAATAGATAGCGTTCGACTTCGCGAGCATTCACAGCGCGAGGGGCACGCGTCTTCGTCTGCGGGGACGGAGGGACGCGAGAGACGCTCGGGACGCGAGTTACGTCGTGATGCTCTGATATTACAAAACAATCGTTCGAGACATTCGAGACGTGCGTCGCGACGAGTGCTGCACCGAACGCTCTCATCTCGAGCGACTGTGGTCGGAGATTGATTTAACGCGCCGAACGCGACTGCGCCGTCTCCGCCGCTTCCTTCGCGTCTTCGATGGCCAAAGACTCGAAATATTTGTCGTACCAATCGGCCGCGACCTCGATCTGATCCATCTCCGCGTAGATATCCGCGATGATGCCGTACGCATCGGTCGCCACGCTCGTGTCGTCGTGTTCCGTGGACAACGACAAAACCGTCTTCATGTGAACGAGCGCTTCCTCGAACTCTCCCAAACGCACCGCAGCCGCGCCCAAGCCGCGCTCCGCCTTGCGAAGCGCCTTCCAAGGCTCCTTCAGCGAGGTTTCGTTGGCGACGATGAGGGTACGCGCCTTGGAAAAGATTTGCTTCGCTTCGCTCGCCGCTTGCGACTTGAGCTTCGCCTTGCCCGTCTTGAGCATGCCGAGGATGTCCACGACGATGTCGTTTGAGTTTTCATCCATGGAATCCATCGCGAGCGTCACTTTTCGACCTTGACTCGATCGAAGCTCCTTGCGCACCTCCTTGTTCACCTTGAGCAGAGTGGCGTTGAGACGCTCAATCTCTTCGGCACGCCTCCGCGCCTCGGCGCCGCCCACCGCCGAACCCACGAACCCGATCGTCTGTCCGACGATGAGAAGGGAGATCAAATCCTTGTGATCCACCTCAAGCCCCGCGAACTTGACGATGAAGTTTTCGGTGAAAATCTCATCCGGCTGCGTGAGTTCTTTCGGCAACGCCGCGCTCGCCGCCTCGGGCGCCGTCGCCCTCGTCGTCGCCGCGCCCGCGAGCGCCGCCAACCCCGCGCTCAAAAACTTTCGTCGTCGGTGCGACGACACCCCGCGCGCCGTCTCCATCGCATCGCTCGTCTTCGCATCGTCGTCCACATCGCGTCCCTTCGCACGCACCGCGTCTCCCACCGCGCGCGTCGTCGCCTCGACGCGTCCACCCGACGACGACGATCGTCCTCTCGACGAGGTCATCCGATTCGTCCTCATCGACGGTCGCGTCGCCACGCACGTTCGCCCCGTCGTCATCGCCACCATCGCACTCATCGTCGTCGTCGTCGTCGTCTCTCGCGCGCTCGTCGTCGTCGTCGACACCGCGCGTCGCACACCGTCGCGGTCGCGCACCCGCTATTCGCTATCCACACACACGACGCGCGAATAATCAATCATTCATTCATTCATTCATTCATTCATTCATTCATTCCATCAATCACACCGTCCATCCATCACACCGTCCATCCATCACACCGCCGTCGATCGTGAAACACGGGCGATTCGAGCGATCGCACGCGCACGCCCACACCACGGGCCGAGCGCTCGATCCCCACCGCGTCTCGCGTCGGTGCGTCGGTGCGTCTTCCACACGCACGAGACGCGCGTCTCGCGTCTTCCACACCGTGCGCGTGCGTACGCCGATCCATCGTCGTCGTACTCAAGTACTCCCACGGACGACGTGCGACGTGCGTGTGTGCTGATGCGTGCTGACGTGGCACAATCACGCACACGGCGGGAAAATTGAAAGAAATCGGCGCGAAGGGGAACGTGAAAAATATCGAGTGGGGAGATGGATGTGTGTGAGATATGTGTTCAAAACGACGGCGAGTCATGACTCTAGAAAGAGGGGTCATAGAGCGTCGGCACCGCGACAAAAAAGCCATTGCGATTCGAGCGATCGAAATCGCGCGCGCGGTCGGTCGTCTCGTCACCTCTCGACGCGCGTCGACGAGTGATCGCGAGAGCGCGCTCGACCGATCGAGCGAAAATCGTCGTCTCGAACGCGCGCCGTCGCGATGAGTGATACCACCGAAAAGGCGAAAACGCCCGCCGCGGGCGCGGACCCGCTCAATTTCAAGGATGAGTCCAACATTTTGCGATTCGTTCGACCGAGCCGTTGGGTTTCCGTCGACATCGCGGGGTACCCGGTGCGTGCGCGCGAGAGAGATGTATTTTAGATTTTTTGTTGCGCGTATTTTCGACGCTCGTGGCGCGTCGCGTCGCCGCGTCGCGTCGCCGCGAGGGGGAATCGTCGCGCGCGCGATTGAATCGCAGGCGGGGGCGACCGGGACACCCCGCCACGTCGGGGGGGGGTGACGCTGAGGACGATTCGATGTCTCTGGTCTCACTGTTTACTCATATGTACGAAACGACCAACAAATGAATTGAATTGAACGAGTGACTGACATGTCGCACAATCTTTTATCATCCTCGCGCGCAGATGCTTCGCATGAACTGGGTGAGCTCCGGTCTCGCCTCTCTCGTGCTCTGGACCTTTGTCATCTGGGCGCTCTCCGCGGGCGTCAACGCCGCCGAGGAGGTGAAGGGCTGGCAAGCGTGGATCACCGTCAACTGGACGTGGTTGTACATCGCGACGCAAGACGTGTGGTTCATTTTCATCATTTACCTGTTGTTCACGAAGTACAAGGACGTGAAACTCGGACGCGACGACGAAAAACCCGCCTTTTCCGATTACGAATGGTTTTCGATGTTGTTTGCGTGCGGCATCGGCGTCGGTTTGTACACCTTTGGCGTCGCCGAACCGATGTGGTACTACCGCATGAACTACTACAACCCGCAGAAGATCCCCATCGTTAATGATGATCAGCGAGCGCAACAAGCCATTTTCATCACGCTCTTCCACTGGGGTATTCACGGTTGGATTCCGTACGTCCTCGTGGCCATCACGTTGGGCGTCATTTGCTACCGACACGGTCGCCCGATGACGATTCGCGCCGCGTTCTACCCGCTTTTGGGTGAAAACGTCAACGGTCTCATCGGTGATCTCATCGATGCCTTGTCCATCTCGTGCACCACGTTCGGCGTGTGCACGTCTCTCGGCCTCGGCGTCACGACCATCGCCACGACCATCGCTCGCCTCAACAGCGACGTCAACCCGAACTCTGACACGACAAAGGGCTTGATCATCTGGATCATCACCGGTATCGCGTGCGTCTCCGTCATCAGTGGCTTGAAGAACGGTATCAGACTTCTTTCAAAGATCACGTTCTCGATCGGTTTGATCTTCTTATTCGGTCTCATCTGCGTCGACGATCCGATGTTCTTGATGAACAGCTTTGTTCAATCCATCGGCCACTACCTCCAGTGGGTGACCGTCGTCGGTTGGGATTGCGATGCCTGGCCCGCGCTCACGGGTGGTCTCCTCGGAAATGGCAAGAATGGATGGACGCACGATGACGGAAGCTGGAAATCCACCGCCAAGGGTTGGGCCGGTTACGCGCTCGGACGTTCTGGCGAGCATAACATCATCGACAGCGTCAACACGGTGGCTGGTAATCCGACTCAAGATTTCGACGCAATGTGGGGCAAACGCACCGGATTCTATTTCATGGATGACTGGACCATCTTCTACTGGGGCTGGTGGATCTCCTGGGCCCCGTTCGTGGGTATGTTTATCGCCAGAATCTCTCGCGGCAGAACCGTCGGTCAGCTCATCAAGGGCGCGTTCATCGCCCCGGTGCTGTTCGGATTCTTCTACCTCACCATTCTCGGTTCTCTCGGCATCAAGATGCAACGCGTCGCGGAGATGGCCATTGGTACGTCGACTAGCGTCGATTGGTCCAAGGGTGGTGGCGCCGTCGACTGCGGCGCCTTCGGTTACTCGGGCTCACAACTCGACCCCACCACGGCTGGATACGCGGCGGGTAAGGCGTTGCAAGACGCGGGGTACTACCCGTTGTCCTGCAGAAACGGACCGGACCACATTCTCGACGTCGTCGAACCGTACGGTAAGTTGGCGCGACCGTTCCAAGCGTTGATCCTCATCGCTGTCTCCCTCTACTTCATCACGTCTTCCGACTCTGGTTCGTACGTCGACGATTTGATCTCCGCCATGGGTTACGAAAACCCGCCGGTGCTTCAAAAGGTGTACTGGTGCTTCACCGAAGGTGCACTCGCGACCGCGCTCGTGTACAGCGGTGGTTTGAAGATGGTTCAAGCCGTTTCCATCGTCGCCGGTTTCCCCTACACTCTCGCGCTCAACTTTATGTGCTTGTCCCTCTGGAGAGCGCTCCTCGACGAAGGCGGAGACGAAGAGTACCGCCGCAAGCGCAAGAGCTTCAACACGTGCCTCTTTGACTTCTTGGAAGCGTTCAAGCCGCTCGATGCGAGTACCAGCGCTCCGGGTGCCAAGGACCGCGTGTTGAGCGCCCTCAAAAACTTGATCTTCCCGTTCCAAGCCATCGTGAAGTGCAAGGAAGCCGTCGGCGCCGATAAAAACGTCGCCGTGATGAACGGCGCCATCGTCACCGGCCTTCTCTGGACCTTTATCGGTCTTCTCGCCTCCACGGGCGCCAAGGCGAACACGCACGGCGTGGCTTGGTTGATGTTTTTCATCTTCGTCTTCTGCGTCGCCGGCATCCGACGCGAACTTCGCGAAAAGAGAAACATCATCGGCGGCGTCATGGAAGACTTTACCTCCGTCATGGCTCTCTGGCCGTTCGCGCTCGCGCAAATGGAACACGAGGCCGACGCCGACGACAAGATGGCGTGATCGAATCAATAATTCAGACCATCTCTCACACAGTCGGTCTCTCCGTGATCGAGCGACGCACCACTCGCGCGCTCGACACGAATAATAAATAAATTAACAAAACGTGTTGACCTTGTCCTTACAAGAAAATATCAGACGAGTTGACGAGTTGCTCAGACAATTTTTACGTTGTCGTCTCGTACGTATTAGAACATCATCGTTGTCAGGATTGAAACTTTCATTGTCATATAATAATCAAATCCATATTACATCTCATCACTATTCGAACGTTGTCGCAGCCCGATCGATCGACGCGGCGAGCGAGGCGACGCGGCGCGCGACGTCGACGGTTTCCATTCAAACCACCCTCGACAGCTCGGACGCCGCGACGGCCCAAGGCGACACTCCGCGCCTCTCTCTCGCGGCGTCGCGCGCAGAGAGAGAAAACGGTCGCGTCGGAGTCATCATCGCGAATGACGTCGACCGCCATCTCGACGTCGACGTCGACGCAGAGTCGCCTGGCGACGTGTCCCATTTGTTTTAAACACGCCCACGTCGCCCTCATCGACGCGCACGTGGAGCGATGTCTGGAGGTGCGCGGGGGGAAGGACCGCGCGAACGCGCGCGAAAAAGACGGCGGCGCGATCGGAGCGAGTCCCGAGGCGCGGGAGAGGGGCGAATCGGCGTCCACGAGCGAGAGGCCCTCGTCTTCGTCGGCGGCGAGGGAGACGAGAGACCCGACGGCGGACGGCGCGGTTCGCGGTGGGGTGCTTCGGAATCTGGCCGCGGCGAGACGACGTGACACCGTCAATGCGAGCGCAAATACGTCGCATCCGGGCGTCCGGAGCG
>Ga0255762_10001580_pt1 | contig 19471 bp, 27 predicted proteins | sample 101ome_16_FD_179962 | JGI IMG/M metagenome (GOLD analysis project Ga0255762, IMG submission 179962) | Coastal salt marsh microbial communities from the Groves Creek Marsh, Skidaway Island, Georgia - 101401AT metaG (version 2) | ecosystem: Environmental > Aquatic > Marine > Intertidal zone >...
AAAAAAACTATTTACAAACCATTTTAAACAGGGTATATTATTAATAATCCCAATACAAATAAGTATCAGGGTTAATATAAAGGAGAATGAAATGAGTAAGAAGTTTGATGACAAGTTGGTTAATGAGGGTGTTGAGGAGTTGTTGGGTATGATCGATAACTCCCTTGAAACCTTGAGAGACTATGGTGAACCATGGTGTAAACTGTTTGAATATGAAGATGTTGACCACATGAGTTTGATTGACGAGTTTGAAAAGACCGTGTTGATTAAACTTGGTGAGAAACTATTAGAGAAAAGAGAGGGGTAGAGATGTTTGAATTAGTTATGGGGTTGGTCTTCGGACCAACCTTTATCTTTATGGTTTGGTGGATTGTCGGGTGTATCAAAATAGGAATGGAGGACTAGAGATGATTAGTTTAATGAAGAAAACCGTGGGTATTATTGGTATGTTCACGGGATTAATTATGGTGATGGGTAGTGGAAATGATTGTGATGGTAAGTGTATGGAGAATGCCAATTCCATTGAAGTCATGATCCTCATATCATTACTTGGTTTTGTTTTTATGATTGGTGGGTATTTTGTATGGAAATCGGGAGAGAACAATGAGTAAAATAGTGAGAATTACGGATTATCAATATAAGAAATCATGGAAATCCGAGATCGATGTGGTTAGTGACTGCCCGATCCACCATTTTCTAAGGTGGATTGAAAAATACGGTTTGGGCCATAATTTGATTGAAGTAGATGGGCCAGGAGGCGGTAATCCGTGCTTCGAAATATATCACATGGACAAAAATGTGTTGAGGGCAGCACTCAGTGAACACCATCAGACACAGGCTGGCGATCCATTTATCGATGAGTCGATATATCAATAAATAGCCAGCAGCCAGGCGGCTTGGGGATCAGGGGCAACCTTGGTCCCCTTTTTTATATTCAGTGTGTTACCTATAAGGGAAAAAATAATTTTTTATATTCATCTTTAGTCCCCCTGACCAATAAATACAATATACCAATAATCTATTGATCTAGCATATATTCCCGTGGTCCTTGGTTCATTGGGCATAAATCAGCAGCCAATAACGTGTGTACATTATCCGATAATTGTGGTAGAATGGTCCCAATGCTGCTAATGGTGGCAGCCAGAAAGGAGAAAGAATATGCTAGTTAAAGAGCTATTAGAGATCCTTGCGGACCACGATCCGAACAAGGAAGTAAAAATAGCAACCAATCGGGCTAATCCGTATATGTCAAGTGTGCGGGGTATAGTAGAGCAGGCTGGTTGTGTGTTTGTATGCCAGGATTATGACAGTAAGTCGATGGACAATGATCCATGGCAAGAACTTGACGGTCCATATCCATACGAGTAAGAAAGGAGAAAGGTATGAATGAACGTTATGTAATGGCACAAGATGCCATCAAAGCCGGTATCGATGGCTTGAAGCAGAATAGCATGAATGAACTGAATGCTATCTTTTGCACCATCGTTAAATGCCCAACAGCTCCAAAATTCAGTGATAAGACGGCAGCAGCCAAGCGTATCCTGAAGATGGCTGAAGAGGTAGTTAAGAGTCAGCAGCCGGAGTCGATCCCTGTTGCTCCTGTTAAAAAGGCAGGTAGACCGAAGCAAGGTCCTCGTGAGTATATGTTTCTATCCGAAGCATCTGAGGAGCATGTTGAGGGTATTGCTAAACAGGCACAGGTAATACATCAGAACGCGGTCCATAATGAGTGGATCATGGAGTCCAGTGTGCAGTCTATGGTCGAAGATCTTAAGACTAATGGCGTGCTGCAGACCAAACAGTCGTCCTGGCGTATCTTCCAGTACTATCGTAGTACGCTCATCGGTCGCAAGCTATTGCGTATGAGAAATGTTGAACAGAATGGATAAAGACGGCGACACTTTATGGTCATTATTGATCTTTATAGCCGTGCCAGCGGGTATACTATTCGTAGTGTACCTGTTGGCGTTTCTGTTCATCAAAATAATTCCGTTTACATTCTGATATTGTCTGGGTTATAATATCAGAGTGAAATTGATCACAAGCCAGAAAGGAGAAAGTTATGGCACATCAAGTAGAAACTATGGCGTATGCAGGAGAGGTTCCTTGGCACGGTTTAGGTACCAAGGTCGAAGATAATCTAACCCCGACTGAAATGCTCGAAGCTGCAGGTTTAGATTGGACAGTGTCCCGTCGTCCTGTATTTGTTCCACAAACACCTGGGTATGACCATACCGAGGGCACTCTTACCACATCAGAATATGGTATGCTTGTTCGCGACAGCGACAATAAGATACTAGGTCCTTGTGGCAAGAACTATCTACCTATTCAAAATGAAGAGGTATTTGGCTTTTTCAACAAGTTTGTTGAAGCAGGCCACATGACTATGGGTACGGCTGGTAGCCTATCAGGCGGCAAGCAAGTATGGGGTCTCGCTAATATACGCGAGGGCTTTACATTGCCTGGCGGTGACGAGGTTCAAGGTCATTTGCTCATTAGTCACCCGCACGAATGGGGTAAATCACTCACCATCATGTTCACTCCGGTCCGTGTCGTGTGTAACAACACATTGACTATGGCTCTGGGTCAGCAGGGTGAGCGGTTCCGTATGCCTCATGTACGTGCATTCGATGCTGATGTCCAGTTTGCTGCAGAGCAAGCATTGGGACTGGCTTCTACTCAGCTTGAACAGTTTGAGCAGCAGTCTCAGTTCCTTGCTAGTAAGCAGTACAAAGAAGCTGATTTCGATCGGTTCTTGGCACAGCTATTTCAACCAGTATTGTTTAATGAAACACCGGCCAATGACGATATTGACCGCACTCAGTTTAGTCGTACGTGTGAGACTGTTCATCAGTTGATGCATACGCAGCCTGGTGCCAATATGTCCGAAGGGTCATGGTGGTCTGCTCTCAATGCTGTCACATACTATGCTGACCACAAGGCTGGTCGTAATCGTGATGCTAGTCTCAATTCAGCATGGTTCGGTCCGCGTGCGGCACTGAAACGTCGTGCGCTTCATCTTGCAACGGAGTATGCGGAGGCTGCTTAACTATGAAGACTACTTTTACATTCGTAAAAGCAAATGGATCGGATGCTCTGGCCAAACAGGCCAGAGCTATCCTCAATATCGTTGAAGCTAAAGCTGAGATTAGTAAGGATGACTTGCTAGACCAGATTCAGCTAGACGTCAAATCAAAACAAAAGGCCGAGAGGTTGCTGTCCTACTATAAAGGTCAGTTGATCTCTGAAGGCTATATGGAAGAGAGAAAACATGGCTAATGCACGTGGTAAAAAGGTGGATACTACCTATCTTAGTATCGATCAGGCAGAGGAGCGTGGGTTCCTACACAGGGACTATATTGCTCACTGTCTTCGTTGGTCTCATGTAGTCAAGTATCTTGGCACAAGCATGAGATATAAATCAGCTCGCGTCCTTGACGTAGGCTGCGGCAAAGAGATGCCTCTTGCCAAGTTGCTGCATTCATCTCGTATGGGTACAGCATGGTATGGAGCCGTTGATATGGTTCCATTGGTCACACCAGACCAGTTCAAAAATGCATCATGGAAGCCACATAAACTATGGGGCAAGACTGATGTCTGCACTATCACCGAAGAAGAAATGGAAGCCAAGCCGAACGTGATCGTCTGCTTTGAAGTAGCTGAACACGTCGAGCCTGACCATTGCCGTCGGATGCTGACAAAGTTCTATGATTTGCTCGAAGATGACGGTCGTGTCTTCCTGTCTACACCTTGTTACGACGAACACGTCGGAGCAGCTGCCAATCATGTCAATGAGATGACTTATCAAGCTTTTGGGGCTGCACTCGAGGATACAGGTTTTCGTATCGAAGGTCATTGGGGCACCTTTGCTTCAATGAAAGACTATAAAGATGAGCTCACTCCTGCACAGCGAGAGGTTTGGGATCAGTTACGTGACTATTATGACACAAACTATCTGTCAACTGTATTGGCACCATTGGTACCTCAACACAGTCGCAATGTTTTGTGGCAGCTTAAAAAAGGTCCGCAATCTGAAAAGAGACTATTCCCCAATCTACGCGACGTTGAAGGTCGTTGGGGTTCATCTGAAGAATGGGAGAAGCTATGTCCTTAATGACAGACATTGCTGAATTTCACACTAAGTTCGGTCTTCAGTACGACGGTTCGCCGCGCGTGCTGGAGCCCGAGCTCCGTGGTTTTCGCATTAAATTCATGCAAGAAGAGCTTGTTGAATATGTTGAGTCACTTACAAAAGCTGACGAGCTAGATGCTTTGGTTGATCTAGTCTATGTTGCTTTGGGCACAGCATATATGCAGGGCTTCGATTTTCAAGCTGCATGGGACAGAGTCCATGCTGCAAACATGGCTAAAGTAAGAGCCGAGTCTGCTGACCAATCAAAACGGAGTTCAGCTTTTGACGTTGTCAAGCCTGAAGGCTGGGTTGCACCAGACTTAACAGACTTAGTAGGGGAGGAGCAGCGCTCCTTGTTTGACAATGATCATAGTTCTTGATGGACCTGACGGCACAGGCAAAACAACACTTGCACATGAGATCTGCAAACAAACCGGTGCAAAGTATTTGCATCTTACTTACAGGTGGAAAGACAAGATCTTTGACTACCATACAGCAGCAATCAGGTGGGCAGCAAGACAGACATGCCCAGTTGTTATTGACAGATGGTGGCCATCAGAAGCGGTCTATGCCAAAGCTTTTCGAGGCGGCAGTACCTGGCCTTTGCAAGGACGTATGTGCGAAAGAGTAGCTAAAAAATTTGGCGTGGTCTACGTATTCTGCCTTCCGGATGACGTACAGTCGGCAGTCGCAAACCACGCCGAGTTAAAGCAGCGTCGGGAGGAAATGTATGATGACATTGCTGCAGTGGTCGATCTTTATCTTAAACTATGGCGTGGCGAAAGTACACACCAGGATAAAGGTCAATACATTGATCAGCTAATTCGTACTGGTGGTATCAACGATCATAAAGATAAGATCCTGTATACCATTTCTGATTGGGGTCACGCTATGGATTTATTCATTGAGCGTGTCGTAACAATGGCTGGCTTGTGGCGTAGCTTGCAGTTCCAACCAGCTTTGCATTTTGACAACTGGAATATCACAGGTCATATCACTGAAGCTCGATACTTACTGGTATCTGATTCTAACCAGCATAAAAACCTGTGGCCTCATTATCAATATGACGAAGCAATTGAATTGACTGCCAAGCTGCATGAGCTTAACTTACCAGAGTCTCTGTTTATGTGGACCACGGTTGATGACGATTATTTTACAGACCTTATGTCTGCTAAAAACTTTGATCGTGTGCTGCATACAAAAGACTTGCTCAAGCCAGAAGCTGATTTAGTGGAGACTTTTAAACATGCTATTCGATAACACAATCAACAATGAATGGCTAAAAGCCATCAAATGGGTCATGGATTATGGGAGCATTACTAAACCACGTGGCAAAAAGATACGTGAAATAGTAGGCTTACAAACCAAAGTTGATATGGCAGATCCAATCTTGTCTATACCAGAGCGTGCTCTTGGGTATAAATTTATGGCAGCAGAAGCTGCGTGGATCTTATCAGGTGACAATCGTGTATCAACGATTGCTCCGTTTAGTAAAGCTATATCGCAATTTAGTGATGACGGTATCACTTATCATGGTGCTTACGGGCCCAAGATTCGTGATCAGTTGCATTATGCTGCTGATAACCTATCAAAAGATCCTGATTCAAGACAAGCTGTAATCAATATATGGCGTGAGAACCCTCGCAACAGTCGAGATATTCCATGCACATTATCAGTTCAATTCCTAATACGGAATGAAGAGCTACATGTCATTGATACTATGCGCAGCTCAGATCTATGGCTTGGTTGGCCATACGATATTTTTAATTTCAGTATGCTTGCTCGATACTTGATCTTGTATGCTGATTTAGACGTTGGTCTTGGCAAGATTTATCTCAATGCCGGATCAGCTCATATTTATAAGCCACAGTGGGAAGCTTGTGATGACATAACAGAGCTATACCCTGATGGTATCAAGCATGAACGAAGTCCTTTGCAGTTTAAACATAAAAACTGTGATGCGTTTGTAGATGCTTTATGGGAGGCAGCTCATGACGAAACATTCGCGCCCTAATGTCGATGACTACTTCCTGGCTATGGCAGAGCTTGTTGCGACTCGGAGTACGTGTTGTCGCAGGAATGTGGGGTGTGTTTTGGTGGACAGTCGTAACCATGTATTGGCTACTGGTTACAACGGCGTGGCTGCTGGCGTGGCCCATTGTATTGACGTTCCTTGCCCTGGGGCTAACTTGCCTAGTGGTACTGGACTCGATAAATGCGAAGCCATTCACGCTGAACAAAATGCTATCCTTCAGTGCAAGGATGTGGCGGTTATTAAGACGGCGTATATCACGACAAGTCCGTGCCATACGTGTACGAAACTCTTGATGAATACAGGTTGTAAACGCATTGTGTTTATCAAGGCTTATACGGACGAAAGTCCTAAAGAATTATGGAAAGGAGAATGGATAGAGCATGGCACAAATGAGTATGTTCCTGCCGAAAGCAGATTGGAGACCTCCAAAAGAGTTACCAGATCTAAGCTCGGCAAAGATAATCAGTCTAGACGTCGAAACCTCGGATCCGCACTTATTAACTTCTGGTCCCGGAGGGGTTCGTCATGACGGAAAACTCGTCGGGATTTCTGTTGCGACGGATACTGGTTTTGTGGGGTACTTCCCCATCGCTCACGAGGGAGGAGATAACCTTGACAGTGGATCAGTCCTTAACTGGGCCCGAGCAACCCTCGGCGGCAGACAAGATAAGGTTGGAGCAAACTTGCTCTACGATCTTGAATGGCTTAGGGCAGCAGGGGTGGAAGTTAAAGGGCGCCTCAGAGATATTCAAGTTGCAGAACCGCTCTTAGATGAAGAGCGTGACGGTGGCTATAGTCTATCTAACCTGTCTAAGTATTATCTAAACCAGGATAAAGATGAAACCTTATTGCGTGATGCAGCAAAGTCTTTTGGTGTTGATCCCAAGGGTGGGTTATGGAAGCTACCAGCTAGATATGTTGGTCCGTATGCAGAAGCAGATGCAGCTCTTCCACTAGAGATATGGAAGCATCAAGAGAAGCTGCTGAAAGAGCAAGGCTTATGGGATATATTTGAGCTTGAGTCTAGACTACTCAATGTCATACTAGACATGAGGTTTAAAGGCGTTCGTATCGATGTAGATAAAGCCGAGCAGCTTAATGATAAGTGCTTGACTGATGAGGCTCAACTACTTACCAGTATAAGAAAAGAATGTGGTACCGTTGTTGAACCCTGGTCTGCTGACGAGCTATCAAAAGCCTTTGATAATCTAGGTATTTGGTATCCACGTACTAATCGTGGTAATCCATCTTTTACTAGTGACTGGCTCAACAGTCATGAGCACCCGTTTGCTAAGAGTATTGCTGAGTGGCGTAAGATAAATAAGATGAGGCGTGACTTCATTGAAGGTATATGTCTCAAGCAGCAGCATAACGGTCGCATTCATGCCCAGTTCCATTCATTGCGCAAAGACTCTGATGGCACTCGAACAGGGAGGTTTAGTTCATCAACACCTAATCTGCAGCAGATACCAGCACGCGATGAGTACTGGGGTCCGTTGATTCGTGGTTTATTTTTACCTGATGAAGGTAAGCAGTGGGCTTGTCTTGACTATAGCCAACAGGAACCAAGGGTCTTGATGCACTATGCTTTTCTCCGCGGTTTAAGAGGTGCTGAAGATGCTGTCAATCAATATAGGACAGATGCTGATACAGACTTCCACCAAGTTGTAGCTGATATGGCTGGTATCAGTCGTAAACAGGCAAAGACTATTAACCTTGGTATGTTCTATGGCATGGGTATCTATAAGCTCAGTCAAGAACTAGGCATGGAACAGTTTGAAGCCAAGCCTATCTTTGAGCAGTATCATAGTCGAGTTCCGTTTGTGCGTCAGCTTGCTCATGAGTGTACACGTGCTGCCAACCAAAAAGGCTTTATCAAAACCCTGTTAGGTAGGCATAGACACTTTAACTTGTTTGAACCAGCTGATAGTAGAAACACTTGGCCAAACAGAGAAACACCATTGAACAGAGATGCTGCAATGGAAGTATGGAATGGTAGACCTTTACGTCGATCATTCACGCATAAAGCTCTGAATGCTTTGATACAAGGCAGCAGTGCTGATATGACAAAGAAAGCTATGCTGGATCTATATGATGAAGGCGTAACTGCACACATTACGGTACATGATGAGCTTGATTTTTCCGTTGAGGATCGTGTACAAGCCGATACTTACCGTGATATAATGGAAAATTGTGTTGATCTTGAATTACCACTCAAGGTTGATGTAGAGATCGGTCCCAACTGGGGCGAGATCAAATAGAAAGGAGAATGTTATGTGGTTATTTACTGATGAAGGCATGATTAGTGTTGTGCGGCACAAGGATTATGATGAAGTTTTCCTTATGCGTGCTCGTAATGCTAATACAATACCGAATATATTGAAGCGTAGTGGCTATCACCATAGGCTAAATGAGCAAGAGTATACTCCTGAGCGTGATTATGCTTATCGAGTAGAGCTAACAGACTCTGAGTTTTCTCATGTCTTGCTGCAGCTTATTGATCAAATGAAGTACACTAACTTCAAAGACCATCTTCGCATAAACAAGAAGATGGATAACAATCAGCGTCATATCTATAATGACGTGTACTATACAGCTTTAGGCCTCACGGATCAGGACTATGACGACTGAGGCAGCACTATGGCAGTTAGTCAAGAAAAATATTAGTGGGCACCTGATCCGAGTTGAGAATACTGCTGGATCAGGAACTCCTGATGTACATGCTTGTTACAAGGGTCGTGAGACCTGGATCGAGCTCAAACTAGGCCATGGTAACTTTATAAGTTTTAGGTCTAGTCAAATAAGTTTCTTTGCCAAACGTTGCATCTTGCAATACGGCAAGGTTAAAGTTTTGTGGCGCAAGAAAGATGAGATCTGCGTCGCAGACGGCATGTCTGTTATGGGCGCTCTCGATAATGCAGTAGCTCTGCCCGATGGTAGCGTAAAAATTCCGATAGCAGATATTGCCCACCAAAAATTTTTGAAACCGTGGAAATGGTACGAAATAACGGAAAAAGTCTATGAACAGTGTACCAATACACAATAATATAATATGATCAATATCAGAAAGGAGAATGCTATGACAAATAGCGGTAAAGTTTACGTAGTTCAAGAGGCTCCGAATAGGAACTTGTTGCCTGCTACTACCTATGGGGAAATCAAAATCCTGCTGCCCCCAGGTAATGTCGCTTATTCTTCTGCACCAACAGTTCGTAGGTTACGTGAAGGTCTCAAGACTTTCAGTGACAATGATTATCTATTGTTGATGGGAGATCCTGCAGCAATAGCTATAGCAGGAGCAGTGGCAGCCGATTCTAATTTGGGCAAAGTAAAAATGCTTAAATGGGATAGGCAAGAGCAGCAGTACTACGTCGTAGACGTAGATTTATATAGGAGAAAGAATGATGATTGATAGTTTCGATGTCGACGATTCTGGCTTGCAACAGATCTCTGACCTTGCTAATAAGCAGGTTAAGCTAGAACGTAAAATAAAAGAGATGGAAGACGAGCTTAAAGCCGTCAAAGATGAGCACAAACAAGTTAGCCAAGTGGATATTCCAGAAGCTTTGGCTGAAGTAGGTTTGTCAGAGTTTAAGCTGAAAGATGGTACCAAGATTACGGTGTCACCATTCTATTCTGCTTCAATTCCTAAAGACCGTGTTGATGAAGCCATGAATTGGCTACGTGATAATAACCACGGTGATCTCATAAAAAATACTGTCAGTGTAGACTTTGGTCGCGGTGAAGATGAAGCTGCTGCCCAACTAAAAGAGCACTTGCAACAAGAAGGTGCTTCATACACTGATAAAACCGGTGTCCACCCACAGACGTTACGTGCGTTTGTGCGTGAGCAAGTAGAGTCTGGCCAGAACCTGCCCCTGGACTTACTCGGAGTTTTCATTGGGCAGAAAACCGTCATTAAGGAGGGTTAATATCATGGCTCGTGATATACAACAGAAAAAAGAGCAACTTCCTTCTGTGATTAACTTCGCAGTGGATGCCTCTGACGGGATGGACAACCTGAGTGCACAGGATTATGCTATCCCTTACCTTTCCATCTTGCAAAAGATGAGTCCACAGTTAGATACTATGGACGTGAAAGCCGGTCAAATCTTTAATACAGTAACGGAAGAAGCTGTAGATAAGTTGACCGTCATTCCGTGTGCTTATGTCCGTAACTTCGTTGAATGGGTTCCCCGTGAAAACGGTGGAGGACTAGTTGCAGTGCATGGGATCAATGACTTGCCTAAGCATTCTCGTGTTGACAACAAGTTGATGACAGCCGATGGAAATATCTTGGTTGAAACAGCTAATCACTATGTGATTATTGTTAGTGACAAAGGTATTGACCGAGGTCTTGTGGTCATGACGAGCACGCAGCTGAAAAAGAACAGACGTTGGAATAGTCTTATGGCCGGAATTAAAATGGTCGATGAGAATAACAACATGTTCACACCAGCTCGGTATAGTCACATGTATCAGCTCAGTACCCAACAGGAAAAGAACGATCAAGGTTCTTGGTATGGTTGGAATATTGAGTTAGTATCCCCTGTTAAAGATCAGTCGGTATATGCTCTTGCAAAAGACTTTGCAGCACAAGTAAAGTCTGGTGCAGTACAAGCAGGCCCGCCACAGGAAGAACCTGTTGCGGATATTGGCGACACTTTTTAAGGGAGTGGGGGAGCTTAGTCTCCCCCATTTATATCTATGCGACTAGAAAAATTTAAAGAAATATTCATGGGATTACCGCGTGCGCACGGTTCGTACGTTATTAATGGTGAACGTGCAGACGGTAAGAAACAGGGTCGCGCAACTACTATTCGTGAGGATGTAACCGATGAAAAGTGGCAAGCCCATTTGGACGGGGCCATGGGCCTGGGCATTATTCCTATTAATGATGACAGTGCTTGTAGGTTTGGTGCCATCGATGTGGACCAATATGATGGACTCGACTTCGGAAAGATCAACGAAAAACTTGCCGATCTTAAACTCCCCTTATGGCCCTGTGCTAGTAAATCAGGAGGAGTCCACTTGTACTTATTCACAAGTGAGTGGGTACCTGCGGATCTCATGCAACGTAAACTTAGAGATATGGCTGCAGCCCTCGGATTCGGTGGCTCAGAAATATTTCCTAAACAAACACACATTCTAGCTGACCGCGGTGATGTCGGTCAGTGGATCAACATGCCATACTTCGGTAAAGAACGCTGGTGTAATAACATGGATCCAGATACCTTTGCTGATGCTGCATTAAAAGGTAGACTAACTGAAAAGCAATTAGAAAAGCTAGAGATTAAAGCTCCAACACAAGCTTTCGATGATGGTCCACCTTGTTTACAGCACTTGGCTGGACAGGGTTTTCCTGCTGGTACAAGAAACAATGGCCTGTTTAACGTGGCCGTTTACTGTCGTAAGCGAGACCCAGACAATTGGCAACCAGCAATGGAGGAATTCAATGTCAAACTTATGGACCCACCGTTATCGTCAACAGAGGTTCAAGGAGTTATTAAGTCGGCGTCCCGAAAAGATTATCAGTACACCTGCTCAAAAGCTCCGATCGCGCCTTATTGCAATGCTGCTGTTTGCAAGCTCCGTAAGTTTGGGATTGATGGCAGCAATGACTTACCAGCCATTCATTCACTTACTAAGTTCAATACGACACCTCCTATTTGGTTTCTAGATGTAGATGGTGGTGGTCGATTAGAGCTAGAGACTGACGACTTACAGAATCAAAGACGGTTTCAGCGCAAGTGTATGGAGAAGCTGAACACCATGCCTAATAAGATGAGTGATCAGGCGTGGACTAAGCTTATCAATCACCTATTAGAAAACCTTACAGTAGTAGAAGCTCCTGTTGATGCTAGTCCTATTGGCCAGTTGATGGAGCATGTTGAACGGTTTTGTAATGGGAGAGTACAAGCTAAGAACAGAGATGAACTACTGCTAGGTAAACCATGGACCGAGGATAATAGACACTACTTCCGTGTCGCTGATCTCATGGCTTACTTAGATCGTATGCATTTCAGAGATTATCGAGTACACCAGGTAACGGCTATACTTAAGGGACAAGATGCTGAGCATCATTTCTTTAACTGTAAAGGTAAAGGCGTTAACTGCTGGTCTATTAAAGCTTTTGAGAAACACGAAGAAGACTTTGATACACCAAAGCTAGAGGGGAAAGATGACCTCTTCTAGTTGGAACATAGTGTTTGGTCCACCTGGTACGGGGAAGACAACCTTCGGTATGAAGTTTGTTGAGGACCAGATAGCTCTTGGAGTAGATCCTAGTCGCATTGGTTATATAGCATTTACGCGTAAGGCTGCCAATGAGGCTAGGTCCAGGGCTCAAGAACGATTTAGCTTAACAGATGATGACTTGCACTATTTCAGGACCATACATAGTCTATGCTTTATGCAGCTAGGTATGAACCCAAGTGGCATGATGCAAAAGCAGCATTGGGTAGAGATAGGACAGCTGCTAGGTGTAGAGACCAGTGGCATGGGTACGTTAAATGACGACGCTTATTCTATGTCTATGCCTGTAGGTGATCGCCTGTTCTTTTTAGAGAACCTGTCTCGTATAACAAGAACCACCTTACGTGAGACATACGAGAAAACTGTTGATGATGATATTAACTACGATCAGCTTGTCATTGCTGCTAAGACTTTAACCCAGTACAAACAGAAGCATAAGCTTCTAGATTTTACTGACCTGCTAGATAAGTGGCTTGCTAAAGGTGTAGCACCAAAGCTTGATGCCTTGTTTGTAGATGAAGCACAAGATCTATCTAAGCTGCAATGGGAAGTCGTGCATAAGATAGCACGTGAGGTACCACTTAAATATGCAGCAGGTGACGATGACCAGGCTATATATCGTTGGGCTGGTGCTGCGGTAGAAGAGTTTATTAATCTCCCTGGTGAGAAAACAATACTCTCTCATTCATATCGTATCCCTGAGGCTGTACATACCATGGCCACTGATCTCCTACATAATATAGAAAACAGGCAGCCTAAGCAGTTTACACACAATGGGAACCTTGGTTATGTGACCTATCATTTCAGTGTCGAGGATCTCGATCTTAGCACTGGTGAATGGTTGTTGCTAGCTCGTAATAGTTATTTACTAAAAGACTATGAAAGAGTCTGTGAGCAAAATGGCTATCCTTACGAGAGCCCAAGCCGTAAACCTCTCCAGTCTGCTGCACTCAGGGCAGTAAAGGACTGGACAAGACTGGGTAAGGGCGAGACTATATACGGCAAGCAGCTTAAGAATGTTCGTCGGTTTCATGGTTTCTCCTTTAATATAGATGACGAACGTATTTATGCTTTATCAGACCTGCCTGTAGATTATCGTCCTTGGCATGAAGCATTTAACAAGATCAGTTCAACGCTAAGAGAATACTTCTTAGCAGCAAGACGTAATGGGGAAAGCTTGTCTACCCCAAGAATTAAGATTAACACCATCCACGGAGTCAAGGGTGGAGAGGCAGAGCATGTTGCTGTGATGACAGACATGGCTGCACGATCTCACAGGTATATGCAAATGTTTCCTGATGACGAATATCGTGTGTTCTATGTAGCAGCTACACGTGCTAAGAGCGGGTTAAATATCATTCAGCCCAATTCTCGACTGTTCTTCGAAATTTGACCTCCTAGGATGACCATAGAGAGCGGAGAAAAACATGACCCATAGCAACATATACCCTTTTAAAACCCGCCCTTACGCGCATCAGAGGGAGGTCTGGGAACTATCTAACAAAAAAGACGAATTTGCTCTGTTCATGGACATGGGAACAGGTAAGTCTAAGGTAATAATTGATACCATTGCGTATTTATACGATCAAGGTCGGATAGATTCCGCTCTGATTATTGCCCCCAAGGGTACGTATCAGAACTGGACGCGCAATGAGATACCAACACACATGCCCGATCACATTGTGGTTAAGACTGCTGCATGGTCTGCTGCTCCTAAGAAAGAACAGGCCAAGGATCTAGAGAAGATAGGCTTTCCAAGTAATGACTTGCGCGTGCTTGTTATGAATGTTGAAGCATTTAGCACAACTAAAGGTACTAAGTTTGCTGAGCACTTCATGCGAGTAGCTGGCAGCTGCATGATGGTTGTAGATGAATCAACCACTATCAAAAACCCTAAAGCAAAACGAACAAAGAACTTAGTGCGTATTGGGCAGCATGCCAAGTATCGTCGTATCTTGACTGGTGAACCTGTAACCCGTAGCCCACTAGATCTGTATGCTCAGTTCCAGTTTCTGAATCCACACTTGTTAGGGTTTAGTAGCTACTACACCTTTCGTAATCGATATGCGATTATGATTGATATGAAAGCAGGTACACGATCATTCAAGAAGATTGTGGGATACCAGAGGCTTGAAGAGCTAGGTAACCAGATTAAACCCTGGTCATACAGGATTAAGAAAGAACAGTGTCTTGATCTACCACCTAAGACATATCAGTATCGTGAGGTTGAGCTTACACCAGAGCAGAAGAAAGTTTATAAAGATCTATCTGATCTAGCTGTATCTTTTCTCGATGGTAAAGTCCTATCAGTCGATACAGTGCTTACACAGATGCTAAGGCTGCACCAAATAACTTGTGGTCATTACAAATCAGATGATGACGAGATTATACAGGTACCTAATAACAGGCTAGCCGAGTTAATGCAGGTCCTTGATGAGGCACCCAATAAGGTTATTATATGGGCAACATACATCGAGGATATTAAAGCAATTCTCTCCGCTCTTAAAAAGGAATACGGAGATGAATCTACAGTGGCTTACTATGGGGCCGTGAGCCAAGATGATCGAAACATTGCTATTGATAGATTTCAAAAAGATGATACCTGCCGGTTCTTTGTAGGTAATCCACAGACAGGATCTATGGGTATCACGTTAACTGCGGCTGATACCGTGGTCTATTATTCTAATAGCTATAACCTAGAACATAGGCTGCAGTCTGAAGATCGTGCACACCGTATTGGACAGGATAAGAAAGTCCTGTATATAGATATTATCTGTCCAGGTACTATTGACTCTAAGATTGTTAAAGCTCTACGTGATAAGAAGAATATTGCACAACAGGTTATGGGTGATGAGTGGAAACAGTGGCTTACTTAGCCTTGCCTTCGTGATTCATCCAAACAGCAAAAGCTCCTGTCATAGCACCAGTGACAACTGAAACAAGTCCTGCTTGGGCAGGGCTCGGATCAGGCAATGTCATAAACCATTCAACTACACGCCAGCTCATAAGAGTCATAATACCCATCATAAACCTTGGCAGCAAATTATAACTAAGGATTCGTTTTATCTGATCTGTCATGGTCTAGCCTATATTCGATTATACCAATTTTCTTCTCTAGTTCAGATTTGATTTGAAGCATCTCTTCTCTGATCTTGAGTCGAGCTATTGCGTTATCAGGAGATGGTATGATCTTGTTATCCATGTCAATAAGGATACTCATCTTCTGAGATAATGTTCTAGTCTGATCTCGTACTTCAACCATAGAACTAAACAAATACCCCATGGCTGCTAGGGCCAGGGGTAAAAGTGCTAGTATTGATTTCTGTACAAGATTATCCTTCACGCTATTTCAAAGTGAGGAGCGTCGATAAATGGTCGTCGACCCTGACTTCGCCTTTCATCAATGTATGAATTCATAGCTGATTCCATGGTGAGTGGCCAGTTACGAATATCATCAATATGCCAAGCTGCACCCCACCTTATACCTAGTCCTACTTCCTGCGCCGCTGTTTTCATAGCGTCTGCAATCTCGTCATAGACATTAAGTTCCCAGCAGCCTCGTCCATCGACATAGGCCATGAGATCTACTGCTAATCCTTCTAGGTGTTTTGATTTCATTGTTTGACTAGCACCTTTGGCAACCAGGGCTTCCTGTTCTTCTATGGTCCTTAGTCCACAGATCACGCCAAAATCAATACTAGTTATGGTTATAGCTTTTTTAACCACCTCAACTAGTTGGTCGTTCACGCCCTCTAGTTTAGATAAGCTACGGTTAGATAAGGCATAGGTCATTTAGCTACACCCTTAAATTTTTCAAATGTACGCAAGCCGCCTAAGCCGAGCATGCCCATGAGTACGGTCAGGAGCGACCCCATGTCGAACTCAGGTAGTGTAGGAATTTCAACACCAGCATACGCTGTTGCGAATAAAACCAGCGGAGCAACAATAAAGTGATACGCAAGCGCGACACCACAGGTCCATCCGACGAACGGACGCCATCCAGCAACAAAGAGGGACCGGTGTTGAGCCTCTGCTTTGTTGATTTCAAGTTGTCCTTTAGCGAGTTCTTGCGCATGTCTCTCTGCCATCGTTGCAAGATCATGAGCAAGTTTAGCTTTTTGGTCTTTGTCCTCGATAAACTTATCGAGTAGTCCTGTTACAGGACCGATCAGTGCTTCTAACATTATATGACCCCCTTGTCTCTCATTACTGTTAGTATAAAGAACAAGACAAACGCCACAATTACTAGGCCTATGGCTGCTAGGGTACCATATACTAGGTACTCAATCAATTGCTCTCTAGCCTGTTCTGCCTCCTTCTTTTCCTGTATGCGTCGTTTCCTAGCTTCTACCTGAAACCGTACCCAATCAGTATGAAGACCGGGTCGACCGCAATAAATCATTAACTGTTTTAATTCTTCCTCTTTTTGTTTAAGCTGCTCCAGGGCCATAAACTCTTCAAGGTCGTCACCATCCTTTCCACCGACTTTTGACCAGAAGCTATTTTTCTTTTTAGTGCCTCTTTGATGCAGATCATCTTTAGCATGAGTGAATGCTGCAATCTGTTTAGCACAATCTGTAATTTCTCTACCATTAGAAATCGCCGTTTTTATGACTGCGAAGGCCGCATTGGCGGCTGCCAATTCTGCTAACAATGTGACCTCCTTTCATCATCTTAGTTTGGTCCGTCTATATATAGTTTCACCGCAGTAGCTATTGCCACGATCAAACCCCCAACCCAGACAATGACTTTGAGTCCACCTTTGCCCATAGCAACGTGGTCACGAAGTTCTTTAATGTCCTTCGTGTTTTGGTCAACAGTTCGGCTAACATGGTTGATCTTCTCATCCATGCCGCTTACTAATTTGACCAACTCTTGCACTGTCTTGTCCTCGCTCACTCGACTAGTCCTGGTTTAGGGACCGCAGTTTTAGCTGCTTCCCACTCGGTTATCACTCTATCTAAATCAGCATTAAGCGTACTACCAGCATCTCGCTGAGCTTTAAGATACTTAAGTATTCCATCTAACTGGTCTCCGACCCCAGGCATAAGCCTAGCCCTCTCGGGAATGTGGCGAGTGTTCTCCATAGAAAGAACAAACTTATCCCTGAGGTCAGAGTCCGCTGATAGGTCTACTTCAGTAAAGTTAATCTCGGTTGGTTGATCAGTAGGAACAGTTACTCCATCAAACACAACAATCATGTGTTTAAATATTTCAGTATTAAAACCTAAATAACGCCAGTCATCCCGAACACCAGGAGCATTTACGTCATCTGGTTCTCTACCACCAACATCTTCAGGTGGGTTCCAGGATATAGTTTCATGGTCGTCGTAGGTATAGTATTTATTTGCCATTATGCTATCCCCGCGAATTGTCCGTTGATCATGATTGGGTTATCATGAACATACCAGCTGTTGTTATCCCATGAATGATAGTAACCTGTGCAATACAAGGCGCCATCTTCCATCAAGAAATAGTGAGTGCTTGCGTCTGAGCCGCTATCACCTACCCATACGTCTACGCATTTACCGTGATTAGCATAAGGAAGCTGAGGAGTTGTCCAATAGTAATAGTTAGCACCTTGGCGATAACGCTGCCACTGATTATTACGACCAGTGTGCCAAACGGTACCATCACTTAGCAGCATAATAACAGAGTTAGTCGATCCCCAGCCGCCTGAGCAGATTTTGATTGGGTATCTGTTACTATTAAAGTTGTGCCAAGGTTCCGTGACCCCCGCTACTTGGCTTGCCCAATCAGTATTTGTTTCATATAGACCGTTATAAGTACCGCCAGATCGACCATTACCTAACTGGCCATAGCCAGAGTAACCACCGCACCAGAGTTTATACTGATCCGTTAAAACATACGTTTGACCATACTGACCACCAGTACACCAAACATCAATTGCTTTTCCTTTAGACCCTGAAGGTCCAAAGTGCGTGTCTAGTGTTATGCGGTTATTTGTGCCTGCTACAGATCCGTTTAAGACCTGACCATAACCAGAGTAGCCCCCTGTAGAAACAGTACCATCATCGAACAAATAAGCGGAATGGCAAACATCGCCGTTTCCACTAGCTTCAATCTTTATACACTTTTTGCTTTCGCCCCAAGTACCGGCCCCTGAATGGCCTACTGGTTGAAAATATGTTTGATTATTACCATAAGCATACTGCATCTGATAGTATGAATTTCGACCTGCTGCCCAGATACGACCATCTTCGTCGATATACCAAACAGTACCGTAAGAGCCGTTTGTTGCTCTTACATAGACGGCGTCTTCTACGCGTTGAACACCGCTTTCTCCTGTCTTAGGACCACGCACGCAACATCTAGGACTATAGGTAACTGAATTACTAGTGGTACTGTTGTTTACTGCAACCTGGCCATAACCGTTATAGCCCCAGCCCCAAAGTGTACCATCATCACCCAGAGCATAAAGTGCGTGTGCCGAATCACTTTGCTCACATGCGTTTGCAATCTGAATTATTTTCCGTTTTTTATTAGTTCTTGGATCGTAGTACATACGATCATACCAATTAGACGATGCACCAGGGTACGAAAAACCAGCTCCTGCGATACGCCAAGATGCCATGTTAGTTGTACCAGAATCACCAATTTGGCCATGGCCGTTATAACCACTGCACATAACAATACCATTCTTCAAAAGAACAGTATTAGTATATCCCATATATACGGCTACAATCTTAAATCCGTTTTTACCATCGTCAACCATGTGGTCAACCAGGTCATAATAACCCCAAGTAGATGGGAATGCAGTACGCTTCTGAGTACCAGAAGCAATCTCCATCAGGACTGAACCGTTAATAGATACCCATTGCCATGGACTATGAACTGTTGCACCGTTATAATCCCAGGCCGAATGGTTACCAGCACCTTTATCTGAGTACTGGTTAGTACCGAGCATAGCTAAATCAAAGCCGTCATTAACTACAAAAGCGTACTGTGAATCCGCGCCTTGCTGGTTGTTTGTACACGTATATCTAATATTTGCCGGACTAAGAGTGTTTTGAAGATAAGGCTCTTTA
>Ga0255762_10001604_pt1 | contig 19257 bp, 12 predicted proteins | sample 101ome_16_FD_179962 | JGI IMG/M metagenome (GOLD analysis project Ga0255762, IMG submission 179962) | Coastal salt marsh microbial communities from the Groves Creek Marsh, Skidaway Island, Georgia - 101401AT metaG (version 2) | ecosystem: Environmental > Aquatic > Marine > Intertidal zone >...
GATTTTTGGAATTGGATGGGGCCTTGGAGGGTATTGCCCCGGACCGGCCCTAACCGCTGTTATACCAGCCATGGGAACTACTTTGGTATTCACCGTATCTATGGTCGTTGGAATGGCTATTTATCGTTGGACAAAGGTTCGAGGTCTTGCTGATATTAGTTAATTAGAAACAAAATTAGTTTCTCTTTTCAATGGACTGGGAACCATTGAAAATGTCCGCTTTGCAAAGGGTAGCGAACAAACAGACCCACGCAAAGCCCTTCCAACGACTTCTCTCTGTTGGATGGGGTTTCGGATAGCCCCTTCCAACGCATCCGAATTACTTGGTTGACGGATTGTCTAGATTCTGTCCAGATAAACCTTTATCAAACGACATCATCGTTTTCAACGTCTTCAACCCTACTTTGCGAATAATCATTTCACCGATTAAAAATATCAGGAGAGACACTCCAAAATCTCCGATGATGTCTACAAGAAAAAACAACCAACGATGGCCGGATGGGCCGGCGGCGACTGCATAACATCGTATCATCCATGCTCGATGACTTTTGACTCTGCCAGCAAGAATTGCTCTCAATGCCATCAATGGCGAACCAAGGAGTAAGGTTCCCCACAATAGATTTGTGAACACATTGAATCCCGAAAATCGGTCGGGGAAAATGATGGTCATCGATAAAGCACTTATGCCTGTAATCACGCCACCGAGAATAAATGCATACCCGGCTTTTCTGTGTAACCCTTTTCGTTGTTTGAGAATGTTTGAATTGAATGTAATTGGTGCACTGAACATGAGCAATGAACCGCCGACCATGTGCCCTAGAAGCGTCCATCCTCCATTGAAGGCATGCTCAGTACGATGTAGTCTGTCGAGACATCCTTCATTCCCTTCGGTTTCTTCGATTTCTTCAGCTTGAGGGTCGTCGCAGTTTTCGTAGACCGCTTCTGGATTGTTGAGATCGTTACCGACGACATTGCTTGTCCATGCTGAATTGAATACAATTGGCAGGGCGAACAAAACAAGAAGTATCGAAATCGTTCTCGGGCTTAGGCGTTTTCCCATGTTCTTTCATTGTGCAATCGTACTTAATCAAGTGGGGACGATGGGTTTTGTCAAAGCATAATAGTGCTTTTTTCCTCGAATCTGTGTGGAAATTTTTCCCGTAGAAATCAAACGATCAAGGTTGCGCCGCAACTGTCCCCCACCCATGCGTAACTCTTTCCGAATTTGATTGAAGTACTTCTCTTCTTGATACAGACACAAAAGAATCCGATGGATCGAGTGTTCAACTGAATCGTCATCTTTCTGATGCCTCAACAAAAATATCAACAGGGATTTTTGGGCTTGTGGAAAAAGCAACATCAGCGAATACAGTATGACGATGAGATCCACATCAAGAAAAGATAGCCACTCATGTTGTTCGGACAACTCTGAACAAATGAGTGTCAGTATCCAGAACGGAACAAAAAGAAGAATTCCTCTCAGAAAAAGTTCGACATTTGAGCCGATGTTTGTGGACTTTTGTAGAAGCGAATAAACGCTTGCGTTCGCAAGCAAACACACGAACATCAAGAGGCTCCCTTCTAGAATATCAATCCCTAGTAAATGATCGCGATAGAACACGATTTTTCCACGCTACATAGTGTAATATTCTTTTTGTTCTAATCGAGGACTCAAAAGATAATCATCGTCTTTGCTTGCTTAGCGTTCAAGGTTTAATTCATAGAATTCTTATCCCGTTTTTCATTGCATAGTCTCCCCTTGCAACACCCTTCGATGAGAATCTCACGCTTGGGCACCCATGTACTCGTATACGAGCATAAGGGGGCCCCTTGTATATGACCTCAATAATTGGCATTGAATTCTGATGGCAACAGGATTAATTACTACAGGGCGAACATTTCATTCATGAAGCGAACACACCAAGCAATTTTCCTCGCATTCATGATGGCCACTATGTCCCTAGCCGGATGTTTTGGCGACGATGATGGAGGGTCTAGTGAAGATGAAACCCCTGTCGAAACCTTAGACGATTGGCAAGTCCACTTTGCCAATTCAGCCTCAGATTTACCAGAATGCAATGATGATAGAGACGGTTGGTTGTATTACGTTAGTGCAGATGAGAACTTTCGAGTATGCACACAATTCGGTTGGGAACTCGTCGACATCACTGGCCCATCTGGAGCCGATGGAACAAACGGTGTTGATGGACAAAATGGTGCTGACGGTACTAACGGTGTTGATGGACAAAATGGTGCTGACGGTACTAACGGTGTTGATGGACAAAATGGTGCTGATGGAACTAATGGTACCGACGGAATGGATGGCCAGGATGGCACATCAATCCTCATCAATATAGTTAGTTCAACTGCATGTTTGAACGGAGGAAATACTTTCGAAATCGGAAGCGATGATGATGCAGATGGAGTCCTAGATGTCACTGAAGTTGGCGTTACCGTAGATATTTGCAATGGTGCTGATGGACAAGACGGTGCTGATGGAGCCGATGGTGCACAAGGACCAGCAGGTACAAACGGAACTGATGGACAAGATGGGTCAAACGGCCTAAATGCACTTGTTTCCATGACTCCTGAATCAGCTGGATCGAACTGTGCGAATGGTGGTACAAGAATCGATGTTGGCGTTGATGATAATTCCAATGGAGTACTGGAGACTACTGAGATTGATCAAACTCAATACGTCTGTGATGGAGGTTCCTCCAACAACACCATGTTGACCTCGATCTCATCACCACCATCCAACATGGGTTGTGATGCCGGTGGACGAGTTGTTTCACACGGACTTGACAACGGTGATGGGGGTGGAACGTATTCAAACGGCGTTCTTGAAGCGGGTGAAATTGACTCGTCGACGACCTTCTGCTCTCGTTTTGTCTCGGATGATTATAATCTAAAAATGGTCAAGGATATCAGAAGCGGATTTAGCGATGGCAATCCCGATTACCTCACAGCCGTTGGCAACACCCTCTATTTCATAGCCGACGACGGAACCAACGGTGCTGAATTGTGGAAGAGCGATGGAACGGCCATAGGTACGGTGATGGTCAAGAATATCCGTAGCGGAAGTAGCAGCAGTTCTCCCTCCTACCTCACAGCCGTTGGCAACACCCTCTATTTCATAGCCGACGACGGAACCAACGGTGCTGAATTGTGGAAGAGCGATGGAACGGCCTTAGGTACGGTGATGGTCAAGAATATCCGTAGCGGAAGTAGCAGCAGTTCTCCCTCCCTCCTCACGGCCGTTGGCAACACCCTCTATTTCCGAGCCGACGACGGAACCAACGGTACTGAATTGTGGAAGAGCGATGGAACGGCCTTAGGTACGGTGATGGTCAAGAATATCCGTAGCGGAAGTAGCAGCAGTTCTCCCTCCTTCCTCACAGCCGTTGGCAACACCCTCTATTTCATGGCCACCGACGGAACCAACGGAGTCGAATTGTGGAAGAGCGATGGAACTGCCTCAGGCACGGTGATGGTCAAGGACATCAACAGCGGAAGTAGCAGCAGTTCTCCCTCCGACCTCACAGCCGTTGGCAGCACCCTTTATTTCGAGGCGTACGACTCAATTAATGGAAGAGCATTATGGAAGAGCGATGGAACTGCCTCAGGCACGGTGATGGTCAAGGACATCTACAGCGGAAGTGATTCCAGCAGTCCTCTCGCTGAGCTCACAGCTCATGGCAGCACCCTGTATTTTAATGGCTACGACTCAAACAACGGATACGAATTGTGGAAGAGCGATGGAACATCCTCGGGCACGGTGATGGTCAAGGACATCAACAGCGGAAGTGGCAGCAGTATTCCCATTTCCTTAACAGCCGTTGGTAACACCCTCTATTTCCGAGCCACCGACGGAACCAACGGATACGAATTGTGGAAGAGCGATGGAACATCCTCGGGCACGGTGATGGTTAAGGACATCAACAGCGTAAGTGGCGGCAGTAATCCCACTGAGTTCTCAGCCGTTGGTAACACCCTCTATTTCCGAGCCACCGACGGAACCAACGGTGCTGAATTGTGGAAGAGCGATGGAACGGCTTATGGCACGGTGATGGTCAAGGACATCTACAGCGGAAGTTCCAGCAGTTTACCCAGCCAATTCACTGCCGTTGGTAACACGCTCTATTTTCGAGCCCACGACGGAACCAACGGTGTCGAATTGTACACAAACCTAGGTATTTACACAGAAATAACCTACAGTTGAAGATCATCGACAAAATCTACAGATTCATCAATATGGCATGAAATTAGACTCACAAAGTGAATAAGTGGTTTACTTTGATCACGAGGGGTTATGCAAAACACCCTTGTACACATTTATCCCATTCAAGGGTTCGCAGTGGGTCATATTGAACGCTACCCTTTGTGACGGCTTCATCACAACCAATCGGTGATGGCATCAAGTTGCACCAACCAGTCGTCCGACGCCACGTCGATGATGTCGTAGTGGTCACCGGGCAGCCACACCTTTTGCACGTCCGCCCCTTTGGCCTTCATCACCCGGGCATATGTTTCCGATTGCTCAAGCGGCACGTCCCGGTCCCGCTCACCGTGGAACAGCAAAACGCCGGTCGCGGGCGGATGGTCCACCGGGTTCAGGCGGCGCCACAGGTCGGGGTTCTCTTCGGGGGAACAGCCGATCCACCTTCGCACGGCGTCGCCCTCGTCCGAAAGCCCGGCCCGGTCGGCCCCGATGAGGTCCGTCAGCGGGGCCTGCGCAATGGCGAGCCAGGGTGTTCGCTCGGCCTTCGCCGCCATCAACAACGCGAGTTGGCCGCCCGCTGAATGGCCCATCACCATGGAACGGGCGATGTCCACGCCGGGCAGCAACGCCAGTTGGCCCCACGCCCGCAGCACGTCGGACAGCGTGTCCATCCACACCCCTTCGTTCCCAGGCGACCACCGCTTGTACTCGATGTTCCACGAAGCGATGCCCGCTTCAGCGAGGTCCTCGGCGATGGGCTGCATGAGCTCCATCCCGTATTTCTCCTTCCAGAACCCGCCGTGGATGAGCATGATGCATGGCACGCCCTCGTCCTTCTGGTAGGGCGACGGGTCATCGGGCATCGTGAGGTCGGCGTACTGCCAAGCCTCGGCCCCCCACTGCATGCGGTCAACGACCATGGTGCCGGCTGCCGTGGCCTGCTTATGTCGGTTGTGCAACCGCACCATCAGGGGCACGTGCGCTTGCGGTCGCGTGGGAACAACACGGTTTCTCGCACGTTCTTCGCACCGGTGAGCTTCATCAAAATGCGCTCAACACCGAGGCCCCAACCGGCGTGGGGTGGCACACCGTGGCGGAAGCCGGCCACGTAGAATTCGAAGGCTTCGGGGTCGAGGTCCATCGCCTTGAGGTTCTCCACCAGCACGTCCATGCGGTGTTCGCGCTGACCACCGGAGGTCATCTCGTCCCGACCGAAGTTGAGGTCAAACCCGCGAGAGAGTTGCTGGCCGGTGCTGCCGATTTCACCCTCCACTTGGTGGATGTAGAACGGCTTGAGGGACATGGGCCATCGGGGCAGGAAGTAGAACTGGGGCAGGTCGTCGGCCAAGAGGTCGGAGTTCTCGGCATCGATGTCGTCGCCCCATTCGATGGTGCCGCCTTTTTCCTTGATGATGCGGATGGCGTCGCAATATTCTACACGAGGAAAGGGCAACTCGGGCACGATGATCTCGATGGGGTCTTCGCCCTGCGTGGCCCGGTAGTCGTTGATCGTCTGCACGAGTTGCTGCGACTCTTCTTCTTCAGCCACGGACTTCCAAATGTGGTGCAGCATGCGCTCGAGCACGCCCATCACGTCGTCGTCGTTGGCCCACGAACACTCGATATCAAAGGAGATGAATTCGTTGAGGTGGCGGTACGTGTCGTGCTTTTCGGCACGGAAGGCCGGGCCAATCTCAAACACACGCTCCAATCCGCCGCTCATGCACAACTGCTTGAACAACTGAGGGGACTGGTTGAGGTAGGCAGGGGTGTCGAAGTACTGCATCGGGAACAGGTCGGTGCCGCCCTCGGTGGCGGTGGCGACGATCTTCGGGGTGTGGGTTTCAATGAAGCCTTCCGAAATCAGATGGGCGCGTCCAAACTGCAGTACTTTGCCTCGCAGGCGGAACATGGCGTTCACGTGCGCTCGACGCAGGTCGAGGAAGCGGTTGTCCAAGCGGGTGTCGAGTTCCACGTTGACCGTGTCGGTCACGCCCAAGGGCAGGGGCGCCTCGGCCCGTGCGATGACCTCGACTGAGGTGGCGATCACCTCGTAGGCCGGGGGTGGCGTAGGCTCGCCTTCCTTGACCTTGGGAGGTCGCTTCAGCGCAACGGTGCCGGTGAACTGCAGTGTGGATTCCCGGGTCATGCGCTGGACGGCGTCGAGCGCTTCTTCGCCCACGTTGTCGGCTTTGAGGAAGACTTGCGTCTTGCCGGTACCGTCACGCAGGTCAACGAAACAAATGGCGCCCTTGCCTCGGTTGGCTTCCATGAAGCCGATCACGGTGACTTCTTTGTCGATGAGATCGGCGCCGTGGCCCTGAATCTCGCCAAGCGTGTGGGTTCGGTAAGCGGTGGGCACCCAAGTGGTCATGATGCTGGGACCGAGGTGCCCTCCATGAAGGATTCGCCGAGGCTACCCGCAGCCCGTGAGGGGTGTTCGTGAATTGAAATCAAGGGCTTTTTATGTTCGGAGGACGGCGCCGGGGGCATGAACCACCTGTTCAGTTCCGAGTCCGTGACCGGCGGCCACCCCGACAAATTGTGCGACGCCATCTCCGACGCCATCGTCGACGCCTGCCTGTCGGTGGACCCCAACGCTCGCGTGGCGGTGGAGACCTGCGTCAAGGGCAAGGCCGACAAAGGCATCATTGTGCTCGCCGGTGAAGTGTCGCTCAACGGTGCCGTGCCTGACTACGAAGCCGTGGCCCGTGAGGCCGCCGTTCAGGTCGGTTACGACAGCCACGCCATTGGCATGGACGCCTCGTCCACCGAGCTGTGCGAGGTTCAAGTTCACATCACGACGCAAGCGGCCAACATCGCTCAAGGCGTGAACCGCACGGGGATGGCGCAGGGCGCAGGCGACCAGGGCATCATGTTCGGCTATGCTTGCACCGAGACCGAAGCCTACGAAGGCCTCGAAGGACGCTATTTCCCGCTCGCGGCGGCGCTCTCCCAGCGCTTGACCCGCCGCCTCACCGCCGTGCGAGAGGAGGGCATCCTTCCTTGGGCTCGCCCCGATGGCAAGTCCCAAGTCACCGTGGAGTACGACGCTGACGGCAACATCACCCGTGTTCACACCGTCATCGTGGCCATTCAACACGACGCCGCCCTCAAGGACCAATTCGACGGCTCCGAGGCCGACGAACACGCCCATGTGGTTGAGGCCATCACGAAGGAGGTCATCCACTACGCCATCCCTGCTGAACTGCTGGACGACAATTGCAACATCATCATCAACGGAACAGGTCGCTTCGCCGACCCCGGTGGCCCCCACGCTGACGCGGGCCTGACCGGTCGGAAGATCATCGTCGACACCTACGGCGGCATGGGCCGTCACGGTGGCGGTGCCTTCTCGGGCAAAGACCCCTCCAAGGTGGACCGCTCCGCCGCGTACGCCTCCCGCTGGGCCGCCAAGCACGTCGTGGCGGCCGGTCTGGCCGACCGCTGTGAGATTCAACTCGGCTACGTCATCGGTGTGGCCGAACCCGTCAGCCTGCGCGTGGAAACCTTTGGCACCTCTGCCAAGAGCACGGGTGAACTGACGGCCCTCGTGGCGCAGCACTTCGACTTCCGCCCCGCCGCCATCGCCGCATCGCTGCAACTCAACCGGCCCATCTACCGGCCAACCGCCGCAGGTGGGCACTTTGGCCGCACCCCCGTTGACGGCACGTTCCCCTGGGAAGTGCTCGACGAAGCGGTGCTCGCTGAACTGCGCAACGCCGCTTGATGCGTCCGGCTGGACCGAAATCTCTTGAAGAACGGCCTGCTGGTGGTGCCATGTCCTCCAGCGCACGCGCCGTCGCCGGTGTGCTTCTCCTCCTCTTGACGGCGGCCTCGCCGCTGGTCACCACGGTCTCGGCCAACGAGACGGTCCTGCTGTCCGTCGACCCTCAGCACGCCGTCTTGGCGCCCGGGGAGAGCCTGAACCTCACGCTCACCGTCAACAACAACGGTTCGAGCATTCGCGATTACAACCTCACCGTGGACGATGCTTCGCTGGACGATGTCTGGGACGTGGTCCCGGTGGCCAACGCCGTGAACAACGTCTTCCCCACATGGTCGAAGAACACCACTGTGGTGTTGCGACTCGCCGAAGGGGCCACGGTGGCCAACCACGGGTCGTTTGACCTCACCGTGACGGAGGTGGGCGGCACCGGCACGGCGACCGTGACGGTTCAAGCCAGCGTCGCTCCAGCCTACGGCGCCGCGTTGACCGCTTCCAACGGCAACAACCGTGTGGCGGTCACCGCCGGTCAAACGGTGACCCTTGACTACCTTGCCCACAACCAGGGTTCGGTGACCGACACGTTGCTGCTCGATGCTGTGAACGAGCCGGACTTGTCGGGATGGTGGGCCAATCAGTCCGGCGCCAACAACGGTTCTTCAGGGACGGGCGACAACGGGACCGGTGGTGGCGGCAACAATTCCACCAGCACCCCGACATCGATGACCGTCCTGATGTACGGCAACAGCTACACCTCCCAAAACAGCCTTCACGACCTCGTCGAGGACCAATTCGACGACAACGGCTTCAACGGCACCGCACAAGCCAACACCGCTGGGGGTCTGCGCTTGGACCAGCACTGGTCCAACCTGAACACATCCGGGCACCAGTGGAACACGTCGCTTCGAAGTGGCAACTGGGATTACGTGGTCCTGCAGGACCAATCGCAGGTGCCCTCTTTCCCGGTTACCGAATCGATGTGGCAGGCGAGCAAGAACGCCTCCGTGTCGATCGCCCAAGCCGTCGCCGACGAAGGGGCCGACCCGGTGCTGTTCATGACGTGGGGCCGCCGAAGCGGCGACAGCATGAACGCCTTCAACAACAACTTCACCACGATGCAGGACAACCTGCTCACAGGGTACACCCGCTACGCCCAGAACATCACCAACGCTGGCGTTGACGTGTACATTGCACCGGTCGGCTTGGCGTTCAAAACCGTCCACGATGAGGTGGTGGCGAACGGCACCGACCCCACTCAATCCGGCAACCTGTTCTACGACCTCTACACCAGCGACGGAAGCCACCCCTCCCTCGCAGGGTCGTACCTTGCCTCGTGCGTCCTGTACGCCACCCTCTCTGGCAACACCTGTGCCACCAGCAACACCTCCATCGCCCTCTCTGCGAGCGTGAAGTTGGCCCTCGAAGAGGCAGCTGACGACACGGTCTTCAACCAAACCGCTGGCCAATCTTACTACCCATGGGAAGGCCAACAACCCGCCGCCATGGGTCTGGGTTCAGGGGTGCCCACGGGTTGGCTGCTGCAGTGGAGCGACGATGAACTCACCAACGTCCCGGCCGCTGCCAACCGCTCCTCGACCTTGACGGTGACCGTGCCTTCGGACGCCCAGCCGGATTACTACGGGTACCGATTGACGGTGGCCTCGACGGGTGGCAACGTCTCCTCGTCCACGCTGTTGGTCGTGGAGGTGGTCGGTGAACCAGCGGTCGCCTTGGCCTTCCTCGACCAAGCCGCCTCGTTCGAGCCGGGAACCTCCATCAACACCAGCGTTCAGGTCACCAACACCGGGAACGAGCGCCTCAACCTCACGTGGGATGTCACGTCCACCGACCTCACGGTGTGCAACGCCGCCATGATCGATGCACAGACCGCCGACCTCCTGCCGGGCGGAATGGCTGACGTGGCCATCGCCGTGGATGTTCAGGAAACCGCCACCGGCAGTGATGCCTGCCCGTTGACCCTCACCGCTTCGGTGGCCAACGGGTCGGCCATCGAGGTCCTCGAGCAACTGAGTTTCGTCATCGATGTGGACGAGCGGGTGAACTTCTCCCTCTCCGGCCCTTCCAGCCTTCCAGCGTTCACTCCTGCGGTTGGCGCAACGTACGACGTGACGGTCTTCAACCACGGCAGCGACAGCGCTTCGTTTGTGCTCACCGTGGACGATCACGCCGATCTCGACTCGGTCCTCATGACCGCCTCGGCCATCAGCGTCGAGGCCGGTGCGTTTGGCTCCTGGACGGTGCGCACCACCGCTGCCGCCTCGTCGGTGGGTGACCACAACCAGACCTTCAGCACCGCACATGCCGGTCAAACAACGACCTTGACGGTGGCCATGACCGTATCGCCCGTTCAGCAGGGCGCCATCACCGGTCCCTTTGACGCCCGCATGACCCTGCAACCGGACAGCAACGCTTCGTTGGCGTTGGTCGTGAACAACACCGGGACCTCGACGTTGGACCTGCAACCCACCGTACAGGGCCTCCCTGCCGGTGTTGCGGTGACCCTGTCCAACACCTCGCTGCTCCTTCAGCCCGGTGAGGGCGTCGAGGTGCAAGCCCACCTCAACGCCAGCCTCACGGTTGCACCAGGAGAGCATACGGTGACCATTGGGTACACCGACGGGACCGTCACGCTCACCTACTCGTTCACACTGACGGTGGAAGACCGCAGGGGCGTGTTGATGACCTCGCCCCAACGCCAACTCCACGCTTCGCCAACGGGCGCTTCGGTGTGGACCCTGGACGTCACCAACACCGGCACCGCCGAGGACCTCTTTGTGCTCGCTGTCGACCACGACGGCGACGAGGATTGGTTCGGCGTGAACCTCTCGAGCACGACCGTCAGTTTGGCTCCTGGGGCCAACCGCGTGGTCACGGTCAGTTTCATCGAAATCACCCCCGGTGCACCGGTGGCGGGGATCACCTACACCCTGTCCGCCACCTCAACCTCCCATCCCGATGTTGTCGGGCAGCGCACGATGCTTGTCATGCCGGTGGTGGCGGATGCCAACCTCACGGTGCTGAAGGACGATGTGTCCGCTCTACCCGGTGATGTGGTGTTCGGCAGCATCATCGTCACCAACACCGGGACGGGTGAAGACACGTTTTCGGTGTCCACCATCGGCCAAGATTGCGGTCTTGACGCTGAGGTCACGCTGGCTCCGGGGCTCTCCTCTTCAGCCCTCGGTTGGTCGTGCACGGTGCCCAACAACGCCGCTGCAGGGACCCATCCAATCACCTTTCGGGCGGTCAGCCAAGTGCGCAGCAACGTGTTCGTGGACTTCAGCATCCTGTACTCCGTTGAAGCCTCGTGGCCCGACAGCACATTGGTGGCCATCACGTTTGAGCAGGGCCGCTTGACGCTCGGCATGGACAGTTCCACTTCGACCGTTGTCACGGTGGAGAACTTCGGCAACGCCGAGGTCACGGGCAGTCTCGACGTCTACGGTCAAGACACCGGTTTGTTCCTCGTTGAATGGCTCCGGCTTGCCGACGATGCTCCATCAAGCGCCTACACGTTGAGCGCTGGGTCCACCGCCACCTACCGCCTCACCCTCGTCTCCAACACCGACCGTGCTGCTCAGGCAGAATTGCTTGTCCGAGCCACCTCGCAAGGACCCGGCGTCACAGCGTCCGACGCTTCGCCGGTGCTGGCGGTGGACATCGAAGGTCCCGCCCTGCCGCCCAACGGATTGTCCCTGCCGCTCGGCCTTGAGGTCAGCCAGGAATCCACGTTGGGCGTCATGGGCGCCGGTTGGTTCCTCGCCATTGCGTTCTTTGCGTTGCTCCGCAGGCGAGGTCCCGGCCGTGAAGGAAACGACGATGTTGACGACGGCGTGGAGCAGCGGGATGAGGTGGAGGACGAAGCCCCCGCTGAACTCGGGTTCAACGAAACGCGTCTTGACGACGACCACAAGGTGGCGTGCCCCACCTGCGAAGCACGGCTGGGCGTCCCTCGAGGGAGTGAGCCACCCTTCCGGTTCACATGCCCGAAGTGTTCGAGCAAGATTCGCGTGGTGGAATGAATCAGCGACGCTGAGCCACGAGCAAAAACGCCGTGTGTCCGAACGGACCGTTGACCGGGCGCACACCGCCTTTGGACGCCCGTCCCCATTCGCGCTCCATCAGTTCCCCCGCCCATTCGACGGCCAACCCGGCGGCTTCGCACGCCTCCCAGGCCCGTTCCAACTGCTGCGTGACGGGACAGTAGCACACCAAGCGTGCACCCACCGCCATCAAGGGCGCCACCGCTTCGACAGCGGGGGGATGGTCGGGCAGGTCGAGCACGACGGCGTCGTAAGCCTCGCTGAGGGCGCCGAGTTGCTCCGTCATCTCTTCAATGCACCCTTCCACGTGATCGTGACGCGGCGTGGACGGCCAACTGCCACGGGCGCGCTCGAGGTTGATGTGAGCCACCTCAGCGTGTTCAGGACGGGGTTCAACGGTCACGTGGTGGCCCGACTCGCCCAGCACGCGGGCGATGTGGAGGGAGAGGGCGCCGCTGCCGATGCCGGCCTCCAGCACGCGGTCGCCGGGTCCAATGCCGAGCCGGGCGACGATGAAACCGGCGTCCTTGGGGGAGATGGTTTGGGCCCGTCGCACCAGACCAGCGTTCAGTTCGGGCAGTCGAGGCGGAAGGCGAATCAGGGATTTTTGCCCGATGTGCACCTCGTCGCCCATCTCCACGCCCGACAAACTGGTCGCAGGGTTGAACACGCCAAGCCCCTTGACCTTCGTGTTTTCATCCACGATCTCAAAGGCATGAATGCGCCCGTTGGGCTCAGCCAACACCGCCCATTGACTGGAGGACATGCCCGGTGCGTGGTCGCTCGCCGGTTTAACACCCACCGTGCGGCGCACGCCACTTGCAAATGAAGGGTGTGGCGCATGTGGGGGTTTGGCCATCTTCGGATGGAAGGGCGTTGAACGGTCGGGGGCGAAACAGCCCGTGTGTCATGAATTCCAATTCATTAAATAGCCCGCTTGCTCTCGTGGAGCCATGGACCGTACGACGCGTAGCCTTTCCCTTTTGTTGGTGACCTTGTTCGTGGGCAGTTTGCTCTCGGGCGCCGCTGTTGAGCTCACCAAAGAAGACCTCCAACCCGTCTTGAGCGATGAACCCGTGGTCCAAGCCGCCACGAGCCCCGGCCACGTCGTCTTCGGCCAGTACATCTCCTCGGACAACTGCCCCCACTGCGCCAAGCCCGGTGGCGGTTCGGAGTCCAACCACAACCTGAAGTTGTCCAACCCCGATGAGTACGTCTACCTCACCTACATGTCGGCTTCGTACGGCGACACCGACACGGCTCGTGCCGGCAACATCGGCCCTTACAACTGGGCATGGACGGCCTCCGGGGCCCCCATTCACTACATGGGCGACCGCACCGACGCCGCCAACACGAAGTCGGGTGCCGACACGAGCGGTGCGAACTACGACAGCATCTTCACCGCTGGCGGCGGCATGCACTCCACCGTGAACGATTACAAAATGACCGCCACGATCTCTCCCAACGGCAACGTGTTTGACATCGCCATCGACTACCAATACGTCGGTTCAGGCACGGCCGCTTCCAACCTCAACCTCTACGCCGCCATCGTCGAGGAAGACTGCACCACCCACACCTACAACAACATGGGATCCGGTTACCTCGCCCACGGTTACAACTGCTGGATGGGCTGGTTGACCGCCGGTGACACCTACCGGTCGGCCTCGGGTGGTTCCGGAACGGCCTTCGCCTCGGTTTCGCCCACCTCCACCGCTCAGTCGGTGAGTTGGTCGACCGTGCCCACCTCGCTGATCGCCGGTGGCACCTCCAACGCCGTCGTGATCGGTGTGCTGATGTCCGGTTCCACCGTTTCGGTGGGTGGCAGCAGCCCTCACGTCTACCATGCGGTCGATTCCACCATGGGCCCCAAGATGGACATCGCCGTGACCGACCTCCGCTTGACCAACGACGAAGGCAGCGACGCCTACGTGCGAGGCGACACGCTCTCTCTCGAAGCCGACGTCAAGAATGTCGGCGACTTGGATTACACCAACGGCGGGACCCTTGAGTTCTACTACCGCAACGGCGCCACCTCCACGGTCATTGATTCCATGACGGTCCCCACCCTCAACGCTGCCTCCGGCTCACCGTTCCTGACGGCCACGGCGAGCTTTGACACCAGCGTCTTGCCCGAGAACACTTGGACCACGGACTTCGGTGCCAGGCTGACCGGCGTTACCGGTGAATCCACCGTCAGCAACAACGTCGCCACCGCCGACATGGAGCACGACCGCCCACCGCTCGCCAAGACCCCTCAGGTCATCGACACCAACGTGGTGCAGCGCGGGGAATACCTGACCTTGCTGGCCAAGGGCGACGCCGACGACAACGTCGACACCATCGACACCGTGACGTTTGAGGTGGAAGTTTCACCAGCCGGTGAAGACACCTGGAGCGACGCCATCGTCGCCGGCGGTGATGAAATCGTTTACCGTGACACCGCCCAAGAAGGACGGAAGTTCATTCTCACGCCTGTTGAGACGATGTCGGCTGGCTTGTACGATGTCCGCACCCGCGCCGTCGACAGCCGGATGCAGGTCAGCGACTGGTCCACCGCCTCCGAATTGTTTGAGCTCGCCAACGGTGTGCCCCAGGTCGTCGCCGACCCCGTTCCCTCGGTGATGTGCGACGTGAGCACCCGTGTCAGCATGGACGGTCACATCAGCGATCCTGAAACGCCACTGGCTGACCTCGTGGTCGATTCCTCGAGCCCCTACTTCGTCGCTTGGCACGCTGCCAGCGAAGAGATCGAAGTGCTCTTCCCCTACGACATGGGCTGTCCGCTCGGCCAACGCGGCATCGAAGTCACGGTTGACGACGGTGCTGGTTACGAAGGCTCGCTGCCTTACGGTACGCTCCTTTTCAACGTGATTGAGAACGGCCAGCCCCGCTGGGCCGGCTTGCCCATCCAGACGGTTGATGAAGGCGGCAGCGGCAGCTTCAGCTTGGTCAGTTCCCTCTCCGACACCGACGATTCCGGTAACCCGGCCGATGTGGGCGAGTTGACCCTCTCCATCATCGACAACTCCAACCCCGAGGTGTTCAGCGCCAGCCTGCGCGGCACGATGCTGAACTTCGAGACGGTGGACGACGACGTCAACGGTGAGACGGTCCTGACGCTGCGAGCCAGCGACGGTGAACAATCCTCCGACCAAACCATCACCCTGCGTGTGAACCCCATCAACGACGCCCCGCGCCTGGACTTGACGGACCTCGATTCCATCACCATCAAGCGAGGCAAGCAGATGGTGGTCAACCTGAAGAACCGCATGACCGATGTGGACAACCCCGTTGACCAAGCCTTCATTTCCGTCACCCCCGATGAGCCTGGTGCAGCCCGCTACAACCTCCTTGATGGCAACATGATCATCAACTTCGAGGAAACCGGCGACCACACCATCACGGTGAGCACCACCGATGGCTTCGATACCAACGTCTACACCATCGCTGTGGATGTGTACGACGCCCTCCCGTTCTACTTCTCGAAGGTGGACGATGGAAGCGGTTACATGCACGTCAGTCTGGTGGACACCTATATCGGTCAATCGCCAACGGCCACCCTCATGTTGACCGATGACGCCCCTGTCTTCACCAACATGGATTTGACCGTTCAACTCTGCAGCGAACTCACTGGGTTGTGCTACGAAATTCGCGAGGTCCCGTTGGATGTCGCCGCCTCCAACGTCGGTTGGACATTGGACCTTGATCTCCGGGAAAGCGGTTCGCAGATGCGCGACTACTACCAGTTCAAGATGAGCGCCGCCGACGAAGACGGCGACGACTACAAGACCCTGGGTGACGGCATCAAGTTCCTCATCACCGAGAACCTGCCGGCACCTGCCGACATGGAAGACGAGATGCTCACGGCTCACGTGGAGAACCTCAACGCCCAGATCGAAGCCCTGAAAACCAGCATCGAAGCCGGCGAAGGCGACGTGGAGGCCATGGGCGAAGAACTGGCGACCCTTGAGGGCGACCTCGAGGTGGCGTGCGACGACCCACGGGCCAACTGCCCCGAGGACAACGTTGAGAGCAGTGCCGGCGACGCCGCATCGGGCGGCCTTGACACCAACGTGATTCTCATCGTGGTGGGTGCGCTCATCGTTGCCGCCCTGCTCGGTTTGATGTTCATGCGCGGCGGCCGAGGTGGTCTTGAGGACGTTGACATGAAGTGGAACGACGCTTCACTGCCCGTCCACGACACTGTGGCCAATTCCATGTACGGCGGCGCCCAGGACATTTTCCAACAGCCGTTGATGGCTGCTGCACCAGCGCCTGCGCCCGCACCCGCTCCGGCCCCTGCGGTCGCTGCACCCGGTGTTCCACCGCTCCCTGCCACGGGTCTTCCCGCTGGCTGGACCATGGAGCAGTGGGCCTACTACGGCCAGCAGTACCTCGACGCTCAGAACCAATGAGGTTGGGAGCCGCTCCTGCGTTGGTGCGTTTGAGAAAGCATACCCCTAAAGGGGAGCAAAGCGAGGGGATGATGTGAGCGACGAAGGTGAAGGGGTTGTCAACGCCCCTGACGACCCGGTGGAATCCGAGGTCAGCGACACCGTTCGCGAGGGTCCCGATGTCCTCACCTCTCCGCCAGAACAGGCCACGGTATGGGCACCTGAGCCAAAGGGTACCGACGATGTCCTCGACCTGTCCATCGATGCGTGGATTGCCGATGTGGACTTTGAGACAACAGCGGATGTCCCCATTCCTGAACGTTTGGTCGACCAAGTCATCGGCCAAGAAGCGGGTTCGGTCGTCATCAAGAAAGCCGCTGAACAACGCCGTCACATGCTCATGATCGGTGACCCGGGCACCGGGAAATCCATGCTCGCCCGTTCGATGACAGACTTGCTGCCCAAGGATGCGCTCGAAGACGTGCTGGTCTATCCCAACGAAGACGACGAGAACGTCCCACGTGTCCGCACCGTCCCCGCTGGCCGAGCTGAGCGCATCGTGAAGGTTCAGAAGCAAGCGATTCGGGAGCAGAAGGAAAAGTCGCAACGCATGTTGTTCATCGCGTTCGCCGCCATCGGCTTCTTGCTGTTCGTGGCCGCCATCCAATCCGGTGATTTGTTCACGCTGCTCTTCGGCGGTTTTCTGCTGGTGTTTGGGTACATGTTCATCCGCAGCCGTTTGGGGGCGGCCGACGACAGTCGGATTCCCAAGGTGCTCGTGAAGCACGACCTCAACGAATTGCCGCCGTTCGTGGATGCCACCGCCACGCTTTCCGGTTCCCTGCTCGGGGACGTTCGACACGACCCGTTCCAATCCGGTGGCATGGAAACACCTGCCCACGACCGTGTTGAACCCGGGGCCATTCACCGTGCCCACAAGGGCGTGCTCTACATCGACGAAATCAACCTGCTCCGCTTGGAGGAGCAACAGGCCTTGCTCACCGCGATGCAGGACCGTGCGTTCCCGATCTCCGGCCGCTCCGAGCGTTCCTCGGGTGCGCTCACCAAGACCGAACCGGTGCCGTGCGATTTCATCCTCATCGCTGCAGGCAACCTTGACGCCATCCAGGGCATGCACCCCGCACTGCGGAGCCGCATTCGCGGTTACGGTTACGAGGTCTACGTGAATTCCGAGATGCCCGACACGTCCCGCAACCGCCGACGCCTCATTCGCTTCATTGCTCAAGAAGTGCTTCGGGACCAAGACACGGTTCGCGAGATCCCGCACTTCGACAAGAGCGCCGTGGCGGTCATCCTCCGGGAGGCCCAGCGCCGGGCCGGCCGCCGTGGCAAACTTTCGCTCCGCTTGCGTGAACTTGGGGGGTTGGTTCGCATCGCCGGCGACCTTGCCGTCGAGTCGGGTTCACCCTTCACATCGGCTGAACACGTTTACGCTGCCCGTTCCATCGCCAAGCCGCTTGAGCAACAGGTCGCTGACCGCATGATTGAGCGTCGTCAGGACTACGCCATGCTCGTGAACTCGGGCGAGCGCGTGGGCCGTGTCAACGGCCTGGCCGTGTTGGGTGCCAACAGCGGTCTTTCCGACTTCAGCGGCATCATGTTGCCCGTCGAAGCCCTCGTGACCCCTTCGCAAGGCGGCGGCGGGAAAATTCATGCCACGGGTGGCCTGTCCGACCTCGCCAAGGAAAGCGTCACAAACGTGAGCGCCGTCATCAAGAAACTCACCGGCAAAGACATCTCGGATTACGACATCCACATCCAATTTGTTGACACCCACGGCGTGGACGGCGATTCAGCGTCCATCACGATTGCCACGGCCATCATCTCAGCGCTGGAAAACATCCCGATTCGTCAAGATCTCGCCATGACCGGTTCGCTTTCGGTCCGTGGCGAAGTCCTGCCCATTGGCGGGGTGACGGCCAAGATCGAGGCGGCGGCCCGCTCGGGCGTCAAAACCATCGTCGTTCCTCGGGCCAACATGCAGGACGTGATTCTGGACGATCGTTTCGAAAACATGGTGACGGTCATCGCCGTGGACACCCTTGACGAAGTCATGCAGCACGCCCTCATCAAGCACGAGCAAAAGGCAAGCCTGGTGGAGCGCCTCGAAGCGGTGATTGACCGATTGACGCCTGAAATCCAAAGCAAGATTTCCCTGGTCTAATCGTCAAACATGTCGCCGTATGGGCGGCGTTTACAAAAGTCAACGGCGTTTCCGTAGGATGAGCACCGTGTCATCGACATCCTCGGACGCCGGAAAAGGAGCCCTGCTGGTGCTGTTTCTGGTCACGATGATCGACATGATCGGGTTTGGGATTATCATCCCGTTTCTCACGTACCTCGTCAAGGACCTCGCTGAGGCGGAGGGTGTTGTTCAGGTCGGCTTGTGGGTCGGTTTGCTGATGACCTCTTATTCAGCGGCCCAGTTTCTCTTTTCCCCGTTTTGGGGTTCGTTGTCCGACCGCATCGGCCGCCGCCCCGTGTTGATGGTCGGCTTGGTGGGCAACACCGTGTTTTTCACGGCATTTGGCTTTTCCAACACCTTGCTGTTCGCCCTTTCGATGCGCTTCTTGGCGGGTGTCTCCAACGGGAACATCGCCGTGGCGAGGGCCTACATCGGGGACGTCAGCACCCCGGCTCAATTGGCCACGCGCATGGGCATCATCGGTGCTGCCTTTGGGCTGGGCTTCACCATCGGTCCCTTCATCGGTGGTGAGTTCTCGTCGCCAGCCGAACGATGGGACCTCTTCGTTGGTACCGTGTTTGACACCTACCCCTACCTCTTGCCCTGCGTCATCGCCAGCGTGCTTTCCGCGGCTTCGTTGGTGT
>Ga0255762_10001614_pt1 | contig 19215 bp, 12 predicted proteins | sample 101ome_16_FD_179962 | JGI IMG/M metagenome (GOLD analysis project Ga0255762, IMG submission 179962) | Coastal salt marsh microbial communities from the Groves Creek Marsh, Skidaway Island, Georgia - 101401AT metaG (version 2) | ecosystem: Environmental > Aquatic > Marine > Intertidal zone >...
GTTCAAGCAAAGAATTTTTGGCAACTTTAGATGGGCAAATTTATTTCTCGACTCTCCCTGACAATGTTAAACAAACAAAAGCTGCAAAATGGTATAAGGGTCGAGATGTCTTAATGTGGATTCTTGCAGGAACACTTATCAAGCAACCAACAAAAATTGAAGAAATTGAAGAAACCATTGAAAAACGTCCAGGCGATTGTTATACAACTGGCTTCTATCCAACAGTCAATTCAACACAAGAAAGAAATGTCTTGCAACAAACAAAAGAAGAAGCAGGACATGCATTAATTAAACGTAAATATACAGCACTTCAAAAAACTGAATATTGGGGACAGCGCCAACACGCGACTGTAACCTGTAGTCAAATGACAAAAAATAATTTTGTTAAACCCAAATCTTGGACTGCAAACACTGACCAAACCACTAAAGCTAATTTTGGTTTACGTAGTTGGATGCCCAAAAACGCGCATTCAAAGCTCACTAAATATGGCGTACGATATGAAGGCTTAGCAGCAATGCAGCAACAAACAACAAATACCGTGGCCTTCAAAACAGTGCATGAACAAAAACAAGCGAATGACCCGAAGAGCGAAAATCTAATGATGACAACACGCACTTCTGGAACCTATATCACTACAGGTAAAAAATTAATTTGCCGAAGTTTATACGCACAACAGAAAAAGTTTGTATTACAAAAATCCCAGATTAAGACACCAGCATACTTTACCCCAACATCAACACATTTAAACGTTCTTCCAGCATTTGAGCCTACGCAAACTATGGCTGCAAAACGTACACTTTTCCCATTTGACCTCAAAGGCAAAGCGTCCACATATGCAAAAGAGCCAGGAGAAATTCGCGTGTCAACATTAATGCTGACGGAAACAGATCAACAAGTTTTTTCAGTAAAAAATAAAAAGGTTTGTGTAAATGTTGGCGATTTCATTCGTGTTGATGATTTACTTACAACAACGCATCGTAGCCCCGTTTCGGGACAAATTATTTTCTTAAGTGAAAACTATATTGTAATCCGACATGTACAACCGTATCCATTACCAAACCGTGTTGTAACCGAATTAAAAGTCAAAGATGGTGATTTGATTAAAAAGAATAGTGTTTTAGGACGCTTACAATTTGAACAATCCGATGCGGGTGACATTGTGCAAGGTTTACCAAAAATTGATGAATTACTCGAAGCGCGTGAACCCGTCGAAAAACGCTTTTCTGGTATTCACTTTCAATTAGCTTGCTACTGGCGCAAATATTTACGTGTCTACGGACCAACACATGGTTGTACACGAAGCTTCGAGCAACTTCGTGCCCTTATTGTGAATGAAATTCAAGAAGTATACCAATCCCAAGGTGTATATATTGCCGATAAACACGTTGAAATTATTGTGCGTCAAATGACAACTCGAGTAATTATCCTACATCCTGGGTCTACAGGTTTATTATCAGGAGACATGATTGATATGTACCGAGCGCAGCATCTAAGCTTAGTCGACCCACAATTAAAATTCCGACCAGTACTACTCGGAATTACACGTGCAGCCTTAACAGCAGAAAGTTTTATTTCTGCAGCAAGTTTCCAAGAAACGAAGCGTGTACTTGCGAATGCCGCAATTAATGGTCAAATTGATTGGCTAACAGGGTTAAAAGAAAACGTAATTTTAGGGCGCTTAATCCCAGCTGGAACTGGATTATATTAATCACTCAATTCATGTGGAGTCTTTGTACAAAGACTCCACACTCTCTGCGGTTGCATTGGAGATTCATTTGAGTTGAATTCAAAAAGGTCACTGACTGACAAACAATTGTTTTGCTAGGGTAAAGAAGCGGGGTCCGTAGTAATTTACCTTTGTAAATTCTCTAGAATGTGCTAGAGTAAAGATACACCGTGAATGTTGATCGACTTTGAAACGAACTACTTAATAAAACTATGAAAGAAAAGTTAAAAGCTATGCTTGAAACTGGTGTCCACTTTGGTCACCAAGTACGCCGCTGGAATGCAAAAATGGCCCCTTACATCTACGAAGAGAAGAATGGTATCCATATTTTAGATATTGTTCAGACAGTAGATGAACTTGAAAAAGCACGTGTTGCATTTAAAAAAGCAAAAAATGTTATTTTTGTTGGAACACGTCCACAAATTGCCCCGGTAATTAAAAGCATTGCCGAAGAATGTAATGCACATTATGTAAATACACGTTGGGTTGGAGGTTTATTAACAAACTGGTCAACAATTTCATCATGTATTCAAAACTTAAACGATTTGAACAAACTTCTTGAACAAGATCCAAAAACAACTGGATTAACGAAAAAAGAACTTGTACAAAAAGAAAAAGAAATGGAACGCAAAGATAAATTCTTTGGTGGTGTTCGACAACTTTCAGCACTTCCAGATTTAGTGGTAATTGTGGGTCAACCACATGAGCGAAACGCTGTATTAGAATGTCAAAAATTAAACATTCCAACAATTACACTTTTAGATTCAAATTGTGACCCAAGTTACACAACTTATGGAATTCCAGCAAATGATGATTCAACACGTTCAGTAGAATTTATCTTAAAGCAATTAGTAAGTTAAAGACGTAGTTTTTCAACTCGACATTGAAGGGATGTTTCAACAAGCATCCCTTCAATGTCGAGCAACTACCAAATATAAAAACGAAAAAATTGGAGGATGATCGTGCAACTCGAGGATTTTGATACCCAAAGTAACGTGGACAAAGCCGTGGGGCGCTCAGACAATACAAAGTTAGTCACACTCACGGATCTTGTACCAACACCTCCTGGTACCAAGGGCCAGGAGATTAGTAAATACCTCTTTGAACAACCTGCCTATAACCAAGACTGGTTTAATATTCTCTTTGATAGCAAATCAATGGCACGTCAAGAAGAACTTAAACGTGAATATCTTGAAAAAATTGAAAGTGGGGAACTCTTCACCGAAGAAACTTTATACGCAAAAGTCCAAGGGTGGAGTGTTTATAATGACCCAGAACCACAACTCAAAGAATTTAAAGACAAATACGCAGAAAAACCGTGGTTACAACGTGAAACCCAACTCATTGCCCAAACACTTGTGGCCCGTGGTGAACGCGCATGGAGTGAATTAGCATGGAATGTTTATTATAACTTCATGCGCTATTGGCCATATGTTCCAAACGCAGTGTGGACAGTAACGCGTGGTCGTCTTTTACACATGATTCCTCGAGAGCGATTAACTGGAAAAATTTTATGGCGAGAATGGGGAAGTGACTTTACACCCACTTTTGCATTTAAATACCGTTATAAGTATTTTATTGAAACTGAAGCACCACGTTTCGCACGACAAGCATTTCAATTCCTTGATTATCGTTCTGCAATGGCAACCATTGCTCTCGGTTCTTATGTTTTTGGTATGGTTAGCTATTTGCACAATTATAGCCAAACTGAGCACGCACGAAAACGCATGTTTCAAGGCCCACGTCCATTTACGCCCGTACTGATTTCAAAAGAAGCACAAAAAAACCATGCCACTTTAATCCAAGAAGGAATTCGAAAAGTACATGATTCTATCCAAGTTAATAGCCCACCAGCTTATGGTGCCTATGGAGAAAGTTTAGGACGTAAAATTCAATATGAAAGTGAAGTCCAAGAACAAGGTACAACAAAAACACTTGTGTTTTACAAAAAGCACAATGTTCTGCGTACTAGTATTCCAACCGATGACTTAATTCATTTAAAGCCATTTAACCGATCAAAAGAAAAAGCCTTTACTGAAACTGGTGGTGTCCCAATGAAACTTCGTACAAGCGGAGTTCACCCATCACAAACAAATACGCCAGAATTTAAAGTATATGGAGATAATAAATTTTATGTTGAACGAACATTTGACGTAAATTTACGAGTGGACCAGCCTTTTGCACCACGCCAAGATGATATTCAAGACTTTGAAGACATTTTACAACCAGAAGTAGAAGGACCAATGGCTCCTGATGCATTTGCGCAGTCATATGTTGAAGCTCAGAATCTTCAAGTCGACACCTATAGCAAAACGCTCCAAGAACTTTATCCAAAAAAGCCTACTTTAACACCGAAGAAATCAACAAAAAAACCAACGAAACGTACCAAGGAGCTTACACAAACGCTGGAACACCCAATCAACGAAATTGTTCAAAATCTTACTAAAAATTTTGAAGATCCAACATTTGTCGAAGACCTTGATTTAGCATCCGAGGTAGCAAACACAACGCAAGTTGAAGTAAACAGACTTGAGGAAAACACTGAGCCAACATTACTGGATGAACTAGAAAACGAAAATCCGCTGGATGAAGTTCATCTTGACAGTAGTCTCCGTAACTATTCTGCATTGATGCCAAAACGTTGGCCAGCTGCAACGGCAAAACCGGACAAACCTGCAAACAACTTATTTGCAAATGCTGATAAAAGTTGGGCAAAAGGTGGTAAAACAACTCCAATTGCTATTGAAGCAAAAGCGGGAATGGCCGGTCTTAACACTGGATTAATCGGCATGAAAGGTTGGGCACTTCCAACCACTCAAATGACATACCCATTTCTTTCGGTAAAAGATATTGCAAAAATGGCTGATCCTGATTTAGGACAATATAAAGTTCATTTTGACGATGTCGAAAAAGCACCCGATGAAGTCGCACGTTGGTACAGCCGTTATGAAATTGAAGATGAAGCAAATGAATATTTAGACGAAATTGAAGTTCTCGACGAAAGTGACAATGACATGTTGAGCGAAGAAGAGACAACAGAAACTGAGCCAACCCCATCAACTAAAACTGTCAGCAACTTCGAAACCACAATTGAAGACCACAGTGGCCAATCCGAAGAGATCGATTCCATCGAATTACTCGAAGGTGAAACACTTTATGATCTTGATAGCGATACCGAAAATCCCGTTGCTGAATTAGATATGGATGCGGAATTCACTGACCTCAACAATCACACCACATTGGACAAAACTGATTTTGAAAAATTAGTTCATCAAGACAATGAAATGGTGGAGGACATTGAGAACACGTTCGAAAATTCAGAAGATGATGATGACAACCCAGAAGAAACAACAACGGACACGTCAATTGAAAATCTCGAACCAGGCTTTGCGTCAGTATACTCTGAAGCAAAATTAAACCAAGCTGATGTTGCATCTGATTCACACTTTGGAGAGGAATTAACTGGTTTAAGTCATACCGAAGCAAAACTATTTCAGGCACAAACAAAACCTGAAACGGAAACACGACTGTTTCTTCATGGAACAAAAGAGACGCACAGTCGTTCTCTTGCATCCACAAGTTTTGAACTCGAAGACAATATTACAAATGCATTTGCAAATGTACATGTACGAGTAATTCGTTTTTGGCAGTCAAATGCTCTTGTTGTTTACCCAGTCGTAGCTATTTGTCTCATTCGCCGCGTAACACGTTATCAAAAACAGCGTATTGGGCGTGGACGCCGTCACCGTAAAAATACCGAAACACATAAGTTTTACACACATTTAGGACGTTCGCGACAAGGGGCTAAATTTAAAGATCTCGCTGGAAAAGAAGGTGATACTCGTCAAATGCGTGAGCTCATGAGTGCATTCCGCCGTGTCCGTGGATTTACTGAAACATATCGCCCAGGTGTTTTAATTAACTTATGGGAAATTGATATTTTACCACTTATCCCACGCCGTGTTCGTGCCGCCTTTTTACCACCAAACGGAAAAATGTATCTTTGGTATAAAAAGCAAGTCACAAACTTATTGGGTGAAAATAATCAACCACAGCGTGCATTACAAGGTGAAATTCCGGTAGAAACATTTTGGAACTCAGCAGCAATTCGTGGACTCTATGGCTGTGAAAAAGAAGATGTACCATTTGAAACAAGTCTTGAAGTGTTTGAAACAATGGATAACTTGATTACAACAATGGAAACTGGTCCAACTGCACAAAGTGGTCTGAATCAAAAAATTGGCGACTACTTGTATCGTCAAAGTCAGACAAATGCTTCTGAAACGGTTGAAAAAATCGAACGTTTTTTCCCAGTAGTCATGCCAATGGTTCTTAAACTTCAAGAAATTTGGGATCATACACCTCTTCTGGCAGCAATTCGACCAGGAAAATATTCACTTGAATCCCTTCCACGTGGATTATTACTTATTGGTGAAAGTGGAAATGGTCGTACACTTATGGCCCGTGCCATTGCCAGCGAATCAGGTCTTCCAATTATGTTAACGGAAGGAATGCGTTTCGTGCACCAAAAATGGGGATGTTTCCGCCTTCGCTCCCTTTTCTATCGTGCCCGTTTACATTACCCATGTATTCTCTATATTAAAAATTTAGAGCTTATTACGTTACACCGTAGTATCTTTACTGGTTATTTTAATGTACGTAACTGTGCACAATTTTTAGTGTGTTTTGATGGTATTGTGGATCGTAAAAAATCAACAATTCGTCAACCATTTATTATTGGATCTGTCGAAACATCAAAATACATGGATCCAGCATGTGTACGTTCGGGACGTTTTGAATGGGCAATTAAATTTGCCCTTCCAAATGCACTTCAGCGCTACGCACTTCTCAATACTGCATTAGAAACGTATGGCCGCCCAACGAAAAAAGATGTAAGTTTACCATTTTTTGCTCTTACAACTTTTGGATATAGTGCACAAGAAGTTTCTCACATGGTAGGTATGTCGGGATTTCTTTCAGTAACGAAATATGGCGGTGAACGAACAACTTTCGAACATTCAAATGAATCTCTTGCAGAAGCAGTAGGCTCGTGTAACCGTCTAATTATGCGCCATGAAGATAAATATGTGCATAGTACAGATATTTTTGAAGATGGTTTCCATGCACGTATCACCGCATATGAAGAGAAAGGGAATTTCCCACACCGTCTTTCTTCAACAATTAAAAATGATGGTTTTATCCCATTTGAGACAAAATGGATTCACATGATTTTAGAAGATTGGACTGTACCGGGACAATTTGAACCGAAAGAAGGCTGGCCGCCCGTTGGAAGCTTTACCAATGCTCGTAGTCCAGAAGAATTTGAAGCAAAACGTCGTGGTGCTTATAAATTAGTGTATGAGACAATGGCACCGCCAAAAGGTTCAATCGCTGCCTCAGACCCTGCATATATCAACCTTGTGCTTTCACCACAAATGACGGAAACAAACCCACTCCCATTTTCAAAAGAAACAGTTTATCATGCTGAGGCTGCAACATTAATGACATGGGGTCTCTTTGATGTACTTTCAGAGATGGCTTTTTTCAATCAAATGAACCGAAAACTTCAAGGAACTTCAACGTTTTACCATGGCATGGAAACATGTTATGACACCTATGCCCATGAATTTGCAGAACAACTTGCAGATCGTTTCTCACCAGCCGGATGTAGTTCACAACTTGAACGAATTGAGCAAGGAGTGGAACAAGCAAAACCTGAATCTCGATTAATGACACACTTCCGTCGTATTACCCAAAAAGATAAAGAAACGGTTGGAGTTGGAAAGAGTTGGGTTGCAGAAACACAAACAGGACTTTCACGCATTGTAGAAAGCCGAGGTAATTTAAAACGTGAACGTCAAAAAGAAGCCCGCTTTAGCTTACGTAACTGGTCATACCGCCAAGAATTTGCATTAGCTCGTCGAACAACTTACTGGCGTGAACGTGGACGAATGCGTTTCCATAGTCTCAAATACAATCTTAGTAATGTGACAAGTATGGATCACAATCAAAATGCAAGTTTAACACGTCTCTATTTCCGTGATACGTTAATTGAAAGTCGACAAAAACGCCCACTTCGCGTAAGCATTGAACCAACAACATATAATACGTTTGCAACACGTAAATTAGTTGTTCGTGCACGTAAACCAGTGGCCGAAGCATCTCAACTTTTAGCCGGTGAACTTCTTCATGTGTGGTTTGATTGGGCAAAAACACCAACAAACGTTTAAAAAGTCAGTTTATCGTTTCTCACATTGCCTGTAAAAGACAAATCCTAACTTTAGTGTTGGTATTTTTTTGCGCTATTTGTGAGGAACGCTATAATAGAATTGAGCATCGTGGATAAACATTTTTTAAAATGTTTAGACGAGAGCTTTCAAAGAAATGTTGAAGGAGTCTTATATGTCAGGTTCTACAGGAGAACGTCCTTTTAGTGACATCGTTACAAGTATTCGTTACTGGGTAATTCACAGTGTTACAATTCCATCTTTATTTATTGCAGGATGGCTTTTCGTAAGTACTGGTTTAGCGTATGATGTATTCGGAACACCACGTCCAAATGAATACTTCACAGAGGAACGCCAAGTGCTTCCTTTAATTTCTGATCGTTACGGTGTACTTGCACAACTTGATGAATTTGTACCAGAATAAATTGGATTTCTTTGGTGTATAAATGGTTATACACCAAGAGGTTTTTATACCGTCCAATTTGATTTGGCATTCCGCCAAAATTCGAAGCTCTAATATAGTGCTTCACTGAACTCATCTAGCCTTTTTCTTATTATGTCAATTAAAACGTATCCGATTTTTACATTCCGTTGGCTCGCAGTTCACGCATTAGCAGTACCAACAGTATTCTTCCTTGGTTCAATTACAGCAATGCAATTTATTCAACGTTAAGAGGAGAGAATTGTATGACAAATCCAAATCCAAATAAACAGACAGTAGAGTTAAACCGAACAAGTCTCTACTGGGGTTTACTTCTTATTTTTGTGCTTGCTGTTCTTTTTTCAAGCTATATTTTTAACTAAAACAGATTTGTAGGGGAAAGATCTATGTCTAACACGACAACAGGACGAATTCCATTATGGTTCGTAGGAACAGTTGCTGGCCTTGCTGCGCTTGGTCTTTTAACAATTTTCTTTTATGGGTCATACGTAGGACTTGGTTCATCTCTTTAAGAGACCAAGACTACACAGTTCTAAAAACTGTCATTTTTTAAAATGACAACCATACTGAAGATGGGCAATGATATGCATTGCCCATTTTCTTCTTTATTTAAGAAACCAAATTTTTTTGTTTTTGCATCCAACGCCCAACTGTGAAATAAACACATATAACTATGTGTACTGCTGTTTTTGCACAAAAAGAGCATTCAATATTTAAACTTACCAAATTTAATCATGAGTAAAGTATATAACTGGTTTAACGAACGTCTTGAAATTCAGTCAATTGCTGATGACGTTACAAGTAAATACGTACCACCACACGTAAACATTTTTTACTGTTTAGGTGGAATTACGCTCACTTGCTTTATTGTGCAAGTAGCAACAGGATTCGCAATGACATTCTACTACCGTCCAACAGTTGCTGAAGCATTTGCTTCAGTACAGTTCATTATGACTGAAGTAAACTTCGGTTGGCTTATTCGTTCTGTACACCGTTGGTCAGCAAGTATGATGGTGTTAATGATGATTTTACACGTTTTCCGTGTGTATTTAACAGGTGGATTTAAAAAACCACGTGAACTTACATGGGTAACTGGAGTAATTCTTTCAGTAATTACAGTATCTTTTGGAGTAACTGGATACTCACTTCCATGGGACCAAGTTGGATACTGGGCTGTTAAAATTGTAACTGGTGTACCAGATGCAATTCCAGTAATCGGAGGATTCGTAGTAGAACTTCTTCGTGGAAGTGTTGGAGTTGGACAACCAACTCTTACACGTTTCTACAGTTTACACACATTTGTACTTCCGCTTCTTGCAGCTGTATTCATGCTTATGCACTTCCTTATGATTCGTAAGCAGGGAATTTCAGGACCTCTTTAAAAAGAGCCGACAGCCCTAGAAAACCTGGAATACTTTTTCCATGGAGCTCTATTTTTAGAGCTCCATTTTCCAGTTTCATCAATCTAAAAAAAAGCACTAAAACCTTTGCATTAAACGTATTTCAGTAGACTTTAGATCTAAATTGGTTCTGTTCAGAATTCTATGTTATACTTTTGTATAGAAAGTCAGTAAATTATTAGAATATTAAGAGGTAGCTTATGGGATTACCGTGGTACCGTGTACACACTGTAGTATTAAATGACCCGGGTCGTTTAATTGCAGTACACCTTATGCACACTGCATTAGTAGCAGGTTGGGCTGGATCAATGGCATTATACGAATTATCAGTATTTGACCCTTCAGATCCAGTATTAAACCCAATGTGGCGTCAAGGTATGTTTGTTCTTCCGTTCATGACACGTCTTGGTGTATCTACATCATGGGGTGGATGGACAATTGATGGTGAAAGCACTAGCAATGCAGGAATCTGGAGTTACGAAGGAGTTGCGGCATCGCACATTATCCTTTCTGGACTTCTTTTCCTTGCAGCAATTTGGCACTGGGTATTCTGGGATCTTGAACTTTTCCGTGACCCACGTACTCAAGCTCCAGCATTAGACCTTCCAAAGATTTTTGGTATTCACCTTTTCCTTTCAGGAGTTCTTTGTTTTGGATTTGGTGCATTCCACGTAACTGGTCTTTTTGGACCTGGTATTTGGGTGTCTGATCCATACGGTCTTACAGGTGGATGTGAGCCAGTGGCTCCAGCATGGGGAGCAGAAGGATTTGATCCTTACAACCCTGGTGGAATCGCAGCGCACCACATTGCAGCTGGTATTGTTGGAATTCTTGCAGGACTTTTCCACTTAAGTGTTCGTCCTCCACAGCGTCTTTACAAAGGTTTACGTATGGGTAACGTAGAAACAGTACTTTCAAGTAGTATTGCAGCGGTATTCTGGGCAGCTTTTGTAGTTGGTGGAACTATGTGGTACGGATGTGCTGCAACACCAATTGAACTTTTTGGACCAACTCGTTACCAATGGGATCAAGGTTTCTTCCAGCAAGAAATTGAAAAGCGTGTACAAACAAGTGTTGCTGGTGGTGCATCACTTTCTGATGCATGGTCAAACATTCCAGAAAAACTTGCGTTCTACGATTACATCGGAAACAACCCAGCGAAAGGTGGACTTTTCCGTTCAGGACCAATGGACAACGGTGATGGTATTGCTGCAGGTTGGTTAGGCCACGCAACATTTACAGACAAGCAAGGACGTGAACTCTTTGTACGTCGAATGCCAACGTTCTTTGAAACATTCCCTGTAATTCTTACAGATAGTGATGGTGTTGTACGTGCTGACGTACCATTCCGTCGTGCAGAATCGAAGTACTCGATTGAGCAAGTTGGAGTAAACGTATCATTCTACGGTGGAGAACTTGATGGATTAAGTTTTACTGATCCAGCAACAGTGAAAAAGTATGCACGTCGTGCACAACTCGGTGAAGTTTTCGAATTTGACCGCGCAACTCTTCAGTCAGATGGTGTATTCCGTAGTAGCCCACGTGCATGGTTTACGTTTGCACACGTAAGCTTCGCACTCCTTTTCTTCTTTGGACACATTTGGCACGGAGCACGTACGATCTTCCGTGACGTATTTGCTGGTATTGATCCAGAATTAGACGAACAGGTAGAATTTGGTGCATTCCAAAAACTTGGAGATGTAACAACTCGTCGTCAAGCTGTGTAAATTTAATTCAGAGGGAAAAATATTATGGAAGCTCTTGTTTATACTTTCTTACTTGTGGGAACTCTTGGAGTTCTCTTTTTTGCTATCTTTTTCCGTGAGCCACCGCGTATTGCAAAATAATAGCGGTTCTTAAGGAATAACCTGAGGTACGCGTACACTTGTACGCGTACCCTTAATCTAAACTTAAAAAAAACTACAGCATTTAAACTTTTTCACAAGGATTCACTAAAAAAGTTGTCTGAATTTTATGCAATCGACTAAACTAGTACTAGTTGAAACAAAGTATTGCTTTATCCAACTTGTTTAAGCGCATATGTCTTAAATGTGTTATGCAATGAAATGATGATTTAATTAGGTAAATAGCATGACTATTGCTCTTGGTAAAGTTGAACAGGAACGTGGTTGGTTCGACAACGTAGATGACTGGCTTAAGCGTGACCGTTTCGTATTCGTAGGTTGGTCTGGACTTTTATTATTCCCATGTGCATACTTTGCACTTGGTGGATGGCTTACTGGAACAACATTCGTAACTTCATGGTACACACACGGTTTAGCAAGTTCATACCTTGAAGGATGTAACTTCCTTACTTCAGCAGTATCAACGCCATCAAACGCGATGGCACACTCACTTCTTTTCCTTTGGGGACCAGAAGCACAAGGTGACTTCACACGTTGGTGTCAACTTGGTGGATTATGGACATTCGTAGCTCTTCACGGAGCATTTGGATTAATCGGATTTATGCTTCGTCAATTTGAAATTGCTCGTGCAGTACAAATTCGTCCATACAACGCGATTGCATTCTCAGCACCAATTGCTGTGTTTGTATCTGTATTCCTTATTTACCCACTTGGGCAATCAGGTTGGTTCTTTGCACCATCATTCGGTGTAGCTGGAATTTTCCGTTTTATTCTTTTCTTCCAAGGGTTCCACAACTGGACACTTAACCCATTCCACATGATGGGAGTAGCTGGTGTACTTGGTGCAGCACTTCTTTGTGCAATTCACGGAGCAACTGTAGAGAACACACTTTTCGAAGATGGTGATGGTTCAAACACATTCCGTGCATTCAACCCAACTCAAGCAGAAGAGACTTACTCAATGGTAACTGCTAACCGTTTCTGGTCACAGATTTTCGGTGTGGCTTTCTCAAACAAGCGTTGGCTTCACTTCTTCATGCTCTTCGTACCTGTAACTGGGTTATGGATGTCAGCACTTGGAGTAGTAGGATTAGCACTTAACCTCCGTGCATACGACTTCGTATCACAAGAGATCCGTGCTGCAGAAGATCCTGAGTTCGAAACATTCTACACGAAGAACATTCTTCTTAACGAAGGAATCCGTGCATGGATGGCAGCTCAAGATCAGCCTCATGAAAACCTTGTATTCCCTGAGGAGGTACTTCCACGTGGAAACGCTCTTTAATTCAACTCTTGTTGTTGGTGGTCGAGATCAAGAATCTACTGGGTTCGCTTGGTGGTCTGGAAACGCTCGTCTTATCAACCTTTCTGGTAAACTTCTTGGTGCACACGTTGCACACGCAGGACTTATTGTATTCTGGGCTGGAGCTATGAACCTCTTTGAGGTTGCACACTTCGTACCTGAGAAGCCAATGTATGAGCAAGGATTAATCCTTCTCCCGCACCTTGCAACACTTGGTTATGGTGTTGGTCCTGGTGGGGAAGTTCTTGATACATTCCCATACTTCGTTTCTGGAGTTCTTCACCTTATTTCATCAGCTGTTTTAGGTTTCGGTGGTGTTTACCACTCAATTATTGGACCAGAAACACTTGAAGAATCGTACCCATTCTTTGGATACCTTTGGAAAGACAAGAACAAAATGACAACAATCTTAGGAATTCACCTCGTACTCCTTGGATTTGGTGCTTGGCTTCTTGTATGGAAAGCAATGTACTTCGGTGGTATTTACGACACATGGGCTCCAGGAGGAGGTGATGTGCGTGTAATTAACTACCCAACTGGTAACCCAGGAGTAATCTTTGGATACTTACTTAAATCACCATTCGGTGGTGATGGTTGGATTGTTAGTGTAGATAACATGGAAGATGTAATCGGTGGACACATTTGGATCGGAACAATCGAGATCCTTGGTGGTTTATGGCACATCTTCACAAAGCCATTCGCATGGGCACGTCGTGCTTTCGTATGGTCTGGTGAAGCTTACCTTTCATACAGTATTGCAGCAGTGTCAGTAATGTCATTTATTGCAGCAGTAATGGTATGGTTTAACAACACTGTTTACCCTTCAGAATTCTTTGGACCAACTGGACCAGAGGCTTCACAAGCACAGGCATTTACATTCCTTGTTCGTGACCAGCGTTTAGGAGCAAACATTGCTTCAGCACAGGGACCAACTGGATTAGGTAAATACCTTATGCGTTCACCAACTGGAGAAATTATCTTCGGTGGAGAAACTATGCGTTTCTGGGATATGCGTGCTCCATGGGTTGAGCCACTTCGTGGACCAAACGGACTTGATTTATCAAAACTCAAGAACGATATTCAACCATGGCAAGAGCGTCGTTCAGCTGAATACATGACACACGCACCGTTAGGATCTCTTAACTCTGTAGGTGGTGTAGCAACTGAAATTAACTCAACAAACTTCGTAAACCCACGTAGTTGGCTTGCAACGTCACACTACGTATTAGGTTTCTTCTTCTTTGTTGGACACCTTTGGCACGCAGGACGTGCACGTGCAGCGGCTGCTGGATTCGAGAAAGGAATTGATCGTGATACAGAGCCAGTACTTTCAATGCGTCCTCTTGACTAATACTCAAGGCTTATTGGGACAGTTTTAACACACCAATAAACATTTGAAACTACTAACTGGGCCTTCTTCGGAAGGCCCAAATAAAAATAAACTTAAGATTTAAAACTAGAATAAACAGGCGTAAAAAAAAAAGTAAGACACCATTGAGGTTTTTTGCTACACTACCAACCAAAAAGGGCATGTATCTCAGCTGGATAGAGTATGTGGCTACGAACTACAGTGTCGGGGGTTCGAATCCCTCCTTGCCCGAAAACATTCAGTATTACAAACCATACAAAGATATCTAGAATTCAGACTAAAAAATGTAAAAATTTCAAAGTCTTATCTAATGTTCGATTTACGTCTATTGTGACTGTAACCATATGTCAGTTATATATAATAAACTTAAAAAAAAATAATTTTCATAAAGAGAAAAACCTCTACGTCATTCCTGAAATAGACGAAGCTAGATTGGCCATATAAACTGTCCGAACTATAGACCAATTTGTTTACCCACACGTTTGACTATTCTAAAAATAAACAAATGTACTCTGCCGAAAGTTATAAAAAACACAAACATACGAAAACAAATAAAACAAACAGAAAAAGATTCGAGTTAAAAGTTAAAAGATTGAAATAAAAGGTAGGATAGAACTCGAATCTTTTGACTATATACAAGTTTAAATAATAAATCGAAAAGCCTTAGAGTTAAAGGCATTCAGTTACGGTATAACCAAATAAAGCACGAAATTTATGTTTATTTCTTAACTTTTATGCCTTTTAGAAAAATACCTATATAAAGCGCATATTAGAATACTTAAATAGTACGTGAATCTCTAAATGTAGTCATAACATATAAATAAAGACCCATAAATAAATCCAATTTTCTAAATCGAATTCAACACACTAAAGAAATACCTATAATACTACGTAGCACAGTACAATAGAATAAAAAACTAACCAAGACAGTATACATTACAAACTAACCCAAAAAATAACGCATAAAATATAAATCCCTTAGTATATAACCTATTAGGTATCGGCATACTATATTTCATCAGTTGAAATGCATGAATAAAAAGTATCTAAACGAATTAGGTAGTAGTCGACTAGTTAAACAGTCAAAATAACCAAAATAAATATCGAAAGAGGCAGACCTCTAAATAAATATCCCGTATTTCTTTATAGTTATAAGCGAAAGCAATTAATGCGTTTCAAAACACATCATGGAGAGTTTGATCCTGGCTCAGAAGGAACGCTGGCAGCGTGCATAACACATGCAAGTCGAACGCGGAAGAATCCTTCGGGATTTGGAAGAGTGGCGAACGGGTGAGGAACACGTAAGAATCTACCTTTCGGTTGGGGATAACTTCTGGAAACGGGAGCTAATACCCAATATGCTGTGGAGTGAAAGAATTTCGCCGAAAGACGATCTTGCGTCTGATTAGCTTGTTGGGGTGGTAATGGCACACCAAGGCGACGATCAGTAGCTGGTCTGAGAGGATGGACAGCCACATTGGGACTGAGACACGGCCCAGACTCCTACGGGAGGCAGCAGTGGGGAATTTTCCGCAATGGACGAAAGTCTGACGGAGCGACGCTGCGTGAAGGATGAAGGCCCGTGGGTTGTAAACTTCTTTTCTCGAAGAAGAAAAAAATGACGGTATTCGAGGAATAAGCATCGGCTAACTCTGTGCCAGCAGCCGCGGTAAGACAGAGGATGCAAGTGTTATTCGGAATGATTGGGCGTAAAGAGTCTGTAGGCGGTTTAGAAAGTCTTTTGTGAAATACTTCAGCTCAACTGAGGCTCCGCAAAAGAAACTTCTAGACTTGAGGAAAGTAGAGGTACAGGGAATTTCCGGTGGAGCGGTGAAATGCGTAGATATCGGAAGGAACACCAATATGGCGAAGGCACTGTACTGGGCTTTTCCTGACGCTAAGAGACGAAAGCTGAAGGAGTGATTAGGATTAGATACCCTAGTAATTTCAGCCGTAAACGATGAAAACTCACTGTCGAGCCAATATATGGAGCGGTGGTCAAGCTAACGCGTGAAGTTTTCCGCCTGGGGATTACGCTTGCAAAAGTGAAACTCAAAGGAATTGACGGGGACCCGCACAAGCGGTGGAGTATGTGGTTTAATTCGATGCAACGCGAAAAACCTTACCAGGGTTTGAAATAATTTCAAAACTTCTTGAAAGAGAAGCCTCCTTCGGGATGGAATTACAGGTGGTGCATGGCTGTCGTCAGCTCGTGTTGTGAAATGTCAAGTTAAGTCTTGTAACGAGCGCAACCCATGTCTCTTGTTGCTGTTTACAGTGCTTAAGAGAAACTGCCGATCAACATCGGAGGAAGGTGTGGATGATGTCAAGTCAGCATGCCCCTTACATCCTGGGCTACACACGTACTACAATGGTCGAGACAAAGGGTCGCTAACCTGCAAAGGCATGCCAATCTCATAAACTCGATCTCAGTTCGGATTGTACTCTGCAACTCGAGTACATGAAGGTGGAATCGCTAGTAATCGCTGGTCAGCATACAGCGGTGAATACGTTCCCGGGTCTTGTACACACTGCCCGTCACACCATGGAAGTCGACCCTTCCCTAAGTCGTTACTCAAACCTGCAAAGGATGAGGACGCCGAAGGCAGAGTTGGTGACTAGGGTGAAGTCGTAACAAGGTAGCCGTACTGGAAGGTGTGGCTGGAATACCTCCTTAAATGAAAAACAAATACAACCATATCGAGACGAATTAACCCGTCTCGATCGGGCTATTAGCTCAGGTGGTTAGAGCGCACCCCTGATAAGGGTGAGGTCGCTGGTTCAAGTCCAGCATAGCCCATGGCACGGGGGTATAGCTCAGTTGGTAGAGCGCTGCCTTTGCAAGGCAGACGTCAGCGGTTCGAGTCCGCTTACCTCCAGCCAAGACCTTTTAAGGTCAATGAATTGCGGTATTTAACTTAACTAAAGAAATCAATCAATAAAGGACATATGGTGGAGATCTAGGGACCTAGAGCCGATGAAGGGCGTGACAACCGACGAAATGCTTCGGGGAGTAGGACGTATACGTTGATCCGGAGATTCCCGAATAGGGCAACCTTAAACATTCCTTCTTGAATTCATAGAGAAGAGAAAGTCAACTCAGTGAACTGAAACATCTTAGTAGCTGAAGGAAAAGAAAGCAAAAGCGATTCCCAAAGTAGCGGCGAGCGAAATGGGACCAGTCTAAAAGAGAAAAACGTTAAGTTTTTGTCAGGTTATGGGACCAAACACCAAGGTAGAACATTACATGAGAAACGAAACAGCTGAAACCTGTACCATAGATGGTGAAAGTCCAGTCGTTGAATCGTGTTCTTTTACCGTTTGGCTCCCGAGTAGTATGGGACACGTGAAATCCCGTATGAATTCGCGAGGACCACCTCGTAAGACTAAATACTCCTAGGTCACCGATAGCGAAAAGTACCGCGAGGGAAAGATGAAAAGAACCATTTTAAATGGAGTGAAATAGAACATGAAACCGTATGTTTACAATTAGTGGGAGGATGAACACATCTGACCGCATGCCTGTTGAAGAATGATCTGGCGACTTAGGAGGCGTGGCAGGTTAAGATATTTAATCGAAGCCAAAGCGAAAGCATGTCTGAATAGGGCAACACGTCCCGTCTTCTAGACCCGAACCCAGGTGATCTAACCACGACCAGAATGAAGCTTTGGTGATACGAAGTGGAGGTTCGAACCGACCGATGTTGAAAAATCGACGGATGAGTTATGGTTAGGGGTGAAATGCCAATCGAACTTGGAGCTAGCTGGTTCTCCTCGAAATGCGTTGAGGCGCAGCGGTATATTATGAACTTTCCGGGGGTAAAGCTCTGTTTAGGTGCGGGCTGCGAAAGCGGTACCAATCTTTTGCAAACTAAGAATACCGGAAATGATTTCAATCTACCAGTGAGACTGCGGGGGACAAGCTTCGTAGTCAAGAGGGAAACAGCCCAGACCACCAGCTAAGGCTCCTAAATAAAGACTAAGTGGCAAAGGAGGTGAAAATGCAGTGACAATCAGGAGGTTTGCCTAGAAGCAGCCATCCTCTAAGGAGTGCGTAATAGCTCACTGATCAAGCGTTTTTGCGCCGAAAATGACCGGAACTAAGTTTTTTGCCGAAGCTGTGGATATAGACACTTAAAGTGCTATGTGGTAGAGGAGCGTTCCGCATGGGGGGAAGCCAAGCGCGTAAGCAGCGGTGGACAGTGCGGAAGTGAGAATGTCAGATTGAGTAACGAAAACATTGGTGAGAATCCAATGCCCCGAAAACTTAAGGGTTCCTCTGCAAGGCTCGTCCGCAGAGGGTTAGTCAGGACCTAACATGAGGCCGAAAGGCGTAATGGATGGCAAGAAGGTTTATATTCCTTCACTATTGTTTTCTTAGTCCTGAGGGACGAACAAATGCACACCTTTTTTGTGTCCAGGCTTGGCAGCTTGGGAGTCACACACTAACGGTTGGACATTTTTTCCAAGAAAAGCTCATTCGACTTTGAGAAAACAATACCTGTACCGTAAACCGACACAGGTGAGTGGGTTGAATAAACTAAGGGGAGCGAGATAACTCTCTCTAAGGAACTCGGCAAATTGGCTCTGTACCTTCGGAAGAAAGAGTGCCCTGCAAAGGGCCGCAGTGAAGAGATCCAGGCGACTGTTTACCAAAAACACAGGTCTCCGCAAAGTCGCAAGACGAAGTATGGGGGCTGACACCTGCCCAGTGCCAGAAGGTTAAAGAAGTTGGTCAATCTTCGGATGAAGCTGACAACTGAAGCCCTGGTGAACGGCGGCAGTAACTATAACTGTCCTAAGGTAGCGAAATTCCTTGTCGGGTAAGTTCCGACCCGCACGAAAGGTGTAACGATCTGGATACTGTCTCAGAGAGAGACTC
>Ga0255762_10001670_pt1 | contig 18831 bp, 9 predicted proteins | sample 101ome_16_FD_179962 | JGI IMG/M metagenome (GOLD analysis project Ga0255762, IMG submission 179962) | Coastal salt marsh microbial communities from the Groves Creek Marsh, Skidaway Island, Georgia - 101401AT metaG (version 2) | ecosystem: Environmental > Aquatic > Marine > Intertidal zone > Salt...
TTGAGGCATCGATTTCGAACGACGACGACGACGACGACGACGACGAATGTTACCCGAGCGGTTCGTTCGACGCCGACATCGATCGAAGCGGGACGACGACGACGACGACGACGACGAAACAGATGACGTTGGAGGAAGACGCTTTGAAAGCGTCGGCGCGACCGCGGTTCGATTCGGATTCAGAAGCGGACCCGGATCGAGACGCCGAGGATGAACTGTTGATGGTGAAACCGAGTTTTGTAGTGCAGGAAGAAGCGAGGCGAGCGAGCGCGGAGGCGGAGGCGCGAAAAGAAAAGGAGGTTCTAGGCCCGGCGTCGGTTCGGCTGGAGACGCCGACGACTGCGGCGGAGGATGTAGAATTAGAAGACGCGCTCACGGAGGACGATCGCGAGACGTTCGGGGCGTTCAGACAGGCGGATGCGAATAGATTTAACCCGTTCGCCAAGGAAAACACGGGGAGGACGGGAGGAAACGCGAGCGTTCGCGACGATTACGAGGAGGACGATTGGGAAGAGGAAGAAGAGACGCCGAGGCGCTACCCACCGCCGGCGTCTCGAAACGTCAGTCGAATGGCGATGCTTCCGACGACGAGCATCAAGACGAGTGCACCTTGGCGCGCGAGACTTCCACACTTTGTTCCGGTGGATGAGCTCGCGCCGCAGAGTTTTCACGAGGGCGAAATCGTACACGTCGATTACGCCGGGCAATTCGGCGGTCCCAAATCCGCCGTCGCCGCGAGCTTTGCCAGACCCGCCACCGCCGCTGAACTCGGCCGAACGAGTCGCGGTGCCGCGTCGAAAAAGGCGGCGGCGACGACGACGCATCACACGCGCTGGTTTACCGATGAAAACGGTGTCAAGACTTTCGTAGACGTCGACGGGTCTAGGAAAACGGGCAAAGCGGCTTACAAAGCGGCCCAATTAGCCGCCCGCCCGAAAGAGTGGTGATCCATCTGTTTGTAAAACGATTCTTTATTATACCTACTAATACTCACGCCGTGCGTCGCGCACGCCACCGCGCGCTCTCTCCCTCCTCTCTCTTTCCTATCCGTCGTCTTTTCCCAAACCGACGGCTATATAAACCTAAACACGCAGTCGTCTCTCACCCCTCGCTTCCTCACGCCCCATCCATGCGTTCGAGCGTGTTATACCTCAACAACTTTTCAATCAAATCCACGTGACACATCACCATCCGTCTGCAGCAGTACCGCTGCAAACCCAGCGCGTCGAGCGCGTCTCTTTCGCTGTAGTCCGCCTGCAAGAGATCCAGGTAGGTGTCCCATTTGTTTCCGATCACCTTACCGCACGTGAAGCATCGCACCGGAATGATCATCGCGTCTGTCTTCGGTCGCGCGCCGTCTTTCGCCCGTCCGTCTTCTCGCCCGTCGCCGTCGGTCCGTACGTCCGGCCGTCGACAAGTGACGGCGCGCGCTCGGTGGGATGAAATTCAGAAAAGCTTCACCCCATACACATCTGACGGTTCATGACTCGTGAAAACGAGACACACACGAATCGCGAATCGAACGCGAACGTCCTCAGAATGCGATGCACCCGACGCCGACGGACGACCGAAGATCCCCCGTCGCGGCGCTCTTCGCGGACGTCGACGTCGACGATATCGGTGGGGCGCTCGCGTCGTCGTCGTCGTCGTCGTCGTCGTCGCGCGTCGTGCGGGTGCACGAGGACGCGAGCGCGTTGGTTCGAAAACTGCGTGAGGAACTGTGCGCGCGGTTAGACGCCGAGGAACGGAGATTAGAGGCGACGCACGCGGCGGCGAAAGAGGAGTTGAGGCAGACGTGCGCGGCGCGAGCGAAGAGTGCGAACGGGAGCGGCGGTGGGGGCGCGGTGGACGGTGGGGCGTGAACGGGGAAGTGTGAATTCGACGGGCGTCGCGTGTAACCGACGCGCGCGTCGTCGTCACCCATGTCGTCGTCGTCGTCGAAAGCCGCCGCGAAACGCGCGCGCGTTACTGATGATTGGCGCGCATTTGAAGCGGAAGGTGACGCCGCGAGGGCGCGCGGTGGGTGTGAGGCGCACGAGGCGAGGGAGAAGTACGCGCGGGCGATGGAGGCGGAGGAGGAGGACGACGGGTGCTCGTCGCGAGTTTGGGTGAAATGGGCGTTGATGGAAAGGCGGTGCGCCGTCGACGGGTTCGATGCGTTGGAAGCCGGTTTAAGGGTTGGATTAGAGCGCGCGATGGAGGAGGCGTTGCGAGCCGGAGCGGATGCCGAGCGTCTCGGAATCGCCAAGGGCGTGCGAGACGTCGGGTCGCAGCTCGCGCTGTTGCTCTGTCAACGAGCGCGCGAAGACGAGGCGGGCGATTTGCTCGAGTTTTTGGGATACACGCACAGGCTTGGTCCGGATGTCTTGTCGTACGCGCTGGCGCCGACGGATTTTGAGAAACCGCCGGACGGCATTGTGTACGCGCGCGACGGCGCGTTGAGCGACGAGGTCCTTTCCTGGCTGCGCGACGAAGCGTTTCCATTTAGTGACGGCACACGGACGATCGAGAATGGGTTTTGGGACGAACACGATTATTGGAACCCGAAGACGGCGTTCTTTTCGTACGTGCAAGAGCGCCGCGCGTCACCGAAGGATGCGGAGAGCAAGATGGATGTCTTGGTACACGTCGTGAGAGACGTCGCCGCGGAATATTTCCCGGCGGTTCGCGACGCCGAGTACGCCGAGTGGTGGGCGCACGCGCGGCCGCACGCAGACGGTCACCAGATGCACTTTGATTCCCACGACGAAGGCATCGGTGGCGTCAAGCATCCGATTTGCTCAGTCATCGTGTACGTCGACGGATGTTGCGGCGGGCCGACGCTCGTCACGAACCAGCTCGACACGTCAACGGAACTCGCATCCAGAGGATGGCTCGTCTACCCCAAGACCGGTCGAATCGCGGTTTTTAACGGAGATTACCTCCACGGAGTCATTCCCGGCCGAGGTGTTCGACCAGAGCCCGACGCGCGCGCGACAGCGACGGCGCCAATCGACAAACGCCGAACGCTCATGATTGCCTTTTGGCCCGACATGGACGTCCTACGCACCGGTCACGAACTCGGCGACTGGTATCCCGCGGGAAGCGCGCGTCCGTTCCCACCACCCTCTGCCAACGCGCCGTCTTGGCGGCATTCTTTCGATTTAACCCCTGGATTTGACGTGGAATCTCTATCGCGGAAGAAAACCGACGCCGTCGACGTCCACCCCGTTCCGGTTTCCAAGCCTTGGATCCGCATCGACGGCAAGAAAATCCCCACCGGCGCCCCGATTCCGCGGTACGACGTCTGTTTTCAGGGTTTCTGACGACGTGACGACGGTTCTAGTGTACATTTTTAATAAAGCCTGAAGGACTCTCGCGCGAAAAAGCGCTTCACAGTCAGCCTCTGCTGCTGAGTAACCGACCCGATGCCGCGCGCGTCCCCCGAGAGATGACGCATCCATGAAGAAGGAAAACGACGAAAACGCAGAAACACCGCCCGTCGTCGTGCGGAGCAAGTACTTCGCGTCGCCGGGGGCGTCTCCCGCTGGTGTCCGAACGGATGCCGAGCGAAAACACGATGGTGTCGACGAAGCAACCGTCTCTCCGAATGAAACGTCGGTGACGCGACACGACACGCTCGCATCGGCGGTGACGGCGGCGGAGGAGGCGTTGGAAACGTACTTGACGACGGCGAAACGAAAAAACGCGCACGACGCGCACGAGGCGGCGGCGCATGGGTTTTTGAGACATTTTCGAGGCGTCGTAGAAACGTTTGAAAAACGCGCGTCGGCGGCAAAGACGGAGGAGGAGGACGACGATAAGGACGACGTGAAGGATGCGTTCGATGAACCGACGGTGAAGCGGGTGAAGATTGAAAAGAAGGAGGAAAACTGGCGTCGATTGGAGTTTGAGGCAAACTGCGAGGAATCCATCGCGAGGGCGGGGAACGCGTTGCAAAACATGTTGCAAGAGACGCATCGGTTGCACGTCAACGCGAGTTGTCGCGTGAAAACCAGAGCACCGCGCGTGGGGAAAGCCCGGGACGCGCTCACGGCGATTCGGAGAGAAGCGCGGACGTTGTATAAAAGGATTGACCCGGAAGGGTACGCGAGGGACAGGGAGAGGGTGAAAATGTTAGCCATGGAATCGCAAGCGGCGTTGGATATTCAGATTACGAAATTCGACGCCCCGCCGAAGGATTTGCGTCAACTTCGAGCGAAGTGTCCCGTCATGGCGTCGACGGGTTCGCCGCATCACTTATGCGCGCACTTGTGTTACTACCGCGAGTACGAACCGGCGAGACAAATGTTTGTGTTGAGGTGTCGAGCGGCAGAGGCGCGCGGTACCGCCGACGCTTTGGACGGCTGGCGAGCCGAACTCGCCGTGCGCCCGATCGAGGAGGTCCCGGCGGTAAACCGGTCTCGCGCCGATCCGCGGGGCACCGCGTCCGGGGCGTGTTCGTTAAAACACCTCCCGTGGATGGTTGAATTCGTGAGTCCAACCGGGGAGCGGTTCAAGGATGCTCTCGACGTGTTGAACGCCGTGGACGTCGAGTGCGACAAATTGTCTTGGCCGCGCGCCAGTCACGGCGGCAACGGCGTTCGAGAAGCTCGCGTGAGCGAAGACGGTCTGAGCGATCAGACGGAACTCTTACGCGCGGCGTTATGGAAAGAAGACGTCGACGGGATCGCCGGGACGACGCCGGTTCGGAGGAGTTTTACGCGCATCGCCGCGGGCGGAGAGGATGAGACGAGAACGCCGCTTCGATTGGCGCCCGATCCGCTCGCCGAGAACGACGAAGGCGCCGACGACGACGCGGGAGGGATCGTCGTCACCGCCACGCGCGCCGCCTCCGACGACGAAGAGTACGATGAAAACACGCCAGCGCACACGCCGTTAGCGCCGTCCAAATCCGCCGTCGAACCGTCGCCAAATCCGACGACGTCTCCGCCCGACGGCGGTCCGGAACCCGTCCGTCACTGGTGGTCCCCACCGCTTTCCCCGTTCGGACTCCTCGAAGAAATCCTTTGGCAAGACGAATGGAAACTCCTCGTCGCGTGCATGATGCTCAACTGCACCACTCGACTCCAAGTCGACCGCGTGCTCTGGAGATTATTCCTCATCGCCCCGACCGCCGCGGACGCCATCCGCGTCGGTTCCACTCCGTCTGGTTTCGAGTCCCTCGAGCGCGTCATCGCCCCCCTCGGTCTCCACCGCAAGCGCACGAACGCATTCATCAAACTCTCCGTCGACGTCCAAGCTCAGCGCGCGTCCAACGATGGGAAGATTTCAAACGTTTCCGCGTGTCACGGCGTCGGCGTCTACGCGTCCGACGCCCACGCCCTCTTCGTCGACGGCGTCCTCGCCGGGTCCCCGCGGGATCACGCCCTGCGGTGGTACCACGCCTGGGCCATCGAGCGTCGCGGTCGACGGCGAGCGTCCGGTATCGATCACCGTCGTCAATCGCAGTCGCTCAATGTCGCGTAAACCAAATGTTTTTGTAACTGTTTTTGTAGCGCCAAAATTAGCCTCGTCATCTTAAATCTCATCAATCGTTCGACGCCGATGACGACGAGCGCGCCGACGACACCGAGCGGGACCGGGAACGAGAGACGAACGGACGACGACTCGGAGCGTGGGTACGTCCCGGGGGACGACGCGATCGCGCAGTGCGCGACGAATGCGCTCTGTGAGAGATTCGTGATGAATCAGAATCATCATCAACGCTCGAACGCGTCGTCGTCGCCGGGTATCTTCGGAACGCTGCGACGAGGGTCGGCGTCGAACCCGTCGAGCCCGAAACCCGTTCGTGGGTCTGCGTCGTCCGCGGTAGACGGGGCTTCGGCGGCGCGGGCGGTGAGGGACGCGTTGACGATTTCGCCGGGCGCGGTGACGAATGGGAATAAAAAGCGCGCGACGACGGCATCGCCGACGGTATCGACGCCGGTGTTGCGGTTGAACTCGGATCACGCGGCGAAGAGCGTCAAGTTGCACGCGGTGTTGATGACGCTCGTGGATGAAAACGAGGATTCGTCGAGGGATGGGTTCGCGGCGGCGGTGCAGAAGATTTGTAAGGAGGTTATAAAACGAGAGGATTTGGTGGACGAGGTGTACATGCAAATGATTCGGGCGTCGAGGAGCGCGAGCGGGGAGCGGGGGCGGCGAAAGGCGTGGGAGTTGTTGAGACTTTTCGCCGCGCTCTTTTCGCCGTCGAGGGATTTCTTGCGGTTCGTATCCGAGTACATGAATGAGGTGTCGATTCGGGGATCGATGGAGACGCAGCCGTTGGCGAGGTCGGCGATGACGGCGATGAAACACGCGAGCAAGACGGCGACGCGTAGGTACGAGCCAACACCCGAGGAGATTATCGCTTTTGCTAAGGGTGAGGAGCTTCGAGTGGTTGTTTCGTTTTTGGATGGAACGTTTGAGGATGTGGCGTACGATTTGACGGCGACTGTTAAGGAGACGGTGGAGAAGCTCGCCGATGCGATTCATTTGAAGTCGCACTCCACGTTTTCGTTGTACGCCGTTCGCAAGTATTTCGGCAAAGTGTCACCAGTTCTCAAGGAGGGGCTTTTGTCCGAGGAACACCACGACGTCGGCGATGGATCCTTTCTCACCGACGCTCTCGGCGACTTGCGCGCGATGAAGCTCGAAGCGACGCCGAGCAAGGCGACGGCGGTACAAACCGGTCTGCTCTTCAAAAAGCGAATGTTCAGAGAGAGCGATGAGAGCATCGAAGAGCCAACCTTTGTGTTGCTTTCGTACGTTCAGGCGAAACACGACTTTATGATGGGTAACTACCCGTTGTCTCGCGACGACGCCGCGTTGCTCGCCGCTTTACAAGTACAAGCCGAGGAGGGACCGCGGCTTGGCGAAGACGCATCGACGCTCGCGTCGACGATTCAAAAGTACATTCCGAGAATGATGCTCCCCACTCGTCCGGCGATCGAGTGGGCCAAACACGTCGTAGAACAACACGCTCCAATCAAATCGATGACGAGCGACGAGGCGCGACAGGCGTTGCTCCGAATGATTCGATCGTTGCCGTATGGAAATTCAGTGTTTTACCCGGCGAGACGCGTGGATGATCCCATCGGCTTACTCCCAGGCAAGCTCATTGTCGGCGTGAATAAGCGTGGGGTGCACTTTTTCCGCGAGCAACCGATGGAGTATTTATATACGGCTGACTTGAGAGACATTATGCAGTTTGGTTCTGCGCCGCACGCCGTGTTTTTCAAAATGCGCGTCTCTGGCGCGCTTCACGTGTTTCAGTTCGAAACGAGAGACGGTGAAAATATTTGCATGTCGCTTCAGACGCACATCAACGACGTCATGATGAAAAAGATGGCTGATAAAAAAGCAGCTGAGGAAGCGGCGACGCCGAGTAAGAAACCGGCGCAAGAATCCACCGGAGAAGAGCTCACGCAAGCGTCTGACGCGGCGTTCGCGCATCAAGCGAGTCGACGATCGACTGATGATCGCTCTCGCTTGGAGATTCGGGATCTTAAATCCAAACTTGAAGACGCTCGGGCCGAACGATCTGGTTTGCAAGACGAGCTGAGCCGAGCGACCGAGGCGTACCACGAAGCCTCGGATCGGCTTGAGGCTGAGCGGGCGAGCAAAGCCGAAATGATTGAGACTGTGAGAATCCTCGAGTCACAGTTGAAAGAGTCGCGAGAGACGGCAGCGAGCGCGGCGGCGACAGCGAGTGGGGATAACCGTTCGGATAAACTCGAAGATTTGACGGCTATCCAGATTAAAGAACTCACGGATGAGTTGGCAATTGAGACCGAGCGGGCGCGGGCAAACGAGGCGGAGAAGAACGAACTCCAGCAGCAAGTCGTGGTGCTTCAACAAAAGGCAAAACGGGCCGAGGCGGCGCACGCGCACGAGTTGAGTCGTCTTTTGGAATCGACAAAGGCTGATGTGAACGATATTCAAACCAAGTACAACGCCGCGGAGTCTCGCGCCGGAGCGCTTGAGAGAGAAATCGCGTCTCTTCGTCAAGAGTACGACGAAAAGAAGGCGATGATGACGGAAGAAATGTTGAAAGAGTTGGAAGAGCTGCGCGAGACGCGGGCGACGTTTGAGGCGCAGCAAGTGACGACGCGCGATCTCATGTCTGCGCAAACGCAAAAAATCAAAGAACTTGAAGAAAAGTACACGGGCGAGGTGACTCTTCGCAGGCGTTACTTTAACATGTTGGAGGATTTGAAGGGGAAAATCCGAGTCTACGCGCGGACGAGACCACTCACGGGCATCGAGAGGAGCCAAGATCAAAAGGTTGTTTTGAAGACCCCCGATGAGTTTACTTGCTCGTACCCGTGGCGCGGCGAAAAGAAGGATAGATCTTGCGAGTTTGACGAGGTTTTCCCAGCGAATGCGACGCAGGAACAAGTGTTCGAAGACACTCGATACTTGGTTCAAAGCGCTATCGACGGATACAACGTATGCATTTTCGCATACGGACAAACGGGAAGCGGCAAGACGTTTACGATTTACGGCGACGACGCTAATCCTGGTTTATCGCCGCGCGCCATTTCAGAGGTTATGCGGTGTGTCCATCGCGATTCCAGCAAGTGTTCGGTGAAGATGGAGTGCTACATGCTCGAGCTTTACAGAGACGACCTGGTGGACTTACTTTTACCCCAAGGGAGCGACGCACCAAAGTTGGACATTAAAAAGGATAAACAAGGATGGGTCACCGTGCCGAACGCCACCATGGTATCTGTCGCCACCGAGGCTGAAATTACCGAAGTGATTCAAGCCGGGCTCAAGGTGAGGAAGACGGCGGGCACGAAGATGAATGTTGAATCGAGTCGTTCGCACCTCATCTTCTCTCTCATCATAGAGACGACGGACCTTCAGACGGGCGCGTTAACAAAGGGCAAGCTCTCATTCGTCGATCTCGCCGGCAGCGAGCGCGTCAAAAAATCTGGCGCTGAAGGTGACACTCTCAAAGAGGCGCAAGCCATCAATAAATCTCTGTCAGCGCTCGGTGATGTCATCTCTGCCCTCGCTTCGGAACAAGGGCACATTCCGTACCGCAACCACAAATTGACAATGCTGATGAGCGATTCGTTGGGAGGAAACGCCAAGACGCTCATGTTTGTCAATGTATCGCCCACCGACGCGAATGTCGAAGAAACTCACAATTCGTTGACGTACGCGACTCGCGTTAGAACAATCAAGAACGACAACGGTAAAAATGTCGTGAGTAAAGAGGTGCAAGTTCTCAAGCAACAGGTGGCGCACTGGCGAGCCAAGGCGGGCGACGTCGAAGCTGAGCTCGTTGACATTGCAGACGCGAAGCAACTCAACGAGGAGTTTCAAAACCTTAAAACGTAAAATACTGTACAGCGTGTAACCGGTAGCATCGGTACGTAAGTAAACAATAATTTAGTGCTGCGTGTTGTATTTCAAGATGGAACAAAAGAAAGAACGCGAGTGTTGTAGCTGCGGCAGTGTTCGCACGCGTGGTACACAAAGTGAAACTTTGCATCCGATTCCTTGCCGCAATCGTTGCACGCGACGCGCTGCTTTTTACCCTTGAGCGCGTCGGGGAGGTCGTCTTCGCGCTCATCTGCTAAGATGGCATCAAGCATTCTAAAGTACACAGAAAAGTCACCGAGTGATTTGCGACATATGGGGCAAGTGTAGTAGTGCCGCGTGTACGTCTCAAAGCACGTCGCGTGCATGAGATGTCCGCAGGGCAGTTCCTTGACTGGGGTTTCCGAGTCGGCTAAAAACTCCTTGCACACCGGACATTCGGTGTCCATGCCGCGTTCGGAGCACTCGTGCTTGCCGTGCTGCAAACTCACGCAAGCGTTGCACTTCATACAATGATAAAAGTCGACACCCAAACCTTTACCTCGGCGGCACACGTTGCAAAATGGGCAATGGTAAATCGCCTCGCCAGAGTCATCGAAAAGATTGCACACGTTACAGTAATACTTTGCCATGGACATTTTGCATTGTTTGCAATCGTTCGCCACCGGCTGTCGCGTGCCACACTCCATGCACACCATCTCTTTCACCGCGTAGCGGTTGATGGTGTGATCGCTCACGTCGTCGTGACAAAATCGACAGACAAATGAAGAGTTGCAACAAGGCGCTACAAGCTGACAGTGTCTCTTATAGTGCGTGCACCCTTCTTTTCGCGACGCATCAATCGGCTGACACATGGCTTCGCTCGCATGGACACCGTTCTCTGTGACATTCGTCGTCTTACCCTTATCCTTCTGAGCCTGCAGCTGGTTGCCGACGATCCATCTCGACGCTAGTAAATTTTGAATCAGATACGCCTTTTTAGTCGGCGCCAACGAATCATCGCGACTGACAGTCCTGACTGCGTCTTCGAGCTGGATTTGGTTCATTCTGAAAATGTCTTCCCAACCCGGCTTGAAGGTTTCTTTGTCTACATCGCGCCCCGCCTTTAGACTCAGATACGCGTGCACCTGTCTCATGGCGTCCTGGTTTTCATTTTTCGCGTCTGCGTCGCTCTTCTCCGCCGCCGCTTCTCCATTTGACTTGACCCAATCGTCACCAACCTCGATGTTTTCGGCGTTGCCGCTGTACCAAGTGTTCATCCATTGCGCAAAGTGCGTGTTCTGCGTGGCGTGTCTCATGGATGAAATCATCCCCTCGCTTTCGTCGTCGTTCAAAGCCTCGCGCACCCAGATGAGCATCGAACGCAATACTTCGGCTCCGGTTCTACCAATGATGAGTCCAACGATTTTCTCTTGTTCCTCAAAGCTAAAGTGTCTCTCGAACATTGGCCACAGCTCCGCCTCTTCCTTGGCGACGTGTGTCTCGAGCGAGACGCGCATCGCGGCGAAACCTTGCTGAATCTCAGCCACCAAGCCGTCGCGAAACCCTTTACCCTTGCCGTCCGTTGCGACGGTCGCTCGCATTTCTGCAACTAAGTCTACAATTGTTTTGATCAATTCAGCCTCTTGCTTGTGATCCAGCGTGTAGGAGTGCGACACATTGTGCAGAGCGCTCTTCGCTTCCAGCGCCGGAAACACGATGTCATCCTCAGACATGGAGTGCGCTTCGTACACCCCGCGAAGGAATACAAACCTACCATCAATCATACGCACCAATCGAGCGTCTCGCTCTTCGGTGCCCGTGCTCGAAATGGCGAGCACGTCCTGCTCCAGACGATGAAGCTCGTGTCGCAGAGCGTTGTGAAACTGGAAAATGTGATCGATGGGAAGTTTTTGTTGTTGCTTCGTGCCCGACGCCGCCGCGCCCGTCTGACGTCTGCGCTTGCGCGACGGTTCATCTGACAACTTGTCACCTTTTGTGTCGTCAACCTCGTCCACCGCAGAACCCGTTTCCTCGTCGAACAAGGCTCTGACAATGGGAGTCTGCGCTGCTCTCGCGCGTTCGCCCTTCGCCGCGAGTGTCCTTCGCAGGGAAACCCCAGCGCTCGACTGCGAGTGTGCCCGCATCGCCGTCTCCAAAGCCTCAACCGATTCTCCCCCACCACTTTCCCCACCGTCCTGCGACGAGGACGCCGCCGCCCAGGCTAAGAGATCACACGCTTCCCTGGCTGGCAACGCCGCGATAAACTTCCAAACCAACTCCCCTTGCTCCTCCACCGTCAACGATTTCTCCAACATGGGCAGCACGTGTTCGCTCTCCTTGGCCAAATGCGCCTTGAGCGTCGTTCTCGTCGCGTGCACCTTCATCGCCGCCTTGGCCCCGAGCTCTTTCCTCTCGTTTTCATCCTTTGCCTCGCACAGCGCGTCCAAACACGACGTCACCTCCTCAAACAACCATTCCTCCGCCTCGTGTTCAAACTCGTACGCGTACGCCACGTTTTCAATCCTCGACGCCACCGTGGGGAACAAGACGTCGTCCTCCGCCACCGTGTGCGCCGCGTACCGTCCATGAAACCCCCTCCACGCTTCTCGCAACGCCTCGGCCGCGTCCGTACCGCCGCTCGTCGACTTCCTCTCTCCCGTCGTCGTCGCCGCCGCCGTCGCCGCCGCCGTCGCGCACATCGACGCCACATCGTCCAGTCCCCGCTCGAACGCGCGCCGGAACAGCGTGTGAAACGCCGACGCCGGTCCCGTTTTCATCGTCGTACCGAAATCAAAGCAATCAAACTTTCTTCAGGTTGCGCGTGTTCAAGCAGATCGCGCGACGTTTCCTACCCTTTCCCCGTTCCCGATCGAACCGCGACGAAGAAGACGCCGTCGAAGACGTCGCGTCGTCCGCGCGAGCGCCCTTCCTTCGCGCGCGTCCGCGCCCGATCGATCGAGCGAACGCGCCGTCGGTCGTCGCAATCTGAGGGATGCGCGCTCGAGCGAAAAGCTCCAAAAAGTGTCGCGCATCGTGACTCCGCGACGACCGCGCGCGATGGCGAGCGCGAGCGCGATCGGGACGGCGGCGGGGACGTCGACGACGACGACGACGACGCGCGGTGATGTCCGTCGCGGTGGGTCCCGTCGGCGTCGCGGGCGCGCGGTGGCGTTCGCGTCCGCGTTCGCGGCGTCGGATGGTTCTGGTGCGCGTTGCGTAACGACTCGACGCGTCCTCGACTCTGCGCGCGCGATCGCCGCCGGGCGTCGAGAGGCGTCGACGATGTCGGCGGTATCTTTATCGTCGTCGTCGTCGTCCATGTCGAGCGAGGTTCGCGAACGACGCGCGATCGAAACGCTCGGGAAGGATCCTCTGAGTAAACGCGAGTTGGGCGGACCGGACGCGTTCGAGTGGTTGCGAGACGCCGTCGACGTCGTCGCGAGAGACGCGGTGCGAGAGGCGATGGACGGATCGTTCGATTCGCGCGCGTTCGATCTCACCCGGGAGATCGCGATCGCGACGGATGGACGGATCGATGCGGCGCCGAGCGGGAACGCGAGAAGAGCGAGGGCGCACCGGGCGACGACGAATCCGTTGTTTTTGAGAAGCGCGTTTGAGATTTTGGTTCGGGAAGGGTACGGCGGGGACGAGGGCGAGGCCAAGGCGAGCGATGCGTGGGAGTTGATTAAATCGAGCGTGGTGGTGCGGCAACGAGGGAGGAAGACGCGGGCGGTGAAGAAGAATGGGGGGCAGTCAGAGTCGGATGTCGACGCCGACACCGCGGAAGAGGCGAGACGTCGAATGCGGGAACGCGTGTCGGCGTTTAGCGCACGCGGTCGGGAATTACTCGAACTCGAGCGGGAAGGGGAAATCACGGCGAGGGCGTCGAATTGGAGGGAGTTTGCCTCAGAGGATGGGGATGAGAGAGGGGATGACGCGTTGGCTGAGCATTCGAGCGATTTTAGTAGAGTGGGCGGTTTACGCGTCGTCGGGGCGACGCGAGGGGCCGAAGGTCGAGCGCTCTTGGTGTTGCGCACGGTCCGGGAGGAGGACATACCCGAAAATACACTCACAGTGGGTGATAGAGTGGCGATATCGACGTATCTCGTCGAGGGTTCGGTGCGTTCAATGGATAGTTTGGACGACGACGACGACGACGACGCCAAAGAAGAGGACGCGTCGACGACTCGAGAAGCGACGGTTCGGTTTCTGGGTGACGCGATGAATAAAACCGTCGCCGGGCGCATGGGAGATTCAAAGTCAATCACGCTCGAGTACGAGGGCGACGAACAGGCGCTCGTGCGTCAGATCTCTGGGTTTGAGCTTACCCTGTCGCGCGTTCCGGATTTGACGACGTTTGAGCGACAAGCGCGCGCACTGGACATTTTAGAATCCATTCCGGCGGTGACGCGATCGAAACCGGCATGTCTTAGCGTGGTGCGCTCCGTGTTTGCCGAAGATCGTCCGGCGACGTGGATGAACGAGACGGAGGCACTGGGAGAAGGTACGTCTGACAAGGTTGGGAATCTCTCAGTGGTGCGCGCAGAGACGCTCAAGCGGCTTCCGGCGAAAAACGTCACCGGAGCATCGCTCGATGCGTCGCAGCGCTTGGCGCTTCGAGCGGCTTTGACGCCAAACTACCCGGTGGTATGCATACAAGGCCCACCGGGAACGGGTAAGACGAGTGTGGTTGTCGAGATTATCGCGCAAGCCGTCGCGCGGGGCGATAGAGTGTTGGCGTGCGCGCCGAGTAATCTCGCGGTGGACAATCTCGTCGAGCGATTGGATGGGGTTTCTGGCGTTCGTACGGTTCGCATCGGCGCTCCCGAGCGCATCAGCGCCGCGGCGTTATCGTCCTCACTCGACGCCAAGGTGGCGGAGGACACCAATGCTTTCTTCGCGCAGCAACGCGTCGTCGCCGTAGAGGTTTCGGCGGCGCTCCGGGAAAAGATTGACGCGCACGCGCGCGCGACTTCTAAATCCGCCAAGGAGAAGCTGCAAGCCGAAATCGTCGAACTGAAAAAGAGGCAGAAATCCACCGTGACGAGCGGAACGAAGCGTCGAAAAGCGGCGACGACGTCCATCTTGCGCGACGCCAACGTCGTTCTGGCGACCAACGCAGGCGCGGGCGTCGACATGATTCAGACGCTTCCGCCGTTTGATCTCGTCATTGTCGACGAAGCGGCGCAGGCGAGCGAACCCCTGAGCTGGGTACCACTCGTCCGCGGTCGACGCGCGGTGCTGATTGGCGATCCGCGTCAACTCGCACCCATCATTCATTCTCAAGAGGCGAACGACGGCGGTTTGGGGAGATCGCTCATGGCGCGATTGATGCCAAAGGCAAACGCGGTGATTCCAGACGCCGCGGCGCTCGCGCAATCGGGCGTCTTGAGCGTCGCCCTCAACACGCAGTATCGATCCAACGCCGCGATTAGCGATTGGGCGAGTCGAGAGTCCTACGGTGGGCGTCTTCTCCCAGATGATTCCGTGAGCTGCGGATTGCTCTGTGAGTTACCAGGCGTTCAAAAGACAAATGTGACGTCAACCGCGATGCTCTTGGTGACGACGCGAATCTACTCGGGTCGGATACCGTACGAGTACGTCGAGCGTCGCGTCGGTGGATCGTACATCAACGAGGGGGAAGCCACCGCGACGGCGGCGCACGTGCTCTTCCTGCTAAAAGCGGGCGTTCGAGGGGCGGACATTGCCGTCATTTCGCCGTACGCGGCGCAAGTGCGTCTCTTACGCAGCGTGCTATCCGCTGCCCTCTCCGGCGTGGACGGCGCTCGAGACGTCGAAGTCTCATCCATCGACGCTTTCCAAGGCAGAGAAGCTCAGTGCGTCGTCATCTCCATGGTTCGTTGCAACCGAGGCCGACGCGTGGGTTTCCTCGCCGACGCTCGTCGCATGAATGTCGCCGTCACGCGCGCCAAGCGGCACGTCACCATTCTCGGTGATCATCGAACCATCGCCGCAGACACCTTCCTGACGCGTTTACTCTCACACATCAAGCGCGTCGGTCTCGTCACGACGACGAGGTACGCCGAAATCGAGCTCACCGAGCTCGATTAGGCAAGCGGATAGTTGACGACTGCGGGCGGATCTGTCGTTCGTGAGTAATAATTTTTTCGCGCGCGCGCGCGCACGTATGAATTCGTGTAGCATAGATGCATTAATGCATCACGTCATTCATTCATTCACCTGTCACGCGTCACCTTTTCGATGAAGACGAACGACGTGCAGCGGACCTGAACGTCCCGCAAAAGGTTCACTAAACGTCACACACAGACGCGCTGCTTCATATTTAACATGCGTCCGTCTTCACACACGCGTCGCCGGGCGACGTTTCTCTCGCGCGCTGTCGTCATCGCTTTGGCGTTGGGCGTTCACGGAGTCGATGCGTCGTCGTCGTCGTCGTCGTCGTCGTCGTCGTCGTCGTCGTCGTCGTCGTCGTCGTCGTCAACTCTGCCAAATGAAACCGTTCAACCAGCGTGGACACTCACGACGCTCAGAAACGTCTCTCGCGCCGTCGACGGGCCCGATCGCCTCGTCGACTTTACGCTCGACGCCTTTGGAACGTCGTACGTCGTCTCGTTGCGCTCGAAGCGCGGGTTGACGACGAACGAGCGGTTGCGACGGGCCGAGGAAAGTCAGTACTCGGGGCGTTCGAGCGCGCCGGCGGGGAAAGCCGTCGCCGCGTTGCGCGAGGGAGGCATCGCGCGAGGACAGATTCGGACTGGAGATGGAGGAGGGGTGGCGTTCGAAAAGGTGAGCGAGGATGCGGCGAGTGAGTACTTATCGCGAATCGGGGAAGACGCGGGGCGAGGTTCGGGGGATTCGTTGGAGCGGACGGTGGTGAATGTGACGCGGTTGGCGTTGAAAGCGCCAGGTGGCGATATTTCTGGAATGGTTGCGATGGCTCGGAAGGCGGGTGCGTCGGTGCGAGAGCGGCAGGGGATTGCGAGCGCGCGACGGGGGCGTGGATTGGAGTCGCGGACGTACGCGACGCCGCACGTCGAACTCGTGGTGTTGAACGACAAGGCGCGGTGCGATATGTTTATCAACAACTGGGATTTGGAGGAGGACACGGTGTACGTGGTCAACGTCGTGAATTCGTTGTACGAGGGCGAGTTCGATCCACCGATCGTCATGGTTTTGAAGGAAATCGTATCCTTCGCGGATGGCGATCCTTACACCCCTCCGATCGAGCCGACGAGCTCGTTGCAACAGGTGAACGCGTCGCTTTTGCTCGACGTGGTGGACAACTGGCGTTGGGATTATCAGGATCAGCTCGAGAGTCACGACGTCGTGCATCTTTTCTCTGGGTTTGTGTTTGCCGGTCAAACCATCGGAGTCGCGTACACGGGCTCGGTGTGCAGCGACTTCCCGACCGGGCTCTCCCAGGTACACTACGGGTACAGTGAAAATGACGCGCACACCGTCGCGCACGAAATCGGCCACCAGCTCGGATTCACGCACGATAACGTCGACAACGACAACTGTCACGCATCTTCGTACATCATGTCGACGACAATCAACTCTACGCCTCAGAGCGATTGGAGCGAGTGCACGAAGATGGAATACGAAGCCTTTATCGACGGTCACAAGTGCCTGTACCAATCGGCCGTCGACAAGGAGATACCGTGGAAACTCATCGTCATCATCATCTGCGTCGTCGTCGGCGGCTTATCGATGCTCCGAACCATTTACATCCACTCACCGTGCGGTCGACGCCGCCGAACGCCCCAGCGTTTCACCGGTTACGCCGTCTCTCTTCCACCGCCGTATCCGCCACCGTACGCGCCGGGCGCGCCAGGCACCCGCGGCGCGCAAGTCATGGGCATGGGCGTCCCGCATCCGATGCAACAACCCGCCTTTGTCGGCACACCCTACGTCACGCAACCGCAATACGCCCGTCCAGTCACGGCGCAAACTCAACACGGCGCGACGTATTACCCATCCATGTAAACGCTCGCGACGCGTCGCGCGTATACGACGGGCGCGCGAGCGTTTCGGTCGCAACCGCGACGCCCCGAGCGACACGATTCATCCGTAACGGCTACCGCGCACTTGTATTTATCACTTCACGCGCGCACGCGGTCACGAACGAACCGTTCGACGTCATCACGCGCCCTCTTTCGCGTCCCATCGCGCGCGAACCGTCGCCAAAGTCAAACACCTCGGCTTTGGTCACCGAAAGTGCACGCGTCGGTCGGTCGGACAACCGCACATTTGATGACCGACGAGTCACGAACCATGGCATTACTTTTTCTAGGAAGGTTAGTGCTAGTATAGACCTTATTACCGGTAGTAAGTAATACAGTATGACTCGCAGCAATGGTGGATTACAACAACTAAGTAGTACCGGGTATCGATAGTACAAAGTAGTTGACTCGACGACGACGTGTGTATTCAAGTGTATTTATTTTATTCTTCGTGGAAACGCTTTCGCTCGACGACGTCGTCCGGTTTAGGAGACGACGCGCGCGCGCGCTGAAAAACCACGCGATGATGCGTCATAGGCATCATCGGTATTTATTGACTTGTAAATTAAAGCAAGAGAGGCACCGCGGCGGCGGTGGCCAAAGCGACGGCAATCGGCGTGGTGGCGCCGGCGCTATCCGCGGTGGTCGGAGGAGGGGCGGTACACCCCGACGACGCCATCGTGCCTTCGGTGGAAACAGTACCAGCCGGGCACGCCGTACAGCCGCTACCGTCGAAGGCAGTAGGGGTGCCGTAATAGTTAGCGCCGCACATCGGTGAAATCGGCAATTCAGTCGGGACGGATGTCGCTCTGATGTCCATCCCGAGGTTACCGGCATCGTACACGTCTGTTGCCAACTTAGCCTGGTCCATTGCCGCGCATTCAGCGCCAACACCAGCGGCGTTAAACGTTGCAACATTAGCCGTCTTCAGCCAGTACCCAGGCGCGCAGTATTTGCAATCGAGCGCCGAAACCGAGTTCGGAGTAGTTGCGACTCCGCCATTCGCGTCAGGCGGATTGTCAGAGTAGCCTTCCAGGCACGTGCAGTAATCGGAGTTCTCGGTGTCAGGCGCAGAGTTCAAATCAATGACAGCATTTTGACAGGTCGACTGGGCCGACACAGTAGCGTAGGCCCCTCGCGCTTGAGACGAGACCAAGACGGCGCCCAACGCAAGGCCCGCCGCTTTCAACACGCGTCTGGTAGCGCCGCGGCGCGGCTGTTGAACAGTCGGCATGATGATCTCGTTGATTTGCGTCCCCACGAATGCGAAACGTGTCGGCGAAAGTCACGAACGTACTCGCGCGCGTCGCAGACAACGGACGATCGCGCACGACGTGGACCTAATCTGTCGCGCGAACGAACGATTCATGACGGGTCATGACTCGACAAAGTCACACGCTCGAAGGGATATCTCCCGATCGTGCGTTCCACGTGTTATTCGGAAGATACCGGTGTAAAGTAGGTTCATTACAGGGGCATGTACACGGTACAATACGTGTATATCACCGAAAGTGCACGCGTCGGTCGGTCGGACAACCGCACAGCCCGA
>Ga0255762_10001672_pt1 | contig 18794 bp, 11 predicted proteins | sample 101ome_16_FD_179962 | JGI IMG/M metagenome (GOLD analysis project Ga0255762, IMG submission 179962) | Coastal salt marsh microbial communities from the Groves Creek Marsh, Skidaway Island, Georgia - 101401AT metaG (version 2) | ecosystem: Environmental > Aquatic > Marine > Intertidal zone >...
GATTACTCAGCGGTCGACGGGGTGTCCCCGGGCATTTGCCACCAGGTGGCACGAGAGGAGTTCATCGAGATCGGGGACTTCATCCAAGCCACCGACTCCCACACCTGCATGGGTGGGGCTTCCAACGCCCTGACATGGGGCGTTGGCGCCACCGAATACGCCAACCTCGTGAGCGCTGGGTTCACCTTCGTCAAAGTCCCTGAATCCATTCGATTTGAGTTGGTGGGAGAACTGCACCACGGTTGCACGGCCAAAGACGTCATTTTGGCCATCCTCGCCGACCACGCCCGCAAGGAATTGACCCTCAACCGAAGCATGGAGTTCGGTGGCCAGGGTTTGGCTTCGCTCTCGGTGGACGAACGGGCCACGCTGTGCAACATGGCCACCGAGTGTTCTGGACGCACGGGGATTTGCGAAGCCGACGATGACCTTGTTCGTTGGATGATGGCGGCGCAACCTCACTTGGATGAAGACAGCCTCAGGGCTCGCATGGTGGCGCCCGACGAAGGGGCGCACTACGACGGCGGGGTGCACGTCATCGACCTGTCCTCCATCGTTCCGATGGTGGCTCACCCTGGCAACCCCGACGAAGGGGTGCCCAGCGACCCGACCAACGGTGCTCACATCAGTGACATCGGCGAAGTGAGCGTGAACATCGCCTACGGCGGTTCCTGCACGGCCGGTAAAGAGGACGACATCGCCTACTATGCAGAGGTCTGCATGGCAGCCAAGGCCGCTGGCCTGAAGGTGAAGGATGGGGTCGAGTTCTACATCCAATACGGCTCGGGTGTTGTGAAGGACTTCGCCGTGAAGAACGGTTGGCACGCCCTGTTTGAAGAGGTGGGCGTCCACCTCATTGACCCGGGTTGTGGAGCGTGCATCGGCGCCGGGCCGGGCGTCTCGATCACCCCCGACCAGGTGACGGTGTCCGCCATCAACCGCAACTTCCAGGGCCGTTCCGGGCCGGGGAAATTGTACCTTGCCAGCCCCTTGACCGTGGCCGCCTCCGCCTTCACCGGGCACATCACGTCCTGGCGCCCCGACCTGTTCGCTTCACGCAACGCTGCTTTTCGATGGCGTTAAAGCATCAACCGCCCGAACGGCGGAGATTATGAACCCTCAAACCTCCGACGAGGGTAACTGTTGGCCCGACATCACCGGGATGGAGGAGGACCGACGGGGGTGATGGCGCATGGCAGGGACCGCAGAACGCATGGCTCAAAACCAAAAGCAGGTGTCCATTTCCGAGTTTTTTGAGAAAAACAAGCACTTCCTCGGGTTTGATTCGTTGACGCGTTCGCTGATCACGGCCGTGAAAGAGGCCGTGGACAACTCTCTTGACGCGTGTGAGGAGGCGCGCATCCTGCCCGACATCACCGTCCAACTCACAAAGGTGGACGAAAAGAAGAACATCGTTGAACTGCGAACCGAGGACAACGGCCCCGGGATCCCCAAAACCAGCATCGAGAAAGTGTTCGGTCAACTCCTGTTCGGTTCACGCTTCCACGCCATTCGCCAGTCGCGTGGCCAACAAGGCATTGGCATCACAGGCGTGGTCATGTACAGTCAATTGACCACAGGGCGCAAAACCCACGTCCGCTCCAAGATTGCCACCGAAGCGTCCGCAGCGGTGGTCGACATTGGACTTGACACGAGAAAGAACAAAGCCACCAAACAGAACGAAGGGCGTGAAATCTGGGAGCGACCGGACGGGACCCTCAAGGAGCACGGTCTGGAGATCACCACACGAATGAAAGGGAAATACCAGCGAGGGCGCCAAAGCGTGTATCAGTACCTACGGATGACCAGCATCGTCAACCCCCATGCCGCCATCACGTTCATCGATCCTGACGGGGAAACGCATCACTGGCCTCGGGTCACGGACCGCTTGCCGCGTAAAGTGGAGGGCATCAAACCGCACCCACACGGCATTCACCTCGGCCAACTGCAACGGATGTGCTCGGAATCCACCGATTCTCGCATGACGGTGTTCCTTCGAAACAACTTCTCGGGCGTGTCGTCGCGTGCCTCGAAGGAACTCCTGGCTGCGGCCGAGATTGAAGAGAAAGCCAAACCCAAGAGCCTCAAGGCGGAGCAGTTGCGCGCCCTGATCGAAGTCTTCCAAGGCGAGCGGCACCTCAACGGAAAACCGGTGAAACTGCTCAACCCGCCGACAAACTGCCTGTCACCCATTCAAGAATTGCTCATCAAGAAAGGGTTGTCCAAGACCATTGATTCACGGTTTGTCACCACCATGACGCGGGCGCCGGCCGTCACGCAAGGCAACCCCTTCCAAGTCGAAGTGGGGCTCATCTTCGGCGAGGGCATGCCGGCGGACAAACCGGTTGAGGTGCTTCGGTTTGCCAACCGCGTCCCCCTGATGTACCAGCAAGGCGGTTGCCTCTTGACGAAGGCCATCGAATCGGTGGATTGGCGACAGTACGGGCTCGACCAATCGGGCGGCCGTGGCGTTCCCAAAGGGCCTGCCGCCATCCTCGTTCATCTGGCAAGCACCAACGTGCAGTTCACCTCCGAAGCCAAGGAAGCGTTGGCGGACAACGAGGAGGTTATGGACGAAACGAGAAAGGCCATGCTCGAACTCGGTCGCGGTCTGCGAAAGCACCTGGAAAAGAAGAAGAAAATGGCGAAAACGAGGGAGAAATTTGAGCTCGTCAACGACATCATCCCCGCCATCGCCGAAAAATCCGCTGCCATCCTTGGCAAACCGGTGCCGGACCTCTCCGGCTCGATCACCAAAATCATGAGCGCCGTCATCGCCGAATCCAGCACGGCTTGGAACAAATCCACGAAACAGACCGATGTCAGCATCACCCTGTTCAACTACACCTCCAGGGCGAGAGCCTACACCCTCCTCGCTCGCTGGCCCGAAGAAGATGGGGCGACCATGGAGAACAACAGCCACGGCGGCCGAAAGGAAGCCACCGGCGTCTGGGCGTGGAAATTGGACACCCTGGACCCTGGCCAAACCGTCACCATCACCTACCAGCTTGCCGGACTTGAACGCGGCGATTGGACCGACACGGACGTCTTTTACCGTGGCAGTCAGGACGTCATCGGAGCCACCAAAATGGATGAGAAATTGTTGGAGGAGATTCGCCGTCGTGAAGCGCATGAGGACGAGCAAGAGGATGATGGCGAGGAAGAAAGCGATGAGCCTCGAGCTGAACCAACGGCTGCACCGCCGGTCAAAGCGCCGAAAACGCCTGGACAACAAACCCTGATGGGGTATGGAGGGGATGAGTGATGGTCAAAGGGCACACCCAAGAGGACACCAAAGCGGCGCTGCACGACGTGGTCACGGAAATGTACGACAAAATCGTGAAAGGCGAAGCACCCACGATGACCCTCCCGGTTCGCACCAAGAACAACATCGGGTTTGACGAGCGTTTGGGCGTCTACAAATACGGCAAAAAGCAGTCCGTTCGGGACGCAACCAGTTTGGGTTCTGCCAAGCAACTGCTGCGTGCCCTCCATGTGGTGGAGTTCATTGAAGGCATGATCACCGACGGGAAGTCATCCACCCTCAGAGAAATGTATTACATTTCGGAAAGTTGGGGCTTGGGTAAATTCTCGACCCAAAACGAATCCAACAACCTGGCTGAAGATCTTGAAGTGGTCACCAAGTGCATGCGAGAGGACTTCAAACTGCGTCCAGAAGAAGACGGGGCACGCATCATCGGCAACCTCACCTTGCAGGAGCGAAACCGACGCGGCGAATGGATGCGCATCAACGCTCGAGACGATGTGGGCGATTCAGGGTACGGCGTGCCGTACAACGTGGAAGAAGAAAAAATCGAATTGCTCGAACACGACATCAACTTCCTGATGGCCATCGAAACCGGTGGTATGTTCGACCGGTTGATTGAGAACGGCTTCGATGAAGCGTTTGGCTGCGGCCTGATTCACCTCAAGGGCCAGCCAGCACGATCCACGCGTCGCATCATCAAGCGCATGAGTGAGGAATGGGATCTGCCGGTCGTCGTGTTCCTCGACGGCGACCCCTGGTCGTTCCGCATCTTCGCCTCCATCGCGTACGGTGCCATCAAGACCGCCCACATTTCAGAGTACCTTGCCACGCCGTCGGCCACCTACCTTGGCATCACGGCCGACGACATCGTGGCGTACGATTTGCCCAGCGATGATCTCTCCTCCAAGGACGAAGAAGCGCTGAAAGCTGAACTCTCCGATCCTCGGTTCGCCGATGCGTGGTGGCAGGAACAAATCCACACCATGCTCGATTTGGGCAAGAAGGCTGAGCAGCAATCGTTGGCAAAATACGGTCTTGATTTCGTGACCGACACCTACCTCCCGGAGAAGCTTGGGGAGCTGGGGCTGGCTTGAGGTCATGAGCGAGCCTTATTGAGGTGGAGGGAGTCGTTTACGCCGATGCAGGCGGCTCCTTCTGCGAAACGCTCACCTTGGGCGCTCCGCATCACCGTGGTCTGCGGTGGCGTCTTTCTGTTGGGTCTGTTGTTGATTTCGGGTCAAGCTTCCAGCGTCATGACAGCGTTTGACCCACGTGAGACCCACGAACTGGACGTCGAAGGGGAAGGCACCTTTGTGACGGGAACCCTGGAGGACACCTGTTATCGGTTCTACCAGCACGAGGACAACCGAAGCATGACCGTCACCTTGCATCGCATCGAGGGTTCAGCCATGGCGGAGGACCCCGTTCCCACCGCCAACTGCAGTGCGGACTGGCAACCGATGGCTTCCGACGGTTCGTTGTTCATCCAAACCGCCTCGTGGGTGTTGAACGGATCTTCTGAGCACGCACTCGTGGTGACGTGCGAGTCCGATTGTGCAGGAGAGCGGGGGTTCCTGGTCTCCGTTGACCGGTTGCAAAACGACATGTTTGCCAACACCCCGCTGGTTCTTGGCAGTTTGATGTGCTGCATGGGCCTCTTGTCAACACCGGTCGCCCTCATCTTTTACCTCACGGCCAAACCCAATCGTGCACCCAAAGTCATGATGGTGAATGCGGAGGGACAGCTCGTGCCCATCACGCACCTGACGCCCGAACAAACGGCGATGATGCAACAACAACCCGTTGATGCCGCACCCCAAGCAACCGTTGCACCGCCGTTTGCTGACACGGTGGAAGCACCGCAAAACGACACCTTCGTTGACGGTTTGCCCGATGTTGCGGCGGGTCAAATGCTGACGACCGAGCAAGTGTTTGCGCTGATGAACGGCGATGTGGAGGCCGCCAGAGAGCACGCACGCACCGAACGGCACCAGATCAACAGTGCTGAAGTGGCCATCAAGGAAGCGGCCAACGCTGCGGCCATCGCTTCGTGGGACGAGGGCGTCGACCTGGCGACCAACCCCTACGAGCCGCCCACGTCACAACCCGTTTCCCGTTCACGAATCACCCGAACCGACGACGCTGTCAAGGATCAATTCTGGAAAGAATGGGACGAGCAGTGAACCGACGATGGCTTGATAGAGGGCCGGCCACTATTCAACCCCGGGTTGAGAAGATGACTGACCTGGACAAGGCTCTACACCTGTTGCAAAACAAGGTTCGGCGGCAAATTCTCGAGCGTTTGATTCGAGAACCCCACTACCCCATGCAGTTGGCCGAACTGATCGGCGTGAGCCAACCCGCCATCGTGAAACACCTCAAGGAGTTGGAGCGCGGCCAAATGGTCTCAAAATCAATAGTTCCCTCCGAAAAGGGCGGACCACCCAAGACCATCTACGCCGTCGAACAAGCGTTTTCCATCCACATTGACTTGGGTCCCGACCTGTTTCGATGCGAACAACGTCGACTCCCCGCTGCAAGCCCGATTCGGCTGGCTTCAAAATTGCCCGAACGGACCCGTGCTGTGGCCGACGCCTTGGGCGGCCGCCGAAAAATCGCTGTGGGCGAGGGCCTCGAACACCTACGAACGCTCGCCGAAGCACTCGACGAGTTGGACGCACAGCGCGATGCAATCATATCGCTGCACCAGCACGTCCGCCAGCGCGTTTCCGCCGGTGTTGAAGCCGATTTTGAGCATTATGAAGAACGGAGCATCATCCAATCCATCGTTGAGTCCAACGGTGCACAACTTGACTTGAACGCCCTGCTCAAGCACCACGAGGTGGGAGAGCGAGAGTTGTATGAGCTGGTTGATACCCTCAGCGCCCAACTTGAACGGCAACTCGCCAAGCGAGCGGGCCACATCGTGGCCGCTCCACTGAACACCGACCTGCGCTATTTCTTGGGGCTGGGCACCAACGACGCACGACCAAACGATGGCGGGGCATGACCAGCATCGTGAACCGCCCCGTTTAGGTTCAGCGTTCTCAGGCACACCGATCTCAAGCATCCGGCTCCCAAGCAGGGTCGAAGATGCGTGCGTCGTCTTTGAACGCCTTGAACTCGAGGTGATTGCCTGAGGGGTCGCAAATGAACATGGTGGCCTGCGCCCCAGGTAAGCCAGCGTACCGCATGTACGGGCCCAAAGCGAAAGGAAAACTTCGCTGCTCGAAACGTTCCCTCAAAGCGTGCCACGCTTCCCACTCCAACACCATACCGAAATGCATGGAAGGGACAGCGTGACCATCCACTGGGTTGGTGGCCAACGTTGGCATGGCTTCAACCCGATGCGCAACGATTTGGTGACCGTGGAAGTTGAACACGCAGGACGATGGTCGCTCTCGTCCCACCGTGCAACCAAGCACTTCGGTGTAGAAGCCCTTCGCTTGTTCAATGTCCGTCACCGGGAACGCCAAATGGAACGGCCGAAGGCCCACCGCAAATCACCCTCTTGAATCAGAGGTTTTCCTCGGTCAGCACCGACACGAGCGAAGATTGCTCTGCCAGTCGCTTGTTGACCTCGTCGCGTCGTCCCTTGCCCACGAGGTACACCACGCCAAGGAGGGCGAGTGTCAGCACGATTACAGCAAAGGGCAGGGCCGTCTTACCGACCACCTCAGAAGCGGTGTCAAGGAACGGACTGTTCGATTCAAGCGCGTTCTCGATGGCTCGGACGTTGTCGCCTTCATCGGATTCCACGATTTCGTTCATGGGGTCGACGACGACGTACACGCCCTTGGAACCAGCCGAAACGGGATAGAGCAGGTACAGTTCGATTTCCTTGGATTCTTCGGAGGCGTCCGGTGCAAGCAACGCACCAACAACCTGCCGCATCACGACGCGATCTTCCTCGCAGCCCTCGTTGCGCAATTCCTTGAGGACCTCCGCATCAGCGACTTTGTCGTACTCGCACAGCACGATTTCAATGTCGGTGGCGTGGACGTTGCCCGTGTTGGCCAACCGGATACCGATGCGGATGGTCGAATCCACTTCACCGCTGAAGGACGGTGGTGCAATGATTTCGACGATTTCAAGGTTGGGTGCACGGAGACGTAGGGTCACGATGAACTCGTTGGTGTCGTAGTTTTCACCGTCCCAATCGGGTGAATCATCGTGATCGCCGTTGTTGTCCATGTCGCCAAACATCGAGACCACCTTGAGGCCCAAGGGTCGGGTCACGAGGGAGGCTTCGGGGCTGATGGCAACAGCCGCCACCACACCGTGGGTCTGGTAAGGGGCCATTTCGGGGAGGCGGTACTCACCGATGTCCGTCAGGTAGACACACTCGTCTTCGGGGAAGGAAGATGCGGTGGACACGGTGTCAATGCACGGTTCCTCAACGACCACGTCTGCACTGAGCTGTTTCAGCATGAACCACTCGACGCTCCATCCGGACAATTGATTCATGCCGGGCAGCGTGCTCCAGAGAAGGTTCTCACCGTCGACCTGCGCTGTGTGGTTGTTCAGGGTCGGTACGTCGGGCACGTTCCCTTGGTTCGTCACGTTGAACGTGAATCGGACAATTCGACCGGGCGCTGACGTCTTGACGGCGTTGTCCACCGTGGGGTCCATGGAAATTTGCATGTCGTGGAACTCGTTGACCTCCACGTTCAGCACCACCGAGTCTCGCAATCGGGTTTCCCGGCCGCTGGCGTCGGGGTAGGCTTCTTCGGAGAAGGCCTGGAGCACAACGGTGTACTGACCGGCAGGAACGCGCTGAGGCACGTTCATGATCACGTCGAAGCTCTGGTAGGTGTCGGGCGAAAGTTCCATCAGGTTCTCACGTGGGATTTGGATGTCCCAAATGACGTCCACACCGAACGCATCGGTGACGCGAGCGAGCCGGAAGTCAAATCGGTCAGGGCCGTTGCCATCGTTGGACACAGTCATGGGCAGCGTGAGTTGGTCGCCGGGGTTGACGCTCAGTGAGGTCCCCACGGCGGGGTCAATGCCTGCATCGAGGCTGTACACGTGCTCGACCGTGGTGGAGAGGATGACCGAATCGGAAATGCGTGGGTAACCATCGAGGTACGCCTTGAGCGTGATGGCAGGGCCCAATCCAGCCGACGCGTTGGTGGGAGCGCAGACTTCGACGGTGACGGTCTTGGTCACGGAATCATCGCTGCCTTGGATTCGCCAAGCGATGGGGTCGCCCAATCCGTCGCCCACGTCTTCAGCACCAGCGGCGTTGGTGAAGTCAACGTTGACCACCCAGTTCTCCTGTTGCCAGGCGTCAAGGGCCACGCCCTCCGGCCGCATTTCTGGGGCACCGGGTGTCACGAACACGAGGTCGCCAGAATCGAAGTTTTTGGTCACATCAACGGGGTAAACGGCGCAATCGCCGGGTTGGACGATTTCGCTGCGATCATCGATGGAGAACTCAATGTTCCCGGTGGAACGGATCGAGACGAACACACCGAGTTCAAGGATGTCGTAGGTGCCCTTTTCCACAGACTTGATCGGTTCGCCTTCGGACCAACCCTTTACATAAATCACGAAGGCGCCGGGATCTTCGGATGTGGGGACGCTCACTTCGAGGTTCTTCGTGACCGATTGACCGGGGTCCAACTCAACGCGAGTGGGGAAGTTCACCTGCCAGCCGAACGGCAGCAGCCATTCCTGCTGTCCTTCGAGGCTGTTGGGGTCCCAAAACACGAACGCGTCGTGCACGTTGCCGGTGTTGGTGATGGTGATGGAGAACACAGCGGTTTGACCCTGTTCAACGTCGGCCATGCTGTGCGAGGTGTCCAAGTTGATGCCGTGAACCACGTCCATGAGTGTCAGTGTTACGAGTTCATTCTGGATGGCAGGATCTTTGTACGATTGAGCTGTGACCCGAATGTCGGCCAATTCATCACCGTTGGCTTGGTAGATGGACGGTGCTTGCACACGCATGTAGAAGCGCACGTTTTCACCGCCCTCGAGGTAAATGGGCGTGTCGGGGAAGATGCTCGAGTGGTTGGACGCGAAGTAAAGGTTGGCCGTCCAGTTGAGCGGCACACCCGAGATGTTCAAACCGTAGGTGTCGGCCACCAAGTCGGTTGGTCCAGGCGTGGAATTGTTCATCGTGAGGTTGTAGATGGTTTGCTGACCGGGTTCGATGACGTGGTAGAAGGTCTCACCCTCCTCAAATTCAACGTCAACTTGACCGGTCAAGATGTGGGAGTAACAAATCGTGAATCGGTTGTTGTTGCCTTCATCGCTGCACCGGTTGGTGTCCGACCAAGCCACGTGAGCGCCGCTGCCAAGGTCGTTCGCAAACGCCGGCGGCATACCGATGCTCGGTTGACGTCCGCTGCTGGGACCCAATTTGTTGGAATTCCAGGACGATACAGCGGTTATTTCCCACGGATCCAGTGCCGTTTCACCGTCGCCGGTCAAATCCGTCTGATTCAGACGGACGTACTGAATTTCCTCACTGGCCGACAGGTTGCCAGAGTCCACCCATGCGATGTGGATGTTGTTCTGGTCGTCCGTCAACAACGATGGGAAGACGGAGTTTCCTGCGTAGGGGGAAGCCGGTGGGAGGCCGTTCTTACCTTCCACGTTGGAGATGGGGGTGTCGTTGATTCGCTTGATGGCGTACGTGGACAGTCCTTGGTCGGCGCCGTCCCATGCACCAGCACCCTGCAAACGGAGTTTGGTGTAGTACACTTCGTAATTGACGTCCTTCTCAAACCCATAGTCACGGCCGTCCATCCAGGCGATGTGGGTGTTGCCCTGCAAATCCACACCGATGGAGGGGTGGAAGGAGTACGCATCGTCGATGGTCACACGGGTGTCGTTGACCACGACCAGGTGGCCGTCAGCGCCAGCGCCCGTGTCTTCGATGTAGCCGCCAAATTGAACCTGGTGACCGGATGCACCGGGCACGAACGATGGGTCGTTGTTCATCTTGGCGTAGGGGTCGAGCACGGTCATGTAGATCTCACGGGAGTTGTTGGTGGAAATGTACACCATGGCTTCCACAAGGAGGGACATCTGGTTGGTGCCGGTGCCGGAGGGGAACTCGTAGGCTTGGCCACCAGCATCGGTGTTGGCGAGGGTGTTGCCGGGACAGTTGCGGGTCTGCGTCGACACCACGCCGTTGGGGCACTGGACAAGGTCCATGAAGTGCGATTGGATGTTTCCGGCACCACCGTAGCCTTGGCCGTAGAGGCCAACGGGAATCACGCCAGCGAGCAGGCAGTTGTCGTGTGCTTCCTGGATGGCCGCTTTGTCGTCGGCTTGCTGCGAAGGGTCGCCGTCCTTGGGGCCTTCATCGGACACGGGGATGACAATCTTGGTGGCGTTGGGGTTCCAGCGGTGGTCGTCGGCCGTGGGCGGGTTGCCGGGCACGTTGCCGGCGGCGTCCTTCCACGAGAGGCAGGCCCAGTTGGAGCCAGGACCCCAGTCCTCGCCGGAGTAGCCGGAGTACGTGTTGCCGTTGTAAATCGTTCCCGGCAGCTTCCGGATACCACCGGAGTCATCGCCAGGCACCTGGCCGAGCGGCGTGGTGCGGGGACCGGCGTTTTGGTTGTAACCAGCACAGTTGCCTGAGGAAGCGGCCCCGGGCAGCGTGTTGCCCAATCCGTAAATGGTTTCGAACACGGTCATGTTGGCGACCTCAAGCATGGGCTTGATGCCTTGGAAGTACCCACCGGAAGCGAAGTTGCCGCCGTACACCACCGTGCAGATATCGGCCCATTCGGAGTACATCGAACCGGACGTGTCGACAACGAACGCAAGCTCGACCTTACCGCCCCGGGTGTCGTCCCAAGCGATTTGGACGTAGTCGTTGGCATCCACCACGACATCGGGGTGGCCCTTGTGACCGATGATTGGCGTCAGGAGGGTGTCATCAAACAGCGTCACGACGGCCCCTGAACCCATGTCAGGCTGAATCATGGAGTAGTAGATTTGTGGTTGATTGAAGAATTTGCTTTCCGAGTCGTAGTTGTCTTGCCAGACGATGTGAACGTTGTTCTGGCTGTCGATGTCCAACGCAGGCCAATCTCGGTTTTGCGGGTTGCGAGCGATGATGGTGTCCTGGATGACGGAGATGGTCCCGTCAGCGGAGGCCATGCCGTCCATGGGGGCGGCCCAAGGGGACAGCGCCGAGTACATGATGGTGTGCTGGCCGGCCTTGTCGGCCCACACCACGTGAATGCGGTCCAAGTCGTCCACGGCAATGTCGGGGTGCCAAATCTTGTGAAGTCCGGAGTCGGTGATTTGGGTGGCATCGATGAGGGTCTCGCCCCGTGGCGAAAGCATGGAGTAGTACAGGTGGAGGTTGTTTCGGGTCCAGACAACGTGGACGTTACCCTCGCTGTCAGCGACGACGGCTGCTTGTGCATCGGAAGCGGTTCCGCCGTCCACAATCTGGACAGCTTCGGTGATCACAACGGTGTTGGCACTGACGCTGACACTGGCGACCAGCAGTGTGGACATCACGGACAGCAGCATCAACGAAGCCAAACTGACGGACTTGAATTTCTGATTCATGGGCTCACCTCAACGGACAGTTCTTTTCACGGTCTTCTCCTACTTAACCGCGCTCCCTTGAGGTCACGTCCCCGCCCCATGGAATAGCGAGGAGCGGTCCGGTTTTCACGCCTCAATCATGCCCACTCGTCGGGGTCGAGTCCAGTCCCAAAGGCCATCTTTTCATCGAACTCAACTTGGGCTGGCGTTCCGTTCGCATCCTCGGTGCTTCCTGAGCGAGAATGTGCCTTGGATTTCGCCCAATCATCGACCGGCCCCGGTTTGCCAACGCCCGGCCCGTAGGAATACTTGATCTCGTGAATCAACGCCAGTTTTGCGAGCCAGAGTTTGCGAAGGCTGTTCATGAATTCGTTCTTCGTTAGTCCGTCGTACCAGATGGGCAAACTGACGTTGAACGCCTGGAGGGGGCCCGGCTTTGCATCGCCTTCATGGCCCATGTGGATGGCCCAATCAACACCGGTTCGGATCAGATGGAGGCGGCTTTCATGCACCCATTCGCTCCAGTCGCTGTCCTCATCCTCCATGTGAGATTTCATTTCGTTTTGTTGGCCCTCGTCCACGCGCGTCATGCTTGAAATGGCGACCAAATCGCGTTGCTTTGGAACGACCACGGCGAACATGTGACCTTGTTTCCCACCGGGGTACTTGACCATGAAGTGACCGTGGGCACGCGGGTCGTTTTGGGCCTTGACGGTCAGCCGTTCTTCCGTGAACCACGCTTTGAGTTGATTCACCACCGCTTCAGGCGACATGAAGGTGGGAGGGGCTCCTCCCGTTTGAAGGCCACCCCATCAGCAACGCTCGAGCAAAGCGGACAACCGTTCGCCCGTGCGGCGCTGAACCCGGCGGCGAACCCACGCCTTGCGAAGATCCACCCACGCATCCCAACCCCAAGCGAAGGACATCCCGCACAACCAAAACACCGGGAAACACAACAGATAGAGTCCTGAGATGGCCCACAGTTGATCGCGTTGCTGCCCACCAAACAGCTGAAGCCAATCCCAGCCCGTCTGTGCAGCGATGACATCGCTCTGGTGCACCGCCAATGCCACCCACCCCGCCGCCACCACAGGCCAAACGAGGAGTGAGCCGAAGAAAGCGGCCAAAAATTGGTAACTCGTTCGTGCGTCCAGCCCTTCATCGGTTGAATCGCCCAACAAGCGCCCCAACGCGATTTGGAAACCGAAGGCCGTGACGGTGAGCGGAAGCAGCGCCAAGAACAAACTCAATTTGAGCAAGGCACCGGGAAACGCGGCCAGCCGCGCTTTGCGCAACCCGGTGGCTGCTGAGTTCAAGTCCCGGCCGTCCAGACCGGCGTCTTCGAGCACCGTGGCAACTTCTCGTGCAGCCTCCATGGTGGGGCCGGTCAGCGGTGATGGGGGGGCGGTGTTCGAACGCCCTTCCATGCCGGTACGGACTTCCCGGGCCGCATGGACCTCTTCCTTCCAAGATGAAAGCGGGGCGTTCGATCGGTTGGCCCGCACATGGGCGATGACGTGAAGGGCACGGTGCTCTGTCCACGTGGACGTGTCGGGCGTGTAGTGAGGCAAGCGATCGCGCAACCGGTCGCGCAACGCGTTCACGGCTTCCGAAGGAGGTTCGACCCAATCGCCGTGCTTCACCGCTTCAACCAATTCTGCAGGGACGTCGTCGGGCTGAATGCAAATTGGTTCGCCGAATTCAATGTACTGATTTGTGCGAAACCGTTCCCTGTGACGGAAATGCAGGCCCACCGGCACGAGCACGGGCAAGGGCAGGCCTCGGGCGATGGCGAGGGCTGAAGCGGCCAGAACCGTTCGCATCGGCCCGGTTTTGAACCGCATCATGTGAGAATCGCTGTGACTGGTCCCCTCCGGAAAGAGAACGCAGCCAAACCCATGAGCAACGCCACTGGACAGGGCGAGCAAGGAACGACCGTTGAGGTGGGCGGCCTCCGCCTCCGTGCAACCCCCCCGAAGCAGTTCGGCCTTCCGGACGACAGGTTGAACGGCCAAGCGTCTTGTCCACCACGACAGCAACGGCCGTGTTACCAAATCGTGGCGTGCGCCGACCACGAATTCTTTTGGATGTTGCAGAAAAATGCCCAGAGGATCCATCAGACCGTTCGTGTGCCATCCGCAGCACATCGCCCCCCCGCCGTCACGCTGAAGCGGCGTTTCGCTGGAGGATTCGGTGGTTCTGAACTGCGCCGCCGACACCCGACGACACAACCAAAACGCAACGTTGGTCCACCACCAAGACCCCGGCACGCTCGACTCGTAGGTGGGCAACGGCGCCGATAGCAAGCGTTGCATGTCCATTTTTTTGGCCGATGCCGACAGTTCCGGGAGCGGGTCGTCCCGCATCGGCATCGTTTCTTCGGTCATGCCAACGCCTCGGCGAGAGCGGCGAGTTGGTGGTGGTCGGGGTCACCTTGCGGTGTTGAAGGCCACATGGAGGCCAAAGTACCCCCTCCGTCGCCGGGCGTCCTTGGCACCACGTGCAGGTGCACATGCGGCACTTCTTGACCGGCCAATGACCCGTCATGGACGCACACGGTGAAATCGGTGGTGTTGAAATGAGCCCCCAACCGTTGTTGAACCTCCACCACACCGTCCATCAACGCGTGGCGCTCGGTCGGGTCCAGATCACTCAATCGGGCGACACCGCGCAACGGCACCACGAGGGTGTGGCCCGGTCGCCGTGGAAACACGTCAAGAAAGGCATACCAAGCCTCGCCGCGTGCCACAGCGTGAGAGGGAATCTCACCCGAAATGATGCGTTCAAACAAGGTGGCCATGTGCCACGGGGAGGCAAAGCCGTGTTTTGTTCATTGTGGAGCCAACAACCAGTGGCCGCCCGTTCCCTTCTTCAGAGCCAGTTGGCCGATGTTGCCTTGGTGGTCAACCGTCACGTGGTGGAGGAAGGCGTCGTCGCTTTCGGGGAAGTCCTCCCGTTCGAATGAACCGCGAGATTCCTCGCGAGCCAAACCGCTACGGACCGAGGCCATCAGCATGCGCACCGCCGCCTGCGTGCGCAACACCTCCAGAAGGTTGGTGTTGGCAAACAGGGAGGTTTGATCCAAGTGAAGCGATTCCGCTTGGTGATCGAGGGCCTCAAGTTTGGCCAACAGACCGCTCATCGAGGTGCTTGAGAATGCCGTTGTCCCGGCGAGCGCAGCGTGAACGGAGGCCATCACCGTGCCGCAACGGACAGCGTGTGTGTCGCCCTGATCGTCCATCATGGCGGACAAATCCGCCTGAGCTTCCTCAACTGCAGCGTTGAGGCCCTCCGTCGAGGTGAAGGTTTGGGACGCCACCCAGGTCGCTGCATGTGAACCGGCAGCCGTGCCGGTGCAGAGGGCGTCAAGCAAACGGTTACCGGGGAGGGCGGCGGCACCATGGAAGCCGGTGCAGGCCGCGTCGCCTGCGGCGTACAAACCGGTGAACCAACGGGCCCACGTGCCGGTCACGCAACGCCCCATTTGATCGACTGGCAAGCCGCCGATGGTGTGACCGACGGCGAGTGAAATGGGGACGGTTTGACGGTTCATGTCGATGCCCGTGCGCTGTTGGACCAATCGGAAAACGGAACCCCACCACGCCGCTGAGTCACCAAGTTGACGGGCATCAAGAACCGGTTGAACCGCTTGTTGGACCGCCCGGACCAGTTCCAGAGGCGATGTGCCGACATCCAAGGGAGCACCGGTGGCTTCGTGAAGGACCGCACCGTCAAGAAGCAGGCCTGTCGGAAGTCGAACATCCGTGCCCGCGATGGTCAGCGGATGATGGGTCATGAATTCCATGTCGCGAAGCGCAACCCCAGCACGGAACGCCAGGTCCATCCCCAGACCAACGGTCCCGTGACCGAAGGCGCCCTCAAAGCCCTCATCGGCGATGATCAACGCCTTGCATTGCAAACCGATCACCTTTCCATTGGTCATGTCAAGCACGACCAAGCCGTCCACGGACTGGTCGGTGTGAACCAACGTCAACGGAACTTGGTCACCGCGCCGGACCACACCGTGACGCATCGCCTGTTCCTCGCCGACCTGTTGCACCTGGTGGGTGGTGGCGCTGCCGGCGTCCGTGGTTCTTGGTTGGGCGTGGCCTGAAGCGCGACGGACCAGTGGCAAACCCTGAAGGTCCCGGTGAAAATTCACACCCCTGCGCTCCAGCAGATCCACCTGACGCACGGCGGCATTGGTGAACTCGGCGACCACGTCTTGGTCGCAGAGAAACGCTCCACAGCGGATCGTGTCCTCCCGGTGCGACCGGGGGTTACTCTCCTGAATGGAGGCAGACAAGCCGTCCAATGCACTGAGGCCGGGTTGGCCCAACGCGGTGGACGACATCATCAAGGTGCTTGCGCCACCTTTTGCAGCTTCTGCAGCGGCCCGGAGGGCGGCGGGTCCGTCACCCAGCACAACGATGTCCCATGCTTCCATGATGAATCTCCTCGTGTTTGGCGAAACATCGGTGCGCCATAAGGTGCGCGCTTCTTCCGTGTCGTCGCATGGAAGGAAGGGGCTTGGGTTCAGACTTCAGGGAGCGGGTGTTGAGACCACACTCGCGCCCGCTCCAACGCCCAGAAGCGGCGGCGGGCGCTGTTTCCGATGCGGCGTTGAACGTGTGTACGCAACACTTGAGATTCGATCACCACCCCTTCCTCGTCCCTGAGAATGACCTGAACGAAGCGATCACCATGGGTTTTGTTGGGCCAAGCCACACCCAGCCACAGCACCACCCCTTGCTGCAGGTACCGAGGAACCCAGTCCAACGCGTCGTCTTCCCCGTTGGCGTTCAACGACACCGCTTCACGCGGCGAGGGGCAAGGTTGCAACTCAAACCGGTGGTCGCGGGAGAACGGGTCACCGCCGGGGCACAGCACTTCAATTCGAGCGGACGCCGTATCGAAGGTTTGGTTGTTCAACACGATGAACAGGTGACCGGACCCCTCCGGGCATTGAGCATCCAACGCAGCGTCCATCCGCCAAGGGGACCGAAGCATCTTGGAATCGCCACGCAACATATCGAGTTGCAATCGGTCAAGCAACTGGAAGGCACCGGGTTGCCAGACGCGTGCATGGTCGAGCAATCGCTGCAAGGACCGCCAGTTGAATTTCGCCTCGGGATCGAGCAGGACCGTTTCCAATGCATCGGGACGGATGAACTCCCGAAGTTCTCGAACGGCGTCGCTGTCGGACATGTCGCCGTTGGCGTTGAGGAGTAGAATGTAGAGAACGCGCTCCCAGGATTGGTTTTGATCGTAGCCAGGCAGCAGTGAATCGTGGAAGGTCGCCAACCAAGAGGACCAATCCAACACCAGGTCAGGGTCCAAATGAAGCACGATCAGCTCGCCAAGAATGGACCCGAGTTGGGTCGGATGGTGGGTGGGAGCATGGTGGATCAGGCAGGGCATGGCATCGCCTTGTTGAACCACGGCATCCACGGTGAACAGGGAGTGAAACAAATGCGCCAGTCCCATGGTCATCGCCAGCAGGAAGGACAGATTCCACACCGTCGTTTCAATCCGAATCACCGTGCTCAGACTTAGCAAAAACAACGCCGATACACCCAGCATCGCGTTGACGGTATGATGACGGCGCACGTCACGAATGCCCTCCAAGATTCGGTCCATGCCGGGCTGCGAACGGAGGGATTGGCGCCCGCCCGCAATGTTTTCATCGGTTTCTCGAAGTGAAATACGAGCCTGAATGGATTGCCACAGCGCTTCGCCAGCCAGCAACGGCGGTACCGTTGCAAGGAGCAACGGTGCTCCCCAAATCAACAAGGTGTAACCGGGGTGGGGGAGGGTTTGCTCCGGATAAAGCACCGAAAGGAACGCCACGAGGGCAATGCTGAAACCAAAAACGGCTCGCAATATAAGCAACGCTGGATGGCGGGCAAGGTTGCCCGCTCGGAGACGCAGGGTTTCCTGTCGCTCCCACTTTGCTTGCGTCCGCTCCACCGGATTTTCCGCCCGAACGAACCCGTGACCGTACGGGTCGGGCAACTGATTCCGTGGCTCGTTGTCGTTGGGCATGCGCCGTCGTGTTGTCCACGGGCGGGTTGTATATGCCTCTTCTCCAACGATTGACGACCTTGCGCAGGACCGTGAACGGGCGTGGCAGGATTCGAACCCGCGAATCCCGTCACAAGATACAAGGAACATTCTCATCATGATTGGAAAGTTAGCTTCCATCTTTTGACCGGCAGTCGCAGCCTTGTGCGACTCCCCAGCGTTCCCCGAGCGTCTTCCCGACCGGAACAAGTCAGGGTAGGATGCGAATCTTCACAAGCGAAGGAAGCCGCCGTCGGCCAACATCTGCCACTTGCTGCCATCGGGAGCGTTGTACAACGTCACACCCGTGGATTGATCATAACTGCCGCCAGGTGGCAAGCCGGTGTAGTCGGCCACGCGAGCGGGTTGTTGAGGGGGTGGAGGTGCCACCACCGCAGGCTCAACCGAAGCAGGTACCACCGCAGTAGGGGTTGCGACGGGTTGTGTGGTTGCCGCAACTGCAGGTGCCGCCTGCTGCTCGTACGAAGCGACGGGCGAGGCTGGCATCACAGCAGGCTGGGCCTGAACGGGGGTTGTCATCGCGGGAACAGCACCGATGTCCTGCATGGCGGGTACACTCGGCTGAGCGTAGCCCTGGTCGACCATGGTTTCCTGCCACATGCCGTCGGCGAGTGCTGACTTGTCCGAGGAGCCATCGCCACCTCGAATTTTGAGCAATGCCACGGCGACGCCAGCCAACAGACCAACCACGCCGATGGAAGCGCCCACCATCACGGCAGCACCCATCCCTTCGTCTTCGCTGGAGGAACCGTCGTCGGTGCTGTCGCCGCCGGTGTTGTCGCCACCGGTGTTGTCCCCGCCAGAGTTGTCGCCACCGGTGTTGTTGGTGGTCGACACGACATCACCGCCATCGTGGGCCGTGGTATCGCCAGTGGAGACCGCGTCGCTGGTGGCAGCGGTGGCCGTTCCGTCCAAGGAC
>Ga0255762_10001676_pt1 | contig 18749 bp, 8 predicted proteins | sample 101ome_16_FD_179962 | JGI IMG/M metagenome (GOLD analysis project Ga0255762, IMG submission 179962) | Coastal salt marsh microbial communities from the Groves Creek Marsh, Skidaway Island, Georgia - 101401AT metaG (version 2) | ecosystem: Environmental > Aquatic > Marine > Intertidal zone > Salt...
TTCGTTCGTTCGATCGATCGAACGACCCAGTCTGGCGCGGGCGATCGCCCGCCTCGGGCGTTCGATCGAACGTCCGAAAACAGACATTTTTTTGGATTTGGACTTTTGAAGCTCATTACGGCAACAAACGTCCCCAGCGAGTTTCAGCGCTGACGTGTTGCGTATAATGAGCTTCAAAAAAGACCGTTCTAAAAAAATGCACCCTTCTTCGCGCGTTCTTTGGACAGCACCCCCTTGATAGCACTGCCACCATATTTAAAATTTCACTCCTCGAGCTCCCATCGCGTCTCCACGTCCCGAGCCGCCGCACTTTCCCGCACCCGAAACGATCCCACCCGCACCCGAACGCACTTTTCCGTGCGAACAAGGTACGAACGCGACCGCGGCCGCGACGTTGGACGCGCTTTTTTCTCCGACTCGTCCGCTTCTCCGTCGCCGCGATGTCGATCGATCGCGGGACGTCCCGGGACGGCTCGTTCGCGACCCGGCGGCGGAGCATTCCACTCGCGGCGAGACCTCTGTTCGAGAGGGCGCGCGCGTTCGCGGCGTCGATCGGCTCGCATCGACCGACGAGTCGTTCGACGAGGACGACGACGACGACGCGAATGGGATGATGGGAAATTTACTGGGACCGATGGACGCGTCGCGTGAATCGCGCGTTCGCACGAACGTCGCGTTCGTTTCGGGGACGTAGTAATCTCCAACGCACGCGTGCACATGGTCGGCGGCGCACGATGGTTGCGCCGAGATCCGCCGCCGAGGACGCGCGCGCGACGAACGCTGGAGAACGCGGGCGCCCCGTTAGACGCTCGGCCACGATGGAATGAAAATTCTTCCACCGGTTGGGCGCGACGGCGGAGCGGGCGCTCGAGCGCGCGGATCCACGCGACGCGCGCGCGGCGGCGCTCTCCACGAGCGAGCGCTTTGGGGGCTTGGCGCGCTCGACGTTATCCAGTTTCCAGAGATTGTATGGATATACAGTGATATGCGACTTTGAAGAGATTCCTGAAAAGATGGGAGACTGACCTGAAGGATACCAACCTTGTCTCTCGTAACGAACAGCAGCGTGAAAGAAAACAATGGCGCCCACGAAGTGTAACGTGCCCGCCGCGGCGAAGATTTCGCCGGCTGACGTCAAGTCGCTCGCCGAGGACGCGGCGAAGAAGAAGGATGAGGACGCGCGCAAGGCGGCGGCTGAAAAGATCGCCGAGCTCGCGGGCGCCGCGTCTTTCGCCGAAGAACCGTACTTGATTGAGCTTCTCGAGATTGCCATCACCCTTGCGGGTGACAACAAGTCCGCGAACGTTCGCGCCGCCGGCGATGCCGCCGTTGACGCCATCGCGCCGAAGCTCTCCGAGTTTGCCGTTCGCCCGGCGTTGAAGGCGATTTTCGTCGGCTTCCAGTCCCAGTTCTGGCAATCTACCATGGCGGCTCTCCGCGTTCTCGACGGCTTTGTTGCTCGTAACCGCAAGGCGGTGGCGGCCAACTTGCCGGAGATCATTCCGGAGCTCTCCCAAGTCATGGTGCACATGCGATCTGAAGTCAAGGAGGCGTCCACCGCCTCCATGGCCAAGGTGGCCGACTGCGTCGGTAACCTCGACATTGAACCGTTCATCCCGACTTTGATTGAGTGCATCAACAACGTCGACGAAGTTCCGGAATGCGTTCACAAGCTTGCTGCGACCACCTTTGTCCAGCAAGTCGAGTCTCCGACCCTCTCCATCATGGGTCCGCTTCTCCAGCGTGGTTTGTTCTTCCAACAAACCACCCCGATTAAGCGCAAGTCCGCCGTCATTATCGACAACATGTGCAAGCTCGTTGAGGATCCGATGGATGCCGCTCCGTTCTTGCCGAAGCTTTTGCCGCTCTTGAAGCGCGCCATGGACGAAGTTGCCGACCCGGAGTGCCGCCAAGTGTGCACCCGCGCGTACAAGACTTTGCTCGCCGCCGCCGGTAACGAAGGCGGCGACGACGCCGACGCTGGCAAGGGTGTTTACAACGAAGAAACTGTCAGCGAGCAATTCATTCAACTCTTGGCTGAATCTTCTGGCGCTTCCAAGGATGATGTCACCGCCTTTGTCCAATCTGAAGGCGTCAAGGTTTACTTTGACTACATTTGCTCCTTGTCCGCCAACGCCTTGTTGGCCAAGAACTTTGACTTCGACACCTGGAACAAGTCTTGCGCCACCTCTTACCTCAAGCTCTTCTTCTCTGAGGCTGAAACGATGACCAAGTCTCTCGTTGAACGCGCCGAAGCCGTCTACCAAGCCTCTAAGAAGGTGTTTGTTGTCGAAGATGAAGAGGGTGAAGATCTTTGCAAGTGCGACTTCTCTCTCGCCTATGGTGCGCTCATTTTGCTCAACAACGCCACCCTCCACATGAAGAAGGGTAAGCGCTACGGTTTGTGCGGCCCGAACGGTTGCGGTAAGTCTACGCTCATGAAGGCTATCAACAACGGTCAAGTCGAAAACTTCCCGCCGCCGGAGGAGCTCCGCACTGTGTACGTCGAGCACGACATCCAAGGTGACCAACACACGATGAACGTCGTCGAGTTTGTCCTCGACAACGCCGTCATCCGTGAGCACGGTACCACCAAGGAAATGGTTGCCAGCACGCTCTCTTCTTTCCAATTCACCGATGAAATGATCAACGGCCCTGTCGTCGCCCTTTCCGGTGGCTGGAAGATGAAGCTCGCTCTCGCGCGCGCCATCCTCATGAAGGCGGACATTTTGTTGCTCGATGAGCCGACGAACCACTTGGACGTCAAGAACGTCGCCTGGTTGGAAGAATACCTCTGCTCTCAAACGCAAGTCTCTTCCATGATTGTGTCCCACGATTCCGGTTTCTTGGATCGCGTGTGCACGCACATCATCCACTACGAGAACCGCAAGTTGGTCACCTACAAGGGTAACCTTACCGAGTTTGTCAAGCAATGCCCGGCGGCCAAGAAGTACACCGAGCTCTCCAACGATGAACTCAAGTTTATCTTCCCGGTCCCGGGTTTCCTCGAAGGTGTCAAGAACAAGGATAAGGCGATTGTCAAGGCGACCAGATGCTGGTTCAAGTACCCGAACACGACGCGCCAAATCATCCAAGACGCCACCATCCAGCTCTCCTTGAGCTCTCGTGTTGCTTGCCTCGGCCCGAACGGTGCCGGTAAGTCTACGTTCATCAAGCTTCTCACTGGTGAGGCTGAACCGGACCAAGGTACCGTCTGGCGCCACCCGAACATGCGCTACGCGTACGTCGCGCAGCACGCGTTCCACCACGTCGAGCAGCACTTGGACAAGACGCCGAACGAGTACATCCGCTGGCGTTTCTCCACTGGCGAAGACAAGGAAAACTTGACCAAGGTCACCGCGCAATACACCGAAGAAGAAGAGCGCTTGATGAAGGAAAAGATTCCAGTCCCGCAAGAAGATGGTTCCATCTTGAAGCTCGTCGTCGAGAAGATTATTTCTCGCCGCCAAAAGAAGTCCAAGTACGAGTACGAAATCCAATGGAAGGGTCTCTCCATGGACTCCAACTCCTGGATGGAGCGTGAGAAGCTCGAAAAGTTTGGTTTTACCAAGTACCTCAACCGCGTCGACGAGCGTGAAGCCGCCCGCGCCGGTTTGTACGCTCGCCCGCTCACCCAAGCCAACGTCGAAAAGCACCTCATCGATTTCGGCCTCGACGCTGAATTCGGCACTCACAACCGCATCAAGGGTTTGTCTGGCGGTCAAAAGGTTAAGCTCGTGCTCGGTGCCGCCATGTGGCAGCAACCGCACATTGTTGTGATGGACGAGCCGACCAACTATTTGGATCGCGACGCTCTCGGCGCTCTCGCGTGCGCCGTCAAGGAGTTCGGCGGCGGAGTTTTGCTCATCACGCACAACTGCGAGTTTGCTGATGCCTTGAAGGAGGAGACCTGGAACGTGCCGGGTACTGGCTTTGTCGAGATTGAAGGTAACAAGTGGGGTCAAGGTAAGTCCGCCAAGGGCGCCGCCGTCGACTGGGAAGGTCCTCAAGAGGACACGGTCGACGCGCTCGGTAACGTCGTCAAGGTGAAGGGTCCGCGCAAGAAGTTGTCTCGCAAGGACATCAAGGCGATGCAAAAGGCTAGAGCGTCTAAGTTGGCTGCTGGACAGGACTTGACAACAGATTCGCAATGGGAATTGGACGTTTATATCGGAGAAGACCCGGGCGCCGCAAAGGCGGCCGAACGCGAAGCCAAGAAGGCGGCCAAGGCGGCGGCGAAGTAAAATCGCTTCCCCGTCGAGCGCGTCGATTGCACTCGAAACACTATTCTTCTGTTTTAATTTCACACATACATACAATAATACTCGAGCTCTACAGACGCGACAAACAGCTGGACGAATCCGTTCGCTCTCCCGTTCGCTTTCGACCCACGTTTCATCCAAACATTCATTGCACCCGTCTCTCGCCGGCGTTGACCACTTTGTGTGGGTTTGAAAACACATGTGTAACAACTGGACGACGCCACAACGCGGACGGACGGACGGACGGACGGACGGACGGACGGACGGACGGAGTGACGACGAGGTACAAGCCGACCTCCACCACTAGAGGACGACGAATCCGCGCGCCGTCGCCGTCGTTGAAGGGCTCAGGTCTCAAAGGAAAGGAAGGAACGTTTGGACGAGATTCTGATTGATTGATGATGCGTCGAACGCAGTCAGCGCCGACGGCGAGCGGGGCGACGGAAACGAGTTACGCGACGACCTCGGGATCGTCGTCGGAATGCGAACGCGACTGCGAACGACGACTGAGCCCCGTCGTCGTGTTTGACGCGAGCGGCGGGGCGACTACGACGTCAGACGCGTGGAGGGCGAGTAAGAGACGACGCGTCGAAACTTCGACGGAGACTACGGAATCGATTCCGTCGTCGTCGTCGTGTTCTGGCGGAGGCATAACGTTGTTTCAAGAGGGTGGGTCTTCTCCACCGACAGCGAGCACGACGACGGTGCACTGGAGCGTGGACCCGGCGTTCGCGCCAGACGCGTGCGTCGTACGCGGGTCCAACGGCGAGGCGCTGCGTATCGTCGCTCCGAGCGCGTTGCGTCCGAACGCGTGCGCCATCGTCGCGACAAAAGATGGGAAAGGTGTCATCGTCATGGTGTGCACGCTCTCGATGATGTTCACGGTGAGGATTCGCGACGTGAATGATTTTTCAAAGGTGGATGCCGAGCGCGACGCGCGCTCTGGCGCCCCGCCCTCGTGCTGCGCGCGAAAGATTGAGTGTGCCGGTGGGTGCGGCGGCGACGGTGTTGCAGAAGCGTTCGTTTTGGGTGGATCCACTGGTGCGGCTGTCATCGTGCACGCGGACACGTTGAAGCCGTTGTGTGAGCTTCACTCCTCGGCGCTCTCGCGCGTTTGGAACACGATTAAGGGTGGCGAGAGCGGCTGCGCCGTCGTCGACGTGACGCGACAGTCCATCTCGATCGGTGCCGGCGCTTCGTCGAGCAAAGGTCGCCAGGAAATCATCGCCACTCTAGCTTCGGATGGGTTCGTACAAGTGTGGGACGTGACAAATACGCTGACGAGCGCGCAAAACGCGACAACCAACATCAAGGCGACGCGCGTGTGTGGGGCGCACGTCCCGCCTCCTCCGGGGACCGAATCTGTAGCGGGCGCCTCGTCAGCTCCGCGATACGCGCTGGCTTTCGCCGTCGCGCCGGCCGCGGGAAAAGGTTTCGGGCGCCTTCTCAATTTAGTCGTCTCTTCGAGGTTAGCCCCGACGGAGGAAAATCCCGAAGCGTCCAAACCGGGCGACGCTGAGCTTGCCTTTTACACGCTCAAGAGCAACGGCGTGCTCTCCTACGGTTCGTCCATCGAGGGTTCGAGAGGCGTCACCAGAGCGCTCGCGCTCACGAACACGCACGTGTACGCCGCCATCGAGCACGTCGGCGTCGAGGACTCATCAGTCAACTCGGTCTTGTGTTGGCCTCTAGATGGTTTGCACCGCGCGAGAGAGGTTCGGTCGGGAGACGTCGAAGTCACCGAGCTCACGGAGTGGGGACACAGCGGTCGCGGTAACGCCGCCGCAGTGGAGATGATGAAACGATTCGGCGCGCTCAACGGGTACACGGCGGCGTCCGTCGCTCAGGCGTTGACCAAGGAAATCGACGCGCGAGGCGTAGCTTCAGAGGAAGCTTTGGATCACGTCCGACATGTCTTCAACGTGGTGGATGAACACCGCTCGACGGCAAGTGCGGCGGCAGACGTGTTGCTCGCCGTGGCATCATCGTCATCCTTGGCCTCATCGGCTCGAGTTGATTCGCAACCGACGCCCTCTGTGGCGCGAATTGTTCAGTCTTGGTGTTGCGTGGCGCCGGAGTACGCGCGAGGATGGAGACGCGCGCACGAACCGCTTTCCTTCATCGTCGATGATAGACACACAGCGGCGTCACCACCGATACTCGTTCGATCGGGCGGTCTTCTAGGTGTGATGCGCGCCAATGAAGATGTCGAAGAGTCTCTGTTGCGGGCGAAAATCACCAACGAAGACTCTCCGATGCTCAAATTCAACGTCACCGGACGCCAAGCCGTTGCGGCTTTGACAGCGCTCTTCTCACGTTTGAATGGCGTTTTGGGGAGCTCTGCGTGCACGGCGATGGATTTAATCGCGAGCGGTATCCCCACGGACACGTCGACGTCGAATAAGAGCACGGCGTTTGACAATCATGACGAACGCGTTGAAGCATTGAGTCACAACGCGCAAGATTGGCTTGAAAGCTTTTCGGGCGCGCTCATCGGCGACGTATTCCCGTTGGTTCCGAGCGATGAGGAAGAGACGCAAGTGAAGAGTAGACGGGCATCTCATCGGGCAAAACAACGCCTCATCATTCGTCTGTTGCAAGATGCTCTCGGCGCGATTCCAAACCCCGCCGAAGCGCTTGAGGCGTGCGTGGACTCTTGGCGTCTCGATCCAGTCATCGATCCGCCAGCGGCGACAAATCCTGAAGAAGAATCGCCGAGTGAATCACCGAGGAGCTCGCTGACGCTCAACGCTGCGAGACAGCAAATTCAAGCCCGTCTCGCCGCGTCCCGGGGAATGATTTTACTCTTGGGATGCGTTCGTCTTGGTCCAAAGGTGGGTTTCCCAGTGGACGCCGTAGAGAGCGTCATGGACGTCTTACCGAAGGCGATGCATGTGTATAGAACTTCCATTCTCTCGTCTTGGTTGCTCACGGATCGTTGTCGCTTTGCGGGCACGAGTTCGAGCCGCGGATGCGAGCCGCGTTTGGCCACTGTCTTGACGGGTGTGGACGCCGACACGTCGAGCCAGACGACGACGCTGGGAGCGGCAGCGCTCGTTTCCGCGAGACGCGTTTCCGCGGGCGATTCGTCTTTAGGATTGGAAAACTCACCGCGGGTTCGCCGCGTCGTCGAAATCGGCACCGCGCTTTACGCCACAGGTGAAGTTGAAGCTTTGGGCACTTTGCTCGCATTTGCCCGGCAGCAAGTTCCCGGCGAGGAGTCGTGCATCGACAACGATTCAGAAGCCCCGGCGCTTTTATTTTTGCAGGCGCTCTGGGTGTGCGCCGACTTGGCGGGACTCAACGACGTCGACGAGATCGAAAAGTTTTCCCGCTCGGTGGACAGCGCCGTTGCCTTGTTCAGCCGCGCCGCAGCCTTCATCCCAGAATTCGACTCGTCGGCGGGCTCTTCGAGTCAAGCCGTGCCGACGGACGCGCTGTTGGTGCAACTGTTACGCGTTATTCGCGACATTCTTGTCGGTTGCGAAGAGGTTTTCCCACAGAACGTCGTCACTCGGCTCGAATACTACGAAATTGTCATGCTCTTTTTCGAGCGTCTGGGATGCGCCACTGGCGCCGCTGCTGCGGCGTACGCGGCGCTTCACGAAGTGCGTGGCGACGAAAACCAGAGCGCGAGATTATGGGCGAATGTTTTGCAGTACGCCGTGGATGCGCGCGATTGGCGAGCGGCGTACTGCGCGGCGACGAGCACCGCTGGGAATCACAGGCGAGCCGCGGCGATGCGCCGACTCGTGGCGAGCGTGTGCGAACCTGGGGCGAAGAATGGCGGGGCTGTTCTTAGTACGCTCTGCCTCGACGATACCACCGATGGGTCGCAGTACGAAACTATCGTTAACGCACTCGAAGGTCGCGCTGCGTCGGCGCCGATTACTCCGCACGCAGCACCGAGCGACATTCTCTACGGGTTTTACCTGAGCCGCGGCAAACCGGCGAACGCCGCAGTAGCCATGCAAAACTTTGCGGCGCGTCTCCGACTGCGCGTCTCTGAGGTGGTTCGCGATCCCACAATGACGTACGAAGAGCTCGTTGCCGCGCTCGCGCGTCACTCGTCCGCCTTGCTCGCGTCTGCGAACGCCCTTGCCACGCTCTCCGACCCATGTTTGGTGAACTTTGACAAGACTCCTGAGGACGAAGTCATGGAGGGCAACGAAGATTTGTCAACTGTCAACATCGTCTCGAGCGGCTTGGACACGAAGAAGAGCCCACTGGCGGAGGTTTTGCGTGCGCACGCGCTCTCCGCCGCGCGCTTGGAGCTTTTGCACGCTGGATGTGAGATTCGAGCGCTCTGTTTGTTGACTGGCGACGATGCCCACGACCAAGGCGACGCTTCAAGCGTTCCAAGCGTGTGCGATTCTTTGATTGAGTACGGTTGCTTCCAGGCAGCCACAACGCTGTGTACGGCGTGGTTGAATGGTGAGAAACTCACTTCAAAGCTCGCAGTCATCGCAGGTACCATGGCAGCTCGCGCGGCGTTGGCACAAATCGGTGATCTGAGCGCTGCCGATGACGCGCCGTATCAAAAGTGGCAAACTGTCGCGACCGAGGCTCGAGGAACAAAGGGTTTGATTGGAGTGGATGCCCCCGCCTCGTCCGTCGACGTGTACTGGAATGAGTTGAGAGCGTTTGTCGAGCGATTCGACACGCTCGAGCGAAACTTTGCGATTGCTGAAGCCTCTGCGCGCGCCGTATTAGCTGTTGACGCCCGCATCGCTCTGCCGAAATGGCTTGTGGAACGATTCATCAACACACCTTCTCTCTTTAGCGGCGGTGGTATGGGCAGACGAGGCGCAAATCCAGCGGCGTTATTGCGCGTCTATCTCTCCTTCGACCTCATCGAGGATGCCGCGCGTCTCGCGTTGCAAGAGTTGTCCACTTGGTCCAGGCGCTCTGCCGTCGATAGAACGGCGCACTCCGCCGTTTGGTTCCCGATGGATCTCATGCTCGAGGCTCGCGATAGGTGCGCACGAGATGAACGGCTCGAACACTTGTGTCTGGCGTTGACGACTGCGATCGAGTCTCACGAGAGCCGACTCAAGGCGGACACTGCCATGCTCACGCAGGTGAGCGCATGACTTGGGAGAGACGAAACATTACTTTGTTGTTGAGCTCTAGGAGCTGTAGACACCTGATTATTATTAGTAGCAGATCTCTGAATATCACAAACACAGATACACACAGAGAAGACTTCTACGCGAGCGCGTCACACTTAGTTAACGTAAAATAATCATTCTTCTTAATAGCTTTTCGCGAAGATGCACACCTCCTTGGCTGGCTTGCCGCTCATCAAGCACGTGTGCGGACCGGCTGGTTGATCGAAAGGAAAGCATCGAATCGTCGCCCCAGTCTCCTCCTTGATAGCCTTCTCCTCCTCATCCGTGCCTTCCCAGCCGCACCGCGCCCACTTGCCCTCGGCGATCACCGCCTTGAGTTCATCCATCGTAGCGACGTCGACAATGTTTTCGTCGCGAAACGCCGTCGCCTTGCGCAACATGGAATCTTGAATGTCATCTAACACGCTCGACACCTTCGCTTGCAGCGAAGAGGGTTCGACGCTAACACCGAATTCCTTACCTTCCTTACCCGGGACGTCGCGACGGGCGATGACGCACGCATTCTTTTCGACATCCTTCGGGCCAACTTCAATGCGAATCGGAACGCCCTTCATTTCGTACTGGTTAAACTTCCATCCCGGAGACTTGGTTTGGTCGGCGTCAATCTCCACGCGAATGCCAGATGTCTTCAAAGACTCGATGATGCCGTTGGCAGAAGCCATCACGGCTTCTTCTTCCGCATCCTTCTTCCAAATCGGAACGACAACCACCTGAATTGGCGCGAGACGCGGCGGCAAAATCAAACCCGAATCGTCGCCATGCGTCATGAGAATACCGCCAATCAAACGGGTGGACACCCCCCATGAGCTCTGATGGACATACTTGGACTCCCCCTTGTCGTCCAAAAACGTCGTATCGAACGCCTTGGCAAAGTTATCGCCCAAGTTGTGCGAGGTTCCCGCCTGCAACGCCTTTTTATCGCCCATCATTGCCTCGATGGTGTAAGTCACATTGGCGCCAGCAAACGACTCGACGCGAGACTTGCGTCCCGGAACCACTGGCATCGCTGCCTGCGACGTGGCAAACTCGGCATAGACCCGAATCATCTCCATTGCCTTGGCTTCCGCTTCTTCAGCCGTCGCGTGCGCCGTGTGTCCCTCTTGCCATAAAAATTCAAGCGTCCGAATAAACGGCCTGGTTCGCATTTCCCATCGGTGCACGTTACACCATTGGTTCAACAACATTGGCAAATCGCGGTAACTCTGAATCCACTGCGACATCATGTTATTAATGATAGTCTCACTCGTCGGTCTCACCACCAACGGTTCCTCCAACTCCTTTCCACCACCTTGAGTCACCACAGCCAACTCGGGCGCGAAACCCTCCACGTGCGACGCCTCCTTTGTTATAAACGAGTACGGAATCAACTGTGGAAAGTACGCATTCTGCACCCCAGTCTCCTTAAACCGCGCATCCATGTACCGTTGAATTCCTTCCCAAATCGCGTATCCATACGGTCGAATCACCATCGTTCCTCTCGCCGGGCCGTAATCCGCCAATTGACACTCCCGAATGCAATCCAGGTACCACTTACCGAAATCTTCGCTGCGCTTTGTGATTCCACCCGCAGACTTTTCGTTCCCACCACCACCACCACCGCTCGCGGGTTTCTTCGCCGCAGCCGTCACGTGGAGCGTCGCACGTCTCGTAACCGTCGTCGTCGTCACTCTCGATCTTTGATGTTGAGACGTCGCGCGGAGGCTCATCGCTCTGCACGTCGCACCTCTGCTCGCGCCGTACATGACTGACGTCGATGAAGCGATGACGATGATGACGTTGATAGTTTACTGACTCTTTACCCTCGGTTCCGTCCGTCCGTCAGCGCGTGCGAAATGAGACCAGCCGAATCGTCCGTCGTCCCGTTCCGTCGTCCGTCGTCCAATCCTCCGTTCGTTCGTCGGCGGCGTTGTGACGCCGGCGACGCTCATCGAGGACGATGTTCACTTTAACGGCCAAACCCCAGATTTAAATAATAAAGTAATTTTGAGACTATGTATACGGAAACTACATCTCTCAGATGATACAGCAGATAGAAAAAATGAGTCTTCAACACGAATAATTGAACGTATATCTAACCATTAAACACTTATGTAGACGTTGGATGTCTGGCGGCGCGACCTCGCGGGAGAGACGCGCGAACCGCGACGTCGACGGCAGTCCTGCGTGCGCGCGGCGACGCACCCGCGGGTCCCAGGCCCGAAAGCGGTTTCCCCACCGTCGATAGACTCGTGGACCGGACGACGCGCGCGTTCGAACGAACGAACGAACGCGACGTTTTCGTGGTGGCCGTTCGAGTTTTGGTTTTTTTGAAAAGCAAAGAGAGCGTTCGTCGCGCGAAGAAGTGAAGAGCGATGCGCGTCGCCGGGACGATGCGAACGACGACGACGGCGAAGGCGACGTCGACGGTGCGAAACGACGACGTGAGGACGCGAAGGCGCACCGGTGGGTTGGTGGCGCGCGCGAACAATGGGAGGAGAGACGCGGCGTCGCGTTTGAACGCTCGCGAACTGCAAAGGCGCTCGTTAGAGGACGTTCGGGTGAGAATGCGCGTCGTCGCGGCGATGATGTGCAGTGAAAACGTGTCGGGTGATGGATGGGGACTCGGTGCGTCGTCGTCGTCGGTGGTTGGGCGCGGTGAGGCGAGTGGTTTCGCGGCGGAGAACCGAGCGAGGCGGACGCGCGAGCTTACGCTGGCGCGTTCAACCGGGGCGTCGTCTGCTGATTCCTCGGGGGGTACAGGCGGAGAAAACTTTTTCGTGTATCACTTAAAAAAGATGATGCGGCCTCTCAACGGGCTGTGGAGCCGTTTGGTGCCAATGTCCATCATGTTTTACTTTATGGCGTTTGCCAACTCCATCATGGACGCCGTCAAGGATACGCTCGTGGTAACTGCGTTCGGTGGCGCGGAGCAGATTCCATATCTCACCGTTTACGCCGTGTTACCGACGAGTCTACTCTTTGTTACCTTGTTCTCGAGGCTGAGCACCAAGCTCGGGCGGGAAAAGCTGTTTTATTTCGCCGTGAGCTTCTTCATGGTCTTTTTCCTCTTGTTCACGGGCGTCTTGTACCCGTTGCGGGAGGTGCTGCATCCAACCGCGGCTGCGGCAACTTTGACGCAGATTCTCCCGCGAGGTCTCGCCGGTGGTATCGCCGTCTTCACCAATTGGACTTACTCTCTCTTTTATGTCGCCGGTGAGCTGTGGGGCGATGTCGTGTTGAGTTTGCTGTTTTGGGGGTTGGCGAATGAAATCACACGCGTGAGCGAAGCGGGTATCATTTATCCTCTCCTCGGCATTGGCGCCAACGTTGCGCAGGCGTGTTCTGGGGTCTTCATGAAGTTTGTTACGACGCAGTGGCATCCCGCAGGAGTCGCACCGGAGGATATGTGGGGAGCCAAGCTCAAGCTCTTTATGACTGTCGTCATTTTGTGCGGCTTTGCCATTATGGCGTGTCACAAGTTTATCTGCGACACGGAAAAGGCGAACCCGGATTCGCAAATGGTGGCGAAATTGCGCGAGCATGAAGCCAAGGTGGCGCGAGAAGCCAGCGAAGAGCTTTCGTCTAAGAAGAAGAAGAAGAAGGTGGGCTTGCTGGATTCTCTCACTTTTGTCCTCCAGTCACCAGAGGTGGCGTGCTTAGCTGTCATGGCTGTCGCGCAAGGCTTGAGCTCAATCATTTTCCAGGTGGCTTGGAAGACGCAGCTGCGTATTTTGCGCCCGGACCCCACGTCTTACGCCGCGTACATGGGTGACGTGCAGACGTACAGCGGCATGGTGACGGGTATCTTCATGGTCGCGGCTCCGTTTTTGTTCAAATACCTCGGTTGGAAGGGGACGCTTTCGGTGACGCCAAAAACCGTCATCGCCTTGGGTTGGGTCTTCTTCGGTACGTCCATCTATGCGATGCGCCACGGTGCCTTGACGCAATCGTCCGCCATTTTACCAATTCTCGTGTTGGGCGGCGCCGTCATCTACATCGTCGAACGCGCGGCAAAGTTTTCCCTCTTCAAACCTGCCGAGGAGATGGTGTACATCACTCTCGATGAGGATAGTAGAACCAAGGGTAAGGCTGCCGTAGACGTCCTGGGCGCCCAAATCGGTAAGACGGGGGGATCATTCATGCAACAAGGCTTGATTTTCGCCTACGGTTCCATAATAGGCGCCTTGCCCGTGCTCGTGTGCTGCCACAGCGCCATTGCCGTTTGTTGGTTACTCGCCGTCAACACGCTCGCCGCTCGGCGCGCCGAGATGCTCGATAGCGAAATCAAAGAGGGTACCGCGCAGCTCGAGGTGTGACTCGCCGCGCGAAACTTGTACATCATACAGAATCGAGAGAGAGAGAGATAGAGAGGGATTATTGTCCAAACCAGTCACATTTTAGCTTGCAACTTCACAGAGAGATTTTCACGCAACAACCACCCGCACTGTGCGTCGCGTCCGCGTCTGCCCGCGCGATGTCATCGCGCGACAACGAAAGAAACCCCGACGACGATGACGGCGACGTTTTTGCCGGCGTCCTCGAACCGGAACCGCAACCGTCGACGAGCTTTCGTTACTACCAAGACCGAAACAAACGCTGGGCGTTTCACACGAATGCCCACGGCGCGAACCTCCTGCAAAACCTCTTCACCGACGCCCGACGGGTCATCTCAGCGCTGGATGAGAAGATCAACGCAGTCTCCAACGGTGATCGCGCGGAAATCGACGCGGTGCGACGCGCCGGGACGGAGATATACGCGAAGAAGCCAAACATCAAGGAAAAGGATGTGACGTGGAGTCAGGAGGAGTACCGACACGCGGGATTACAGAGGGAGTACTGTAAGTTTAAGTCTGTGCAGAGGTTCACGGAGACGTGGGCGTGTTTGGAACGGGCGCGATACGCCGGGGTTTTTGAGGATTTGGTCAGAGCTACGGAGAAGGATGGCGATAGCGGCGTCGCTGGCGTAGAAGGAGGGACAAAGCGACAGACGGTGCGGTTCGCGTCTCTGGGTGGCGGACCGGGTTTCGAACTCGTCGCGGTTCGGGAGTTTTTTGCGCAGTGGTTCCCTACGGTGGAGTTGGATTTGGTGTGTTTAGACGTCGAGGAAGCGTGGAGAGGCGCGGCTGAGGCATTGGGATTGAGATTTTTCGCGTGGGATATGCAAAGCGGCGACGTCGAACGCATCTGCGGAGGTCCGGTGGATTACGCCCTGGCTTCGTACGTATTTAAAATGTACATGTGCGACGATGTTGTCGCCGATTGGTTTTCTCGAGAGTTATCGAGCATGCGAGCCGCGTTCATCATCAATAGAGATGAATACTTGAAGCAAGGGTGCGCGATGATGGAATCGCGCGGCGTTCGCATTTCAAAGCTATTGAAACAAACTCACGGACGCGACGATCGTCAGCTCGTCTTCTCGCGTCATCGCGTCTTCACCTTGCCGTCTTCAACGACGACTGTCGGCGAGGCGCACACGTTTACGTTTCCAAACGTTCCATACGAAGACCATAGAAAACGACACCACGGTTCTGGTGGCGGCGGTTCTGGTGGCGGCGGTTCTGGCGGTCACTGGAGACGTCCCGGCGGTTCCCGTTCGCGCTCCGGTCCCTCTAGCGGGGAAGATCGATCCTGGAGCACCCAACGCCCTTCATCTTCGACTCGACGCTGGTAGTCTTGTAGTAACTAACTCTTAGCGCGTACCAACGTAAAGTCTCTCAAAAACCAACTGAATTTCGAATGCGTCACACCCCAACGCGCCGGCGACCGATCACCATGCTTCGAGACGTCGTCATCGAAGGCTACGGTGTCATCTACGTCAGCACGTCCCGCACTCGCGTCGCGTTCGCTGCACCGCGTCCACCGGACTCGGTCGTTTGCAAGTTCTGCAGAGACATCCTTCGCGCTCCACGACGCGCGCGATGCGGTCACGTCTTCTGCGCCGTCTGCGCGCAACGCGCAGAGCGCGACACCGGAACGTGCCCGACGTGTAAATCCGAGCTCGACGTCGAGGGAGGGAACGAGTGGATTCCAGACGAGACGATTGCTTTGGATGTCTCTAATCTTCCGACGCACTGTCCGTACGCGTGGCGTCGAGCGACGAGCGGAGGCGAGAGTACGTTTGATTATCGTGGGTTCGGACACCGGTGTTGCGGTGCGGTGGTTCGATTTGCGGATTTAGAGCGTCACGTCCGCGAGTGCGCGTTCGCGACGGTGATTTGTGGGTTGGTGGAGATGGAGAATGGACGCGCGTCCGTGAATTCGTGCGAAGAGACGTGTTTGAGATGCGAATTGGAAGCGCATCGAAAAGATTGTGCTTACGCCGAAACGACGTGCGTCAACGCGAGTTATGGGTGCGAGTGGAGCGGAAGCGCGATGCACGTGAGGGATCACGAGTTGGAGTCGTGCGCGTTCGCGCCCAAGGCGTGTCGACACGGATGCGGGGCGACGACGGTGAGCGAGGACGCCGCGTCAAAGCACGAAGATGTGTGTCCTGTTAAAATGGTCGCGTGCGGATTCATCGACGAGGAAGACTCGAACGAGGAGACGAAACGATGCCCGACGACGATGCAGAGAAACGCGTTGGCGCATCACCGGGAGCAAATGTGCGAATACGCCCGGCAGATAACATGCGCAGATTGTCGCGCGAGCGTTTCGGCGAGAAGCGTCATTCGTCATAAACAGACGTGCGTTAAAGTCCGCCGTCCGTGCACGGCTGGATGCGGAACCATGCTCACGAACGTAGAGATGCCGTTTCACATTGAATCCATCTGTCCAGTGGTGGAAATCCAGTGTGCGTTTCACGAGGTTGGATGCGTTGTTCGGTGTCGACGTAGCGAAATGGAACGACACTACGCCGACGCCGGAGCGGCGCACGACAAGCTCTTGCTTCGCGCGAGCGAGGAAGTGCGGGAATTTAGCGAAAAACTCGCATCCATCGTGGACGGGGTGAAGAGAGACGAGGAAGGACTGAACGAGGCGGATCGAGTAGAACGGGACTCGCTCATTAAGTCGTTGCGTGAGGAGGAAATTCGAGTGCTCGAGGACATCAAGACGCTGCGAGAAAATGAAGCAGACGCGCGCAAGCGAAACGAGTTGTACGCCGAAGCGCTTAAAAAAGCGCTCGTCGATCAGGCTGAGACGTACGAAGCCGCGCTCGCGGAGATGCGGGAAGAGTTGAGTAATGTGCGTGAGGAATTTGCGGCGTACAAAGAGCGTTCTGTCCTCGAACTCTCGGCGCTTCAGCAGACTGTGGACGCGACGCGCGTCGCGATGCGAGAGGTTTCGAATCGAGCCTCCTTGTTGACGCGCGGAGGGGGCATCTTTGACGAACATCGAGCGAACATCATGAAGGAGCTCGATGACGACAGGAAGAAGACGATGGATGAGATCGAGCGCGCGATGAGACAGCTTCGTTTTGAGTTTGACGATGCTAAATCGCAGCACGGTCGCGAGCTCGTCAGCATTCGCGAAGACATCCGAACAGTACTCGGCGGTCGGCTCGGGAGACGATGAATGAAAAGCGCAACAGTAGTAGATTATTAGTCATTCGTAGCGAGGTGAATACTAGTAGGTGGCGTCGTATTCAGTACAGCGTGTACGTGTGTAGAATTACATGGTCGGCATAATCGTCGTAATCGTCGTCATCGTCACCGACGGGGAATCGGGGCGTACGATTTACTACCCCACAAAGCGCCGGCTCCGTCGACTTCGTCCAAAATTGACGGGTCTGGCCCTCTCTCAAAAAACTCCCTCGTCTCCTTTCGCATCGGTACTGGATACGGTCCATCGTACACTTTTTTCAAATCCTTTGGAAGATCATCGATGAGCGGTTTAAACGTCTTACTCATGTACTCGTCATACTTTTTCATCTCAGCCGCGGATGGATTTTTCGGCAACGTCGGCACGTCTTCAATCTGTCCCAAGTAATACTTTTCCTTGATCAGCGTCGCGTCCTCCTTTTGCGGTACGATGACCCAGATCCCTCCGTTTTTATCCACCATCATTCCGTTCGCCGCGTTCGCCGTCATGCTCTTCGTTCGTCCATCCATTCGATACAGCACTCCATCCTTCACGTACGCTCCGACGGCGTCGCCGTGTTCGCGTTCATAAATCTTCATCAATATCGCCTCTCTTCCCGAATCCATGAACCCCGGGTTCGCCGCGCTCACCATCGCCGCGATGACGACCGCGCCGACGGGCGATACCACGGCTCGGAGCGCCTCGACCGGGGTTCTCGGGATTCGAAATCCCCCAGAGCCTTTGCCCTCGGCATTGCCAGAGCTTCTCGAGCGAGGTTCGCCTCGGTACGCCATCCTTCGCGCCGGCGCGAGACTGCGATCGTCGAACACGTCCGCGCGTCGCGTCGCGGAGGACGAAGAAGATTCCCAAACCCCATCGTCGTCGTCGTCGTCGTAGCCGTCGTCGTCCCCCGCGGTGGCGCGCGTCGGTCGCACCGGCGTCTTCAGAAGAGTTACTTTTCTTCGGCTGGCGGCGGTGCGCGCCGACGCGCTTCTTCCGTTCGCGCCGACGCGCGGCGTTCTCGCCGGACCCCGACGGGGCGTCGCCGACGCTACCGTCGTCGTCGTCGCGAGGTTTCGCGCGAGCATTCGTTCGGTGGCGTCGCAAACTGTCGTCGTCATCGCTCAGAGTGCGAGTCTGGTTGGTGGCTACGAATGGTTAACTTTTCCTTCTTACAAATCATTCAAAGAGTTCCCGCTCCTCGGCGCGGCGAACTCTGCCCCTCTCCCGTCACCGGTGGCGTCATTCCCACCCCCATTCGCGCGTTCGTCCTCGCCCACGACGGCGATCTCGGCGTTTAACCGATCGATTTCTGCTCGCGCGGCGGCGACGTCGGCTCGGTGCGAGTCCACGAGCGTCTTGCACGCGTTGAACAAAGCCTTCGCCTTTGCTTCGTCTCCCGCCTCAAGCGCCTCGAACGCGTCGTGGCCGAACTGCGCCGTCGCGGATTTGATGTGGTTGTTTTCTATGTACATGATTTCCGCTTGTTTCGCGCCTGCGACGGGACCGAGAGCGCGTTCGTCAGTCGGTTTGGAAATTTCATTTAATTTTCTAAACATCGAATCAACGAATCATCGTCGTCGTCGCGTTTACGCGCGCACGCACTTCGCAGAGTGACGAGTCTCGTCGTCTCGGCGGCGTCGCTCGCCGTTTTCGCCAGCGAGTCCCAGCTCCATCCGTTCATCGCGCCCATTTGTGACGCGACTGTTACCGGGGATGACGATGAAGTTTTGATGAATCTGATCATTCGCATTGGTACAAAACGCGCGCGCGTTGAAAATTTCAATCGTGCTACATGACGACGCAGACGTCCGAAGCGGTGGACGACGACGACTTCTTTTTATCCTTCTTTTTCGTC
>Ga0255762_10001687_pt1 | contig 18640 bp, 20 predicted proteins | sample 101ome_16_FD_179962 | JGI IMG/M metagenome (GOLD analysis project Ga0255762, IMG submission 179962) | Coastal salt marsh microbial communities from the Groves Creek Marsh, Skidaway Island, Georgia - 101401AT metaG (version 2) | ecosystem: Environmental > Aquatic > Marine > Intertidal zone >...
GCCAGGGAATTGCTAACGAACTTGATGTAATTCAAGCTTTAAAAGATGGCAAGTTAAATCGCTATGTTACAGATTTTCCTTCACCTGAATTGATTCAACAAAATCTTGAGGAAGATAACGTTATTTTACTTCCTCATCTAGGTGCTAGCACTCAAGAAGCTGAAATTAATTGCGCAATGATGGCAGCTAATCAAACCCTAAATTTTTTAAGAGATGGCACTGTTAAGAACTCAGTTAACTTTCCAGATATCTACCTTGAGCCTTCAACTGGCAATCGATTGATTGTTATCAATAAGAATGAGCCTGGAATGATAGGGCAAATTGCTGACAAAATTGGTGCAATGAATTTGAATATTAATGATATGTCGAACAAGAGTAGAGATGAGGTTGCCATCAATCTTATAGATTTAGATGAGGCTATTTCAGATGAGTGCTTGAGAGAACTTAACAAAATTGAGCATGTGATTACTGCAAGAAAATGCTATGTCTAAGGTAGTTTTAATTACAGGCGCGAGTAGGGGTGTTGGTGCTGCATCAGCTGTATTATTTTCTAAATCTGGTTTTGATGTCGTCTTGAATTGCTCTTCAACTAGAAGTGATGCTGAAAAAATAGCAGAAGAATGCGCTTCGAATGGGGTGCGCACCCTAGTCATTGAAAAAGATATTAGTGATGAAGAAAACTGCAATTCTATTGTAGGAGAAACTATTCAAGAATTTGGTCAACTAGATGTATTGGTAAACAATGCAGCTCGAACTAAATTTGCATTCAATCATGCCGATATGTCTGCGTTGAACACACAAGACTTTTTAAGCATATATGCTACCAATGTAATTGCTCCCTATAACCTTATTAAGTATTCACTTAATTATTTAAATATTTCTGAAATAGGCTCAGTAGTAAATGTTGCATCCATGGCAGGTATTAATGCAATCGGTTCATCAGTTGCTTATGCGGCATCCAAAGCAGCTCTTATCAATATGACTACTTCTCTTGCAAGAGCTCTTGGGCCTATAAAAGTTAATGCTGTATGCCCTGGCTTTATTGAAGGTGAGTGGCTGAAAAAAGGCCTAGGAGAAGAAATCTATAATGCTACTCGGGAAACTATTATGAACACCAATCCCCTTGGCAAGGTTTGTACGCCTGATGATGTAGCAAATGCTATTTACTACCTCGCATGCGGACAGGAAATTACTACAGGAGAAACTCTTATCTTAGATGGAGGGTCTTATTTGGGCGGCAACCCATTAAAATAATTTTTAGTAGTAATTCTCTACAAAAGTTTTATTGAATTGTTGAATTTTATCTGTTTGATTATTTTTGATCTTATTGGCCCAGTTAGGATCGCTCAATAAAGCCCTGCCAATAGCAATTAAATCAAACTCATTCATTGCTAGCCTTTGTTCTAACTCATCAATATTTGCAAAACCAGCTTCATCATCACCAGCGTATAAATTAATAAAATCTTTATTTAGACCAACACTTCCTACAGAAATAGTAGGGATTCCAGTAATCTTCTTTGCTAATCCAGCTAGATTGAGGTGAGATGATTTAAACTCTGGTTCCCAGTACCTTCTTGTACTGCAGTGCAGAAAATCTGGGTTTGAGTCTGCGAGTTTGAGCAGGAACTCAGAAAGGGTTTTCTCGTTGTCCGCAATTTTTGCATCATAATCTTGTTGCTTCCATTGAGAAAATCTAATCCCAACTAAAAATTTCTCAGATGTATTATTTTTGCAAGCATCGATAATATCACAGGCAAACTGAGCTCTTTTTACCAAACTGCCACCGTAATGATCATCTCTTTTATTAGTATCCTTCCAAAAGAACTGATCTATAAGGTAACCATGGGCTCCATGAATCTCTATTCCATCAAAACCAATATCCTCACAAATCTTTGCATCATCTGCGTAGATATTAATCATGTCTTGAATATCAGTTAAGCTCATTTCATGGGCTACTTTTTTATTAGCATTAACAAAGCCTGATGGGGTGTATCCAGGTATTTCTGGATTAGGAGGCATCCCAGGCTTTCTTATACCGCCAACATGCCATAGCTGACAAAAAATACTTGATCCCTCATCATGAACAGCCTTAACAATTTTTTTCCACTCGGATCTAGCTTCTTTTGATCTTAAATTTGGGCAATTTGGATATCCGCTTGATGAGTCATGGCTGATTTCGACTCCTTCAGTAATGATTAAACCAATACCTCCCTCAGCTCTTCTCGCATAATAGCTGGCCGCATCTTTATGAGGTACCCCATTAGGAGAAAAATTTCTGGTCATAGGCGCCATAGCCAATCTATTTTTAAGGACCAAATTTTTAAGAGTAAATTCTTTGAAGAGAGCGTTGGAGGACATAAATATAAGTATTTTTGATGTTAAATATAAGGTGGGCTAATTCTAATGTAAAAAAAGTTATTTTAATACTTGCCCACAGCCAAAAAAAATGATATTGGAAGGTCATTAAATATTCAGGTTTGAACTAAAATTAGGACTAATTATTACTTAAAATACTGATTTGCGGTTATTTTATAAATATTGATCATTTTTTGATCAATTTCTTATAAACTCCTAGCTAACAACATCTCAGAGATAGTAAGGTTAGTTATCCATAACTTTATCCACAGTTTCTGTGGATAACATTTCGCGATAAAATAGGTGTAATTTATGGATGGAAATATCAAGCTTCCCAATTGTTGGAAATCAAGATTGCAAGAAGAATTCGATCAAAAATATATGCATGACATTAAGGCATTTCTCGCTAATGAGCTAAGCAAGGGCAAAGTTATTTATCCGCCAATTAATAAGATCTTTGAAGCACTCAATCTTACTTTATTTGAGGGAGTTAGAATCGTTATTGTCGGCCAAGATCCCTATCATGGTCCTAACCAAGCTCACGGTCTTTCTTTCTCAGTTAACTCTGAGGTTACCATTCCTCCAAGCTTGAGAAATATCTTCAAGGAATTGCTAGAAAATTTTCCAAATACAATCTTATCTCATGGAAATTTATCTGGATGGGCGAAGCAGGGTGTTTTATTGCTCAACTCTTCTTTAACAGTAGAAGCAAATAAACCAAATTCACATCAAGCTATTGGTTGGGAGCAATTTACAGACTCTATTATCAGGATTTCTTCTCAGGCTGGTTCAAAAGTTTTTATGTTATGGGGAAAAAATGCCAGGGATAAGGCTGCACTTATTAATCAAGATAATAATTTAATATTACAAGCTGCCCATCCATCTCCTCTCTCTGCTCACAATGGTTTTTTTGGGTGCCAGCACTTTGCAAAGGCTAATGACTATCTATCTAAAAATGGATTTCAAAAAATAGATTGGAATATCACTTAGATTTCTGAAGAAACCAATATAGATCTTCATGCAATATTATTTCAGAGAGGATATTCTTATCTTCTGGCTTTTCTTCAGAGCTCATAAGGCTTGTGGGTATCTTTTTTTTATTTAGATAGTGCATCCTTGCAATAATTTCTTGACCTCTATAGCACCCCTTTGAAAAACTAATTCTATTTTCCTCAAATCCTATCTCTTGAGGCCTGAGCCCCTGCTTTATAAAATCTTGAAGGAAGTAAATGCCTTGCTGCCAGTGCAATAGCCTCCATTCCTGAATTGATTTTATATCTGAAGGAGCAGTGCTGAGAAATTCTAAACCAAAGCTCTTTTGCTTATTTTTAAAATAACGATGTTTATCTATGCGATCTTTAATGATTCCTATCACTAAACGAGAATCAATTTCACTGCTCACTTTATAGAATGGCAGATATCTTTCTAATTCAGCGCTAACATTGTCAACAAGGGATTCATGAAGAGTCAGAAGGTAATCCTCCCTTTCTTTAGACACAAACATATCTGCAATTACAAAACCTTTTTCATCGCACATTGCTGAAAGCTGAGAATAAGATTCAGTGACTTCATAAATATCTGAAGTCAACTGACCCTGCAGCATTTGCTGGATATTTTCTGCATTACCTATTAAACGCAATGACTTATAATTCTCAAGTAGTGTCATGCTGCTTAATTTAACAGTTTAGTAACTTTTTAGAAATGGATAGACAAAAGCTTAAATGGAGATCCCGCAGAGGCTTGCGTGAACTTGATCTGCTTTTTAGAAATTTTATTCAAAAATATTGGGATCAATTAACCCAAGAAGAGTTTGAAATTTATGCCCAAGTGGTCGACTTAGAAGATCAACCATTATTTGATTATATTTTTAAGAATGTGCGGCTAGGTAATGATGAGGTTGAAGCATTTATAGACCAATATATAAAAAGCTATTTAAATTGAACTTTTAAGAATAATTAATGTCCAAATATGCGTAACAAAATGGAGCAATTCAAAGATATGGATGCACAGCTTATTGATGAAGTTGGGAAGGGCAACCAAGCAGCTTTTGATATATTATTTTCTAAATACAACAATAAGTTGTATGCCTCGCTCCTAGCCTTTACTAAATCTCAAGATTTAGCTGAAGATTTAACCCAAAAAACTTTTATTAGAGTTTGGAAAAAAATTGAGACATTTAGAGGAGATAGTTCCCTCTTTACTTGGATTTATAGAATTGCTATTAACCTGGCAAAAAATGAATTTAGTTCAAAGCAGGCTAAAAATCAGGGCATTACAGATAATATCGATGACACTTATGATCTTGAATCATCTGTTTCATCCCCAGAAAGTCATGCTATTGAAACAGAATCTATGCAAGCTGTCATGGATTTCATTGCCAGTTTGCCAACTGATTTAAGGGAAGCAATCTCTTTAAGAGAATTTGATGGAAAGTCCTACGAAGAAATTGCTCAAATTACTGGCAGCCCAATTGGGACTGTTAGGTCAAGAATTTTTAGAGCTAGAGAAGAAATTCTCAATTTTATGAAAGAGGAAGAAATTTATGGATAACAAAGAAAAGTTGTCTGCTTTTTACGACAATGAGCTCCGAGAAGATGCTCAAGGGCTTATTGAATCACTCAGTGATAATGAGCAATTAGCTCGAGATCTCAAAGGTTACTCAATCATATCATCAATTATGCAACAGAGTAGATTATCTGAGCCTCGTAAGAAGAGTTTTAGCCAATTGAGATTGACCTTCATGACTCATTCTCTTGCAGCTGCAGCTGCCGTTTTTCTTACTTTAGGATTTATCACCTATTTCAATCCTGCTCAATTTGATTACGACAGAGAATCTTCACAATTGTTGGCTGATGCCATTGCAAGTGAAGAGGGCCAAATCAGACTAAATCAAGAAGAAGATCTGTTAGTAGACCATCTCTTTCATATCATGGATGAAAAGAACTTAAACTCTAATATGAATCCAGGATGGGTTCCAGTTGGGTTTACCCAAAGCAAGGAAAGACCTGCCATTTTTACAAATGGAGCAAGAAAGTTTATCTTGCATGTTGAAAATTCTAAACCTAGCCTTACTAAACCTATGTATTGGAGAAAAGGCAATAACCTGGTTTATCTACATCCGACTGCAGATGGAAAAACAATCACTGTTTACGGAAATGTTAGACCTGTAGATGCTGAAAGAATTGTCGTCTCACTTAAGAGGTAACCCATGAAAAAATTTATTTATCTTCTATCACTAATTACCCCATTTTTTTTAGGAAACTTTGCTTACGCAGCGCTCCCTACAGATTTAGCAGAGCTTGTAGAAGATTCTGCGCCAGCGGTTGTAAATATTACTTCCAAAAAGGAAGTCACTAGAAATTTTTCAAGGTCACCGCTAGATGAGTTTGAAAGATTTTTTGGAATTCCAAGAGGCCAGTATCCACAACAACCTGAACCAGAAACTAGAGAGGCTGTTGGATTTGGGTCCGGGTTTATTTTCAAAAACGAGTATATTCTTACTAATTTTCACGTTGTTGATGGTGCCACGGAAGTTATTGTCTCTCTTAACGATCGAAGAGAATTCCAGGCAGAGATTGTTGGTGTTGATCCTTTATCCGATTTAGCTGTGCTTAAAATTGATGGCAATAACTTAAAAAAAGTAAAAATAGGTGATAGCGATAAGTTATCAGTTGGTGACTGGGTCATTGCTATCGGCTCCCCTTTTTCTTTTGATTTCTCTGTTACAGCAGGAATCATTAGTGCAAAAGGCAGAAGCATTAACAATAACAATATAGGCAATTATGTGCCTTTTATTCAAACAGATGTAGCAATAAACCCTGGTAATTCTGGAGGGCCTCTTCTTAATCTTGATGGAGAGGTGGTTGGAATCAATTCACAGATTTACTCTAGGAGCGGAGGATATCAAGGGCTAGCTTTTGCAATTCCCATTAACGTTGCCATGGAAGTTGCTGACCAGATAGTTAAAAACGGTAAAGTTGCTAGGGGCTACCTAGGAGTTAGAGTCGGAGAGGTAGATAATGACCTTGCATTAGCTCTAGGAATGAAGAAACCATACGGAGCGCTTATCAATGATGTTGAGAAAGGTGAGTCAGCTGATGATGGTGGATTACTCCCTGGAGATGTAATCTTGGAATTTGACGAGAAAGAAATTAAATTTAGTGGAGATCTGCCCCATGTAGTTGGAAGAATAATGCCTGGAACTAAAGCAGATGCTAAAGTTTTTAGAGAGGGAAAAGAAATTACTCTTACCTTTGATTTGGGTGAGCTGCCAACGGATGACAGATCCTTTGTTCCAGCACGAAACTCAGCAACTGAAGATCCACTAGGAATGAGAATTGCTGATGCTACCGAGGAAAATACTGGCAGGGAAGGTATTGAGGGTGTTGTAGTCACGAGAGTTGCATCTGGTTCTCCAGCTAGTGGCAGAATAGCCCGTGGTGATGTTATTACTGAAATTAGAGCTTCTGGAAAGAAATATCCTATTCAAAATGTTCAAGATTTTGAAAATGCCGTTGAAGATTTTGAATCTGGTGATCGTATTGCTTTGGTAGGGCGAAGAGGTGCCAATAGATTCTTTGTAGCGATTACAGTAGAGTAATTTGTAAAGTAAAAGCTAAAAATTAGTACTTTTACTTTAGAATAGCTTTGCTTAAATGAACCAAATACGTAATTTTTCTATTATTGCCCATATCGATCATGGAAAATCGACCCTGTCAGATAGATTAATCGAATTTTGTGGCGGACTTTCTAAGCGTGAAATGGCAGATCAAATCCTTGATTCAATGGATATTGAGCGTGAACGGGGCATCACTATCAAAGCTCAAGCAGTTACCCTTGAATACAAAGAGAATGGGAAAACCTATCAATTAAATTTTATTGATACTCCTGGTCACGTTGATTTTACCTATGAAGTGTCACGATCGCTCTATGCATGCGAGGGAGCCCTTTTAGTTGTAGATGGATCGCAAGGCGTAGAGGCGCAAACACTAGCCAATTGTTACACAGCTGTAGATCACGGTTTAGAAGTAATCCCTGTGATTAATAAGATTGATCTACCTCAAGCTGATCCTGAAAGAGTAAAAAAAGAGATTGAGGATATGATTGGATTAGATGCCTCCAATGCACCGCTTGTTAGTGCTAAAACTGGAGAGGGAATCCCAGAATTGTTATCGGCAATCGTTAACCTTATTCCTGCGCCTGCTGAGGCACATGCATCTGAGCTGAGAGCATTAATTATTGATTCCTGGTTTGATGCCTATTTAGGAGTCATCTCACTTATTAAAATCACTCAAGGTTCTATCCAAACGGGCGATAAGTTTAGAGTTTTTTCAACTGGTCAGCATCATAACGCTGATGAAATAGGCATCTTCACTCCCAAAAAGAAAAAAATGCCTCAGTTATCAACAGGTCAGGTGGGTTATTTGGTTGCTGGAATAAAAGAAATAAAAGGAGCTCCTGTTGGGGATACGGTAGTGCTTGCTAAAGATGAGGTCACTCTAGCTTTACCTGGGTTCAAGAGGGTTATGCCTAAGGTTTTTGCTAGTCTCTTTACCGTAAATTCAGATGATTATGAAAAATTTAGGGACGCACTATCCAAATTAGTCTTAAACGACTCTTCGTTGGTATACGAACCTGAAACCTCTGATGCTCTTGGGTTTGGTTTCAGGTGCGGATTTCTTGGAACTTTGCATATGGAAGTCATCAGAGAGCGTCTCGAACGCGAATATGATCTTGAGCTTATTTCAACTGCTCCGTCTGTTGAGTATGAGGTTATAAAAACTAACGGTGAGGTTCAGAGATGCGAGAGCCCATCCCAACTACCACCTCCCAACGAGATAGATAAAATTAAAGAGCCTTATGCTCAAACTAATATTCTGACCCCAAAGGATTATGTGGGGAATGTCATTACTCTGTGCACTTCCAAAAGGGGAATTCAGAAAGAAATGACTTATTTCTCAAACCAAGTTTCAATAGTTTTTGAAATGCCGCTTGCTGAGATTATTGTTGATTTCTTTGATCAATTAAAATCACAAACCAAAGGTTTTGCTTCGGTTGAATATAGTCTTTTAGATTTTAGAGCCTCTGACTTAACTAAATTAGATGTCTTAATTAATAATACAAGGGTAGATGCACTTTCCATGATCATTCATAAAAGTTTTTCAATGAGTAGAGGAAGAGAAGTTGCCCAGAATCTCCAAAAACTTATACCAAGACAAATGTTTGATGTACCCATCCAAGTAGCCCTAGGTTCAAAAATTATTTCAAGAGAAACGGTAAAGGCACTTAGAAAGAATGTGACTGCAAAATGTTATGGCGGTGATGTTACTCGAAAGAAAAAATTGTTGGAAAAACAAAAAGAGGGCAAGAAAAAAATGAAGCAACTAGGTAAGGTTTCAATTCCTCAAGAAGCCTTCTTGAATTATTTTAATACTGGAGCCTCCTAATGAATGCTGATGTAGCTATTTTTCTATCTGTAGCAGCCTTAGTTATTACTGTGCTTGCATGGGTAAGGTTTGTGGTTGCTGAGGAATTAACTGAATCCAAAAGCACAGCTCTATCAACGATAGGTTTTGTATCTGTTGGTGTTGCAGTTTGGAATATTTTTGTTTCTTCTGGGGATTTAACCCTTTTATTAATCATTGGAACTCTTTTAAGCCTCTTGGTTTATTTAGCAGGGCTTTATTTTGCTAACCAAGAAATAACTAATCAAGGCAGGGGTTATTTTTGGCCATTGGTAGCTATTTTTATTGTAAGAACATTTTTATTTGAACCCTATCAAATACCTTCAGGCTCCATGATGCCCGGTTTAAAGGAGGGTGATTTCATTCTAGTCAATAAGTACGCCTACGGTCTTAAGATTAACAGAACAGACAATCCTTTTGCCTTAGCCAGTGATCCTGATTATGGGGATGTGGTTGTTTTTCTAGAACCTAACAGCAAGATTCCTTTTATAAAAAGACTGATAGCCAAGCCAGGAGATAGGATTGCCTATAGGAATAAAGTTATTTACTTAAACGGTGTTCCGCTCCCTCAAGAGATTATTGAAAAAAACCAACAAGAATATTTATTAAAAGAGATATTTGGTTCAAGCTCAAGGACCATAAGAATTACTCAACCCCAACGTAATGATTTTATGGATGAAATCATTGTCCCTGAGGGTCAATATTTTGTTATGGGAGACAACAGAGATAATTCTAATGATTCAAGGTCTTGGGGGTTTGTACCCCGATCACATTTTTTTGGTAAAGGCTCCCTCATATGGATGACTTGGGAGTGTTGGTTATGCATTCCTTCCTTTGCAAGAGCTGGATTCATAGAATAATGAGAGCTGTTAATGCCCTCAAGGATCTAAAGTATTATCAACAAGCTTTAACACATATCAGTCACTCTCAAGACAGCAATAACGAACGTCTTGAATTTCTGGGGGATGCTGTCTTACAACTAGTTGTCTCCGAGGAGATATATAAGCGCTTTCCAGAGTTTGATGAGGGTGAGATGTCATTGGTAAGGGCAAACATTGTTAACGGGGCTAATTTGGCGGAGGTATTCCATCATTTGAATCTATCAGGAGAGGTACTGCTTTCTAAGGGGACTGCTAATTTACCCGAAGAAAGGAAGCTATCTATCTATGCCGGGGTTATGGAAGCACTGCTAGGAGCAAAGTATTTGGAAGACGGATTCCAGGGAGCTACTGAACTTATTCAAGAAATTTTTAAGTTTGATGAGCTTGATTGGTCTTTGCTTGTTCAGAAAGATATTAAAACTCAACTTCAAGAATACTTACAAAAAGAGGGCATAGAGTTTCCCACTTTCCACTACGAACACAATACCCATAATGGGAATCACCAAGTTTCAGCTACCTTTATGAATCAAAAGTTCAGAGGAATAGCAAAATTAAAAAAAATGGCAGAGCAAGATTTATGTTCCCAGCTACTGCAGGAAGCTCTTCATGACAAAAACTAAACATAAAGCAGGTTATGTTGCTGTCATTGGTAAGCCAAATGTTGGCAAGTCAACATTACTGAATGCCATCTTGGGGACAAAGACTTTTATAACTTCTCGCAAGGCTCAAACTACTCGTAATAATATTTTAGCCATCAAAAATCTTTCTGGCGGACAGATAGTTTTCTTAGATACACCCGGCATTCACAATCGTAACAAAAAAGCTCTCAATAAGGTTTTAAATAAATCTGCGCTGAGCATTATTCCTGATACAGATTTGATTGTGTTTATGTGCCAACCCACTTTGCACGCAAATGATATGACTGTTATTAAAGCTATAAAAGAAGCGGAAGTGCCTGCGATATGTGTGATCAATAAAATCGATCAAGTTAAGAATAAAAATAGTCTGCTTCCCTTGATGGAGCAAATCTCTCAAGAACATAATTTTCTTGAAATAGCCTCAACCTCTGCTACAAAAAAAGATGGCATAGACGAACTTATGGAACTTATTTTAGACCACTTGCCTGATCAGGATCCTCTCTATGAAGGTGACATTGAGCTCTCTTCTAAAGAAAGATTATTTCAAGTCGATGAAATTGTAAGAGAGAAATTAATTCGTCAACTTGGAGCAGAAATACCCTACGAGCTCTATGTGGAATCCCTTATCACTGAGGAAGATGCTCGTCTTATTACCATCTACTCAACTATTCATGTCAATAAACCTTCCCAAAAATCTATCGTTGTTGGCAACAAGGGAGAAATGCTTAAAAAAATTGGTACCCTCGCACGCAAGGACTTAGAAAAGGTATTTTCCAAAAAGGTAATGCTTAAATTATGGGTAAAGAGCAAGGCTAACTGGAGTAATGATCAAAAATTTATCAATAGCTTAGGAATTGGTAGTGTAAAAAATGCGAAATGAATGGTTCGAAGGCTACATTCTGCATGTAAAGGATTTTAGCGAGACCTCTCTAATTGCAGAGGTCTTCAGCAAGGAGCTAGGTAAAGTTTCCCTGATAGCCAAGGGAGCAAAAAAGCCAAAATCTAAATTTTTTGGAGCACTACAAACATCAAATAAAGTTAGGGTTTGCCTCAGCGGACGCTCAGACTTAAAAACTTTAATTGAAGTAGAGCTTATTGCAAGCCTCGGCTCTGCGGTCTTGGCAGGCAGCGCTTATAGCTATTTGTATATTAATGAATTGATTGCAAACATCATTCCAAAAGATACTCATGCAGAGGATATATATCATGCCTACGATAAGTTAATGAGGGAGTCTCAAGAAACTAAATTAGATGAATACTCATTAAGGGCATTTGAAATGGGGTTGCTAGAGCTTCTAGGTTACGGCATCCATTTTGCTCCAGACGAAGTTGCAACAAATAAGCAGAGCTATCATTATCAGTTTGCGAAAGGATTTGTCATCATGGATGATAATGAGGGATTTAGTTACGATGAGATGGTTGCTTTAGAAGAGGGTAAATTGCACTTGGTCTCAAAAGCAAAACTGAAGGAATTAACTAAAGAGGCTATTAGTCATTGTATTGAGGGCAAAGAAATACACAGCAGAAGAATTTTTAAGAAGTTGAAATCATGATTTACGGTATCGGCATAGATTTAGTAGAAATTCAAAGAATAAAAGATATGGATAACCCAGTTAAATTTGCTGAAAAGATATTATCTGATTCCGAATTGAAATTATTTAAAGAGAAATCAATCGAAGTACAAGCAACATTCCTTGCCAAGCAATTTGCAGCGAAAGAGGCTGTTGTTAAAGCCTTAGGAACAGGTTTTACAGCAAATACCTATCCTAAAGATATAAGTATTTTAAGGAATGCGGAGGGCAGTCCTGAGTTACAATTTTCAGAAACTCTCCAAGAGATGGTAAATAATTTGGGGATCAAATCTTGGCATGTTAGTCTAGCCGATGAAAAGACTCATGCTATTGCAATGGTCGTACTAGAACAAAAATGAAAAAGATAATATTACTCGGACCACCAGGAGCGGGGAAAGGAACCCAAGCAGATCTAATTTGCGAGGCTTTATCTATTCCTAAAATCAGTACTGGGGATATGTTGCGCTCAGCCATCTCAGCCGGAACTGAACTAGGTGAGAGAGTTAAAGCCATTATGGATTCGGGAGGCCTTGTATCTGATAACATCATTTTAGAACTTGTTTTGGACAGACTTACCCAACAAGATGCCCAAAATGGCTTTTTATTTGATGGCGTCCCAAGAACCATTGGCCAAGCTTCACTATTTCGGGAGAATGACATCTCCTTTACAGATGTGTGTGAAATTCAAGTTCCAGATGAGGCAATTGTAGAGCGTATGTCTGGTAGAAGAGTCCATCCAGGGTCTGGTAGAAATTATCATGTGAAATTCAATCCTCCCAAAAATACAGATAAAGACGACATTACCGGTGAGCCGCTAATACAAAGACCGGATGATCTTCCCGAAACAGTGCTTAAGCGCCTAGAGGTATATCATGATGAAACCAGTCCCCTTGTCGATTTTTATCAAAGTCCTGAGCTTGCTGAAGTGAATTACTTTACTGTGGATGGCATGCAACCCGTTGATGAAGTCTTTAATAGTATTAAAACCTCTCTTTAGATGAAAATCCTTGGATTTGATCTTGCAGCCAACTATTCTTCTATTGCCATTCAAGCAGGGGATGAGTTCAATGGATTTACCCAGATACATGATGTCCGTGCGAGGCCTGCTTGGGAGGATTTATTTGCAGGGATTGGATTTTCAACGCCTGATGATTTTAAAGATCTAGATGCTATCAGTTTTGCTCAAGGACCTGGCTCATATACTGCCTTGAGAAACATTGCTACCTTCTTAAAGCCAATTGCGCATCTCAATAAAATTCCTCTAATACCCATTTCTTCTCTACAAGCATTTGCTTTGTCTGCATTTGATTTTATGGAAGATCCTCATCAAAAAGTACATGCTGCAATAGATGCCCAAAAGGGTACCTGTTATTTTGCAAGTTATGCATTTGTAGATGGGATTCCTCAACCCATTACAAAGGAGGAGGTCGTAGATGTATCCATACTGCCTCAAAAGGGCGCAGATGGTTATTGCATCGGAAATGCATGGAAAGATTATAGTAATGCGATTACTCATCTCTCAGAGGTAACTTCTCACGCTGGAAGTGTATGCAGGCTAGCAAGTCTTGCAGACCTTCAAAGCAATACTTTTTTGCCTTCCGAGGCTAATCCAGTTTATCTTGAACCCTTAACTTTTAGAAAAATTAATGAGTGATTTTCTGCTAGTTGTTTTACTTGCACTGATTCAGGGTTTAACTGAGTTTTTACCTATATCTAGCTCAGCCCACTTGGTCTTACCCAATTTATTACTTGGAACCAAGGACTTTGGTTTAATGTTTGATATTGCAACGCATGCTGGAACATTGCTGGCAGTTATGTTCTTTTTTAAGAACGAACTTAAAAATATTTTGCAGGCTTGGTTCAAAGCCCCAAACCTTGATGACCAAAACTATTTTTTAGGCTTGTTGTTACTGGTGGCTACTCTACCAATAATCCTGCTTGGGCTTATTTTTGGAGAAGAGGTAAGTGCAAGAAATATCAGTATTGAGCAGATAGCATGGTTTAATTTAATTTTTGCAATAGCTCTCTTGATAGCCTATCGGATGGGAACAAGATCTAAGGATACATCTCAGCTAACAATATGGCAGGCCCTTTTTATAGGTAGCATGCAAGCTTTTGCAATACTCCCTGGTGCATCAAGATCTGGGATGGCAATAACAGGCGCGCTTTTGGTTGGAATGAATCTAACTTCTTCTGCAAAGTTTGCATTTTTACTAGCAATTCCAACTATTCTTGGATCAGTTGTATTTTTAATAGTTGAGCTTTTGCAGTCCGCTCAAGTCTATGACTACTTAGTCCTATTCTTAGGTTTTACTATTTCAGGATTGGTAGCATTTTTTACTATGCGTTTCTTTTTGCAACTAGTAGAAAAAATAGGAATGGTTCCTTTCGTTGCCTATCGTTTGGCTCTTGGCGTATTCTTACTTTTATTGGTTTAGCTTGAGATTAAATCTTCTAGCATCACCCAATGAGAAGTTTTTAGATGTTGTTCTGCAATCACTAGATTGTAATCTCGTTGAGAGCATTCCTTCAGAGCCCTATCTTTCCTTAGAGAATAATGTTCTATCATTTCATTCACCAAACTTTAAAAAACCTTTTAGCTTTGATCCTTTTTCAGGTAAAACTGGTTTTCGCTTGCAAAGGTATGAGCAAGAAGGCCTCCTCAAAAAAGCTCTCGGAAATCTCAAACCAGGTTCTGTGATATTTGATGCAACAGCAGGTCTGTTAAGAGATAGTCTTATTCTTAGCAACTTAGGCTATCGATTAATTTCTATCGAACAAAGTAAAATTCTTGGGACAATGTTGTTGGTTGGACTACAAGCAAACAGTGATATTTCTGGAATAGATATTTACATCGGGCAGGCAGAAAAATGTGCTCAAGAACATCAATTCGATGCTATTTATTTTGATCCAATGTTTGAGACTGCGCAAAGTGCTTTAAGGGATAAAAATCATCGTATCATCAGTGAAATCTTAGATATAGAGAGTATCTCGAACGACAATCAAAATACTTTTGATATCCTGCGCAAGTGTTCCTTTCAAAAGTTGATAGTCAAGAGACCAGTCAAATCTCCTTCGTTCGATAACAATATTAATTATCAAATAAAGGGAAAATCTATTCGGTACGATGTTTACGTATAAACCTGGTGCCCCATATCTGAGTCGAACAGATACTCCCGAAGGAACGCGATTTTGAGTCGCGCGCGTCTACCAATTCCGCCAATGGGGCAAGAGCGTAATTGTAGCTGACATCAACATCTTTTAAAATTCATCTTTCATGAAAACCTCTGATTTTGACTACGAACTTCCGGATGAGTTAATCGCTAAATATCCTCTCAAAAATAGAGATGATTCAAGACTGTTGACCTTTGTAAATAATCAAATCAAACATGGGTTTATTAAAGATTTTCTTTCATACATTTCCTCAAAGGATTTAATTGTTTTTAATAAGTCTTCTGTCATTCCAGCAAGATTATTTGGCCACAAAGAAACTGGAGGAAGGGTTGAGGTTTTTTTAGAACGTCTGTTAGATGGAAATAGAGCAATCGTTCAACTTAAATCATCAACAAAAATATCTCCCCATCAAATCATTTTCTTTAATTATGCTGGCAAGACTTTTAGAACAAGCGTTGTTTCCAAACAAGATGCATTTTATGAGACTGCTTGGGAAGAGAATCCAGCAGATTTATTTTTAACCTTCGGTACTACTCCACTTCCTCCGTATTTAAATAGAGAGGCAGAGCCTGCTGACAAGGAAAGATATCAAAATCTTTATGCCGATCCAACAAAAAAACTTTCGGTAGCAGCTCCCACAGCAGGATTGCATTTTTCTGAATATTTATTGGATGCAATTACTGAAGCAGGGATTGCTACAGAACACGTATATTTACATGTTGGCTCTGGAACCTTCAAACCAGTAAAAGTAGAAAATATTGAAGAGCATAAAATGCATTCAGAATTTATTGAAGTCACTAGCTCTACAGTTGCAAAAATCAAAGCGGTTAAGGCTGCCGGAGGTAAAGTTATTGCGGTTGGAACTACAACGCTAAGAGCGCTTGAGACAGTTTTTCAATCTGATGTCGAAAGCTATCGCGGAGAGACCGATATTTTTATTTACCCTGGATTTAAATTTCAAGCTGTGGATTTGTTATTAACCAACTTCCATCAACCCAAGTCATCACTGCTTATGCTGGTCTCTGCTTTTGTGGGTTACAGCACCATGAAAAAAATATATGCTGAGGCCTTAGATAAACATTATAGGTTTTTATCTTACGGCGATGCTATGTTGCTGGAGAAAGCATGAACTTTGAATTAATCACAGAAAATGATGGCGCCCGCAGGGGAAGATTGAATTTTCCCAGAGGTGAAGTCAATACGCCAGCGTTTATGCCTGTTGGAACTGCAGGGACCGTTAAGGGGCTTGAGGTATCCAATGTACTTGAGACGGGTGCTGAAATTATTTTAGGTAATACCTTTCATCTCATGCTTAAGCCCGGAGACAAAATCGTAAAAGATCTAGGTGGATTACATCGCTTTATGCAATGGGATAAACCCATCCTTACCGATTCGGGCGGGTTTCAGGTATGGAGTCTTGGTAAGCTGGCAAAAATTAGTGAGGAGGGTGTTCATTTTAAATCTCCTTTTGACGGCTCTAAGCATTTTCTCTCTCCAGAAACATCTATGGATATTCAAAATAATTTGGGCTCCGATATAGTCATGATCTTTGATGAGTGCACCCCTTATCCTGCCTCACTTGAAGAAGCCTCTGTTTCCATGGAGTTGTCTTTAAAATGGGCTCAACGCTCGAAGAATGCCCATTCATCTGATGCTGCCTTGTTTGGAATTATTCAAGGAGGGATGTATGAAGATTTACGCCAGCACTCTCTGAATGAACTGATTTCCATTGGTTTTGATGGCTATGCTATCGGGGGACTCAGCGTTGGTGAACCGAAAGAGGATATGGTTCGAATTTTGCAAAATCTTCAATCGCATCTGCCTCAAGATAAGCCGCACTATTTGATGGGAGTTGGAAAGCCTGAGGATATAGTTTCTGCAGTTGCCTTTGGAGTCGATATGTTTGATTGCGTACTTCCCACTAGAAATGCAAGAAATGGCCAACTCATTACTTCCTTTGGTGAGCTAAATATTAGAAATGCAGAGCATGCTCAGAGCGATCAGCCTGTGGATGAATCTTGTCATTGCAAAGTTTGTCAGCATTACAGTAGGGCCTATTTGCACCATCTAGATAAATCCAAAGAAATGCTTTATTCCATTTTATCTTCTTACCACAATACCTTTTATTACCAACATTTAATGGGTTCGATGCGAGCGCATATTGAGGAAAGAGAATTCGCTAAGTTTGTAAAAGACTTTTATAATAAGCGCCAACAAAATTTACCCAAGCATTTAAAACATTTGGAGAAATAATGAATCCTTCAGCTAATATTCCATGGTATGCAGATCCTGTCTTGATCTTTTTCTTAGGTTTCTTCTTATTGATGTACTTTATGATGATCAGACCTCAAACGAAGCGGCAAAAAGCTCTCCAAGAAATGCTTTCTAACTTAGACAAGGGCGATGAAGTGGTTGCTGCAGGCGGGATTCTAGGAAAAGTAAAAGAAATCAAGGGCGATTATGTTGCCATTGAAGTTAGTGAAAATATTACTTTTAAACTCCAAAAATCTGCTATTGCCAATACATTGCCAAAAGGAACTATTGATTCCATCAAATAGTTAATGAATAGATTTTCAATTTGGACGTATCTGCTGATAGTGTTTGTGCTCGTCTTTGGAGCACTCTATTCACTTCCAAATCTCTATCCAGCTAACCCATCTATTCAAATTGCTTATTCACAATCCGGTCAAGCTGCGGATACTGATTTGCTTAATAAAGTTAATACTCTCATTTCAGAAAACGGTATTAATGCCAAAGATGTGAGCCTCAAGGAAAATAATATCGTAGCTCAATTTAGTGACTTAGATGCACAACTCAAGGCTAAAACAGTAATTCAACGCGCTCTGTTGGATCAAGTCATTGTGGCTTTAAATCTGGAACCTACCACCCCTGAGTGGCTAGCTAACCTTGGTGCAGGACCATTAAAACTTGGTCTTGATTTATCGGGCGGTGTCCATTTCCTTCTTGAGGTCGACATTGCCAATGCTTTACAAAACAGACTAGAAAATACTTTGAGCTCTTACCGCAAAAGGTTTGCCGATGATGGCATAGCTTACAGCCTGTCACAAATCGAAGATCAAAGTCTTATCTTTAAATTTAATGATTCTGAAAACTATAGCAGTGCCTTAGCTATCCTTAATGATGAAAATTTAACTGCTACTGGCAATTTATATGATTTATCACCTGCTGTTGCTTCCAATACTATCAGGTTCAAATTTTCAGATACTGCCGTTAAAGAGTTACGCGATTATGCCGTAGGTCAAAACCTTGTGACCTTGAGAAATCGTGTAAACGAGCTCGGCGTTTCAGAGCCGGTAGTGCAACGCCAAGGCTCTAGCAGAATTGTGGTTGAACTTCCTGGAGTCCAAGATACTGCAGCCGCAAAAAAGATTATTGGTAAGACTGCAAATCTCGAGTTTAGGATGGAAGCTAAACCAGAAGCTTCGCGTCTAAGAAAAGAAAGATTTGATTATAAAAATGCACCAGGCTTAGATGCTTTATTGGAAAGGTCGGTGATTGTTGCCGGTGAGAGCGTGACCAATGCAAGCACTGGGTTT
>Ga0255762_10001708_pt1 | contig 18526 bp, 16 predicted proteins | sample 101ome_16_FD_179962 | JGI IMG/M metagenome (GOLD analysis project Ga0255762, IMG submission 179962) | Coastal salt marsh microbial communities from the Groves Creek Marsh, Skidaway Island, Georgia - 101401AT metaG (version 2) | ecosystem: Environmental > Aquatic > Marine > Intertidal zone >...
CCTGTAAACGATCTTGTTAAAGATTGATCGGAGGCAAGATCTCTCCAAGCTCACTCTGTGTCCGCCCCAATTACGTCAAATGGCCTGCCTGCAAGATCAGTTTGAGGCGCCTACCTGATGACCATTTGCCGAAACAACCGACGTACCGCCTCACTTCAGAAAGCCGAATATTCACCTTGGTTCAGCCTTCAGACCGCATTGTAAATCGACTTGACCTGCGTATAATACGCCGCCTCGGACGCATGTCTGCAACTTGAGGGTCTGTAGCTCAGTTGGTTAGAGCGCATCCCTGATAAGGATGAGGTCGGTGGTTCAAATCCACCCAGACCCACCACTTCAAGTACTGCGTTCGGACTCTACGTCGTGATACGATCTCGATTCTGACGTGACTTGGGGCCATAGCTCAGCTGGGAGAGCGCCTGCCTTGCACGCAGGAGGTCGGCGGTTCGATCCCGCCTGGCTCCACCAAGTCTCCACTGCTTTTCTATTAGATCCTCTATGACTGAGCGCACGCTCTCAGGACGTCATTCCTTAAACGGCGCTGCCTAGGCCATGATGCAACCTTGCAACCACTAACCCTGACACCATGCACGGCTCGTAGTCGTTCTAGCCAAGCTCTGTCGAGCGGACAATCTCGACCCGCGCCTCAAGAAGGCCGATTCTCTCGAACTCAAAGTGATTGAACCAATTAAATCAAACATTTTCGGATGTTTAGCTTTCAGACACTCAGCCAATCTGCGAATTCTCAAACCAAATAGCGGCGCCAAGCGCATGATGCTCTAGATGGGTCTTCGTGGCTTCAAACAGGCGTAGGGCTCAAGGCTGCGCCCAAGCCAAACCGTCAGGTCATCGAAGACCTTAGCGTGAATCAAGGGCTCACAAACAGGTGATGCTGCTTCTTGCCCTTCTTCACCAAAAAATAACGACCATGCCGAGCAAGACCTGGTGATAAAGATGCGTGCTCATCGGTTTGCTTTTCACCATTGATGGAGATGGCATTGGACAAGACGAGTTTTCTAGCCTGACCTCGAGTCACCTCGCCTCGCGGGGTGACTGCCAATTCTGAGGCCACGAGCGCGTCGAGAAGTAGATTCTCCTCTGATTCCAGATTCGTGACAGGCAACCCATCCAAGGCCAATTGCTCAAAATCAGACTTAGTTAGGGATTCAATTTCGTTCGAGAACAGCGCCCGGCTGATGCGCTTCGCACCCTCCAGTCGAGCCTCTCCATGCACTAGCTGCGTAACTTCATCCGCCAGCACCTGTTGCGCCTCACGTCGCTCGGGCGCCTCAGCAAGGCTGTCTGCTAACGCTTTGATCGTCTTATCGCTCAGGAACGTGAAAGTTCTTAAAAAACGAATGGCATCACCATCGGCAACATTTAGCCAGAATTGGTAGAAGGCATAGGGTGACGTCTTGTCAGGATCGAGCCAGATCGCTCCGCTCGCACTCTTGCCGAACTTCGTTCCATCAGATTTTGTGATCAGAGGATAGGTCAGCGCATGCGCTGCACCGCCCCCACGACGTCTAATCAGATCAATACCGCTCGTGATGTTGCCCCACTGATCCGAACCGCCAATCTGGAGAGTGCAATCAAACCGCTCATTTAAGACAGAATAATCGTAAGCCTGCAGAATCATGTAACTGAATTCGGTGTAACTAATGCCCGTTGATTCATCTTCTAGTCTTCGACGGACGGTTTCTTTTTGAATCATGGTATTCACGCTGAAGTGCTTACCGATATCTCTTAAGAAAGTGATGACATCGATGGGCTCGATCCAATCCGCATTATCAACCACAAGCGCAGACTGCTCTCCGCAATCGAAATCTAGAAAACGGCTGGCCTGCTCTCGTATTTTTTTGACGAATTGCGTCACCTGATCGCGCGGCTTGAGCTCTCTTTCCGAACTGCGACCGCCTGGATCCCCTATCATTCCTGTTGCGCCGCCCACGAGGAGGATCGGTCGATGACCGGCGAGTTGAAATCGCCGCAAGGCTAGAAGCGGCACGAGGTTCCCCACATGAAGACTATCTGCGGTTGGGTCGAATCCGCAGTAAAGACTGCGAGCGCTCGTGAGGTGAGCTTTTAACTCATCCTCATTGCTAGTCTGCGCAACCAACCCGTGTGCTCTTAGCTCATCCAGCAAACTCTGATTAGTTGGCATACCCATTACATTTTTATCCCGGCTTATTCGCTCTGCGCCCAGTCGAACAGAGTGTTTTTCCTCATCGTTCTCGTGGATAAATGCGACATGTCTCGTCGCCTTCACGGATCGCATTATAACTTTAATGTTCTTCTAGATGAGGGCAGCGGCACTTTTACTTCTTTTCACGATCACGATGCGGCACAATTCGCATCTTTCAGCGCGCATTGAACGCTCGCATTCCGATCACTCCGCAGAGCATCCTAAACCAACACTGCACTATGCAACGGCTCATCCCATCCTTGCACTTGAAAGCTATCCTCGCGCTGTCTTTCATCGCACTTTTGATCGCCCTTTTTCTACCCAGTCGATCCGTTGAATCGACCCACGCCGTTTTGACGCTCGATTTGCCTGCGGACGACACACCGACCGCTTCCGACTCAAATGAAAACGCCGTAAACGAGACGCCTGCGCCTCCAAGAGAAAACTGGCACATGGAAACGGTCCAAGAAGGGGACAACCTCTCCTTGATTTTCAAGCGCGCCGGTATCTCTGCAACGACGCTCCACCATATCCTTGAAGCTGCAGAAGGCAATGACCTCAAGAGGCTAGACCCCGGGCAAGTCATCGAATTGGGCTATGATCAAAACAACCGATTAATTGGCATTAGGCTGCGACGCGACGTCTTAACGACGATAGAAATCCTGAGAACAGTTGACGATCGCTTTGAATCGACCGTTCATACGGTTGAGCCAACGATCAAACCTATCGTGAAGTTCGCGACCATCACTAAGACCCATTCCTCGCTCTACCTTGCGGGACAATCGATCGCGATGAGCGATCGATTGATTATGGAAATGGCTGCCCTCTTCCAATGGGATATCAGCTTCGCGCTGGATCTAAGAGAAGGCGATCACTTCGTAGTTCTTTATGAAGGGCTATACGTCGACGACTCGCTCATTCGAGAGGGTGAGATTTTGGCTGCTCACTTCACCAATATGGGGCAACCCTTTGATGCTTTCCGCTATGAAGACCCGAGCGGGAAAGTTGGCTACTTCGATCATGCTGGCGTTAGCCTTCGAAAGGCTTTTATCCGAGATCCCGTGCATTTTTCTTATGTGAGTTCAAGTTTCAACTTGAACCGAATGCATCCCATCCACAAGCGCAAGATGCCGCATCGAGGGATTGATTATGCTGCTGCCAGGGGCACGCCTGTTCTCGCGGCTGGCGATGGGAAAGTGATTTCGGCCACGCGCAACGAGGCCTCTGGAAAATTCATAGTGCTTCAGCACGGTGAACAATACACCACGAAATATCTTCACCTGTCCAACTTTGCAAAAGGTATTAAACGCGGCGCCTCGGTCAAACAGGGGCAAACCATCGGTTACGTTGGATCAACGGGCTGGGCCACGGGGCCCCACCTTCACTATGAATTTCTTGTCTCTGGAAGTCATCGCAATCCAAGAACGGTCACCTTGCCGGATGCTGATCCTGTGGCTCGAATTTATTTGGACGACTTCAAGCGAGCGACCGAACCGTTGCACGCTCAATTACAAGTGCAACTCGCCTTAATCGACACGTCACTTTCAGGTAGCAACGCACAGGGATCGCGCTAAACCGCGCTCGATTACGCGATAGAGAAAGAATTCCCACAGCCACAGGTCACGCTGGCATTAGGGTTATTAACGACGAACCTGGACCCTTGCAGATCTTCCTTAAAATCAACTTGTGCACCATTCAAATATTGAAAACTCAAGGGATCAATCAGCAAAGTGACGCCTTGATTTTCGATCAGCGTATCGTCTTCTTCGACGTCTTCATCAAACGTAAATCCATACTCAAACCCTGAACAGCCGCCACCCGTAACAAACACCCTCAATCGAAGATCTGGATTTGCCTCCTCTTCAATCAATCTCCCCGCCTTTCGAGCCGCCGCATCGGAAAAAGTTAGAGATAGGGTTGCTTCAGCTAATTCACTCATCATTCGTCTTCCTGGCCCACAGCCCAGCGAATTTTTCGATGTCGCCGGACTCTGGCCTGCACATGGCTTCTTATCTGGCCATCATTATCGCGCCTTTTAAGGCTAATGTTTACCGCTTCCTGCAGCGTTGCGGCGACCACACGCGTTTGCGCCAAGCGTGGCCACCGCTCAACTTCGGACTCTACCTATTGACCATCCTGACCTCAAAAGTTTGGCCTCAAGGCTTGGGTTTCAAACTGGTCACCGTTGCCGCACGCTGCGCCATGCGAACATCTGCCTGCTCAATAACCATGGCGGATTCCAATTGACGGATACTGCCCGTAAATTGACAGCCCTTGACCATATCCATTGCAGCGTAATAGATGTTGCCTGTCACTCGCGCGGTTGCTTGGAGCGAGACATGCTCGCTCGCGTAAACCTCCCCGTCGACACGACCACTGATCAGTACGGTGGGCACCTTGATATCGCCCACCACCTGACCGCTCGGTCCAATCTGGATCTTGGATCGAGCATCTTTTCCAACCAGGTCGCCCCGGACCACGCCATTCACGATGAGCTCACCGGAAAAAACCAAACGGCCCTCAACGTCAAGATTTTCTGCAATCAGGGAGACCCGAGTGGAGCCAAAATCTGGTTTCCGCATCTTCATTCCTCGAATTTTGTGTAATTTTTTACCTGGCACACTCGCGTCAACTGCTTGCGACGGTTCGTACACTTTCGTTCCTTACCTCAAATATCGCGTACTCAGTGCACTTAATTCAAGGATAGACCCCACGATCCGCTAGAAGAAAAGAGACATCCCGTGTAGCGAAGCCTTCTCTTGATTCGAAGGTCGTGTCGCTTCAAACCCTCTTGATACCGCCCTCAATTGACGCGACTCCCTCTAGATTGGCACGATCATCTATCTCACTGTTTTTATCTGACCGTTTTTTTAACATGCGCTATATTGCTACGCATCTTATTGCTTGCAACAACTTTTCAAAGCGTCTTTTTAAACAACTTTACGACAACCTTTGACTTGGGGGCTTGGTCATTGGGTCACTAGACGCGCTTTTAAACGCTGAGAGTTCACGATGCCCATGGGCTGACCGTGTCTAAGCTCTAAACGAGGCCGATTCCGTAAAGGCCGAAACCCGTAGCACGGTTTTTGTTCAATCTCACTCGACGCATTCGTTCTCTCCCTTATTTTCAATTACTGATGTCACCCATGCCTGAATCAGATTCGGCTCGTTATGGCGGCCTTTCCTGTCGATCTACACCGATGGATGCACATCGGCCTGCGCTCAAATTAGGAACCTACGCCATCGGCATTCGGCTCCGAACTTGAGGCTCTCTCTACCATCGCGTTTTCCGCGATCAAGAGTCCATCGACTTCTACCCCAATCCTAGCGGATTGGATGACAGCGCCCTCGGGTATGCTCAGTGATCCTTCATAGCGCTTAAAGTATTTCAGGCTGAAGGGCTGTTGAACTTGCTGACGAATAGGCTCATCAGAATGGTTCTCCATTTTCATGGGCGCCATGACGAAATCGATCTTCAGCACGCCAGAGATCGTCCTGGAGCTGGGGTCTGATCGTGTCAGCAAAACCCAAAAATCAAGTGTCCCCTGACCTCGATCAGCCCACTGCGCGAGCTCGATGACCACTGGCGCCTCTTGATCTGGATGCTTGATCAAGTTCCGGTAATAGGCTGCCTGATCTTCCAGCTCTTGAACCGTTTCAGTTAGCGTGCTCAGTTCGGGTCCCAAGGTGACCAATCGTTCGTTGAGCATCACTCGCTTAAGTTCCGATGCGGCAATCTCTTGCCTTGCCTCTTTCAGGGCCAAGTTCAGACGGTCGAGATCTGCAAGAAGCCATCGATTCTCTGCTTCGATCTCTGTAAACGCGCGCGCTCCCAACCCTTGGCCATAGCGAAACCCGATGAAGCAGGCGGCTAAAAACAAAACGGCGAGCATCAGGAGCAGCAGGTAGGGTACATACGGACGGTGCTGCCTGACTACAGTCTCTTTCTTCAAAAAGCGCCGCAATGCTCGCCCCCTGTCCTTATCATCCCCGTGTGATTTAGACCCGCTGTGGTCAACCGCATTGTGATTCCCTCGATGATCGCCAAGTTGAAATTCAGTTAGACTGGACACAAACCAGGATCGCAACGGGTTTATGCGACGACCCCCACTCCACAGGCTGCGACAATTTTACGACGTTCGCGCCTTTCGTTCCTCTCTCGCCTCACTTGAGGCCCTCCCTCAATTTGCCATTCTAGGTATTCTCTCCGGACTCGTGACCGGACTCACCATTTTGGCCTTTCGAGGTCTAATCGAATTTACACTGCATTTATTGTTGCCTGAGGGGCCCGATGCCTTCGAATCAATGTCTCTTCTGGAACGAGGCCTCACCCCCATAGCAGGCGCCTCATGCATCGCCCTCTACTTCCATTTGATGAAAGGTCAGGACTTGAAGATGGGTGTTGCCCAAGTGCTAGAGCGCTTAAGTCACCATCAGGGGTATATGTCGCTGCGAAATTTTATCGTTCAATTCGTGGCCGGTGCGCTCGCGCTCATCTCGGGTCAAACCGGCGGTCGGGAAGGCCCTGCCATTCACCTCGGCGCAGCTGCGAGCAGTTTACTGGGGCAGCGCCTTTCTTTACCCAATAACTCCATCCGTGTCCTTGTTGGTTGCGGCGCCGCAGCAGCCATTGGCTCCTCATTTAATACACCCATTGCAGGCGTCATCTTTGCAATGGAAGTAATTCTAATGGAGTACACCATCGCTGGATTTATGCCCGTCATCCTTGCATCAGTCACAGGTACCCTGGTTGTGCAATTTGCGCTTGGAAGCGAGAGTTTATTTGTAGTCCCCAGTGTAGGACTGAGCGACTGGACTGAGATTCCCTTTATCGTCCTTGCAGGCTTGATGATCGGTTGCATTGCCGCCATTTTTGTCCGCGGCGTTGAGGCCCTCCACCCACGACTGCCAGGAACGCAAAGCTTGAAGCTGATTCTCGCTGGCGCCGTTACCGGCGTGCTTGGCTTGGGCATCCCTGAAGTCCTAGGCATTGGCTATGACACGGTTAATCTCGCACTGGCAGGCGGGATCGGCTTTTTTTTGTTGTTGGGCATTCTCGTGGCCAAACTTGTGGCCACAACGCTCAGCGTCTCGCTGGGCTTACCAATCGGCGTGGTCGGTCCGACTTTGTTTATCGGTGCAGTCTGCGGCGCGATGTTATGGCACCTCAGCCAAAGCCTTGGATTATCGGGAACGCATCCAGCATTCTTCGTGCTGCTGGGTATGGGCGCCATGATGGGCGCGACCCTGAACGCGCCCCTTGCTGCGCTGATGGCATTGATGGAACTCACTCAAAATTCGGAAATCATCCTTCCCGCCATGCTCTGCATCGTGGTTGCCACCATCACTGCTGTGCACGGGTTTAAGATGAAATCTCTATTCGAGACGCAACTCAAACTGCAGGGAATTCAGCTCGAGCACACGCCGATGCGCCAGGTGTTGCGCAGAGTGAGTGTCGAGACGCTCATGAGCACCCGTTTCGTTCGTGTTAAAGCGCGTATCTCTCGTGCTGAGGCTGAAGCCGTCATCAAGCGCAACCCAATTTGGTTGTTGGTCGAAAGCCCCAATAACCCGACTTTTATCGTACTTGCTGAGGACGTTGCTCGTTATCTAGGAGAGCAGGCCAATGAGGACATCAACCTTCTCGAGATTCCAGCGATCAGACGCGACACCTCCGCTATTTCTTGGCGGGCCACCTTGGATGAGGCATTTGATACAATCGCGCATCACAGCGTTGGCGCACTCATCGTAACCCGCATGCCCGCGCCAGGAGTCACAACCCCTGTCGGCATCCTTCTTGAGGAGGATATCGAGGCTTACTCTTGGCGACGACGCGACTAGCGCGCCAGCCTTTACCACAAACGCCCACTGCTATTTTTGTCGGACCAATTTATGAGTAAGACATCAGAAACCCTTTTTCATCGCGCCTGTGAGATCCTTCCGGGAGGTGTGAACTCGCCCGTGCGAGCATTTAAGCGCGTCGGCGGTGCGCCCGTTTTCTTTGAGAAAGGAGAAGGGCCTTATCTCTTCGATCATGACGGCAAGCGCTATATTGATTACATCGGTTCTTGGGGGCCTATGATTCTTGGCCACGCTCACCCTGAGGTGGTTGAGGCCGTTGTCAAAGCAGCTGAAAAGGGATTGGGGTTTGGCGCTCCTACAGAAATAGAGACCCTCCTTGCTGACAAAGTTCGCATGCATGTCCCTAGCATGGAGCGACTGCGCATGGTGAGTTCCGGTACTGAGGCAACCATGAGTGCCATCCGCGTTGCCAGAGGGTTTACCGGCCGAGACCGAATACTCAAGTTTGAAGGGTGCTACCACGGTCACGCAGACTCGCTGCTCGTGAAGGCAGGATCAGGAGCACTCACTCTAGGTGAACCCGATTCTGCAGGGGTACCAAACAGCTTGGCGGAACTGACATTAACCCTGCCCTTTAACGATGAAGAAACGCTCCAAGAGGTTTTTCATGCGCAGGGGCACACGATCGCCGCGGTGATTGTCGAACCCATCGCAGGCAATATGGGCATGGTGGAGCCCCTACCTGGATTCTTACCCACTTTGCGGCGACTTTGCGATGAAGCAGGTACGCTCCTTATTTTCGACGAAGTGATGACAGGTTTCAGAGTGGCTTTGGGCGGCGCTCAAGCTGAATTTGATGTTCGCCCTGATCTCACCACACTCGGTAAGGTCATCGGTGGCGGTCTGCCGGTTGGCGCGTTCGGCGGTCGACGTGACATTATGGAAGCCGTTGCGCCGATGGGGCCGGTCTATCAAGCGGGAACACTCTCTGGGAATCCAGTTGCAATGGCCTCGGGTCTGAAAACCCTTGAGTTAATTTCCCAGCCTGGATTTTTCGAGGCGCTCGCAACGTCAACTCATGAACTCGCAGAGGGCCTCCGAGTATGCGCCAGCCGACACAGCATCCCACTGTCCACCGTGTCTCGGGGCGGCATGTTTGGCTTCTTTTTCTCGGATGCCCACCCCGTGACCGATTTTTCTGCAGTCATGGCGAGCAATGCTGAAAGATTTACAGCTTTTTTTCAGTTCATGCTGGATCGAGGCATTTACCTTGCGCCCTCACCGTTCGAGAGCGGATTTGTTTCTGCCGCACACAGCGATCATGACATCCAAGAAACGCTGACCGCCGCAAATGATGCGTTCGCGGAACTAGCCAGTCAGTGATCACTCGCAAACAAAAGGACAAGCAATGTACGACGTCTATGGTGTAGGTAATGCTTTGGTTGATTCAGAGTACCGCGTTTCGGAAGCGCTTCTTACAGAGTCAAATTTTCCGAAAAGTGGCATGTCGCTCGTTGACGAAGTGGCCCGAGCACAGTTGCTCCAGTTAATTGAAACGACCCATGGCGTCTCTCGAGAAAAACTTGCCAGCGGCGGTTCAGCAGCCAACACCATTGCGACAGTTGCGGGATTGGGTGGACGCACCTTTTATAGCTGCAAAGTCGCAAATGATGACACTGGCGATTTTTTTCTGGGCGACCTTCAGCGTCAAAAAATAGATCATAACTATGTTGGCTCAAGGCCCCCATCGGGCGTGACGGGCGAATGTATCTCAATGATCACCCCCGACGGCGAGCGCACCTTGGTCACTCATCTGGGGATCACACAGAGTTACTCTCCTCAAGAATTGGTTGAGTCCGCACTCATGCAATCTAAGTACCTCTATATCGAGGGCTATCTGGTCAGTTCAGAATCTGGGCTCGAAGCCGCTCTCCGTGCGCAGGCCATAGCGAAATCGGCAGGCGTTCAAATTGCGTTGACCTTGTCTGATATTGGGATGGTTGAGGGTTTCCGTGATCATTTCGAGACGTTATTCGAGGCGGGCGTCGACTTAGTCTTTGCCAATGAAGACGAGGCCCTGGCTTGGACCGGCGCGCCTAATCGTGAGACCGCCGCTCAAGAATTAGCCTCATCTCAGTCAGCGTTCGCGATGACCATGAGTGGCGAGGGCGCTCTGGTTGGTGATGGCCAGGGCGCCGCCGTTTTCGTGCCTACGACCCGCGTTGTCCCTGTGGATACAACAGGGGCAGGCGATACGTTTGCGGGTGGTGTGCTTCATTTCTTAGCACAGGGCATGCCCCTCGAGGAAGCCACTCGGCGAGCGCATCCCCTTGCCTCCGCGGTCGTATCTCAATTCGGCGCGAGATTAAGCTCTATCGAGCTTAAAACCTTAGGCGCGCTCTAAAAGTTGAGTCCTCATCAAGCTCAAACGCGTTCTGAACCAGCTCTGAGGTGATAGTCAGGCTCGGTTTTCCCATCGCCAATGCTTCACCTCTTGGGCTAAGCACCAGTACCTGATCATCATGGGAGGGCATCAAGAGGAATTGGTGGGTTGCGTCAACCACTGTTAAGCCCTCACTGACCAATTGGCCAAGGAGCTCAAGCAATTGTTCCTGGTGCTTCCAATCCAGCGACGTCAGAGGTTCATCCAAAATCAGCACACTCGCCTCTCGATTGAGCCATATTTGAAGAAGCGCGCGAGCCAATCGAACCCGCTGAAATTCACCCCCCGACAACTGAACCACCGAGCGATCGAACAATCCCTCTAGGCTCATTGACTTAGTCACATCGAAAAACGCGTTGCGTCTGGTCTCACTGGACCACTCATGAGGTAAGGCGCCCAACAAGACGTATTCTCGAACCGTGAAAGGGAATTGGGTGGGTGCCGCTTGCGCCAAATAGGCAAAGCGCTTCGCCCGCTCGGCATTCCGCAGCTCCGAGACGGTCTGCCCCTGGAAGTGGCAGGTTCCATCAGACGCAGCCTCTGCGCCTGCAAGAATTCGGAGCAATGTTGACTTACCCGCGCCATTCGCACCGACGATGCTGAGCCAAGTTCCTTGCTCCAGATCTATGCATATTGGACCCAGGACTCGTACACCCCGATGCTTTGCAACAATGTCGTCTAGGCGAAGGCTCATCTACGCTTTAACCTGTGCACGAAGCAAAAGCACAAAAATGGGCGCGCCGAGGAGTGCTGTGATAATGCCAACTGGGATTTCCATCGGCACGATCAGGGTCCGACTCAAGAGATCCGCGAGCACAATCAGTATCGCTCCGCCCGCGAAAGCACAGGGCAAGAGTGTTCTATGGGTCGCACCCATCGACAGCCGAATCATGTGCGGTACGATTAGACCCACAAACGCGATGACCCCTGTGAGACTAACCGCGATGCCCGTGATGGCTGCGACGAGCACGATCACCTGCCTGCGCGATTGCGACACCGGAATGCCTAGAGACTGCGCCTCCGCATCTGGAAGGACCAAGCCGTCGAGCGTTGACGCACGGCGAATAAGGAGAAGGGCGCAAGGCAAGATCAACGACGCCACCCCCACGTCAATCCAAGTGGCCTGATTCAAGCTGCCCATGGTCCAGAACGAAATACTTCTGAAGGTGGTTTCCATACTCAGAACGCCAATCAAACCGACCAAGGCAAGTGCCGCCGCATTGACAGCCAACCCCGCCAAGAGAATCGTGTACAGATCGGTGTTTCGCCCACCAAAACTCAATACGATTAAGGTCGCGAGCAAGCCGCCCACAAAAGCGACGCCTGCCAACAGCCATGGGGACGCAGCCACTGCGGGGGCGAAAGCGATACCCAAAGCGGCTGCGAATGCAGCACCACCGGCCACACCTAACAGGCTGGGATCCGCGAGCGGGTTGCGGAAAATCCCCTGTATGCACGCGCCAGCCAATGCCAGACCGCCCCCAACAAGGGCCGCAAGTAACACCCGAGGCAATCTGAGTTGCCAAACCACCGTGTGAGCCTCGAGGTCTCCAGAAAGCAGCTGCGTCAAACTCAGTGATGTTGAACCCAGACGCAACGCCAGCACCACAGAAGCAAGCGCTAGCAGTGTGATCAGCACTTTTCTCATTCGTGCGATCCTAGCACTTCAAGGGATCTCAACCTTAATTTCTCGACTTATCCAGCCATAGGGTGGACGAAAAGTGGCTTTGAAAGCGCGACAACTGACGCCCAAAGAGACCGCGCGTTTCAGGGCTTGCGCATACTCTGGATGAATAAATTCGGCAGGCCGAACCACCTGGATACCCCCATGCTGAACACAAAAAAGAAGTGTCGCCTTGGCGCCCCTCTCCACGCAGGACACTAGGTGATTCAAGTGTTTGACTGCCCGGTCCGACTTGGCATCCGGAAACCATCCAGCGCCCTGATCAGTCATCAAGGTCACGCTTTTCACCTCAATAAAATGCGGTCGCTTAGAGCCACCTAACTTAAAGTCCAAGCGCCCCCCGTTAAAGGCGATTTCACGTTCGATTTCGTCATCATGAAGGTCAGCGCCTAACTTCTTTTTTCTGATCGCATCTTCTATCAACCGATTTGCATTATGAGTATTCAGGCCAATCATGTGCTTGCCTAGGCGCGTGAGCTCCAATGTGAATTGCGTTCGACGGGCAGGATCATCGCTATGTGAAAGCCAAACATCAGCCCCAACTTCTATGCATCCCGTCATCGCGCCCGTATTGGGGCAGTGGGCGGTGATGAGTCGACCGGTATGTGCTAATCGAACGTCAGCAAGAAAGCGCTTGTATCGCTTAATTAAGAAGCCTTTCTCCCATTGCCCTCGGAGTACTCTCACTCAACCAATACCCGCAACCGTTCAATCGCCTCCAACAATAAAGTTTCGGGCTGAGCACAGCTTAACCGCACATACCGCTCGGTTCGGTATTCACCGAAATCAGTGCCTGGCGTCACAGCGACGCCAACCTCTTCCAGTGCGCGCTGACAAAATACCTCAGCATTGGGCATCGACTCGGGCAAACGAGCAAAAACATAGAAGGCGCCTTCAGGACGCGCGGGGACGTCAAACCCTATATCAAGAAGCCCATTGATCATGAGCGCTCGCTTACGGTTCAATTCGGTGGATCTCGCATCAGCCTCCGCAATGGCTTCAGGACTGAATGCCGCTACCGCAGCCGCCTGAGCAACGACCGAAGGACAAATAAAAAGATTCTGAGCCAACCGAATCAAGGGATCCACCGCAGACTCGGGCACAACCATCCAACCCAGTCGCCATCCGGTCATTCCGAAGTACTTGGAGAAGCTATTCACGATGAAAGCATCGTTCGCATGCGAAAGCGTGGTGGGTAGTGGCTGGCCATCCGGGTTCACACCTTGATAAATCTCATCGGCAACCACGTGCCCGCCTCTATGTCGCACGACCTCGATGAGGTCTCGTGCAAGCGATTCATCGATTTGGGTCCCTGCAGGGTTTGAGGGCGATGCCAAAACCAAGGCGCGCGTGTTGGACTTCCAATGCTGCTCGATCTGGCAAGATGAAGGCTGAAACTCATTTTCTGCTCTAAGCCTTAATGCTTGCGGCTCACACCCATAGGCGGAAACGAAGTGACGATAGGAGGGGTAACCTGGATCCGGCAGCAACCAGCCCTCACCTGGATCAGTGAGCAAAGGAATTAACAGCGCCAATGCTCCCGAGGCCCCCGCGGTAATTAGGACCCGCCGAGATGGAATCTCAATACCAAACCGTTGCTGGTAGAAACTTGCGATCGCCTCCCTCAGCTCAGGCAACCCCTCAGCATTGCTGTAACCCATCCGGCCTGCCTGAACGACCTCTAACGCTTTTCGTCGGACACACTCTGGTGCGGAAAAGTCCGGCTGTCCAACTTCGAGGTGAATCACCCTCCTACCCGCTTCTTCAAGGGCATTGGCAGCGGCCATCATTTGCATGGCTTTAAAGGGCAACACAGAACGGCTGCGATTTGAGAATGACATGCGCGAGACCCCCCTCTTCTACCCCTTGCGGTGGGCCATGCTAACACGCAAGATTTAAATTGCGATCGAGCTTAATTCCGAGAAGAATGCGCTTGGCGCGCTGGTTTCATTCTGTTAATGTTCGCCGCTTGATTTTTGGGACATTGCAATTCAACGGCCCTAAGGAGTCCGCGCTATGGCGGCAAAAAAGTCAGCTAAACCAACAACATCGAGCAAGGCTAAGGCAAAAGCGCCTGAGAAATCTGCGCCCAAGAAGCAACCTCCAAAGCCCAAAACCTCGGCCAATAAAAAGGCAACCGTAAAATCTGGAGTCAAGAAACCTGTGACAGCGAAAGCCAGCGCGAAAACCGCCCCCGCAAAGAAGAAATCCCCTGCGGCCAAGGCAGCGGCCAAAAAGGCTGCTGTTAAAAAGGCACCCGTAAAAAAAGCGCTGGCCAAGGGCACCGTTGCCAAAAAAGCAGCCTCGGCCAAGCCAAAGGCAGCTGCTAAGAAAACGCCTGTAAAGAAAGCACCGGCAAAGAAAGCGCCCGCAAAGAAAGCCGCAGCAGATAAAAAGTCTGCGGCAGCGAAAGCCGCACCCAAAAAATCTGTCGCCCAAAAGAAAACCACTAAAGTCAACGTTTCCAGTTCGATTACCACCAGCGGAATCGCAGGATCTTCGTTCCAGCCTTATCAACCCAAACGGAACGAAGAATACATGAGCGAGGGCCAACGAGCCCACTTCAAAGGCATTTTGCTTGAATGGCGCAGAGAGTTAATGGAGGAGGTCGATCGCACGGTAACTCATCTCAAGGATGAAGCAGCCAACTATCCGGACCCTTCCGACCGCGCGAGTCAAGAAGAAGAATTCAGTCTCGAGCTGAGAACTCGGGATCGCGAGCGTAAGCTCATACGAAAGATTGAAAAAACCATCGAACTGATTGATTACGACGATTATGGTTTCTGCGAGACTTGCGGCGTCGAAATTGGGATTCGCAGGCTAGAGGCGCGCCCAACCGCAACAGAATGCATCGACTGCAAAACATTAGCGGAACTCAAGGAGCGCCAGCTACACGGGTAGTGGCGCGCGTCATGCGATGACCGCTGTTATCAGGCAGCCCATCGGGCGGTTCGCGCCATCACCCACGGGGCCCCTCCACTTTGGTTCCCTAGTAACGGCACTCGCGAGCTTCCTGAATATTAAGGCCCGTGGCGGCCTATGGCTCGTTCGTATGGAGGACCTCGATCCTCCCCGGGAAGTGCCTGGCGCTCAATCGGAAATTCTTACTCAACTCGCGGCTCACGGCCTTGTTTCTGACCGAGTCGTGCTGAAGCAGAGTGAATCTATTGAGCGATACGAAGCAGCCCTCCAACGTCTGATTGATCAAGCGCAAATCTATGCATGCGATTGTCCTCGCAAACGATTCGTCTCTCATTACCCGGGCTACTGTCGTGATCGGGGCTTGGCGCTCGAAAGCGTCCATCAGCACGCCCTGCGATTTCGGATTCAAGCGCCTAGGATCTCGCTAAAGGACGGTCACCTCGGTAACCACGTGTGGCACCCAAACGAAAATTTGGGCGATTTCATTGTCAAGCGACGAGACCAACTGATCGCTTACCAACTGGCTGTGGTCGTTGACGATATCTATCAAGGTGTCACCGAGGTTGTCCGGGGCGCCGACTTATTAGACTCAACCCCTTATCAACTGGCCCTCTATCAAGCACTTTCAGAGCCCCCACCTCAATTCTGGCACTTCCCCGTGGTGCTAGGATCCGACGGCTCGAAGCTCAGCAAGCAAACGGGCGCACCGGCCGTAGAAGATCATCAAGCCATCCAGAATCTCAATCGGGCGCTCGAATTCTTGGGTCAAGCGACTTTGAACAGCCAGGATATTCCCTCATTACTGGAAAGCGCCATCACCGCGTGGGATCCAAGACGTGTACCACGCCTCCTAGGGCGAACATGAATGTAGCGCCGAGCGAGATTCCCTTCCTTAAAATCACTAACAGTACTTGCGAACCGAACCCGGCACCCTTCTGCTACACTGCCTCCTTCGAGCCTCCGTTCTAAAACAGGCCATTATCGTTGTCTTTTAATCTAAAACCATCGCAGATCAGCGCCGGTGCTCGCAGCATAGTTGAGACGCTGCAACGTGCTGGTTACACGGCCTATGTCGTTGGGGGTTGCGTTAGAGACCTTCTACTGAATCTCCGACCGAAAGATTTCGATGTCGCCACCGATGCAACGCCCGAAGAAGTTCACGCCCTGTTTCGTGGCTCAAGGATGATTGGTCGCCGATTTCGATTAGTCCATGTGCGTAAGGGACGCGAAATAATCGAAGTGTCCACTTTCAGAGGGCTGAGTGGCGACCAGGAAACCGCTCACAATGAGAACGTGTTCGGCTCTTTTGAGGAAGACGCTTTTCGTCGAGACTTCACCATCAACGCCCTTTATTTTGATCCGATCGGGAATGCGTTACTCGACCCGACGGAGAGAGGTCTTCTGGACATCACCGATCGCGCTCTAACCATCATCGGTGATCCCACAACGAGAATTATCGAGGATCCGGTTCGGATGATTCGCGCTGCCAGATTTGCGGCCAAGCTCAACTTTCGCATCGATGACTCAATGCAAAAGGCAATCAAACACAACGCCTCGCTGCTGCAGGTCGTTCCGCCAGCAAGGCTGTTTGAGGAGTTCCTGAAGCTCGCTCTTGCTGGCTACTCAGCGGAAACGTTTAGGGCTTTGGAGCACTTTGGTCTGTATCAACAACTCTTTCCCGCGCCGAATGGCGTTCATCCTTTGAGTGAATTCGAACTCAGGGCGCTCGTAGCTACGGACGAACGTATAAGGAATGAACAATCGGTCACGCCGGCTTTTTTGCTGGCTGCTCTCCTATGGAGTGCCTATGACCAAAACAAACAGGAACACGAGGCACAGGGAACTGCTTCACTCGAGGCAGCCGAAGAGGCGAGTGAGCAAACGCTCATCCATCAACTTCGAGCCATTGCGATTCCTCGCCGTTTCACGCAAGCGATGAAGGAGATTTGGTTGCTGCAAGACCGACTTACGTTCAAGGTCGGACGCCGCCCCCTGCGATTGCTCGAAAACAAGCGGTTCCGAGCAGCCTATGACTTCTTGCTGCTGCGCGCTGAGGATGCCGAGGCGCTAAAGCACCCGGCAGATTGGTGGACTCGCGTTCAGACCGTACCGATCGAAGAACAGCGGCACATGCTTAAAGAAGTCACCAATCGGCCAGGTAAAAGTCGCCGTCGAAAAAAATCGAAGTCGGCAAGCACTCCCGATTAGAGAGCAGCATCTTTGGTGTGCCGAACAATCTGGACCTTCTAGACTACCCAGATCTCATTTCAAACCGTAGGCGGTATCGCGCTTTTTTCAAGTTCAATTTGAGCATACCCCTCGGGCGGCCACTTCAAAACGCAGGCGCTGTTTCCTGACCCATCAGGATGTGGCAACCTTCCGACATTGTGAAAAGGAGCGATGGACGATGTCCGAAGAGAAAATTTACCCTGTTCAAGCTGATGTGGCCGTCCGTGCTCACCTCGATCGCGACCGGTATGAGGCTATGTATCGCTCATCCGTCACCGATCCCGCATCATTCTGGGCTGAGCAGGCGACCAATTTCCTGACTTGGTCCAAGCCCTTCTCAGAAATCGTCAATGCCGATCTGACTGCTGGCCGTGCCGCGTGGTTTACGGATGGCGAATTGAACGTGACCGTCAATTGCATAGACCGCCACTTGGCAGAGAGATCTGATCAGACAGCAATCATCTGGGAAGGTGATGATCCAACAGACTCGCTGGTTATTACTTACCGGGAATTGGCTGATCACGTTGGTCGGTTCGCCAATGTCCTCAAATCTCGCGGCGTAAAGAAAGGGGATCGAGTGTGTATCTATATGCCCATGATTCCCGAAGCGGCCTACGCCATGCTCGCCTGTGCTCGGATTGGTGCCATTCACAGCGTCGTTTTCGGTGGTTTTTCACCCCAAGCATTGCGAGACCGAATCCTCGATGCCGATTGCCAGACCATCATTACTGCCGATGAGGGTGTTCGAGGCGGCAAGGCCATTGCCTTGAAGGCTAACGTGGATGAAGCACTTACCGAATGTCCCGAGGTCCATACTGTTTTAGTGATTCAGCGGACCTATGCCCAAATCGAGATGGCACTACCTCGCGACGTCAATTACGCCGAGGCTGCTGCATCCGCGAGCACCGATTGTGATCCCGAGCCTATGAACGCTGAGGATCCACTGTTCATTCTGTATACCTCAGGGAGCACAGGAAAACCCAAAGGTGTTCTGCACACCACTGCGGGGTATCTTTTAGGCGCCGCCATGACCCACAAGTACGTCTTCGACTACCACGAGGGTGATATCTATTGGTGCACCGCCGACGTGGGATGGGTCACTGGCCATTCCTACATCGTCTATGGACCACTCGCTAATGGTGCAGTGACTTTAATGTTTGAAGGTGTACCCACTTATCCAGATGCGGGCCGCTTTTGGCAAATTATTGATAAGCATCAAGTGAATATTTTTTACACCGCGCCAACCGCGCTTCGATCCCTC
>Ga0255762_10001711_pt1 | contig 18493 bp, 22 predicted proteins | sample 101ome_16_FD_179962 | JGI IMG/M metagenome (GOLD analysis project Ga0255762, IMG submission 179962) | Coastal salt marsh microbial communities from the Groves Creek Marsh, Skidaway Island, Georgia - 101401AT metaG (version 2) | ecosystem: Environmental > Aquatic > Marine > Intertidal zone >...
GGACGGATTACGAGGAGTACCCCGAGTACAAAGGTCAACAAGATTCCATTTACGAACAATTCTTGAAAAACAAGGGCACCCTCCCCGAGGAACAATTGAAAAAAATTCACGTCCACAGGGGGCTGTCGCATGAGACGATACCGAAACTCCCGGATGAGTATTTCGACCTCATCTACATCGATGGTAACCACGAACCCGAATTCGCCATGGAAGACGGCGTCCTCGCCTTTCGCAAACTCAAGAAAGGGGGGTACATGATCTTCGACGACTTCGGCCCGGACCCCATCTGCCCCACCGCAGGTCTTCAAGGTTTCGTGACGGGATACCAGAAAGTCACGGAAATCGTCAAGGGTGGCGTCATCGATGGACAAATGTGTCTCAGAAAAAAGTAGCCGCTTGTAATAAGTTGAAACGATGTTTTCAATATTTGCGCCCAAAACTGCACCCTCTCCGAAAATAACGAAAGTGGAGAAGAAGCACTCGACCTACTCGCAATTCATCCGTTCTCTCGATAAGAAGGAAGTGCAAGAGGTCGTGTTCAAACCGAACTCTGGAATCGCCGAGTACCTCACCAAGGAGGGAGAGGTCGTGGACGCCCAGGTCGTCGCGAACCCGGAACTGTGGAAATCATTCACCCTCTCCGACGCGGACGTTCGAATCAACCTGGACCCACCACCGGCGTCTTTCCTCGAAAACTTTTCAACTTTTCTCGTGGTGTTTTTCTTCTTCGTCCTCCTCCGTTCCATGTTTGGCATGATGAGGGGTGGAGGTGGTGGCGTTCCCATGATGCAACAAGAATTCGCCATGGACCGAGAAGTCACCGCCCGCCTCTCCGACGTCGAGGGCATCGACAACGCCAAGAGAGAATTGGAGGAAATCGTCACGTTCCTCCGTGAACCCGAAAAATTCGTCGCCTCCGGTGCGCGCATTCCCAGGGGCGCGGTGCTCACGGGTCTTCCGGGCACGGGGAAGACCCTCCTCGCCAGGGCCATCGCGGGGGAGTCCGCCGTCCCATTCATCGACTGCTCCGCCTCCTCGTTCGTGGAGATGTTCGTGGGCGTCGGGGCCAAGAGAGTGCGCGACCTCTTCGCCCTCGCTCGCCAACACCAACCGTGCATCGTCTTCATCGATGAATTAGATGCAATTGGAAAACAACGATCATCCGGGGGACCGGGTTCGAACGACGAGAGAGAACAGACGCTGAACCAAATCCTCACCGAGATGGATGGATTCGACGAAGATTCGCAAATCATCGTCCTCGCCGCGACGAATCGAATCGACATCTTGGACGACGCCCTCCTCCGCCCGGGGAGGTTCGATCGGAAGATAGAGGTCGCCCTCCCCTCCCGCGCGGGGAGGGAGCGCATCCTCGGCGTCCACGCCAAGGGAAAGACTTTCGCCCCCGACGTCGACCTCTCGACCATCGCCGCGCAGACCACCGGGTTCTCCGGGGCCGAGTTGGCAAACATGCTCAACGAGTGTGCCATCGCCTCGGTCACGGGCTATGACAACGCGGGAATAATCACTAATGAGATCGTCGAGGACACCTTCCAGCGCCTCGTCGTCGGAGCCAGAGGGGACGCGGTTATCTCGCACACAAAGAAGGACCTGATCGCGTACCACGAGGCGGGACACGCCATCGTCGGTGCCCTCATGTCACACTACGACACCCTCCGCAAGGTCTCCATCATCCCGAGGGGGGACGCCGGGGGAATAACTTTTTTCCAACCGAACGAAGACATCGACTTGTACTCGAAAGATTATTTCTACTCAAAGATTCGAGTCGCCCTCGGGGGGAGGGTGGCCGAGGAGATTGTGTACGGCGCCGAACACATAACGACCGGGGCGTCCGGAGATTATCAACAGGTGTACAGCCTGGCACGTCGCATGGTCACCGAGTGGGGATTCGGTGAACACAACTACGATTACGCCAACCTCTCGGAGTTCAGCAAGCGCCAACTCGACCGAGAGATCGACGCCCTCGTGAAGCAACTCTACGACGAGACGCGCGAGTTGCTCGTCGAGCACCGTGCCGACCTCGAATCTCTGAAGCACAAGTTGATCGCGGAGGAAGTCGTGGAGGGGAAGTGGGTTCTCGATTTGATTAAAAACTACCATAGTGTAGAGTTTTATTCGTCGCACAAGTTTGAAACGAAATCCATCGATCGTTGAACGATCGCGGCGCGCGCGCGAACCACCTTAGATACGCTGCACGCGTCGCAGCACAGGGCACCGGTCGGGTAGATGGGATACGCGGCGTTACCTTCCGTAGCGCGAAGGGGTGCGCGGCAGTCTTGAAAGCAGCAGCGAGCGGCGGCGGGGGTGGCACGAGACATGTGTACGCGGCGTGGAGAGAAGTGACGTTTATTTTAACAAGGCTTGCATTACATTTGACGCGTCTCTGAGGGGAATCGGTTTTCGAATTTCGTGCGTGCGCGTTGGGATCTGAAACCGAATCTGGTTATAGTGCGAAGCGACGAGCATCCAGAAGGACGCCGCGTTCTGCAATGCGACGCACTCGGACGGTGATGGTACCGTTGCCGGCGCAGGATCCGGGGCCGGCGCAGGATCCGGGACCGGGGCCGGGGCCGGGGAAGGCACAGGAGGGGGGTTATTCTCATCGGTACCCTCTTCCTTGTGATCGAATACGCTCCTCCTCCTGCGACCCCTCGTTTTTCTTTCGATCCGGATAAAATATTTCTGCGCGTGCGACGCCACTTGCGTCGGCGTGCGCGTGACGACGAAGTGCCGAGAGATGTCTTTCCACTTTCCCTTCCCAAAGACTTTCAGTCCACGGAGGAAGGCGGCGTGCTCGTCCTCCGACCACAGCGTTCCTGTCATGTCGATCGCGCGCGTCGTTGAGTGAAGATATTTTCAAACGCAATCGTAAGATGGACGATCTCAAGGCTGTTATGCAAATCATCGATGAACATTCAAACGTCCTTCCAGAAGGTGCCTACCTAAAATTTTGTGAAAAAATGCGAAAGTTATACACCGACAAGGAAAAGGCTATGACCCTCTTTGATTACGAGCACCCCATAGTGTCCCTTCACGCCAACCCTGATGAGAGGAGTGACGTCGACGAATATTTCGAACGAATCTACTGCACGAGCGCGCTCACGAATGATATCGATTTCTTGGAAAATCAGTTGGCGTATCTCGTGAATCTCAAGATGGAGATGGAACCGATGCAAAGGGTCAGCAAGTACACGAAGATGTTTTGCGTGAAACATTACTGCAAAATACACAACATCAAGATTGACGAATACAACCCCGTCGCGTTGAAGAAGTACTGCGAGGCGAACAACGTGCACATCGGAAAGAGGGGGGAAGACTTCGAGAAGGCTTTCGCTCGGGTGTGTCGGTCATACAAGGTGATCGAAAACAGATTTAGGCGTCGCACGAGGGAGAACATAGATGAGAAGATTGAACAAATCGAAAGTTGGATTGAAGATATCTACGATATTACATAATCACACAAAAGAAGATTCACGCGACCGTCCGTGTCGACCTCAAACTTTACGTGTGGCTCGTCCGTGCGAGTCGCGAACCACACGTGAATCTCCGGGTGCTCGCGCAAGACGTCCAGCCACTCCTCGTACTTCGGTTGCTTGAACCACTCGGACAACACTAAGATGTAACGCCACCGCTTGACCCGTGGATACGCGCGCTTGTACAGGGCTAATTTAGTGGGTGAATTCAAAATCTTCTCGTCCGCACTCCCGGGGACACTCTGGTATTTACACTCTAAAATCACAACCGTCTCTCTATCGTCGGTCACGTACGCACCGTCGGGTTTAAACAATCGACTCGTCGACGTGCCCTGCATGTGTTTTTTGAAATCATTTTGTTTGAGGAACAAAAAATCACCGACCCTCGCACCGTGTCCCACCGTGTACACCCGAGGGCACACGCATCTCTCAAATGGAAGACCGTGTCTATTCGTGTTCGACCCTCCCGCACCCGTGCCTCGATTGACTGCCGACGTTCGTGACCAGAACCTCGGTCGTGGTCGATTCGGGGTTTTTGCTATTGATTGCGCGACGCGCCTTGACAATACGTACCTCGTAGTAGCCTTTAAAAAAATCGCGGACGCATGGAACATTCGCGTTACTCATGCAGAAGATTGTTTTCGTGAGGGCCTCGAAGAGGGCGTCTTGGTCGAAACCATTCGTGTTGTAGCCAACGAACGAGGTCTTCGTCTCCTTCGCGTACGGTGGGTCGGCGTAGACGAAATCACCCTCCTCCACCCGACTCAGTGCCACTGAGAAATCACACACCTCAAACTCCACGCGACGCAGCATCGCCTGCATGGCTTGGAGTTCTCCCAACGTCGGCCACTTAGGGGTGGTCTTGTAGTGCCCGTACGGGACGTTGAATCCATTCGGGCCTTCTCTGTAAAGCCCGCGGAAACACGTCTTGTTCAGGAAAAACAGGAGGGCGCTTTTCTCCACGGAGGGGGGTGCGTCCCTAAACTTCTGTCTCTGTGCGTAATAAAACTCCTCCTTCTCACTCGCGTCGTACGCCGTGAACACCCTCTCGATGGCCGCGTGTAAAGCCACGGGGTCACTTTGGATGTGTTTGTAAAAGGCGATGAGGTGGGGGTTATTGTCGCTCGCCCGCACGCGGTCGATGTGAATCGTGTCTTCGGAGAGGGCGGCCAGGAGGACTGCGCCACCCCCGACGAAAGGTTCGTGGTAGGTGCGTATGCGCCGGGGAAAGTGGGAAAGCACGTCGTCGATGATTTGTGATTTTCCACCCACCCATTTGAGAAGGGGCTTCATTTATTACATTATCATTCTATTATCTTTAGGTGGATGTCATTTGTATCAAACCCTTCAGGGTCATCACGAGTTTGAAATGTTTCGGGGAGGAGGAGGACATTTGTTCAGGGTGCTCCAACAAATCCAAGATTATGTCGTTGTCGTCGTGCCCCACCTGTCCATCGACCCAGTTGAATCGAATGTAATCCGCGCACACGTATATCGCCCCGTCCAGGAGTTCTTCGAGGCACATGTCCATCCACGAATTCCTTGGTGTCCCCCACTTTCGCGTGTCGTCGGTCGACCTGACACCGTGGCCGTACCGTTCCCTCCCGAGGTCCAATCGTTGTCTGAAGAGGTCCATATTTACTAATCAATCAGAACAATCTTTTTATGTCCAAAATCAAAACCACTCGACACCCCTCCCCGGAATTTTCCACCGCGTGGTACCGCCCGTGATCGAAGAGGAAGGCTTCACCCGGGCTCTGTCGGTGAGAGCCACGCTTGGTGAGCAACACGCTGTCGCCCGTTCCCTCGAGGGTGAGTTGGTAGCGGAGTTGAAGGTTGGACTCCGCCCTGTGCGGGGGGAGGGACGAGGGGCCCTCCATGATGGCCAACACCCCCGTGGTTTTGTCCACACACGGGATTCGTTCTACCAATCTTTTTAGGTTTGGAAAGTCTTGAATTTTATGGTAGTAATATTTTTCATTGTGGGGAAACCAATCATCGAGTTCGTGGAAAAAATATTTAGGCACCGAATCTCGTAAGGAGTGAAACTCCTCCCGGATGTTTTTCCAGTGTGCCTCTAAAGTCCACAACCCTGGGTAATCTTTTATGTTGTGCCTCGAAGCACAAAACGCCAAATCCACGAGGGCGTTTCTGACGCCCACCACGGGTCGCCATGGGTTTTGGAAATACAAACGGTCGATCGGGTCTTTGGTGAAATCGTACACCACGGCGATCACTGGGAGTAACCACAACATATTTTCTCAGTACATATTAAAAATGCCCGGATACAAGCAAGAAAAGTACGCTCCAGAGAAGACCCCGGAGGTGAACACCCTCGAGAAGCGATTTTGGAGCGACATCGGTCTGTCAACCGCCGACTACATCTACATCGCCGCCATCCTCCTCGCCTACTTTTACAGAAAGCAACTCGGCCAACGCAACGCCGGTGTGATCGTCGTCCTCGCCCTCGTCCTCCTCTTGCGCGGTCGCACCGCCGGTGGGAGAGGCCCGGCCCCGGCGAAGGAAAAGTATTGTTCCAGATGTAATTAATTTTCACCGACCATAGTAAGATGTTGACCGTCAAACTCACGAAAAGTCCGAGTGTGAAACACAAATACAGGGTGGTATTCCCCGATAAACGAGCCGTGGATTTCGGTGCCAAGGGGTACAGCGATTACACCATCCACAAGAATCCCGTGCGCATGCGTTCGTACGTGGTTAGACACGGAGGGATTGTGTCTAAACGCGTGCGGAGAGAGGAGGACGTGAAAACCATCCACAGAGAGATGCTTCGCGTGGACAAGTCCATGAGAGAGACCTGGACGATCTCCGGCCTGTACACCGCGGGCTTCTGGTCCAGGTGGCTCCTGTGGTCGTTCCCGTCGATCACCCAGGCCAAGATGTTCATGGCTTCTAAATTTAAGTTACGGTTTGTGTGAGTAGTGTTGTAAGATGATGTCCCTGTCGGATTCACCCCTCTCCACGTATTTCCTCAACACCTGACTCGTGGTCTTCTTCGTCAGACCCCTGAGGGCGAACACCGGGTCGAAATCTCGGTCGATGCCCTCTTCGATTCCTTGCCACAGCGTTCGCCAATTTTCGAAACCGACGTCTGTGATAATGAAACCCGCCCTGACGCGATCGGCGAAAGCCTTCGTCTTTTTCAGGTATTCCACGCACTTGTATTGACGAATCACGTAGAGGTCTGTGCCGGGGACGAAGCCGAAGGGTAACGAAAAAATCAAAATGGCCACGACGATGAATGAGACCACGTAGGCCAGAGAGAATGTCACGTCGAACACGGGCTCTTCAGCCATATTACTAATGATGTATATTTTTATTCTCACGAAATATATAATGATGCTGCTCTACGTGGCGTTGGTCGTTCTCTTTGTAATGTATTTCTACACCATGACTGGAAAGTACTTGGTGTCCCCACAGAAGGCGATGGACCTGATCGATTCCGGTGTGATCACCGCCATCGTCGACGTTCGAACGCGCACGGAGTATAACATCGGACATTACCCAGGTGCGCGAAACATCCCCGTCGGGGACATCGACGAGGAATCCACATCCACCCTCCCCAGGGACGGAGTCATCCTCGTGTACTGCAACACAGGCCAGCGCGCCAGGGCGGCCGCGAGGAAACTCAGGAGACTGGGATTCGAAGCGTTTTACATCTCGTGTTCTTTTACCTGCATAATGTAAGACGATGTGGTGGTGGCCTTGGCCTCTCTGCAAACTCAAGCGCTCATTCAGTTACCTCATGGGTGAATGAAAATTATTTTCTCCATAAATAATACCAAAAAACATTCAAGATGTCCACCAACAACTGGACCTACAAGGAAAACAAAAACGGCGTCAAGCAACTCCTCTTCAAGGGTCGCGTCGCCACCCGAAAGGGCGTCCGCAGAGGCACCCGAGGCGGTAAGACGACGTACAAGCGCGTGACTTTGCCGGGTAACGTCAACTCCAAGGGTGGCCGCGTTTCCTACAAGAAACTTCGCAACAAGGCGAAGAGCCTTGGCCTCCCGGTCGTCTCCGTCGAGAAGCGCACCGAAGCGGTGAAGGCGCTTTTGGCCGAGTTCAAGAAGACCCCGCCGCCGTCGCACCGATTGACGCGCGCGGAATTGGTGAATGCCATCCTCAGGAACAAGAACCTCCCGAAATTCGTGCCGAAGGAGCGCAAGGAACGCTCTAACAAGGGCAAGGCGCGCAAGACCAACGAACAAAAGGCTGCGACCAAGAAGGCTCGCGCCAACCGCGCCAAGGCCAAGCGCGCGACGCTCTCCAAGCGCCTCAAGGCTGCCGCCGAGAAGGCCAAGGCTGCGAACGCCGCCGCCGCGGCCGCGAACGCCCAAGTCGCGAAACTCCAAGCCCAAGTGGCTCAATCGGCGAAGCGCAAGGCTGTCGAGGAGGTGAACGCGAACAAGCGCGTGAAGCGCATGAGGCGACAACTCAAGTTGTTGGGTCTCAGTCCAAAAGAAATCAACAATCGCCTCCGCGAAGAAGGCCTCCTCTAAATGAAAAAATCTCCACATATGACATATGGCCGTAGTTCCCATGGAGTGGGAGTACACGATACCCCGTCGGCGTCAACAACATCCCAAGACGACGGGCAAACGCGTTGAAAAGTACTTACGCGTACGCGGTGCGGGTGCGGGCGCGAGTGCGATATCCAAGCGCAACAGAATCAATCGCGCACAAAACGCCCACGTCATATTGGGCGTCCCCGCGGGGGCGAGTAAGGCGACCATTCGACGCGCCTTCCTCACCCTGTCGAAGAAGTTCCACCCGGACAAGGGTGGTAACGCGAACACGTTTCGTAAAATAAAGAATGCTTACGATACGTAAGTAGTGATGGAGTACCCGCGAAAAATTAAAAAACTCCTCGTGCAGGAGAGAGAACTATCACGTCTCGGAATCAAAATACCCAAATATTTTGATTCAGAGTTTGAAAAGGCGCACAGGGTGTTCATGCGCGCGAGGAGGACCGCGGTCGATTACTTTTTCCTCACCGCGGAAACGCTCGGTCTCTTGACCCTCGTCGCCATGTCCGTGCACAGACTCACAAACGGAACCGAAACCGATCAAATATGTGCACATCCGTTTTAAATTTGTAATATACGATCATACACAGGGCATCCGCGATGTCGTGCTTCCTCTCCTCTTCGATGGTGACGTAACGCGACGCGATGGACTCCACGCGCTCCTTCCTCTGTTCATAGTTCAGGTGACCCATCCCGAAGTGTGTGTGCATGGACACCGGGCTCACGAGGATGACTTTGTCGATGAACATGTAATGGAGGAGGGTTTGAATATTAGTAAATCCACCCGGAGGTTGTCTCTCGATCAGGATTACATCGGCGCTCTGGAAAAGAATTTTGTGTGCGTCGACGAAAAGTGGGACTAAGTGGGCGATCTCATTCGAGGGTGCGATGTATTTGTAGTCCTCGAGTGAAATTTTTTTCGCAATCTCGACCTCGAGGGGTTCGTTCTTTCGCGACCAAGACGCTAAGACAAGCCCGAGATTGTGAAAACCGATATCAATGGAGAGTACCCTGGGCATTACATAATAAACACCTAAGTCTCTTTAACCTCCTCTTCCTCCTCCTTCCCCTCTTCGGGGACGTCGACGAAGAGGACCCCGTTCTTCTCAAACTCTTGAAAAACCCGGAGTGAACCTTCCAATCGAAACAATTCTTTCGTCAACCCATCGATTTGGGTGATGATGTTTTTAATGTTTTCTTTGACGTCAACCTTGCTCATGGATAGAGAATTGGCGCGCATTATCTTTAACTATGATCGTCACTCGGTCGGGGTGTCTCGTGGAGGCGTCGTCTGAAATAAAAAAACAATTGACGGTAAGAGCGATCGTGAATGATGAATATGGATTCCCTCCACCGCCTTTCAAAGTTTTTAGACCTGCAACTAAAAACCGGGTGTGCATTCCCCGATATTTTCTCCCCGACCGACCCATCGACGAAGACAAGCGACCCGAACCCACGCGCGTTGACATCGAGTTCCACGGACAACTTCGAGAGGCCACCCGTCAGGTGGAAGCATTTAATAAGGCTGTGGAAACAGGGCACGGTGTGCTCTCTCTTCCATGTGGGTATGGGAAGACCACCGTGGCGTTAGCCATCGCGTGCAGGCTCGGCTACCGAACGATGATCATAGTCCACAAGTCCTTCCTCGCCGACCAGTGGAGGGAGCGCATCCAACAGTTCGTCCCGGGTGCGAAGATTGGAATCGTCCAACAAAACAAAAAAGAGGTGGAGGGGTGTGATTTCGTCATCGCCATGTTGCAGTCGCTCTCCCAGAAAGAGTATTCATTCGGCGACTTTGACAGCGTGGGCACGGTCATCGTGGACGAGGCGCACCACATTTGCGCCAAGGTGTTCTCGCAGTCGTTGTTCAAAATGTGCCCGCGACACATCTACGGCCTCAGCGCGACCCCGGAGAGGAAGGACGGTCTCACGAAGGTGCTTCACTGGTTCATGGGGCCCACCTTTTTCGCCGTGGAGAGGAAAAACCAGGCCGACGTCGAAATGTTTTGCGTGCAGTACGAACACCCGATGTTCAAAAACCCACCACCGTGCACTCGGACGGGGAAATTATCCTTGGTGAACATGATCACCGAACTCGTGGAGTGCAGGGACAGGAACCAGATGTTGGTGAAACTCATTAAAAAAGCCAGCGCGGGGACCAGGCGTCTGTTGGTCCTCAGCGACCGCAGGGCGCACTGTGAGATGCTTCACCAGTGTTTCCCGAAGACGAGCGGGTTGTACATGGGTGGGATGAAACAGAAAGACCTCGAGGCGTCGAGTGAGAAGAAAATCATCATGGCCACCTTCAGCCAGGCCCACGAGGGACTCGACATCCCAGCCCTCGACACGGTGATTTTGGCCACCCCGAAGAGTGACATAGTGCAGTCTATCGGCCGTGTGATGAGAGAGACCAAAGGCAAAAACAACAATCCACACATTTACGACATACGCGACGAGTGGAGCATCTTGGTGGCGATGTATTACAAGAGGCTCAAGGTGTACAAACAGGGTGGGTTCAAAATTCACGCCCCGAGGGAACAGCCCAAGGCTGACGATTTCCCGAGTGGAAAATTCTTGTTCAAAATGTAATCTCACGTTAACAGTAGTAATGTCAACCATCGTATTGACGAGCAAGGGCATCCAAGATGCCTACTTGGACACGAACGATCTCGACTCGAGCATCTACCGCACTAAATTCAAGCGCCGCACCCCGTTCTCTCAGGCGCCGAGATATGTGAAGACGCTCACGGAGACGGACAACACCGTCGTGTTCCCGTCCATCGCCGACCTCGTCGACGGTGCGTGGTTCGAGGGCGATCACATCGCGACGAAGATGTTTTACGGTTCCACCATCGACTTTTACATCGGTGGGGTCAAGATCGACAGCCACCCGTACGAATTCCTCGCGGACGTTTGGGGGAGTTACATGGCCGACACGTACACGCGCTCGCAGGAGTTGAACAACAAGACCACACAAACGACGGAGAACTTCGTGCCCTTGCACTTCTTTTGGTGCAACACCAACGCCTTCCTCCCCCTGTGTGCGCTCTCCATGCACGAGTGCAAAATCGTCATCCACTGGGACGCCACCCACCTGGCCACCCTCACGCCGGCGGAGAAGGAGGCGAAATTCTACGTCAACGCCATCTGGCTCGACACCGCGGAGAGAGCGTCCCTCGTGAGTCGGCCGATGGATTTCATGATTACCCAAGTTCAAAATCTCGTGCACTCCATGGAAAATCGGGTGGTCACCAGAAACGAAGAAAACGTCATCACGGACATCACGTCGTCCATCGAATCCATTCAATTGTCGCAATTCCAACACCCCGTGCGCTCCCTGTTTTTCGGCTTCAGGTCACTGCAAGAAGACGACGTCAACGACCGGTTTACGTTCAGTTCTAGCGACCTGCTCATCAACGGCGTTCCCCTGTTTGAGAAAATGACACCGATGTATCATCACGTGGTCCAAAACTACATGCACAGCAAACATGGGATCATCTCCTTCGATGACGTCAACAAGTGTCCGTTCTACACCAGATTCTACGCCTTCCACTTTTGCAGAGACGCGAGCGATTACACCTCCCCCGGGGCGTGCAATTTCTCCATGCTCGGGGAGAGCAAACTCATCCTCCGCGACATCGAGGTCGGGGATGAACGAACGAACATGGCGGAGAACGACATTCGTGTCTTCGCGGTGTCTTGGCAAGTCCTGAGAATTTCGAACGGCCTCGGGGGTATCTTGTTTTCGTAAAATAAATTTTCGTCCACTAAAGTAGTAGGATGCCGTTCATTGGTAATACCGGTAAACTCGACCAGATTTACCTGCAGAGGTTAGATCCACAAAATGTCGAGAACCAGGTTCGGAACATCGAGAATCTCTTCACAGGAGATGTCGAGGCATCGAATTTGTTCTCGAGCAACCTGGTGTTGAGAAATGACACCATATTCAACCCAACACACAACTTCGAACTAGGCTCTAACCTGTGGATGGATGATTACCGAGACGATGGTCTCACCATGCGAGTGTTCAAAGATACCCGAATGGACAGGTTATTCGTCGATCAGGCGATCGGTATCAATAACATCAACCCGACACACGACCTGGATATCGGGGACAAGTTCTTCGTCGATTTAAATCCAGCGGCGACGAATCTCGTCGTCGCCAGAGGTCGAGTGCAGGCCGACAGCATCGTCTCTTCGGGATTTACCACGGAAAAGGTCATCATAGACGACGACGCGGAGGACGTCCTCACGGTGAGTGGGAATATTTTGGCACAAAAAGTCACCGCCATCGACGGTCTCTCGTTCGGTTCGAACATTCTTTTGTCAGATTTGGGGTCGAACGTGCTCGACCTCAAGGGGAACGTCAACGCGGTGGCGAATAATTTTAGAATCACGGGGAATTTATACGTCACCGGGAATGTCATCATCACGGATAACTCCGAATACTCGCAACAAGAAAACTTAGCCATAGAGAATTCCATCATAGAGGTGGGTGTGAACGGGGGGCAAGACAACGATACGGCGATCATCTTTCACCAATATAACACATCAAACGTTTTGGTGGGTTACCTGCACAGTGCGAGTGGAGAGGAGTTGGCCATCGGTCGCACGAACAATGGTCCGGCGGAGACGAACATGACTATCGAACCCGTGAATGGCGAGAGGGTGAACGTGCACGTCTACGGCTCTCTGTGGGCCTCCAACGCCCTCACCGCGGGGTCGAACACGAATCCCCACCCCGACCACCACTTGGTCGTCGGTGCGAACGTGTTTTTACAAGACGACGGCGTGTACTCGGTGTATAACGTCGCCAACACCTATAGCGAGTATTTCACCGCCGGGGAGGGCATCAACGTGGGTTCGAACGTCGTGATTCGAGACAGCACGGCTTCCAATGTGTTCCAAGTCACCGGGAACGCCTCCTTTTCGAACATTTTCACGGATCACAAAATCGTCATCGCCAACACGAACCCCTCGGAGGGGCACTCCTTGTGCATCGGGGACGTCCTCCACGTGCACGCCGACCGCTCGTCCTACGCCCACCAACTCATGGTGCACGGGAACGTGATGACCACAAATCTCATCGCGAATTCCAACTTGGCGGTGGGCGTCGTCACCCCCGATGAACGCCTTCACGTCGACGGGAACATTCGAATCGGCGGGAAGCGAGGCGTCGACGCCGATTCGGCGAAAACCATCGTCTCCACCGGGGACATCGTGATTCATGCCTCAGACACTGGTTCGGATAACACAAACGACAGTCTCATCCTCAAAAGCGGCCCCGTGGCCGCCAACGTGAGCGTGATCGAGGTGAGCGGGGCGGCGGAGACGGCCACCGATCAACGCATCTCCTTCAAGACCAAAAACACCGAGCGAATGCGCTTGTCGTCGAATGGCTACTTGGGTGTCTCGAACACGGCACCGACCGAAAAAATCACCGTCGGGGGGAACATTCGATTGAACCATTCGAACGCCCTCATCTTGGGTGAAGCCTTCGCCTCGGGGAACGATTCCATGAAAATTTTCACAGACGTGACCGCGAATCAGAGCCACATCCAATCCTTCGTCGGGTCGGGCAAAGGTTTAAACTTTTCGGTGAACAGCGGGGTAGCCATCGGGAACCCGAGAATGACAATCTTAGACAACGGCCGGGTGGGCATTGGTTCAACCCAACCGGCGGCCCTTTTGCACACCTCCGGTGGGGCGGTCTACGTGAACTCCATCGTCACACAAAACAACGGGTACGACCACTCGACGATCCCTTTGACCGTGACTCGTAAGACCGCGGCGAGCACCACACCCGTTCCGGTGATGAGCATCGCCCGGGACGGTTCTGGTTCGGTCTACGGTTCCAAGGTTGAATTCGCCCTCGGAAGACACACGTCGTCTGGGACCAACTCCAACACTCGATTCGATATCGATCTCGCAGACACGACGTACAATAAGGTGAATTGCATGACTATTCGTTCCGATAATAAGATTGGTATGGGCACACACACGCCCCTCTCCAAATTAGACGTGCGTTCGGAGGGTTCGACGAATCCTTTGTATAACGGGATCGTGTGTTTCAACCCATACGACCCTATCAACGGTGGTCAAGAGGACTCCATCGTGAGCGTCATCACGCGCGACGATTCCGGGGACCCGTTCACCTCGTACATCGTGTGGAACGGCGATCAGTTGACCCCGGACGTGAAAGGTTGGACCGTGGGTTCAGACAATCGCACGGACAGCGATGTGCATTTCAGAATCACCAATAACGTGTATTCCGTGTCGAACGTGTTTCACACCGCCTTCTTCATCGATGGTGGAACATCGAACGTGGGCATCGGCACCGACGTCACGCCTTCGGCGCTCACGGTGGATGGAGCCCTCACCATCGGCAATCGCATGAATTTCACGGGATTGCAATTCACCGGTGGTGGCACTGAAGACATCGACAATCAAATCTATTCCTTCAATCACACATTCCTCGAGGAGAGGGAATTCACAAACACTGGTAAATCCGAACTCCTCATTTTCAAGGGGAACGATTTCAGTTCCCCCACGGGTCCTGATCAGATTCGCCACGTCGCCGCCAGGCACTGGTTCCAGGTGTACACCCAAACGGTGAACGATGCCCTATTCGATAGCATTCGAGACTCGACCAACGCCACGGGATTCGACGCCACCCCTGTGATGAGCATCACCGAAAACCGACGCGTGATGATCAATTTCGACGACACAGAGGAGGGTCCGGCGTTGGACGCGACCTCGCTCTACGTGAAAGGGGCGATTCAGGTGCCTGTGATTGGCGAAGGGACGTCCAAGTTTTCAACCACCAACATGGAATTATATTCCTCGGAAACACCGGATATCAACACCATCGAAAACATTGGCGATTGGGATTTCCAAATCATCGCTGGCGGTGGAGACCAAGCCTTGGCTATTAAATCCAACACTTGGGTGGGCATCGGCACCGCCACTCCGCACTCAAACGTGCACCTCTACGGAGACGGAGACGGCATCGACATCGACGTGCTCACGGTTCAATCGAACGGCAATGGGTCTGGCACGAACGAAACGGGTGTGCGCATCCTCTCGGACGACGGGTACGGGGGTTACATTAGAAGTTATCGCACGGTGGGTGACGACAGCGGCCTCCTCCTCGGGACGATCGATAACAACGTCGACGCCGAGGTGTTCAGGCTCACCTCGGACGGTCGCATCGGGGTGAACACGTCGGTGCCCGATACGGGTCTCCACATCTACGACGAACTCACGCGCGTGGAGAGCAGCGCGTCTAACGCGACGGTGGAATTCAAAACCACGAGTGGGGTGGCGAACGTGTTGTCCGATTATCACACCGGGGATTTATGGTTAAACCCAAAGACTGCGGTGAGCAACGTGCACGTCCGAGGTTCCCTCAAGGTGACGTCCAACATTTCTTTCGGTGGCGTGATCGAGTTCGGTGAGCAAGCGGGTTTGGGTATCGGGATCGCGACCCCGGCGACGAGTCTTCACGTGCAAGGTGGGGCCATCCTCAACAGCGATAACGTGTCTCGAAAATCCTACTCCTCCGCATTCACCCTCCTGAACACGCAAGCCAGAGATCTTTTGTTAAATTTCGGCAACGGTAGTTTCTACGCTAAAATTAAATTAATACTCCGCGAACAATCTAATCAAAACTACATATCCACCATGGTCCTCGAGGTCACGGGTGGCCACGGCACCGGAGGCACCCCCTCGTATCCAATCGTCGTGGGAACTAAAAACATGTTTGGCACCCCTTTCAACCCATACCCGTGGTCGAACGACGTCAAGGCGTCTGGGACGCGTCTGGTGGTTAAACCACACGACACCGGGAACCAGAGGTCATATAAATACGACGTCTACGTCAAGGTGATATCCTCTCTGGCGTCTGGGAAATTCGTCTCCATCCAACACGACGAGTTGAACCCGACCACCCTGCACACGTTCACTTACTAATTCAAATTTCTTTTTACAATCGGGGTTGTTTGGTCCCGATTGTAAAAGTAAAAAAGAGTTTACTTGATGTTATCGCTGAGTGCTAAGACGATTACGCCCACGATGAAAAACATCACGACGTAATTGCACTCCGTTTCCTCCGGACGAACGATTCTTCGTCGCGCCGGAGCCGCTCTTCTGGGTGGCGGTGCGACCCGTGGCCTCGGCGCGGGCGGTGGCGGCGCCGGGTCCTCCAGTTCGTCTAACGGACAATACCCTACCATATCTTAGCCTCACAAATTAATTTCCACGCCTTTCTTCTTACGCCCCCTCTTCTTGGGTGCAGCCTTGATGTTGATTTCCTTGACCTCTTCCTCCTGTTCCGCCTCGGATTCGACGATGTCAGAGATGTCATCCTCGGAGTCTTCGGGTGGCGGGCGCTCCTGTGGCGTCGTGTTCATCGGCGGAACCGGGGGCATCATGATCGAACCCATGAGGGAGGAGAGGTCCATCCCACCCATGCCCGGGCCCTGCATCTCATAGCCGCCTCCCCCACCGCCACCTGAAGAAGCCGCGGCGTTCTGTGCCGCCGTGTTTTGCACCGCACTCATCATGTTTTTGACCAAGTCTGGGTTTTGCTTGATGACGTCATTCATGTTGGGAATCGCCGCCTTGAACATGGAATTCGTGAGATGGAACATCATAGCACTACCCCCGAGCATCATGATAAGTTTTACCTCCGGTGCGACGTGCATGGAATTCCTATATTTCACAATCAACTCTTCAAACACCCCATCGTAATCGTCGATCGATTCGTGGACGGACTCGGACCAACCCTCGAGTTGTAACTCGAAGGGGTTGTACCTCTTATTGAGAAACTCCAAACCCGTGGTACACGCGACCAACATGCGTCGGGCGAATTTCACCCCTTGGTCCACCTCGATGGAGTAGGTGATGCGCTTGACCTCGTTACGAATGTCTTCAATCGGGGAGTAGGCGTTGAGACGCTTGTTCACCGAGAATCCTTTCTTTTCGAGGCGCTGGAGTTTGTTCAGCAGGTCCGCCTTTTCCTCATCGATCGTCTTGTACCCAGTGGACGGCTGCTCACTCGGTGGGCCGTATCCACCCCCCGACGGGTCCTCGTCGTAGTCGTCGCTGTAATCGTCGTCGTCGTCGTCGTCGTCCTCTCCCTCCGGTGCGTACTGCGGCCTCGGTGGGGCCGCTCGCTTGTTCGGGTTCATGAAATCGTTGAGCGCTTCATCCTCCACAGGAGAACGCGCCTGCGGGGGTGGTCGAGACGGCTGCGGGCGGGCGACGCGCGGCGGCCTCGACGGCGGCTGCAACGTAATCTCGTCCATGAGAGCCTCTTCGTCAGCGTTCAGTTTCATGATGGAGGACGTGCCTCTGTCCAAAATGATCTCTTCGTCCATTACTCTCTAGTATGAAAGTCTTGTGTAATCTTTAACGCAGCAACTAAACTTATTTTCTCAGTATATTTTACAAATCAAAATGATTGCCTTCAACAACACCAACCGTCGTGCCCTCACCTGGATCGCCGTCCTGATCGCCGCCCTGTTGGTGCTCGGCGTCGCCAAATCCGCGTACATGCCCCGCCCGCTCGTCCTCAAGGGTGAACGCTCGGAACCGTCCGAGTTTTTCGGTCTCGAAAACAACCTCGAGTGCGCACCGGGTGCGAAGCGTGGCGCCGGCTGGACCAAGGGTCTCACTCCAGGTGGCCTCTGCGGTTCGGGTGAATTCATCCGCGACGCCGCGTCCTACGAAATCGAGAGCGGTATTGGAGGTGAACTTTAAATCTTAGCAATTAATATAAAATGTCTCTCGTCACGACGCCCAGAAACATTCCAAATCTGCTCGAAGAGTATCACGTGGTCACGGTCGATAGCATCGGTCAAGCGGCGGGAAACAGTTTCACCTGTTACCTCCAGACCCCGTTGCACAACGTCGTGCAGTGCCGTCTCTTGGCGGCATCCATTCACACCCTCAAGGTTGTCCAACACGTGTACGTGAAGATTGAAGAGTTGAACACCAATTTTAACGACCGAGCGTTCATGACCCTCGAGGGTCAAGAGTCGTTCGCCAGGGTGCGAGGAGCGTTCGCGTCTCTCATCTCCGAAGAGACGAACCACGTCGGCGCGGGCGACCAAGTGTTGACTTACAAGGACAATTACATGGTCACCACGCAATACGTCAACCCGATTCGAACCATCGACCGACTCACGGTGACCCTGATGGATGAGAATGGGAACTTACTTCCTCGCCCCGACGTGGCGGGTGAAAACTTTTTGGTCCTTCGTTTTACTTGTGCGAAAACAAATCTGTGAGTATTTTAAATGTCGGGCATCACGCTTTTGACAGCCGTCGGGCAACAGGATAAATGGATTCACGCCGAAGATAAGAGTGGGACGTCTTTTTTCTCCCAGGTGTGGAGGAGGCACACGAATTTCAGCCAAAACATCGTGAAGCAGCAGATTCAAGGTCTCC
>Ga0255762_10001726_pt1 | contig 18421 bp, 8 predicted proteins | sample 101ome_16_FD_179962 | JGI IMG/M metagenome (GOLD analysis project Ga0255762, IMG submission 179962) | Coastal salt marsh microbial communities from the Groves Creek Marsh, Skidaway Island, Georgia - 101401AT metaG (version 2) | ecosystem: Environmental > Aquatic > Marine > Intertidal zone > Salt...
TTTCTCCTGAGCTATCTTTTCGTAGGAATCTTTGTTGACGATGGCGGGGATCTTTGACAAAACCTCAAACATTCGCTGTTGGGCCAACACGCTTTTTTGGCCGACTTCGCTTTCTGCTGTTACTTTAGAATAGACTTTGTTGAGAAGATTGTGGATGGGCTCGTTCTTTTCAAAGACGTTCTTTGCCACAATGACCTCGCCCTCGTTCCTTATTTGGGCTTTATACAGCCGCTCTGCCTCAATTTTTTCTTTTTGAAGGTTGGATTTTGTCTCGTTAAGGCTTTCCCTTCTCTTAGCGTAGTCAACTTCGGGGAGGGCTCTGCGTTCTTTCTCGAGGTTGTTGATCTCCCGTTGAATTGATTCCAATTTTGCATTGACAGACACATATCTATCGGTACTCTTGATGTATTCGTAGGCTCGTTCAACAATCTTTTGGGTTATTTTCGGCATTTTTATGTTGCCCCAATTTTTCAAATTGAGGGTTTCCAACTTGGTAACAAAATCTCCGATGGACTTCGATTCTTCAATGCAGTTTGCGAGTGCACTTCTTACATTAATGTGATTGGAAAGCATGAATTCCAAGGGAGAATTCTCTTCTCTTTGTGCACTCGTCAAAGCGGATTTGAAGACAGAAGGACATGATTCGTGATTCAAGACGCTGAAAAACCAATCCCACATGGATTTGGCATTTTCTTCATCTCCAAGCCGATATTGTTCCTCGATGTAGTTTTTGAGCGAATCAAGAAATTCGTTATGATCGAGTGTATTCATGGAAATCATGATTCGGACCTTGAGGAGGCGTGATTTCTCCATGCTGTCGGATTTGAGGTTAAGAAGCGTGTAAAGCGCAGTTTTTGGGATGGTGTAGTAGGCTTGGCCAGAAGTCATCCAAGCATCAGCATTTTCGTCTTCAGTATCGCCAACTTCATCGATTCCGGGATTGCTTAAGTTCCAAGACCCCAAAAAAAGGCGTGGTAGGGCCGGAGAAGGCCATGTCCAATCCTCGGCAAGTTTGCCGTGATTGGTTCGGAAAGTGGTAATGAGTAAACTTCGGATTTTGTTGATGACCGCTACGTCGCTCTTTTCTGACACCTCTGCAATAACAGAATTAATCCTTGCAAGTTTTTTCCTGTCTCCATTTGCGACTGCTTGTTCTAATTTGTCAAAAAGAGTTGCTCCCCTTTCTTCTTGTAACGTGTCAAGGAGTTTATCACGGAGCCACACAGCTGAGTTTGACAACAGCAAGTTCAGAACCGATGTGAAGTCTTTTCCTGAGGTAACGGAAATTAGTTCCGAGCAACGGACAAGGTCGGTGTCATCTTCAGCGTCGTTGATGAGTTCCAGCCAGTGTTTTGTATCTGTCAATTGGCCCCCTTCAGGGATTGCATCCATCGCTCTGCGGAGAGATTTCAGGAGAAATTCTCTGTTCTTGGAAACATCATCGGGAGGTTGCCTCAAGAGATTGTTAATCGCAAAGAACAGGATCAACGAAGCGATGATGTTCTCATCGAATCGATTGCCGCTCAGAGGAAACTGTTCAAGATTTTGTATATCCTTCAAGTTCGCTCTCCAATCCTTTTGATCATCGGTCTCCTCCTTTCTCAACCTGATAGCGGTGATCTCGGAGTCGCTTGAAACAAACAGCTCATCAACTTCGGCGGATGTAAGTCCCGAACCCTTGTATAGGAATGAATAGGTTTTCTTCAACCAAACTGCCAGGTGAATCAATTCCTTGTTGTCACTGTTCCTTGTTCGGGCAAGAAGGCGCTCCCACCTAAGTATATTGGTGTTGTTTTGGAGCGCCGTTTCGTAGATGCGTTCAAGTGTGTCCTCGTACCCGGCCACGCCTCTTAGGATACTGTTCAACCAGAGTTGAAGTTCGCCGGAGTCATGGGACATATCGGTGTTTAGGACCTTTGCGGATGTAAAATTTGGCGGGTCCAACAGCACATTGACGTATTGAGCACGGGTAAGCTGGACAAGGTATTCGCACAACGCCTCTGCCGTGTGGTTGTCTTCTGCCACCGAGAGATTTTTCGCCGGAAGGATAATTGAAATAGGGAGGGTCAAACCTTTGATGCCTTGTGATGAGAAAACACCTCGGCTTTCAAGCTCATACCTCCATTCCATGAGCAGGTTGGCTTGTTCTTCTTGAGGTGGTGTCTCTTGTGCGACTTCATCAATCCGTGCAAGGAATTTTTTCTTGAAATCCTGAATGAGAACATTTAATTCGTCGTGCCAGGATGTGGATTTTTTTGAATCAAGCAAACGTTCTGTGAGAGGGTGGTCATCTCGTTGCCTAAACGTATTATTTTCTGCCCAAAGCGGGCTGATATCCGAGTTGGAGTAAGATAACGATACCCGGATTGGAGGGGGGTTGTTGGAGAGTTTGTTATCGAGATTCTCAGCATCGCATTCGAGCTGTCGACGAAGTGCGTTGAGAATTTCCTCTCTCCAGAAGTCATCTTCCTGCTCCGCAGGTTTCTTTCCGTGAGTGGGCACAATCAGAGCACCGGACCGTCCAAAAACGGTTTTTTCTATGGTTGCCCCTTTCGCATCATCGTCGTATAACTGGGCGAGTTTATCGAGAATTTGTTTTGCGTATGGCAGCATCTCATCAAAAATTCGGTAACTTGAAAGAAAGTTCGTTGCCTTTCTGTTATCGAGGTCGTGTGCAAGGGAAATGGGAGTAACTATGCCGGATTTTTTGTTTGTGCTCTTGGCGCTAAGATGGTTTAGAGAGATCCACCAATCTTCATAGAGGCCTCGGAAGTGATCGTTTCGGGGAATGTAGATGAGGTGTCTTACATTTTGATTTTCATCTCCAGCACAAACGAATTTGAAATTCCGGTACAATTGGCCATCTTGGCGATTTGAAAAATGGTTGAGCAGGCTCCGAATCTCGCTGATGGTAAAATCTTGGATTTCGTCAACGACAAAGTAATCGATTTTCCCCTTGAGTGCTGACCAAGGTTTATTTGTCCAATTTTTCTTAGTTCTTGCGGCAACGGTGATCATGGTTGAGGAATCCCAAAAAACATCCTGCTGTTCATCGCTGGTGTGAAGACGCTGATACACATGTTTCAGTCTTCGGAGGAAGGGGTCGAGATCATCGTAGGCGAGAAAACGACTCGGAAAGAAATCATGAGGCTGGACCACACCTCCTCGCACTTGGTCAGGTTTTTGCAAATTCAATGCGTTCTTGCTCCAAACCTGTTGCTCTTTCCGAGGGAACTTCCTCAAGACGTTTCTTTCCCAATCGTAGAACTCGGCTGGTGTTCCGAACACTCCAAAAATCAATCTCCGTATGTGAGTTTTAAACATGCTGAGTTTGGTTGAATCGAGTTGAGAGAGGCTTGGAATCTTAAGCAGGCTAGCATCAGCTCCTTTGTAGAGGAGATTGTACTTTCTCGAGAGCGTCTTGGTTGCGTAGAGGTCTGCGGGAGTAAAGATATGAAGGTTCTTAAGGTGAGCACTGATTGAAGTATCAGCGAAATCAAGTCTGTAGACCCATTTCAATATGGCTTCTATTTCCCTGAATGACTCAATTTGCAAGGCTCTCGAGGGAACATAGTACATGATTTTTTCACAAAGATCTGACTCTGCGTCCTTCTCGGATATTGCCCAATTTTTCGCCAACCGATCGGCACAGACCATGTGGAGCATGGTTGATTTTCCGGTACCGGGTGCTCCACTGAAATTTATGAATCCAGAATCCATTTCACTAAAATCTTTCAGCGCTTCAATTTGTTCACCACTGCTTCTTTTCTTTTCATCTCCAGGGCTACTCAGCAGACGTATCTCAATGAATTGGTAACCAATAACCCGATTGAACTCCTTCCAATTGGACCCATTTGCATCTTCCGAGTTAGGTTTGATGAGGATGTCAGTTGGCAGCAATTTGCTGCCTGAGAATTCAGACCACATTGGATCAGACCACTCTGTTCCAGGGGCGTTCTCGAACTTTTCTTGAAAAGCTTGATTGAAAGGGTGTGATTTTTCTTCGAACATTGTCGGCATGGCGTTGCACGAAATATCACGCATCTCAGGTGACAACCCGGTTTTTGATTGGTTCGTTCCGATGTGAATGAATACACCGTATTTTCCAGGGACTTCATTTTCAAGAGAAAATGGGTAAATGAGGGTGAGGTATCGCTCCTCATCAACGCGGGTATCGACTCTGATTTTGTTATTGTACGATGTTTCAACCCATGTTTTTGCATCGTTGTTGGATTCTATAAAGTTGAAAATTTCGCTTCTAAGAAAATTAATAATACTCTCCGTCTCTTTATCCATTTTTCTGCAAAACTCCAGTGCAGGCCGACTTAGGAAAAACATCCATCCCTTCGTCTGCGTTTTTTTTGTTTCCAAATCAGGTCGGTGGAAGCGGGTTTTCCAAAGAGCAGCGACAGGTGCCCGTACGAACACCGCTTTCATCTCTTCTTTGAAATCCATTTATGTCCCCCCCCCTGTACGGTTGCTTATGCTCCTCACAAATCGCTTCAACTTAAAAAACAAAGGAAGTAATAATTTCACCAGGTTTTACCGATGGCCCCCATATCGTTCAATGGGGTTTATTGGTTTCCACCTCTTTGTCGGAATTCTTTCTTGATTGTGCGAAAGAATTTGCTTCCTCCCCCTTCAAATCCTGAAAAATGAACGATCTCACCGTCAAATTGAATCTCCTCGACGGGCGACCCAAGAGCCCACTCTAATTCTTGACTTTCATTGTACGCAGCGGTAAGATAATGCAGTTTTTGATTTGAAGAACTGCGCCACAATAGACCGGAGTCTCGTGTAGAGTGCATATAGGGCCCTGCTGCTAACATGTCCAATTCACCCAGTAGGCCCGTGACGTTTTTATCCTCGCTTCGTTGGAGAAATTCAAGATCATATCCACTGTAGGAAAAATAGGTTAGGTGCGGGTTTTTTTTCCGAACTGCATTGATGACCATCTTCACGGCCAGTGCCTGCTCAAAAGGCTCACCTCCGCTGAAGGATACGCCCTCAATACCTTCCAAACCCGAAACCCATTCAGCGATGGTTTCGGGCGTGACGAGCGTCCTTTTTTCGTGTACATGAGTGAAGGCGTTGTAGCATCCCGGGCAGCCGATGGTGCAACCTTGTACCCAAATGACGGCACGTACACCCGGTCCGTTGGCTCGGCTGTGCGACATCGTCGCTGCAATGTTCAACAGGATATTTTCATCCACGGCTTAACCCTCAAGCGAAAATTTCGACGAACCGTGTCCATCACCGGAGACAACCAATTTCAAGCGTTGATGTCCGATTTGGTGGAGGTGCTTGAAAATGAAGAGGCTCATTGGGTTCACCAACTTTTGCTCAATGATGTTGATCAAGCCTCGGCCGCCGTGGCTCACCTTCCCCTCGCCAACAAGTTGCTGCACATGTGCCTCGTCGAGCACCAAGTCGAGATTGAACCGGTCAAGGAGGTGCTCCTTGATACCCTTCAATTTACCCGACATGATGGCGGAGCGGATGCTCGGGTCGTTGATGAAATCGAAGACGACGATGTTGTCGCCAAATCGGTTGAGAAGTTCAGGGCGACCCAACGTGTCGTTGAAATGGCCTTGCACGGCTTGCATAAAGTGCGCCTTCGTTTCCTCTCGGTTGTGGCTTGGACTGGCGTCGCTCGCACCAATGTTGGAGGTGAAGATGATCACCGTCTCTGAGAAGTGAACGGTCTGCCCGCGACCATCCGTTAATCGTCCGTCCTCAAGAATCTGCAAGAATTTGTCAAGAACACGGGGGTGCGCCTTCTCAATTTCATCAAACAAAAGAACCGAAAACGGTTTTTCAGCAACGGCGTTGGTCAGTTGGCCCCCCTCTTCGAAGCCAACATAGCCCGGCGGTGCCCCAATGAGGCGTTGGTCTGCGTGCTCTTGACTGAACTCCGACATATCAAAGCGAATGCAATTGTTTTCATCACCAAAGATGAACTCAGCAATGGATTTCGCCAGCTCTGTTTTTCCAACACCCGTTGGACCAACAAAGAAGAGTGTTCCCTTCGGTTTGGTCATCTTCTTTGAGTGCTGGACTCCGGCCAATCCGAGGAAGGCGCGAATGATCATCGTCACAACACGGTCAACGGCCTCGTCCTGTCCTTTAACGCGCTGACGGATGATCTCACCGGCTTGAGCAACGCGCTCTTCATTGAGTTGCGTCCATGGAGATTCTTTCTCTCCAAACCGGTAGAGGTTGACGAGATCCTCCACAGAGAGTGGAGCCATGCTTTGTCGGGACAAGGCTGCAAGATTACGAATGTCAACCAGAGACATACCGTCGGTGATGTCCGCAAGGTGTTGTTGCTGCTCCCGTCCGTCGGTTCCTGATTGAAGGATGAAATCTTGACGGAGGTTGTCAATGGCAGCGGTTCGCTGCACAAGATTCGGCGTCGGGATGTTAAGGATGCGAATCCGGTCATCGTGATTATAGAAGCGTGGTGGTAGCGTGCCGAGCGTAGGCGTGATGATGATGAGCAGTCCCGTTGGATTGTTGAGGGCTGAACCTCGGAGCTGGTTCATCGGCTGTTCTGCGATGGCTTTCCCCAGTTTCGTCAAGTGGCCTCGTTCGTCCAAATCTTGCTGATTGGCCGTGGTCAAGAGATGTTCACCCCAATCCACGACAAACATTGGCCGTTGTGAACTCGGTACGGTCAGCACATGGCGCATGGCGTCAAACGCCATGATGGGATCTCGGTAAACAGCCGGTGCGAACACGCATCCTCCATCGGCTCCGACGGTGTCGTTGAGGAAATTGTCGCCAAGGTCGTATTCTTCCCCTTCTTCACTGGGCGCAGACTGTTCCATCATATCCGTGAAGGTTGTGAGGTGAGACTGGTTTGGAAACCGCAGGCCGTCAATGGAATCCCAGGTACCTTGCAGGGTGAATTTTTCTCCAAGAGCAGAGGTGATGTATTCGGCGAGGCGTTCTTGATTACCGTTGGTGGTTGGCCAAAGGTCGCGCACGTTGCCGTACAAGATCAGGCAGCGCCGGAATCCAGCTTCTCGTTGCAGTGTTCGAATCCATTCCATATCGCTCATCCTTGTCCGCCTCCCATCGTTCGGGTGTTTCCACCCGTCGGGAAGCCTTTGCTTCCCTTTGAAATCTTATCTGGGTTTTTCCAGTTGTGTTGAACAGGGCCGGACTGAATGTTGTAGTTGGTCTCGAGAAGACCCAGCACCTCGTCGAGATGGTCAGCACATTTTCGTTCCAAAAACCCGTTCATATCAAACTCCATTTGGCCTGACAAATCAACATCAAACCGAATGCTTCGTCCCGATGACATGGTTCCAATCAAGGCCACTGCCCCCGTTTCTTTGACCACCGTGGGTTTGCCAACGGCGAAACCGAGTTCACGCATGGTCTTGATGAGGGCCGTGAGAATTTCTCGCCGCAGTTCCTCGTCAACGGCCTGTTTTTCATCGGCCTCGTGGGCTTCCAACGCTTTTTTTCGAACGCTTGAGATTTCTTCGGAGAGGGTTTGCAGTTCCCCGTTCACCGCTTTGTTGACAAGGTCGCTCGAGATGCGAATCAGCCGTTTCATGGTTTCCTTGTTTGCATGATAGGTCAAATCCTCAAGGCGTGCTTCGAGTTCCAGTTTCAAACCAAGGGCGGCCGCTTCAGACACCCACTTTTCCCGTTGTTTCTCGTCCTTACGTTCTTCTGCGGTGAAATCAAGTTGCATCATTTTCGCTCGCTCGTGTTGAATTTCTTCGAATACAGCATCGATGTTGCTGTCCGCTGGCGCCGATTTTACGCTCTCGACAACCTCCGTGATGGCGGCCACCTCTTCATGCACCCAGGCTGCTTGCCCCTCGCTGGCCAAGTTGAGAAGTTCTCGTTCGATTGCGGTTGCGGCTTCCATGACTTGCTGCTTGACTTGTTTACGCCGCTGCTCTTCGCGCTGGCGCTCAAGTTCCCTTCGCCGTGCTTCCATTTGTGCTCGTGTCATACCCCGTGAACTCATTTTCTCTTCCCCTTCCCTTTCTTTTTTGTTGGCGTAGATTTGGCTTTGGTCTGCGAAGAGGCTTTTTCTTCACTGGCTATCTTTGCCTGCTTCTTTGTTCGGTTGTGTAGATGCTTGGCAAGGCGCTCCTTAAGCAAGGCAAGCGGAGTAATTGCCAATTCATTGTTGAGGAGGTCAGTCAACCATTCATCGCGAGAGTTGTGATTTTTAAGCAAATGAATGAGGCGCTCAGCCGAGAAATTCTCAAGTCCGTTGATCGTCTCCTCCCAAGGGGGGTGCTTTGTCTTGAATTCGCTCAATTGAGCGATATTGCTTGCGATTTTTTTGAGCGGGAGACCGGCGTCAAGTTGACGTTCAATGATGGGCTTGAGCAAATTTTTCTGAAGGTCTTTTGAAATGAGGGCCATTTGTTGGCCTCCAACTCGCCCCAATTGCTCATAATCGTTGTCAAATGAAGGCTGTTCAATTGCACGCTTCCATCGAATGCGTGCCTCACTCTCGGGCAAGTACTTCGTCACCGATGATGAAGAGTTGATTTCATCAAACAGCGCTGCTGCAGAGGCAGGATAAGGGACTTCAGAAAGTCGTTTCTTGACCAATGTTTTCGCTTCCAGTTCCAGTTGATGTTTCGTGAGCAGCATCAAGAGTTCTTCCAGCCCTTCATCCACGGTGTAGGTGATTGCCGGTGGCAACTGTTCAGCGAGATTCCGGCAAGATGTTGCAACCACCCGTTGGGCCATCTGCTCCGTGTTGAGGTCGTGCGGACTCGAACTCACTTCACTCAGGAGCGCAAGAATCTCCGTCGGATGCTCTGTGTAAGCCAACGGCAATCGGTTGATGGCGGCGTCAAGCCACATTACTTGATCCATCAGGTGAGGTGGCTTGAACGTCTTACAATGCATGTTCAGCGTTGCCAGGTAGGTTGTCAAAGCCTCGGGTGTGAAATTCCAGTCAAACTGGCGCAATTCATCGCTGGGCTCGTAGCGTTTATCCTTCGTGTCAGGGTGAATCGAGTCAAGCAGGCGAAGGATGCTGATGGATTCCAGCGTGATGTCGAGCGTGGCGTCAAGATCTCGCTTGTGCGTGAAGATGTTCCGAAACGCCTTGAACTTCTTCAATTTCTTGTTCTGTTCTTCGGAAATGATGTTGCGCCGAATGAGCCGGTCCAGCATATCAGCAAGGTGCCCGAGAGGGAGGTTGGCGCCAAGGCTCAATTCCTTGACTTTGTCCTCCAGATGGCGATTGACCTCAAACCGAGTCATGGTGCAGGAATCAACAATGGAATGTTCCAATTTCGCCATTTCTTCCCAGGGAAGATTGAGCGTTCGCTTTCGGACTTGCGTCCAAAGTCGGAAGGTCTCACTTTCGTTCCTCCTCCCTGCTGAGGTTTCGATGGTTTGGTGGTGGAGTACACGCTCAACATGCTTCCACACGTTCTGTTTTTCAGCCTCGTTGGCCGGCATTTTCTCAACCAGTTTCAACACCTCAGGCAGAAGGTTCGCCTCAAGCAAGGTGGTTTGATGGTGATCAAGGAGGGCTTCAAAGCACGCTTCAATGCTTGGATAGCCCGTTGGGTTGGCACGTTCATAGATTTCATCAGCAAGCGTTCGGAACATCTCAAGCAATTTCACGGCGTTCCCTGAGGAAAGCCCTGTCACGGCCTCGCCGATCCAAGCCTTGAGGTCGCTTTCATGACTGGACATCAAGAAACAATGCTTCGCACTCAACGTGTCCCGCAAGTAACCGTCAATTTTCACCGTGATATTTTCGCCTCGCTTTGGAGAATACGTCAACACGGGCAGCGTGAACGACCTCTCACCATCCACCTTGAGAGTGAGCGTTCCAGCTTCGGCATAACCGGATTGCACCGCCAAACTACCTTTGCTCATTCTCACCGTTTTCGCCGGAACCGTGATGCTGGCAGGATGGGCATCGTTTTGGTCCTCGAAGGTGTAGCCTTTTTTCATCTTGGTATCAAGACAGATTGAAGTTCGATTGGCCAACAATCGGTCGAGGTTCATCATCTCCAAATCAATGTTTTTTGTCAGTTGTTCCGCATTGAAAGAAACCAACATCCCTTCTTGATTGATCTCATCTGCCAACAGCCGGTCAAGCCGCGCGAGTGGATATGCCGATGCGTGGGGGGCGGGGTCTCCGGTTGCCTTGGGTAGAACTTTAGTGACGTGCTTTAGAAAAGCCGTGATGTTCTTTGGTTGGGACATCAACTCGTCCACCCATGTGAGGTTTTGAAGTTCATTTCGGGCGAGATGAACACGAACTTCTGGTGATTTTTCTGCAATGTTCAACGCCAACGTAAGGTGAATGGGGATGTGTGCTTCACCATCGTGGTACTTTTCACCAAGCAGTTCAATGGAATTGATCTCAATGGTGTCGTTTGGATAAGCCCTGCCAAGAGCGTTTTCAACTTCTGACTGATTGGGCAGGGAGGCTGCATGGTGTTCGTTGACAACGTTCGTCCAATCGGGTTGGTTCAATTCCGGTTCACGTTCCCAATCCTCTTCAAGGGCATTGGAAGGAAGGTTTGCGTCCCCCATCATGTACAATTGACCCGATGATGTGCAGCGAACGAAGGAATATGTTTTCATCTCAACCGGTTCCTTCAGGAATCCGTTTGCATGTGCTTCTTTTCCATCGGTGTTCACTGAATATCGTTGTCGGTGACCTTGTTGATTCATTTGTTCTTTGATTTCCCGGTTCTTCTCCCGAATTTGGTCTTGAAGGACGAGTTTTTTTGCTTCCAAATCTTTCCGCTCTCCGCGATGTTCTTTCGTGCCGCTGCTGTGCGCCAAGGTTTCGAGGATGGTTTTCAGTTCTGCTTCCAGCATGGAGCGTTCAGCTCGTCGTTCGTCGTCTTCACCGCTCGCATCCTCAAGATCAATCAAATTGCAATTCTTGATGACCCGCAGCGTGGATTCCACCAACCCGCGCTCCAAGCCAAATTGGGCCACGAGGTCTTCAACGGTGCACCCGGGAACTTGAATTAAGGCCTTTAACACAAAGCGTTCCAGTAACGAAAGTGGACGCTGTCGTGCGTGGACAACGGCGATGGGAAAGTGCTTCACCTTCCAGATGCCATCAACCGTGTGAATGACCGCCAACCCATCGTTCTTGACGACGTTCGACATGGCTTTGAGCCCGGATTCAGAGCAGTTCACGCCCATCAACAACACCTCCTCGTAGTTCATTCTGCAACTCGTCAAAATACCGCACACGCTCGACGATATTTTGTCCGTTCTCGTCTTTTTGATCGCGTTTAATGTTGACTTTTGCGCCGCGCCATCCCCAACGGTTGCCGAGGATGATGAGCAAATTTTGAGCTCGGGAAAAGGCGACGTTCACGCGGTTTGGTGACTTCGCAAACGAGGACCAAGGTGGCTTAATAGCAACGGTGTTCTTTGTTGATTCACGATTGCTGGTCAGCCAGTCCGATGCGGGTTCGCCCCGCTTTTTCAACAGACGTTGGATCTTCAACTTTTCTTCTCCAACGGGGCTTGAATTCACCAGGCTGACGATCACCACAGGACGCTCACCGCCTTGAAATCGGTCAACTGTATCCACCTTCACATCGAGATGAGGCCATCGCTCTTCGGTGGTGTTGTCGCCTCCGCCGAAGGCTTGCCGGTCAAACGCTCGCTTTTGAGCTGCATACGTAGCGATGAAGGCGACGGGCATTTTCCCTTTCACCAGGTGACGAAGATGCTTATGGGTCGGCCAGTCCTCTGGAACAATGTCCTCTGTTTTCCACAACCCAACCTGTTCGTTGAATTCATCGAGCAGTTTGATGCCAAGGTCGATTTCCCGCGGATTCACCTTGGAGGTGTCGTCTTGGACTTCCTCACAATACTTCCCTTTTCGGTCAAAGGCCGAATCAAACCAGTAGACTGCTTTTTCTGGGAAGATGAGGTGTGATCCTGCACCGAATTTACTTCCGAAATCATCCTTTTTCTTGATTTCGAAGCCGTGCTGTTTAAGCCCCTTTTCTTTTTCAAGGAGGCCAGCCTTGAGTTCGCCGCCATAGAATTCGTTGATGGTGTTCATGATGGTCGAATGCATGCGATACTGGACGTTCAGGGTGGCTTTGAGAGAGGAGTCAGCATTGATGAAATGACGTTCAAAAAGGGCTGTAGTCACCATTTCTTTGTACCGATATTCTCCTGCGTTTCGGTGGTCATCAAGATCATCTTGTTCGTCCTCGGACGTCTGCATGCGTGGGTCGTTCCATTCCGGTGGAAGTTGGCGATGGTCACCAACCCAGATGACTTTCTTTGCAAGCAAGCAAGCAAGGATGATCTCAGGAGCCGTGGCTTTGCTGATTTCGTCAATGATGGCCACATCAAAGGGCTCAGCAGCGTGTTCCGAGTACCATTTGTAGCTCCCACAGAGCGAAGTTGTGGCTCCGTGAACATTGACGATGGTCAAATACATCTTTTTCAGGTCCTCAATAGCCGAAGCATCCGTGGAATCGATGGCTTCAATCCATTCTTCCCGTATGTTGATCCATGCCTCTTCCCTTTTGAGCGTGGCTTGATGTTCCTCTTGCCAGTCTTTACAGGCCAACAAGAGTATTTCCAATTCTTCCAGTGGTTCGACGGCTGGTTTCGTCGCAGAGTCATCCTCTGATTCATCGATGTTCAATGACGGGAGGATTGCACGGAGTTCTGTATAGGTTCGAACAGCGTCAGCATGCTTTCGCTCAAGCATCACGAGTTTTTCATTAACTTCCTTCCCAGCCAGCTCGATGTCAGTCAATGGGGTGGATTGGACATTGTCCAAGGTTGATTGGCGGGTCAAGAGAAGGCCGTTCAATTCTTCCTTTTGCTCATCGAGTGCTTTTTTTCCATGCTGGAGGATTTGAATTTCGCTCTCAAATTCAGCCACACATTCAACTCGCCATTGCTTGAAATTTTCTGGAGGCGTCAGTTGTTGGGCCATGGAAATCAAGTTTTGATGTCCGAGTTTGTTGCCGAGCCGGGCCAAAGTTCGTGTGTCGTCCGCCCATTGAGGGTTCCGCTCATTACGCTGAGTCTCTTCAAGCACGTTGAGTTCCTTCTGCATTTTTGATGCTGTTTCAAAATCACGTTCATCTGCGGCTCTGTCAACCGCCGCTCGCAGTGCTGCAACTTCTTCACTAACGGCTCCTTCTCCAGAGACGCCGTTGAGCGTTAAGATGGCTTGGTGAAGGGTTGGAAGGCGGTCTTGGCACCTGAGGCCTTCCTGAACGGTGGCCAACAATGACCGAAGCGACTCAACATCTTGGGATTCACCAAATTGAATATCGTTCCACCGCCCCTCCTCAATTTTTGCAAGTGCTTGAGTAATCATTCGTTTTTGGCTCTCCCTCTCTTGCGTTCCAAGTTGGATCTCAAGTCGTTCCAATTCAATTTGTCGCTTGGACTGCTCAACCTCTTTTCGTTGTCTACCAAACTGTTGGATTTGGCGAACCATTCCCTCTGCCTCAAGGAGGAACCGATTGACAATTTCAGCATCGGCCCGAAGCTTGAGGGCCCGTTCTTGTGCTTTGGCACATTCCTCTCGCACAGAAGGCAAAAAGAATGACTCAACCACGTTGTTTTCGAGGAACGGCTCGGATTCCGGGTCAGGATCTTGTGCAGCGAAATGACCCAGGTGTCGTACTGGTCGCACGTTCGTCTTTGATTTAAGCCGCCCAAGAGCGTTGTCCACGGCAAGGTTGGTTTGGCTTGCGATGAGTACCCGTTGGCCTTCGTGTGTCAATTGGTTGGTTAACTCGGCAATCACCGTCGTCTTTCCAGTCCCTGGAGGACCTTGAATGAGGTACACCTCCGGAGCGGCAAGGGCGGAGCGAACAGCGAACTCTTGCTTTTCGTTAAGTTGAGCCACAAGAGGGTGTTTGAGAGCTGGCGGTTCGCTGGGGCCAGGCTTGGCTTTGTTGATATCAAAAATCCAGTGATGGAGGTTGCACGGGGCTTGCATGTTTTGCAAACGCTCGAGGCCGTCTTTTTCTCGCTTCAGGCTTCCAGCACGCATCTCAGGCTCGTTAACCAAGATACGACCTTCCAATGTGGAGAGTTCCGGGATAAATGCCTCGTCCAGTCGCACGTGAAGGATAACCTCCTTGTTCATCAGGCCTTTCGGTCTTTTCACTCGCTTTGCTTGACCCAACTCAACCTTTCCGGCATCGTTTTGAATTACTTCGGCCAGGGATTCTGTGTTTGACTTGCTCTTGATGAACACGGTGCTTTCACGCTTGTAGTCCATTGGCACTCGCTTAAGCAGCCCCAAATGACGTCCCTCGGATCGGACGTAAAGACGGAGGAGGAGAGGGTTCTCGCTCTCTACAAATTCTGCTTTGGTAATTTCGCCTTCCCATTTGTTCTTACTGTGGCTCGCCTCCACCCAATCGAGGAATTGCTTCCATTCCAACAGTTCCTCTTCCATTTCTGAAATTTTTGATGACAAACCGTTGAACGATTTAACCAGTGCTTGAGGGGCGGGGTCGTGTGGCCCTTCGTTGTGAGCCCCTCGGATTGACATTGGGCACGTAAGGACCAGGTCCGTTGCTTCGATTTGGGGACCAGGGATTTTACGAAAGACAGAGGCGATACACGATTGTCCTCCGTTAATTTCCTTAAAAGACATCAGAGCTGCCGGCAATTCACCTCCGGGTCCTGCCAGATTCATAGCCTCAGCGTCCACTGGATGCGGAAACACAAGAAACTGAACAGCGTCATTGAAATCAACAGATTTGCGGACAATTTTACGGCAAGAAGAGTTTGAAATCCAGCGCTCGAGGATTTCAAGACTGTAATATTGCCATCGGTCTCGGGTCATGCCCTCAACGCGGCGGTAATCGAACGGAGGCTGCTGATTTGGGAACAACAACTCAAAGTTATTGGCGACCCATTGCGTCAAACCCGATGATGGACGGAAATTTTCCCCTTCCTCGCGGCCCAAGAAATTTGACGTGTGGTGCACTGTCAACGATTCTTCAAACCTCAAGGTTTGGGCCATTTTTTCACCCTCCTTCTTCCGGTATGACGTTGTCCTCGGTTTCAAATTCTTCGTCATCATCGGTTCACCTCAGCCATCAAGACTTTCGTTCGTTCTTCAAGTTCGGCGATTGAAATTCCTGCATCTCGCGGGTTCTTCGGGGCTTTTGGGCCACCATAACTTGCCAACCACCCGTCCGGATGGAAGAACCAATCTTCCCCAAAGGCATCGTCGTTCTTCAATGAACTGAGGTTAAGTCCGGTTTTTTGGGCTTTTTTCGACAGGACGATCGCCATCCCGTCTTCATTCTCTCGTACGACCGCTAGAGCCTCACGACGGAACAAATCCTTCGCTTTTACACGATCCTCAACGCCCAACACTGCGATTCCATTTTCAATAGGGATGGTTGCTGCTCGCTCAGATTGTTGTTGTCGTCGCTTTACCCATTTCCATTTTCCACCCACGAGTTCGAGCGCCCGCTCGAGGATTTCTCGGTCCGTCAATCCACATTCCTTCCATGCGTTCACCATATCAGCTAGGACAACTCGATCGTTGCAAGGTTTGGCCTTATCAGTGAGGTTCAACTGTTTCGCCCAAGGACTCAGTGTCTTGTAGAGAAGTGGGTGTTTGTCTTTGATTGCCTTGACGATAAGGCCAAAGGCACTGCCGTGCGCAAGCCCCTTGACGGCTCGGGGACCGTTCATCATGTCAACGACGATGACACCCTCTGCTTCGACTTCCTTATCGGCTCGCAGGAACGTTACGGGGGCGGAGGGACGTAGGGTTTGGAGAAGAGCAGCGCTGAACACAGCATCTGCATCAACATCGATGTGCGTTACGATGCCCAAGGGTTCTTCCATCTCGAGCCAGAATTGCACGATCTCTCGTTCCTGGTTGGCATTGTTCTTCTTGGCTTTGTTCGGTTTGACCATGCTATCAAATTACATTGTCACCTAGATATATTTAAAGAACGAAAAAATGGAATTTCAAGGTGATTCTAACTCATATTGGGAAAAATCGGCTAGAATGTTGATTTTTTCTTGGTCATTCAATTCCCCTCGAGCGATCATAGGCGAGACGCCCGATGGTGGTTGGTTCGTAGGTTCCAACACCAACTTTGCGTATCAATCCTTTATCGGACAGACCTTTTGTGTGAGGGTAAATACTTGCTTTGCTCTTCTTGGTGTGGCGCAAAGCGATTTCATGAACCGTGAGGGGCCGGTTTTCCTTCACCATGAACTCAAAAATTTTGGATGCCTCACGACTTCGAGAGAAAAATTTGACTCCGGGGCCCAATTGGGTGAACAAAGGCAATTCGAGCACAAGATTTTCCGGCGTATCTGCGAATTCTGCATTGTGCCTGCTCTCTTGAGCGTAGTAGACCGGAAACGAATACGTCGAGGCAGAGAGCGCCATGGCCACTGGCATCATGTTGGTTCCCCCGGTGATACCAACGTGCCATTCGATCTGGTAAGATTTGAACTCGTTTGAGACCTCTTCAACCATCGAATCAAATGCATCCATCATGTCTTGAATTGTATTGGCCTGCCATGGGTCCTCAATCCAAACCGCCCGAATTTCAGGAGGCCCATTTGGTCCGCAGTGCTTTCTCCACGAATAGACAAGGTGCTTTTCCACATCCTCAACGACACCTTCCATACTCGTAAACGCAAAGACAACATCCGGTTGCCATTTGGCAATAGGCGGGAGAAGGACTTCGATTGAACTTCCTAGAGGGTTCACAAGAATCCGCATGATTGGCCTTTTCTTTCTCACCATGCTGTGACATCCAACAGAAGAACTTGAAGTCATCGTATTTCTCAATCATACTGGATTTTTGATGACTGCCTCCATGATTCAACCTAGATTCCATGTTAGACCAGTCTAATCCGAAGCGGGCTCAATTGCGAATTGGAGGGAAATTGACAAATGAACCAACTAAACTTCGTCGTGCTCATTTCGGAGTTTATATGATGTCGAAGGTCAAGAAATCTGCATGTTTGCAAGCACTTCGTTTGGAAACCTCGATTTTCCCATCAACTTGGCTCCCAAACAACGCAACGCCGTTCTTCGGGCGCTTTCTTGGTGCAAAGAACTGGCGGATTTGAGCGATGTCTGGTACAACGAGGCGCGGGACAATGCCAATTACGGCACCGCCCTCAATCGGGAGATCAACGGCAAAACGTTGTCGATTTACCCTTTGCTCGCCGCCCGTTTGGATGCCGGGTTGTATACTCGGCAACTCAGTTTGAATCACCTCCCGGTGTGGCTGGACGGTGAAAAGGTCTGCATCGTGGGTGCCCGGGGCAAGGGTCACGACCTTCACACCGACCTCGTGGCCTCGCTCATTTTGCTCCTCGGCCAGGAAGAGCCCGTTCTCCAGGCCTTGCCTCGGACGTTGTCCGCGTCCATCTATCCCGAAAGGTTCCGTAATGCTCGCTTCAACCGGCTGCCGTTTCTCCCCGCTGAACAAGAAGCGGTGTTTGTGCCGTTTCGTGAGCACTTGGCCGATGCCGAATGGGAGCCGTTGGCTTACCTCTTTGACCTTCCCGAACGAGACTGGACCATTTTGCGCGACCGCTTTCCGTGGCACGATGAGCCTGAGGCTGCCCTTGGGATGGCGTATTGGTTATCGGAAGATCACGAACGGCCCGCAGAGGACCATCTTTGGGTGCTCAACATCGTTCAACAACACGCTGTTGATGATTTTGAGGCCGTTCTCAGGTCCTACCTCTACTGCCCTCATGAAGAGGTGCGGCGGCACGTCCTCTCGCACTACCGTCCGGAAGACTCGAGCGAGGCTTGGATGTTTCTCGAACCGCGTTTTGAATTGGAGGAGGACGAGCGAAACCTCGTGCTCATCCATGAAATCCTTCAGACCTATCCGGAATTGGAGAGTTTCTTGTTGAACCGAAGTTTACGGTTGGTCGAAAACGGCGAGGACAGCTCTCTGTACCGCACTGCGCTCGCGTGGCTGTCCCACCGCACGGACATGGATGAATGGCTCATGGAGCTTCTTCCAAGCCTCGAGCCTCACGAATTGGGGCCGTACTTGCACCAGGTTCAGACCTACGGGGCTTGGTTCGAAGACTTTGGTACGGATTGCTTGAGCCTGCCGTTTGAGGGCATTCACCGAGGAGTGGTGGATTGCAGTGCTCGGAATCCAAGTTTCAATCCGTTCAACCTGTGGTTGCCGCTGATGGAGAACGGGTCGGGGAACATGAAGGTCATCATCATGCGGCACTTTGGCCGGCTCTCGCTTGACGAGGTGTACCGGATGTTGGAACGGTGTTGGAAAAGCCGTTGGCGTTTCGTGGTCAATGCAACCCACCGTCTTGTGGCCAAGGAATATCCGGATTATCCCAAACGGGCGGAGATGGAAGCGTACGGGTACACTTCGGTAAATTATTGGACGCGCCGATGAAATCGCGTTGGCCGCTG
>Ga0255762_10001727_pt1 | contig 18415 bp, 12 predicted proteins | sample 101ome_16_FD_179962 | JGI IMG/M metagenome (GOLD analysis project Ga0255762, IMG submission 179962) | Coastal salt marsh microbial communities from the Groves Creek Marsh, Skidaway Island, Georgia - 101401AT metaG (version 2) | ecosystem: Environmental > Aquatic > Marine > Intertidal zone >...
GGTTCGAGCCCGCCGGCCAACATGACCATCGAGACCGGAGTTACGGTTAAAGACCTGATCTTTGAGGGTGATCGATGCACCGGCGTTCGTTGGCAAGAAGGCAGGCGTCGGCAGCCGAACGCGGCCTCGGCACGGCGTGAGACCATTGTTTGCTCGGGAGCTATCGGCTCGCCACAGCTGCTTTTGCGCTCGGGTATTGGCCCAGAAGCCGAGCTCCAGCGGCTCGGGGTGCCCATTGTTCAGGCCAATGACCACGTGGGCGAGCATCTTCAAGATCATTTGGAAATTTACGTGCAGGCCGGCATTAAGAAGCCCGTATCGATCTATCCTGCAACTCGAGGGATTGGCAAGCTCGCGACCGGACTCGACTGGTATCTGCGAAAGAAAGGCGCCGGTGCGACCAACCACTTCCATTCAGGCGCGTTTTTGAGAAGCGGTTTTGATGAGGGTTACCCAGATCTGCAATTCCACTTTTTGCCAATCGCTATGAATTACGACGGCAGTGAGCAAGTGAATCACCACGGGATGCAAGCGCATGTGGGTCCTATGAAGCCAACCAGTAGAGGGCGGGTTCGCTTGCTGTCCACGGATCCTTTTGCCGATCCCAGTATCCAATTTAACTATCTCAGTACTGAGCAGGATTGGGCGGTGATGCGAGCGGGTCTGAATTTGGCAGAAACGATTCTCGAACAGACGTCCTTTAAGCAACTGGGCGCGTGGCTGTTGCAAAAGCACTCGAGTGATGAAGCTCGAGATCAGTGGGTCAGAGAACGAGCAGAGAGTGCCTACCATCCGTGCGGCACGTGCAGAATGGGTGCGCCCAATGAGTCCGTCGTGGGACTTTCAGGCGAGGTCCATGGGTTGAGAGATTTGCGGGTCGTGGATGCTTCGATCATGCCGGAAATTACCAACGGAAATTTGAACGCCGTGGTGATTATGATGGCGGAAAAAATAGCCGATGGGATGAAGCAGACAGCAGCGAGATCGGCGGTCTGACTGCGGCTCTTAGCTGGGTTTGGGGTCCCAGCACCAAACCGACTAACATTATTGCTTCAAGGTGCGCCCGATAGGGCGCGTTCCGAAATTCAGCCCTGAAGGTGCCGCAGTGACAACCCTCTCGATTCCAGTCTTTGGCATGACCTGTGGGCGCTGCGAAGCGAAGGTTGCAGGCGCGATCGAGGCGCTGGGCCATGGCATCACAGCCGAGGCCGATCGTGAATTCAATCGAGTGACCATCGCGGGCCCTGCCGACGAACGAGTGGTCAGGGAGACCATTCTCGGCCTTGGCTATCGACTTGAAGAAACGCTCTCATCCGAGCGGCCGTTGAACACCCAAACGTCAGCGATGCAACCCGACCGAACGCAAAACCGGTCTGATCTTCTGGGGTCCACGGCGGTGGTGTTGTCATCGCCCGATGAAGAAGCGACTCAGCAGCAACGCAGACAAGAGGTTTTTTTGGACATCGAGGGTATGTCTTGCGCCGCCTGTGTTGCCGCGGTCACTGCGGCGATCAAACGTGTCCCTGGCGTTGAGCACTGCGAGGTGAACTTTGCCGCGGAGAGTGCATGGGTCCTGGGTCGGATGGATGCACAGGACATCATTCATCAAGTGCAAGATGCGGGCTACGAGGCCATAGAGACGCCAGACGATGGGTCGTTGAAACGGGATCAGCAGCAGGCACGATTTAAGGTTGCCGTTGCCCAGGCCAGTGTGGCTTTGGTGATGGCAACTGGGCTGATGAGCAATATGTGGTTTGGTTGGGTTGCCCTCGGTGAGGATCTTAAGATCGATCTCGGTTTGATCAGCGTGACATTGGTGATCATGCTCGCCAGCGGCCGCTCATTCTATAGAAAAGCCTGGGTATCGCTCCGCTATGGCAGAACCACCATGGACACGCTGGTGGCTATGAGCACCGCGACTGCATGGCTCTATTCCTCATGGGCGCTCCTCAGTGACTTGGGCGACGCACCCAATCAACTCTTTTTCGAGGCCGCGCTTTTTGTCATTGGGTTTGTCCGCTTGGGCAAAGCGCTTGAGATGCGAGCAAGGGCGAATGCGCTCTCCGGACTCGATGAACTGATCAGGCTTGCGCCGGCAGAGGTCATCCTGCTGGATGCTTCTGGCAACAGTCGAACGGTTGCGCTCTCGGAAGTCATGGCTGGGCAGACGGTGAGAGTTTTGCCCGGCGCGCGGATCCCGCTCGATGGGCGTGTGGTAAAAGGTGAAACTGAGGTTGATACGGCCCTGGTCACGGGCGAGTCGTTCCCCGTTCTCGTGAAAGCAGATGACCCCGTGCAGGGTGGGTGTCTTAATCTTTCGCATCCGATCGATCTATTGGTGACGCATTCAGCGAAAGAAGGATCGCTCGCCCAGATGGTTCGTGCCTTGAAGCGGGCTCAAAACGCCAAACCTGCGGTGGCCGAACAGATCGACTTGATTACGCAGTACTTCGTTCCGACGATCGTGGTCATCAGTTTGCTCACGGCCTTCCTGTGGTGGGGCGTTATGGGCGCCACATTGCATTTCGCTCTGAGCACCGCGCTGTGCGTTCTGATCATTGCCTGCCCGTGTGCGTTAGGCCTTGCGGTTCCGATGAGCCTTGTGAATGCCATCGGGGTGGCGGCCAGCCGCGGACTGATACTCCGCAATGGAAACGCTCTGCTCACCGCGAGGCAACTCACGCATCTTCTGCTCGATAAAACGGGGACGCTCACAGAGGGTCGACTCTGGGTCGCCAATGCAGGCACGACAGGTGCCGTTGAACAAAGCGATGTCTTGTTGGCGCTGGCGACGCACTCCGAACATCCCATTGCCAAGGCCGTGGTGGCTTATCTTCAGTCAAAGAATATGGGAGAGACCAGCGCCCTTGGAGCTTCCGCAACTGAGGTTGGGCTTGACGTTCGCGACGTGTCAGCCGCGCCAGGTCAGGGCTTGACCGGAATCATCAACGACCAGCAGGTTGCTATGGGAAGCCTTGGCTATCTAGGTGAACTGGGTTTTGATGTTGATTCGGGTGGCGCGATCGCGTTAGCCGTCAATCACGCTGAAGCCGCGGCGCATGACGGTCCAGTCACTTGGTGGGGCATTGCAGGACACGTGCTGGGCTACTTTCAGTTAGGGGATCAAATCAGACCCGAGGCGCTTAGTGTTGTCCAACAACTTAAATTGGGTGGCGTTCAGCCGGTCATGCTGTCAGGGGATCGACCTGACGCCGTGGAATATCTTGCGGATCGCTTAGATCAGATGCCGTGGCAGGCTCAGCAATCACCTCACCAAAAGCTTTCTATGGTTGAGTCGCTTAAGTCTCAAGGTTTTGTGGTGGGAATGGTGGGTGATGGCATGAACGATGGTCCAGCGCTTGCTGCTGCGCATGTCAGTTTTGCGATGAGTGAGGGTACTGTCCTTGCGTCTGAGCAGGCGGATGTCACCCTGGCAGGTGGGCTGCAAGGTATCATCGATTTGGTTCGGCTCTCAAGCGCGGTCAACCGAAATATTCGGCAAAATCTCTTCTTTGCCTTTGCCTACAATTTGGCACTGATTCCCATAGCCAGCGGCTTACTTTTCCCCTTGACGGGTTGGCTACTCAGTCCGAGCTTTGCAGGTCTTGCCATGGCGTTATCGAGCGTCTCTGTGGTCCTTAATGCGGCGAGACTGAACCGTTCAGCGGTCACCGCGTAGGAAAGCAGGTTGAAGTGATGAGAAAGATCGCTATGGTGCCCCACATTCGCTGGTTCGCTTTTGCTCTGATGACGAGCTTAGTCGCTTGTACCAGTGCGTCTCGGCTGCCCGATAGCTCGGTCGCCAGCCAGATCTCAACGCTTGAGGATCAGCTGGTTGTCACGCGAGAGGGCATGGACTCAAGTCGACAGGCTAGCGAGAGCCATCCGTTGCCAGCCACGCTCTCCGAGGCGCGCCGCTATCTTTTAGAACATAGTCCCGATGTTCGTGCGCGCCTGTTAACGCATCAGATAAATGTGAGCGATATTGCCCAAAATGAAGGCGGTTACTCAAACCCAGCCCTCAGCATTGGCCGCTTTTCCCTGCCATCAGACGGATTTAAGCGGTTAGTTGAAATCGGCTTGTCATTGACTGACTTGTTTGGAGTGCCCTCGGCGAATCGAGCGTTAGAGCTTGAATTGGCGCTTGCCAATCTCGAATTCGAAGCAGAGCTTTTCGATCAGCTGTTATCACTCGAGCAGCAATGGTTAGACGTGGGGATCCTCCAGGCGCGGGTTGAACTCAGTGACTATCATGTTCGGTTTCTTTCCGCGATGACCGCATTGTCCGCAGATTATCTAGCGGCTGGAAATATAGCTGAGGCGGAGCACCTTGATCGCGCGCTTGCTCTGAGCACTGAGGAAAGCGCGTTAAATTTGGCACAACAAGCGCTTTTCTCATCCAAGGTGCAGCTTGCGAACTTGTTGGGTGTTGATAGTCGCTCGGCGATGGGTCTCGACGTCCGGCTTTGGGATATTCAAGGGGATCGGATCCCACCAGAAGACGAGGCTCTAGCAAGTGCGCAGGCAATCAATCGAAACCTGCAAGCGGTTAAGGCGCGCATCCCCCTGCTTGAGAATGAATTAGAGAAGCGGCGTTGGATGAGATGGTTGCAAAATGTCGGACTGAGCTATGAAGTTGAGGATGAGGGCGAGCGCCAAGAGGGTCCAAAGATAGAATTTGATGTGCCTATCTTTGACACTCAGGTCGATCTCCTCAAGGCGCAAACTCAGCGAGCAAAGCTTGGTCAGTTGCGAGCGGAACTTGTGGAGCGAGACCTTGAGTTTTCCATCATCAGTCTGACTCGAAGCTTGGATGAGCGAGGTCGAGTCATTCGCCGGTTACAGGAAGAGACGCTCCCATTACTGGAACGTCGCGCTTCGCTACTTCAAAGAGAAGAGAGTTACATGCTGATTGATGTATTCGAATTAGCGCAGGCTCGTCTCGAACAAATAGAACAAGTTGATGCGCTGCTCGATATTTCTCATGCCTATTGGTTGGATCGTTTAACACTAAGCCATCGCATGGGCTTGTTACTGGAGGAAGGTGAACCTTTAAGTTGGCAGGATAAGTTGCCTGGCCTCCGGGAAGAGAAGATGAATCATTCGATGCATCTGCATCATGAAATGGGTCACGAAATGAATCATGGGGCTGGGTCCAAACCAGACATCGAGGGCCATGGCGGTCACGAGATGCACGAATCGATGCATTCGTCACACGGAGACGCTCACTCTGGGTTGCACTCAGCGGCACATCGTCCGGTCAAGCCGGATCCGCATCACGGTATGGATCATGAGGTGGAGCTCGGTGATTCGAGCTATGAGGAGAACGCGGGTCATGAGGGCCACGAGATGCGCGAATCGGTGCATTCCTCGCACGGAGACGAGCACTCTGGGATGCACCCGGCGTCGCATGGTTCAGTCAAGCCGGATCCGCATCACGGTATGGATCATGAGGTGGAGCATGGTGATTCGAGCTATGAGGAGAACGTGGGTCATGAGGGTCACGAGATGCACGAATCACTGCATTCTTCGCACGGAGACGGGCACTCTGGTATGTCCCCGGCATCACATATTTCGGTAAATCAGGAGCCGCATCACGGTACTCATCACGGTACGCATCACGAGAAGAATCACGGTTCAGATCCGAGCGATCAGCAAGCGACGACCTCAGATCCGCATGCAGCGGCCCATGGGCTAGGGAATGATCGCGACGGCTCAGTGCAACCCCCCGATTTCCAGGAAAAAGCGCATGGCGCTCATCCTAAGATGGGATCGATGCGGGATTCGGGTCAGCACCCAAAGCATCACCTAAGGGTCGAAGCTGCGCGAGAAACGCCACCGCCATCCGCAAAGGCGCTTGTGACTGAAAAAAAGAATGGAGTCACCCATGACCACTAGACGGGGTTTTTTAAAAATTGGGGGTCTGAGCTCACTTCTTGGTGCGTACAGTGTTCGGGCGCTGTCTAGCGACAGTGCCACCCCATCCAAAGATGAAAGTGAGCGCTGGTTGGATCCAGCGCTGATCGATCGAGTGCCTGTGCGCACGCTGAACGGGTGGTCATTGCCTTATCGTTTGAAAGATGGCGTCAAGGAGTTTCACTTGGTCGCCGAACCGATTGAACACGAATTTGCGCCTGGCTCGAAGGCGACCTGCTGGGGTTATAACGGGTCAACGCCAGGCCCTACCATAGAGGCGATCGAAGGGGATCGCATCCGTATTTTCGTCACCAACCGATTACCAGAACACACCACCATTCATTGGCACGGCATCTTGCTCCCGAGCGGTATGGATGGCGTCGGTGGCGTGTCCCAGCCGCATATTCAGCCGGGAGAGACGTTCGTTTATGAGTTCGACCTCAAACAGCAGGGTACGCACATGTACCATCCGCATGCTGATGAAATGACGCAAATGGCCTTCGGGATGATGGGGATGCTGATTATTCACCCGAGAGTGCCGCGACAACCTCTGGTGCAACGCGACTATTGCTTGTTGACCCACAACTGGGCGCTCCATCCAGGCACCTATCGACCTGATCCCAACGTTCTGCAGGATTTCGACCTCTGGACATTCAATAGCAAGGTCTTTCCTGCCATCGATCCCATGGTCGCAGCAACCGGCGAGAGAGTGCGTATCCGAGTGGGCAACCTCTCAATGTGGAATCATCCAATTCATCTACATGGTGTCCAGTTTGAGGTCACTGGCTCTGATGGTGGACCTTGGCCTAAGACCTTGTGGCGTCCAGAGTCCACTGAAATCGTCGGTGTCGGGCAAACGCGCGACCTTGAGTTCACTGCAGTGGCCGGTGATTGGGCGTTTCACTGTCACATGGCACACCACACGATGAATGCGATGGGGCACGATTTAGCGAATCCCGTGGGCGTGAAGGTATCCAATGCAGCGAAAGCGTTGTCCGAGATGTTGCCGGGTTACATGCCCATGGGAGAGACCGGGATGGCTGAACATGCCAAACACGCGGCAATGGGGCACCATGCGGGGCCTGAAAATACGCTACCGATGATGATGGGCGCAGGACCCTATGGTCCGATCGAGATGGGTGGCATGTTCACGCTGATGAAGGTGAGAGACGGCCTCACGCCAGGTCAGTTTGAGGACCCAGGTTGGTACGACCAACCAAAAACCGAAATAGCCCGCGCAGTTGATGCAACGTCAGCGCCACCCTTGGCTCGCAGAGGTCAAGATCCGATATAGTGCAGGCTCTTCCCTGGTAGAGATTCAGAATGTCTAACGCGATCGGCCGGCAACTGGGAGACTTCATCGTGCCTGGGTCGAGAATCTTTGTCCCAGGCGCAACCGGAGAGCCGCAAGGGCTTTTAGATCAGATGGCTTTGATGCCCGATCTGAGTGCGGGCACCACCTACGTGCAATTCCCTATCGGTGGCCTGAATACCACGGATTTCTCAGCATGGCACCGGGATGCTCGGGTCGAGGCCTTTTTTATGTCGCCAGCATTGAGATCGGGCTTCGCAGAGGGCCGAGTCGATTTTTTGCCCATGCACATGCGTCGAGTGTATGACCACATCGGCAATGGACCGACGTTTGATGTGGTTCTAGTTCAGGCGGCCAGGGATGCCGAAGGCGTGCTGAGACACACGTTTAACCTGGACTTTCTCCCCGCCGCGCTCGCGAACACACGCTCGGTCGTTGTTCAAGAGAATCCGGAGATCAATCCACCAAGCGGCGCGCCCGCCATTGACGAAGCCGGTATTGCGCTGATTCTGGAAGTTGCATCATCGGTACCGGAGATGCAGCCCGCACTGCTTGATGATGCAGCGGAGGCAATTGGAGCCCTTGTTGCGGAACTGATTCCTGATGGCGCATGTATTCAGACCGGCATTGGCGCAATTCCGCAGGCCATCTTGGCTGCATTGTCAGAGCACAATGACCTTGGCATGCACGGCGGACTGATCGATGACGCCGGGTTGGCTCTGATTCACCGTGGTGTCATCACGGGGGTGCGCAAGCGAATCGATCGGGGGTCGCATATTGCTGGGATTGCGATGGGCACCGGCGCGCTTTATCAAGCGCTCGCAGATGCGCCCAGCGTTGTGTTTAAGCCCGCAAATTACACGCATGAGGTGGGGGTGATCTCACAACTTGATGACTTTGTTTCAATTAATTCCGCTGTGGAGATTGATCTCTTTGGTCAAGTGAGCGCGGAAATGGTGGCTGGCCGTCAAATATCTGGGACGGGAGGGAGTGTCGATTTCATGCGAGGTGCCGCCGCATCGAACGGCGGCCTATCTATTGTGGCGTTAAATGCAACCGCTAAAGCGGGACAAGTATCGCGAATCGTGCCGGCGCTGAGGGAGGGTTCGGCGACCACAGCTGCAAGGACGGACATCGACCTCGTGGTGACGGAATATGGCGTCGCTAAGTTAAAAGGAGGGTCCGTCGATTCACGAGCTCAGGCGTTGATCGACATCGCCGCGCCCGATTTTCGAGATGAGCTGAGAGAATCATGGCGGGAACGCCGACGAGCGCTCTGATTAAGCAGGCTGCGTAAGCCTGTCTCAAAATGTTCCACTTACTGCGGGCAATTAGCCAGATTTCGATCGTCGTTCTCGACGAAGAATTTCTGTGGTTACAAAGAGCACAAGACCGCTGAGGACCGTCAATAACCCAAGGATCGAGAGAAACTGCACTAACAGATGGTTAAAGTTATCTCGGCTCTCGTAATCCATGATGTGGAGCGCCCATAGAAAATCGAACCATCGCCATGCATCGGTTCGAACGGCACGAATACGTCCGGATTGGAGCTCGACATAAAAACGTGCGTTTTCTGTGTCGGTCTGGACCTGCCAGACAGGCAGAGGGCCACCGCGAAATTCATGATCGCTTTCGACGTCGGTTAACAGCACGGTAGCCTGAGGCTCAAGGCCCGTGCGTTGGATCACGATTTGAGAAGCTTCATCAGCAGTCAGTGCGGGGAGCGCTTCGCCCGAGGCGGCGTCAAACACGCGGTCCTTGATGAGATAAACCGGCTGCCCCAACCGATAAGAGAAAGCGAATTCTTGCAGGCTTAACTCCGAGAGCGTGGGTTGAAGTTTTACCAAGGTGTTTGGACTGATGATCTCGTGTGCGGTGATCGGCGCACTTTGTGCCGGCTCGACCAGTAAGTGATTGCCGCGAATCGTCTCGATGGGAATGAGGGTGAAATACAGACCACTGACGGTCCACAAGAGCAGCTGGATGCCCGCGATCAATCCCAACCACCGGTGGGACTCCCGCAATATTTTTTGTGATGCTGCATTCATAGTCCATGCTCCGGCGATGTCGTCCGATCACGGACGTTAGAAATTGCGGTCTTTGAGCGCGGTAGAGTCTCGCTGCGCGCACCTTTCTCTGTCAAATCACCCTGTTCAGTCTCCCGCAATTCTCCTTAAAGAGCGCGGCATAAGAACGAGTTTGGGGTCCTGATGCCAGCGTCGAACCGCGCTTAACCGAATGCTGACTGCTAAGCAGATGAGGCTTAAGTATGCCAGCGTGGCCAATTCATTGGTGGAATCACTCGAAGCGGTGATCGCCAACCGTTCACAAAGGGTCAGCCTGCGTATGGGTATCGGGTGATGCTCATGAGCGTCAGCCGCATGTGCCTTTCAGCGCTACTCAAAAAAGAAGCAATGAACCCTACATTCAATGGATGATCTTGAGGGCTCGCCTAGATTGACTTCGGGATCTCTGAACGCCGAATGAGGGGTCCAGTCCGGGAGTTGGTTTTCCTGCCGCTCCGTATCGAAGGTGCGAAAAACGACCATTTCATCTCGCATCATCTCGGGGAAGTAACGCCAATCGTGTTGCGTTGTCTGTTGTGACTCGACCCCCACTGCCTCAAAAAAAGTGCCAGAGCCCGCGTAGTCCTGAACAGGGAGGTATCTGAGCGCGTTGACGGAGATGGACCTTGGATCGCAAAACGCGATGGGCAAATCCATTTTGCTGGGCCCGAGATTGCGCCAAAACTGGAGGATTAGGATTCTTGTCGCGAGGCTAAGATTAGGGATTTGCTCGCCGGGTCGTTTTTGCCCGATGACGAGGTCTGGCATGCTGGCCAAATCTTCGTGTCTTGTTCTGATCACTTCGCCGTAGCTTGGCGCGAAGTCGGAATGGACAAAGGTGATTGGTGCAAGATCGCTGTGCTTTGCGGCTTCGGTTGGATTGCGCTTGATGTGGCTCCCAATGGTTGCCACATCTGCACTTGTCTCTTTGAGCGCGAAGTCAACGAGTTCTCTGTAATGAACGCGCGCCACTTCGGCATCATCGTCCCAATTGGAAACTTCAGACGCGTGTTTGACAAGCTCAAATCCGGCCTCTTGCCAGGACGCGGTGGGTGTCATCCGTCCATCTTTGATTTGGACCCGAACGGGCGCGCTTTCAGTCCCATTGGGAATCAAGTAATTGAGATCGGCCTCCAGGGTGTTCGCGACGTTTCTTTCTGGTGCTGACATGGTGGTGTGCCGTGACGATTTCGATTGGTTGCAGAGTATCGAAATCAGTCGATAAGCTGCAAGTTGATCCTTTGGGGGATGAGGAAACATGAGTTACCAAAATCAAGCGTGGCTAGACCAGGCGATTGAACCGGTACTGGATCCCGAGCAACGCATTTGCGATCCACATCATCATCTGTGGGACCACCCGACGCACCGTTATTTGCTTGACGAGTGGCTCAAAGATATCACCGACGGGCACCGGGTAGAGCATACGGTTTTTGTCGAGTGTGCCAGCATGTATCGCGCCAGGGGACCAGAGGATCTGCGGTCAGTGGGCGAAGTCGAGTTCGTCAATGGCGTGGCTGCGATGTCTGCCTCTGGGCAATACGGACTGCCGAGGGTCGCCTCAGCCATTGTCAGTTTTGCCAATCTTCTCTCTCCAGACATTGGCCAAGTGTTGGATGCCCATGCCTCGGCGAGTCATCGTTTTCGAGGGATTCGACATGCCTCAGCCTGGCATGCAAGTGATGCGATCCGAAACGCCCATAGCGTACCTTTTGAAGGCATGATGGCAAGTCAGCCATTCAGGCGTGGCTTCAAAGTATTGGTGGATCGAGGCTGGTCGTTCGATGCATGGCTGTATCACGAGCAAATCGATGAACTGACGAACCTAGCTCAGGCGTTCCCCGAGGCCAATATTGTGCTCGATCACTTCGGCGGTCCGCTCGGGATTGGCCCCTACGCAGGTCAGCGCAAGACGGTGTTCGATCATTGGCGTTCATCCATCGCTCGGCTCGCCGCTTGCGAGAACGTCAAAGTGAAGTTGGGGGGGCTTGTGATGCCCGTCAATGGATTTGGCCTGCATAAGCAACCGAAACCCCCTTCATCGGAGACGTTGGTTGAGCTGACTCGGGATTACTATCTGACGGCCATTGACTACTTTGGCGTTGATCGCTGCATGTTTGAGAGTAATTTTCCGGTTGATCGGCAAAGTTGCTCTTACCGAACGTTGTGGAATGCGTTTAAAAAGCTGGTGCAAGATTTCTCCGAGCAGGATAAAGACCAACTTTTTTACCAAACCGCGATGACGACTTATCGAATTGAAGACTGAGCGTTGATGGCAATCCGAGGTTAGGCTGGTGCCATAAAGGGCGTCAGATCAGGACCTCGACGTAGGTGATGTCCGCCGTCAACACTCAACACAACACCGGTGATCCAAGAAGATTCGGGCCCACACAGAAAGCGAACCGCTTGGGCAATATCTTCAACTGAACCATGTCGCCTGATGGGCATGCAGTTTAGATAATCTTCAAGAACGGGCGGGGTTCCTAATAGGGCAGAGGCCAGTTCTGTCTCCACCAGCCCTGGGCATACGCTATTGACGCGGATGCCCTGCTCACCGAGCTCGTCGGCGAGATTCCTAACCAACATATCGATGCCAGCTTTGCTAACGCAGTAAGTGCTCATGAGTCGATGGGTTCTAACACCCGCGATGGAGGAAATGGCGCACATCGCACCCCCCGTCTTCATGTGCCGAGCTGCGTGCTTAAACGTGAAAAAAGTGCCGTTTAGATTGGTTGCCATCACATCATTCCAATCTTGAGAATCGGTTGATGCAAACGGCGCGAGCGCGCCGCGGCCAGCGCTGGCCACAACGATATCTAAGTGCTGATTTCGGCTCGCGATCTCAATCGCCCGCACCACATCGGCTTCATTCGCGACGTCGCCCTGTGCGAGCTCGATTGAATCGGCACCGTAACGGTCGGCCATTGATGACTTGGCTGATTCCAGGCGATCCATACGCCGACCCATCAGCGTCACGTTGGCGCCGTCTTTAACGAACGCTTCTGCGCAAGCCAGACCAATTCCACTGCCGCCACCCGTGACTAGAACATTAAGATTGGAAAGTGCGTGTTCGGACACAAATCATCTCCTTTGAGGTTAACTTGGATCGGCGTGGGCCCGCCCAGTGGGAGACTGAGCCCCACAAAGAGTGCCAGATTTGAGTAAAGGCCGCACGTGATGACAGAGTTCGGAGACTGCGGAAAAGTGTCCAGTCGATGGACGAGGTTGCTCATTGAGGTGAGTTGAAATAAAGGTCTTCGTCTTTCCTGACGAATTCGGTCTTGGCATTTGGGTCAAGAGCAGGCTGGGAATGTAGAACCCGTCTCGAACATGGGTCTCCATCATTCGGGTTGCCTAGGATTGATAATTTCAGAGAACCGAGTCCGCCAGCTTCATTGTCGGGTATCGATTAGACTTATTCCTGCGCTCAGGGTGTATCATCGGACTTACGCAACCTTTAGACCTTTTAATGAGCTCCGGAGCGGTTCCGTAAGCGCGAATTGGGTAGGAGATTGTCTCTACACGTCAAAGCCGAAACAGAGTTAGGTCACAGGTTAAGTGGGAGTCAATAAAGACGCATAGAGTTGCTCGATCGGCCACTGGGCAAGGCGTCGAGCTTAATTGTCACGGGGAGAGACGTGAAGATTCGAATGAGCTCTATTGCAATGCGGGTCTCAGCACCGTTTTTTGCGGTGTTAGTCATCACAGCCTTTTTGTTGTTGTGGGTCCTACCTCAACGTCAAGAGCAAGCATTGTTCGAAACCACGCGAAGTGAGATGGAGGGTGCGGCACTGAGTGTGGCGCTCTCTATTGCAACGGCGATTGAAGAGGAACGCCTGGATATCCTGCCCAATATCAATGATTACCTTGCTCGAGCGAGCGGGGTGTCTCGAGTCGCCGTATACCTCGAGGAGGGTGGAGAGGAGGTCCTTCTCCTGTCTTTCCCCGCGGAAGCAGATGATCTGAATCGCCTTGAGGATCGGGATCAGTTCCTGATTAAAGAGCAACCGCTTCGCGGATTGTCTGTTGTGGGTCGTGTAGTCGTGGGTTTCGAACGTGAGGACTTTCAAGAAAGGCTCAATGCGTTGGTTTATCCCAGTTATCTGGCTTTTCTTGGGCTTGTGCTGCTCCAGGCAGTGATTTTGGGCATTGTCCGTCGTAACGTGGTGAGCCCTGTCACGCAATCCATTGCGACTGCGTCTCGATTGGGCGAAGGCGATCTGGATCTGGAAGTTCCGAGTGACGCGGTCAGCGACGAGCTACGCTCACTCCAGCAGGCGCTGGAGCAACTCAGGGTTAATCTTTCTAACCAACGATCAGAAAACCAACAATTGCTTCAATCACTCGAGTTGCGAGTTGAAGAACGTACCGAGGCCTTATCCAAAGCGCTGAACGCAAAGAATGAATTGTTGGCCAATGTGTCTCATGAGCTTCGAACGCCGCTGCATGGGATTATTGCTTCGTTAGATTTGCTTTCATTAACCATTTCCTCGGAGCAATTCGAAGCGAGAGACTACCTTGGCCATGCCACCGCCTCGACCGAAACTTTGCTGAGGCTTATCAACCAAATTCTAGAGTTTCAATCCAATGAAGCTCACGGTGTTAGTCTTCAATTAGAAGCCTTTTCGCTCGATCAATTTGTCAAAAAATTGGAACGAATGGGTGTTCGGCTCTTCCAAGATTCAACTGTGAACTTCGTTGTTGACGCACAGGGGTATGCGGGGTTAGTTCCCGAGGGCGACGAACATCGACTGCTTCAAATCATGAGTAACCTGATCACTAACGCGAGGAAATACACTGAGAGTGGCGAAGTCAGGGTGATGTTGACCGCGAGGCGCGAGGGTCAAGGTTCTGTGCTCGAGGTCGTGGTTAAAGATACCGGGATTGGCATGAGTCAGCAGTTGGTGAGTCAGCTCGGAGAACCCTTTGTGAGGGGCGCAACGCAACGATGGCAGGGCGAAGCGGCAACAGGTCTAGGGCTCAGCATTGTTAAACAGTTGTTGGTGAGTATGGGCTCGCGACTTTTGGTGGAATCAACCGAGGGGCTTGGCTCTAGACTGGCGTTCACGATCCTATTCGAGCGTACCAGCGAGCGGCCCCATGTAGGGATAGAAGAAGAGAACCCAACAGCATTGGAAGTCGACCTAGGCCCACGTCAAAGTCAGCAGCCATTGCAAGATCAGGACTCGCGAGGCTCAGTTGAACCAACAGAAATCGGGCGTCGAGAAGTCGGCGAGACGGTAGTTCAATCCTCCATCCAAAGTGCCGAAGGGCTGATATCGAACTCCTCAGTGATCACGATGCTCTACGTTGAGGATACAGCCCTCAACAGAACGGTGATGAAGGCGATGATGGCGAAACTACCGATTGCGCTGGATATGGCCGAGAGCGCCCAGGAAGGCTTTCGCATGATTAGATCAAAGCAATACGATTTGGTGATTTCAGATATACAAATGCCAGACTTTACCGGGCTAGATTTGATTCAGTGGATCAGGGCTGAGCCTGATTTGAATGATCTGAGAGTCTTTGCTTTTACCGCCAATGCCGACAAAGATGCCATAGAACGTTATGAAAAGGCGGGCTTCGAAACAGTGCTTACGAAGCCTTTAACATTTGACCAATTGCGCGGAAAGCTTGCGCCTTGGTTGGAGCGGCTGCAGTCATAGCTCGCCAAGTCGGTTCTGACTTGATGCGCCCCGCTGTCCAACCTATGTACGATGGGAGGCCTGGCTGTGAGCTATGCGATGAGGCAGCTCAACTGTTTTCCTGCTGGATTTGTATTTGGATAAGGCCTTCAAGGCTGGTTCCTTCATCCGCTTCAATAAACCCAACCGAACCGGGTGTTTTTCGTAAGTAGTTAAGCAGCGCGTCATTCGAATCAAAGAATTTGGGTGGCGCCGCTTGTCCGGCGAAAGCAAGGCGCAACCAGTGACGCTGCAATTCTTTGCCCGTGGACGTCATGAACCGCGCGCTGATGCCTTCAAGTTGAGGGCTGGATTTGCCAGGAAGGGCTAGGCGAATGGTGCTGCCGTTCGCCCAACTGGTTTGCTCGCCCGTGACGATTTGCCCCACGTCGTCGATGTTACCGATCAGGTCTTGGCTGATGTTGCCAAGACAAATCAGTTCAGCACGCGCGGTTGGCGCATTCATGATCAAAACGATCACGAGGCCGGCAAGTAATTTGGTCAGGCTCCACTGCATGAGTTACAGCACCACCGAGAGTTTTACTTGCAGACCAGTTCTCTCGTAGGGTTCATCTACTCGATCATTGTCTTGCGTGAAAAATTCTGCCTTGAAGCTGAGTTGGGGATGGATTGAGAAGTCAGCACCGATGGCATAGAAGCGGTTGTGGCCGGGTTGAAAGTGGATTTCTCCGCTAGGTACCGAGACCCAATCACTCTGCAAGTAAGGGGTGATCCAGGGCTTTACCTTCCAACCAAAATATTGGTACCACGTTTTCTTCAGATCATCTGCCTTGCTATCGGTGAGAAAAATCTCGGTCAATACGCGAATCTTGTCGCTTTCGTGATGGAACGACGCGGCATAAGTGTCGTACTCGTAGTCGAGTCCTTCTTCCACCATGCCATCCATGGCATGACTCACATGATTGGGGTCGTCCTCATGATTGAGAATGGTATCTTCATAATAAGCCAGGCGAATTTGCGAGCGCGGCGATGGATGAAAACCCCCAATGAGCGCAAAGGCTTTGATTCCGTTGGTGAAAGGATCGTTCTCTGCCGATTGACCTGAACCCAGAATCACGTCATAGAACCAACGCTGTTGGCCGAAATTTTCCCCAGCCCAACGCACTGCAATTTCGTGATGAGGAACGAACTCTTCAAAAGCCAGAGGACGTGAGATCGTTGGGTAGAAAATCGTGCCGTGATGGAAGTTATCGTTCCAGTAATTAACGGGCGTATGCATCTTACCCACTAAGATGGAGTGACGATTGCTCACTTGATACTTAGCTTGTAATCGAGCGACCTGAAAAATTTTAGTTGAGTGATGATCGTCACGATATTTCTTGGGTTGAATATTGAAATCAGCGAGAAACGAAAGCCGATCCGTCGCTTGACCTTGCACAAAGAGGACAGTTTCACCCAGCTCAAAATCGTTGACGCTGTGATGCATGGTATGGCCGTCTTCCATATGCATAGCGCCCATCGGGTCGTCATCCATGTGGTCATGATCTTCCATCGACATCTCGTCATGATCATCGTCATCCCAATTCAATTGGATGTCGGTGAAAATGTTAAGTGTCCAGTTGGAGCCCAACTCAAGCGCCAGGGTTTTTGGCGTTACGAGCAAACAACCTAAAAGGCTTGCCAACATGAGTTTGCTGGAAGTGGCGCTGCAAAAAGTTAGCTTCAATGAGAGGTCGTGGTTCATTCCATTGATCCGAATTCACGAGGGAGCAGAGAACTGGCATTCATGGATATTAGTATAACTGAATATCTTCAGATAATGAGTCGACAACGGGTAAAAACCGATCACCCATTTGGTTTACCTGAATGAATCTTGCTTTCAGGACCAGCGATCAAAACGCATGATGGTATCGACAGGCTTCCGAGTCACGGGGCCGAAGCGACCCATGGGGTATCCCACGGGTAATAGGCACAGCGCGGCGAAGCTTTCCGGTAAATCGAGCGCGGTTCTTACTGCGTCTTGGTCTCGTAGTGCCAGGGTTGTTGGTGTGGCGCCGAGACCCAAAGACCGCGCAGTCAGCAGAAGATTTTGAATGCCAGGCCACACGGAGCCTGCTTTTCTGTAGATCTCCACCCCATCTACCCTAGTTTCGTAGTCATAACAGGCAACAATGAGAGCTGGAATCTCATGCATGTGGTCCATTTGCCAGATCACGGCATCGAGTAATCTTCGCTGCTTCTCGCTCTTGGGGTTTTCTCGATCAGCGGCGATGTAGGGTTCGCCATGTAGGCGATTCAAATCTGCTAGCTTTTGTTTTTGGATCGGGTCCTTAACGACAATCCATCGGGCCATTTGCGCGTTGCTACCGCTGGCGGCTTGGTTTGCTGCATCGATTAGCTGGACGAGCGTCTCATCAGACACTGGATCGGCTTTTAGTCGACGCATGGCTCGGCATTCGTACATTGCTTGGGCGAGCGTGAAGTCTGAATTCAACATTTGGACTACCTGTTGGGGTCGAGTCGACATGCTACCTGGATGATCAGGGCCGCGCCATCAGTGAGTCGAAGTCTGGCAAAAAACACCCGCAGGCAAGAACCGCGAGAGGGTCAAAATTCTTCACCGTAAACGAATGGGCTGCGCTCACCGCGTTGGGTCATCAGCGCGCTTGATTCTAGAAATAGCATCGAACACCACCCCGGAAATGGGCGAGAAGCGGGTCACTCGAAAGATAATGCCTTGATAACTCATCCGACGAACACTTCTGACTTCGATAAGGCGAGGTAAAAAGGCCATGGCGGTCATGAGTCTGATCAGGCTGGAAAGCGCAAACATCATGAGGAAGACCGATTCAAATTCAAGCGCTTCGGGAAGTAACGCGGCAATTTTGGATGCGTTTAACAGCGCTAAGCTTCCGAACGCCGCCCCAGAAAAGGTGGCGCAATTGGCGAAGATGTTATGCATGGCGATCAATCCGGACCGACCGAGCCCCGCACTCAGATCGAAGAGGGTATTGTTAATGCTCAGTGTGAACCCGGACCATACGAGCCCGCTGAACATCTGCACCGCCAATAGATAGTAAAAATTCGGGCTTACCAGCCAGAGTAAGGGCACGACGGGCACCAATGCGCCCGTGACTCTGAGCAAGATACGATTACCGAAAAGATCCGAAAGGCGACCCCAACGGCTCAGTACCATGAACTGGACGAACACCGACGCAGCCGTATTTAAAGTCAGTTCGAGATACGAAAATTGCAGATCTTTCAGTAGGTAAACCACAACAAAAGGACCGGAGATTGCAACCGAGAACTGCATCATTGCGACGAAGCAGGAAAACCTCAAAAAGCTAGGTTGCGCGGCCAATTGATGAATGGTGGGCAGAATTTTTTGCTTTGCCATCGCCGCGGCACGAGCCTCCTCCTTTAGAGGATCAAACATTTGGCCCAGATACACTGCCGAAACGAGTCGTGCGCAAGCGCCT
>Ga0255762_10001742_pt1 | contig 18361 bp, 52 predicted proteins | sample 101ome_16_FD_179962 | JGI IMG/M metagenome (GOLD analysis project Ga0255762, IMG submission 179962) | Coastal salt marsh microbial communities from the Groves Creek Marsh, Skidaway Island, Georgia - 101401AT metaG (version 2) | ecosystem: Environmental > Aquatic > Marine > Intertidal zone >...
AAGCCCTTCTGTATCTACTTCCCATTTGGTACCCCAGTTGGCCACACGCCAATCGTACCAGTTGTCGTAGCCGTCTACCAGTGGTTGTGGTTCACCTTCTTTGGGTGCCGGTGATGTAGTACCTTCAAGTGCCTTGGGCATGGGTTTGATTGCGTTTAGCAATCCTGTCTTTTGTGCTTCGTCCCACAGAGGCTTGAGTGTATCTGTTGACCCTTTGATTGAAATTGTATTGTTACACCAATTTGGCATAGTGCCCTCCTTTGTTTCTCTATTGTCTATACAGTATACGATCTTTCTATGCGAAATGCAACCTCTATTGGAATACTCCTAGCAATAAGAGTACCAAAATGACAGCAAAGATTAGAGCTCCTTCAAACTGTAGGAAATCCTTTAGCCATGCCCAACCTATCTTTAGCATATGTGACCCTGTACCGTTCCTGTGCCATCATTCAAAAACCATCCACTTCCCTTGGGATTGTCCCAACTGTGAGTAGAAATAGTGTTCCTAGTGATGTCTGCTTGTTCAGAGCAAGATAGCACGATTTCATCGTCTGTAAAGCTCTTAGAGCCGTCGTAGTCCTTGGGAGTGTAATCAAACGGTGTAAGAACCGTTTGACCTGTGAATAATAATACGATTAAAACGCCTTTCATATGCTCCTAAAAGAACCAATTGTAAAGAAATAGGATCCCTGCTACGATAGCAATGCCCGGTGCCATATTCCACATTAATCTAAAAAACGCTCCTGCTACGCCAAATACCACTCCTAGTGTGACACCTATTGTGACTAGGCCTAGTATTGCGTACCATAAAAGTTCTGCTTCTTGTCCTGTTGTCATTTGTTGCCTTTCCTTATTTTGTTTATTATAGCCTCAGCTTCAGGATAAGTCAACATTTTATCTACCATTTCATCGGTAGACACGATTATTTCCATTTCTTTTTGTGTCGTTTGATCGGACTGTTCTTTTGGCCATCCTGGATATGGCATTGAAAATGAATAGCTCACATTTAAAGGCATTGAATTTAGCCTTCGATTAAAGTCTTCTATGCTCATGACATTGATCCTTCCACTTGTTTGACTATGGCTTTTGAATGCTTACAATAACCGTGATAACCAAAACCAGGGCAGTCACATTCAAAACCTTTGTCGTGTAGTTCTACAGAATATTCATTGCCCTTTGATCCTACAACAGGCCAAACCACACCCACCATCCAATGACCGTTAGGGTCAAAGGTTGTGGGTTTAAGATATCTCTTTTGATATTTAGGCATACTGGTACTTGGACCACTTTTCGTTCCAAGCCTCTCCTAGATGCTCTTCGATCTCCAATTCGTTATAGAAAGCATACATCTTTGGATAGTGTGGCTTCATTCTTACAACGAACTCGTTGAAACTTTCGCATTCACCAACGATATTATCTGCGATGGCATAGAATTCTTCTTCCATGTCCATTAACCAACTCTTAGTCTTACTCATATTCTATTAGCCCCTTTCTTTTCATATTAGAATAAATGTTTCGCACCCTGTAATTATAGGTGGTCTCATTCATTGCTAGGTTTCTTAGTTTATTCTCCCACATACCTCTAGTCAGCTCGTCTAGTTGTGGATTGGTTTCAAGCAACCGTTTGATCGCGGTTGCTCTTTGAAATTGTCTATCTTCGGAATAAGGACCCACTAGGCCGATACTCCAATGTCGCTCAACTTGGTGAGCATGGTTGCTGGCACTCGCCATTTTTCTCCACCAATGTGAGTTGAAACAATCACATACTTCTTGTTGACCTTCTCGACGGTAGCATTTACTTTGCCACCAGTCTTACCAGTGAACTGAACCATATCGCCCTTGATAAAGTTTTTGATTGCCTGCTTGGCAAGGTACTGACGCTTCAATTGGATTGCTTCTGCAACCTCTTTGAGCTGTTCGTTATTCATTTGGTAGATAAGCTCTACGGATTTTGTTACGATATTTGTCATGTTTCCCTCTTTCTGTTATTGTTCTTATACTATACACTCACTGGCCCTGCAATGCAAGACAATTTGAGCATAATACCTGAGATTTTTTCTGGTGAAAGATAATGGATCACATCATCTGTGTCATCATCTGTGCTGGAATGGATGCCAGGCAGTTTCACAAAAGGACCTTCTTTGCCATCAAATATAGCAATCTCATAGAGCGGTCCGTGGCTGTTCAAATTGACAACCGAAAGCTCGTAATTGCCAATCATTGTTTTGGCTTGTACCCCACCTTTAGAAACTGGGTGTGGTTTGAATTCTAAATCATTAAATGTCATTCTCGACCTCACTGATGGCATCCACTGCCTCTGTTGTTGGTGTCAAAGATGTCCTTGACACAATTTGAAACTCGTTCTTCTAAGCCTGCACCGTGATAAGATCCGTTGGTTAGAATCCTTACGGTGTTGGCACCTTTGATAATGTCTCTACCTGTGCTGGTGTGGGCTAGACAACCTGAAAGCATCATGCCCATTGTCACCAGCAAGATTATCTTTTTCATGATCCTGTGACCACCTGCCATACACCTGGCTTGCCTGGGACTTTTTCAAAGCCTTCAATAAACAAATGATGATCTGGATTACCATCATCATCTTTGGAATTACGGATTGCGGCATCTGCGGCAATCCAAACGTCTTGCCATGTGCCTGTGCCACCTACGACAGCCTCTGCATCGTAGCCCCAAACTTCACATTTATTCTGGATCAAAGATCCTTGTGGAATAGGTGAAAGTTTACCTAACCAAATAGGATCGCCTGTGCCACCAAAGGTGTTGTCTTCATACATGGACCAAACAGTTTTAAGACCATAATGGTCCTTATGCTTGGTGTAGTAGTCCATCTGCTCGAAGAATTTTTTATCTTCAGCGGAAATTGTTTCGGATTGTAAATCTAAATTTGACATATTAAGCCCTCCAGCTAGTTGTTTGCCTCATTGTCTTTACAGTATAAGGTCAGTCTAGCAAAAGGTCAACCGGTTTTGGTTACCTAATTTGACTTTTTATTTCTTGGATTTCTCTTTGCAGTCTATAGATATCTTCTTTGGTACCCTGCTGTCTTTGGTACTTTACATTGTCAGTCTGCATCTTTTGGAGCGTCTCTGTTTTTTCCGCAAGGTTGCGTTCGAGACCTTTCATTCTAATTTCCAAACTCTTTTTGTTATCAGTCAAGCTCGTTCCATTTCATTATTTCAATTTCACCGTCTTTACCTCTGCGATATCTTAGATATCCATCTTTGACTAGAAGATCAAATGTGGCAGATCCTGCATCGCTGATTCCACTCTGTCTACCCATATGGTAGCCAATGGCTGTGAATATAACGGCTGTGATTAATAACCAAAGTTCTACTGGCATGGATTATTTATCGTCCTCTACCCAGTCAACGGTATCAATATCCCAGATGTCCGAGAAAGGAACGACAAATGTCTTTTTTGTCTTTTCATCTACCAATTCGACTAATTCAGTTTTCATATCTCGTTTTGTGAGAACACCTAAGCCTTCATATGTTCCAGGACCTTTGATTGGCCTGTCTGAAAGATTAGGATGAGGCCTACCTAGATCATCTAGCATAGTCTCAACTTTGAATTTACAGGCATAAGATTCGCCTGCCTTCACATCTTCGATCTTAATCATTTTGTCATTTCCACAATAGTCTGGGCACCAGTATTAGTTAAGCTCTTACCCATTTCTAACATGCCATCTACATCACCTGGATTCATATAGAGATAGGCCGCACCAGCACCAATTGCAAAAAATAGAATTGCCTTAAACATCTTTTCCTCCTTTGTTAGGCGGTTCTTCTTTATTCCACACCAACAATAGAATCACGGGCAATGCCACAAGACCTATTGAATATAGAATTCCTAAAATTAAATTATCCATGCAAGAATGCTCCTAAGTGGTCAGGCTTACGATTGCGTCCTTTACGGAGTTTGATGAAGTTTGATTCACCTACTACCTTAGGAGTACCGTGGCGTCCACCGATGTTTACCACCCAACCATGTGGGCCTTTCATTACCGCACGACCTTTCATCTCTGTGGTATGCGGTGTTGAAAAATAGACAGTATCGCCTACTTGAATATTATTAAACATTGACCAATCCTTCAATATATGATTGTGGAACAGTTCTACCTACGTCTTTGCCACCTAGGTATTTGTTTATGTGTTTAGACGTAGTCATTGAAAACTTATCTTCAGTTCTAAAAGCACCTTGCTCATCATAACCTGCAACAGGTGTTTGGTATGAAAACAAGATAGTCTTGCCTTTGATGTTAAGTTCTGTCATGTTTGACGCAATAGGTTTCAAGTTCATTATAGGTCCTCCGTTTCTCGCCCTTGAGCGAAGTCCTGCAAGTCAGCCGCTAGTGCCGCCGCCTGTGCTCTTGTAAGTTGAAGTGAATCAAAAAACTTGTCTGCGGTTGCAGGAAGTTCTGATTTACGCATGGTGACTTGAACACAAGTTCCTCGTTCTTTGCCGCCAGCGAATCTTGTTAGTGAAACGCCTTGTGCGTGTGATTTAAGTTCTGTTGACATATTCTACCCTCCTTATTATGTATTAACTATAACATCAGTATCACGAAAGGTCAACTGTTTTGGTTAAGAAACTTTTCATGTTTGTTAATTTGTATTTGGAAGCCAATCATATTAGACAGGCTAGTGGCTAAATCTGGCCACTTCTCAACAAGGCACTCAACGAAATCATTTCGTTGTTGCAAGTTCATTCTTGCGAATAATTCAACTATTTCATTTTTATCCATTTAGGCCTCCACCACTTCAACATATCCATCTTCAACTGCATCTGGATCGTCTGGATCATAATCGACTTTACCAACCACGGTTGCCATTTGGCTGTCCTGATAATTGCAATCAACATACCTAGTTTCAACACCTTTGAATTCTTGTGTTAGACTAGTTTTGATTTCATCATATTCAATACCGCCACCATCTAAAAATAATTGTTCAGCTTCGTCTTCGCTATCTGCTAAAACGTCTTGAGCAATCTCAATGGTGTAGGTTGAGACTTTTCTATAGACCTTTTTGCCTAGGTCGTCTTTTGTAATAAAGATATCACTTATTTTGTTCATATAACCCTCCTAATTGTTCTAACAGTATAGCCTCAGTCTTCATCGTTGTCAACCTTTAATTCTTCAACGATGTAGGTTATTTTGTCCACTTTCTCAGAGTCTCGAATAACCTCTGCATCCTCTTTTTTTGAACAGTAAGCAATCACATCACCGTTGTCTACTCTTTTTACAATATACATATGCCTCCTAACTGATGTTCCATTTGAGTTGAACTTTGCCTTTGTGTAGGCATTCTTTGAGGTACTCAAGATATTCTACAGTCCTGCCTTCCTCAATCATTTTATCAATATTTGATATCATATTGTTTTCAGCTTCGCCGAAGTTGAAAAAATACTGACCGTCTGTATCTTCAACGGTTAGTTTTTTGTGTTTCCAATCTTGATAAAAATAAGCCATCTTACATACTCCAATAGGTTTCTGAACTTGGCGAACAGTAATAAGGACGGTTCGCTGGTTCCATAAATTCTTTACCGTTCATCAAGTTCTTCTTCTTGACTTGCTTTTCAATTCTGCTGTGAAAATATTCTGCTTCTGCAATACCATATCGGTACTCAGCATAATTTGGATCTGTCTTCAACAATCCTTCTGCCTTTGCAATCCTAGTGAGCCCTGCTTTGGCGGCCGACATTGTTTTATATGACTGACGATGATCTGGACGAGCCACTCCATTACGATCTGGCTTACCAATAATATAAGTTGATGATTTTTCGTAGATGTAAAACATATTTCCCTCTGTTTTGCCTAACTTGTCTCTATACTATAATGTCGACGGCTGTAGATGTCAACCTATTTTGGTAAGATGATTTGAAAGAAATGATTTTCCTGGCGGACCCCACAGGATTCGAACCTGTGGCCTCTGGTTCCGCAAACCAACGCTCTATCCAACTGAGCTAGGGGTCCGTTTACCGGCTTGACGATGGAGGCAAGAAGGTCCAACCTTCTCCACATCTAATGCAAGGGTCATAGGTCTTGTAACCATAACGCCCACTAGGAGCCATGCAAGCCGTTAATGACATTAGTAATAGTAAAGTAATAACTAATCTCATTAAAAAATACCACATCCTGAAATGCACAGAGTCATAGGATTGCCATCTTGTAGTAAACCTATTAGACCTGTAAATAAAAAGAATTCAATCATCTTAATCTCCTAAATCTTACACTGATAATAATATATTCTATTTCAATTGTCAACCAAATTTGGCAACTAAATACTTTTGCAGTTAACCAAAAGCTGTAACACAAAGGAGAAATCTCATGACATTAAGAAATATTAGCCTTAACTTAGAGTTGGGACAGGAAATTATTGTAGGTCCTAAAAATGAAAGAGCAAAGATAACAAAGATAGAATTCCACGAAAAGTCAGGAGAAGTAACCTTAAAGACAACTAGAGGCACTCGTAAAGCATTAACTTTTCGATTATGTGACGACCGCTACAGCGGGGTCTATAGTAACATCGCAGACAAGTATCGCTGATAAATACTTTTATGAAGATTAGTGAAGTCATAGGTGAAGAAACACCAAGCAAGTCATATTGCAAAAACACTCCTAACCATAAGATGAGTGCAAGTTGGTTAGCCTCTTGCAAAGCACAAGGGTTAGTGGCTAGAGACACAGGCAAAACTCAAAAAGATTCTCGCTCAGGTAAAAGGAAAAAACTTAGAGGTGTAAAAGCCAAAAGCGAGAAGTACGGAGGTTGGGTTAGTGCCACTAGAACAGGATAGTAAAATGCTACAACTAACAGGAAAGGTGTTAATAGCACATCCAAATCTTCAAAGTCCGTTTTTTAAAAAGAGTGTAATTTACATAATTGAACATAACACGGCACAAGGTTCACAAGGCATTGTCTTAAACAAACCAAGTAGATTTCCTGTCAATACATTGTTTAAGAATAAAGGATTAGAATTAGATGATCCTTCTACAATACACAAAGGTGGACCTATAAATGAAAAGGCTGTTAGCCTATTCCATACAGGTGAATGGACTAGCACTAACACTTATCCAGTTGGACCATACTCTGTGAGCTCGGATGATTTTATGATTGAGAAAATGGCCAATGGTGATGCACCTGTGTATTGGAGAATGTTCGGTGGCATTGCAGGATGGGGCCCAGGACAGTTAGAAGCAGAAATAGAAGGAGCCCAACCTTTTGGAAAGAGTTGGTTGACTATACCTGCAAACGATGTTATACTGTTTGAACATGATGGAGAAGACCAATGGAACAAGGCATTGGAGTATGCGAGTCAATTAATGGTGGATCATTACTTTTAGTTCTAAGAAACAAATTAGAACAAGCCAATAATTATTCTCAAAAACTAGCTATTCAAAATCAAATAGATCGAATTGTTGCACAGAACTTTTTGAACTATATTAACGGCAATAGTCAGTAGGAGAAAAAAATGAAAAAGTTGATGGTTGGCCTTATAATATTATTTGGCATCCTAACCTCATCAGCACTCGCAGAACAGAAAAAATTAGCAGTCCTTATTGATTGTGATTCTGATACAAGCAAGATTTTTGAGTTAGTACAAGGCGAAAGATTTAAAGAAATACCATTTGCACAAGGTAGTATGATAGTCCAAATAGCGGCGTTTAATGGTGCACCTGTGACAGCTGAAATGATAATGACAGTGAATCCACAGACTCAAACCTATAGCATGATTGCAATGTTTCCAGATAACCATGCGTGTATTATAGTTCCAGGTGCAAATTTTGCTCCTATTATTCCGCCACAAGGAGGAATAGAACAATGAAATGGTTAGTTATAGTTATTTTTATGAATCTCAATCAAGGAGTTTATGTTTTTACAGAACCAACATTTGAAACTAGAGAACAGTGTATTGCCAGCATAACAGATCCACAACAGATTCCTAACTACATGAAAAAACTTACAGAAGAATATTATCCTGAGCCATTTCGTGTAAGAGCTGTCAATTGTATGAGCGAAGATGAATTTAGAAAAATTATAGAAAAATATTCAAAAGAAGAAAAGATTAATTACATATGAAATGGATTTTAGTTTATATTTTTATGTCAGGCACAGAACCAATGTCAATAAATGCGTTAGGACCTAAACAAATGTTTGATTCAATGACAGAATGTTTTTTCGCAAGAGAGAAACTTGCTGTCACTGTAGGAGGTGAAGCACCTGGATATTATCCTGTGAACACTCAAGCCATATGCGTCAAAGTAAGTCTACCAGAGGTATAAATAATTTTATAGTTCAGTAGACGGAGAAAAGAACTTGTCTGACGTGTTAGTCCTAAATGCAGATGCCCAGCCTGTATCCTATCTACCACTAAGCGCCATCCAATGGAAAGAAGCAATTACCTTTATGTACCTAGATAAATGCGAGGTACTAGAATGGTATGACGATTGGGTAGTGCGAAGTGCAAGTTGGGAAACTAAAGTACCAGCTGTGATTATGTTAAAAGAATTTATGCGGAGGCGACGGCGGCCTAGGTTCTCAAAAGTAAATTTATATATACGCGACCTCTACACCTGCCAATACTGTTCCTCAGAATTTCCAAGACAACATCTAACGCTTGACCACGTTCGCCCACTTAGTATGGGTGGTAGAACAAAATGGGATAATATTGTTGCGGCCTGTCAAAGATGTAACACTGCCAAGGGTAATAAAATGATTATGAAACCTAAACGCAAACCTTATGAACCAGACTATTATGAATTGGTTAGCAAACGTAAACAGTTAGAATTTAACCTTAGACATCCTAGTTGGAATAATTATCTTTGAGGGCTACAGCGGGGCCTGTGGGATCTGCAAGTATGTGTTCAGCAAAATCAATGTGTGTAGTTCTACCTGGATGAAGATTATCTCTTGCAGTGTCTTTCCATTTATCATCATTTAGAAACATTTTATTTTGATTTTGTTTAGGATCAAATAGGTCTGGATGCATGTACCAATCACAAAAGTAGTGGTAAATGTTTTTGTTTTTAAATTTTTTCGATGTATGGTCAACTTGTTGTAACAGTTGCCACGTGCTATCGTAATCATTAAATAGATATTTTGTATAGTGTTTGCTTCTGGTGCTATTAATCCAAGGACCTATTGGATCATTATGGTCTGGGTAAAATATACAATGCCTATTGATATAAGTCCACAATACAATTACCATATCAGTTTTTTCAAATTGGTAGTCTAGAATATTTTTATATATTTTTTTATTGCTGGCTCCTGCTTCTCCTTGGTTATCTAAACCTATTTTAAATTTAGAAGCAAATACAAATGGCCAGGCTTGGATGCTTGGATGTGGACCAGGCGCACCGTTTTCATTATAACAGTCTGCTAGTCCATGACCGTAAGTCATACTACATCCAAACGTAACCAATCTCTTTATTTGAGCCAAGCTACTTTTTCTCCTGCATCGACTCTTCTTTTGTGTTCTTCAACACTACCTGGATAGCGCCATGCCCATATTGCAACAAGGGCCATAAAGCCACCACTCCATAGTATTGCTTTTAGATTGCCTGTAGCAAACCATGTAATTGCAAGTGTAGAGGACATTACTAATATCATTAGGTACTTTGCTTTAGTTGGAAATACTCTTTTCTTTGTCCAATTAGTAAGAAACTTTCCAAACCAAGGATGATTATATAACCATGCCTCCATACGTGGTGAGCTTTTAGCAAATGCCCATGCCGCAATTACTAGGAAAATACTAAATGGAATGCCTGGAGTTACAAAACCTATGTAGGCAATACCTACACAAAGAAACCCTAAGGCTTGATACAAATATTTTTTAATAGGATTCATTATTTCCTTTCTGACGTTCTTTTGAATGTTTTCCTTAGTGCATCAACTAATTCACTCATCATTGCATCTGTGTGCAATGGTGTAGGAGCAATTCTCAAACGCTCTTGTCCTACAGCGACAGTAGGATAGTTAATTGGTTGAATGTAAATGTTATAGTCGTTTAACAACATGTCGCTCATAACTTTACATTTTTTTGCATCACGTACCATTACTGGTACTATATGAGTGCAAGCACAATCTAAAACTTCAATGTCCACCTCGGCTAACATTTTTTTGAGTGTGCTTGCTCTCTCTTGATGTTTTTCCCTAAGTTCAGGATGATCTTTGAGATATTTTATAGATGCCAAGGCACCCGCACAAATAACCGGGCTTGTTGAGGTGGTGAATATAAATCCACTAGCTACACTGCGAATCGCGTCTATGACGGTCACGTCACCGGCAATATAGCCTCCTTGAACTCCATATGCTTTACCAAGTGTGCCATTTACTATATCGACTCTTGTTTCGTTCATTTTTTCTAAATACCCTGCACCTGTATTTCCATACAGGCCAACAGCATGAACCTCATCAATATAGGTAATAGCATTATACTTGTCAGCTAAATCGCAGACTTCAGTAATTGGTGATACATCGCCATCCATGCTATACACGGATTCAAAAACTATGCAAGGTGTTAAGTTTTTACTGCGGCAATCAATCAATTTCTTTTCTAGGTCGTCCATATCATTATGCGTCCATATGATCTTTTCAGCTCTACTATTTCTTACACCCTGTATAAGACTAGCATGATTTTTGCTGTCGGATAGGAAACATATGTCCGGAATGATCTTGCTTAGAGCGACTAGTGTCCACTCATTGGCAACATAGGCACTGGTATAGAGTAAAGCCGCTCCTTTGCTATGCAGTCGGGCGAGTTCGTTCTCTAATGCTACGTGATAATGACTTGTGCCGCCAATGTTTCTTGTTCCACCTGACCCACTCCCCGTCTGGTCAAGTGCGGTATGCATAGCATCAATCACAACCTTATGCTGTCCCATACCGAGATAGTCATTTGAACACCAATTTGTTATGTTTTTTATAGCGTAGGGACCATACCAGATACTACGAGGAAAGTCTCCTTTTTCTCTTAGTATGTCATTAAAAACCCTGTACTTACCATCATCCTTAAGAGATTGTAATGTACGCTCAAATGGTGCTATGTCTATCATAGCACTATTTAACCATTAAAGTATAAGTTATCTAGTTTTATGAGTGTTTTTCTTTGAGACTAAATGGTTTTAAATAGTACACGGTCCGCAAGGATCGGCAACGAAAGGAGGTATATCATGGATATACTGAATAAAGTAAAGGCGTGGGCCGGAGCACTAGCAGAAGTTGGTGTTAGCCTAGCCGCACTAGCAATCATAGTCGAAGTACTAGGTCTTGGCAATATGCCATTCATGCCTAGTGGTATGAGTGTGGTTGATAATGTTTCTGCAATGTTAGCATCGCTAGGAGCGCAGGGCATTATGGGATTAATCGCTGTCTGGGTCCTTTGGGCCATTTGGCAGAAGAAATAATCTTCTAACCTTTGGAGGAGGATTGATCAACCTTCTCCATTTTTTCAATATAAGCTTCAAACATATCCTTATTAAAATGTGTTCCCCAAGGAGATGTAGTAAGTCCCATTTGGTTAATTTCCTTTAATATTTCATCGTATTCAGCAAATAGCTTTTTAAAATAATTTAACATATATGTATTTAACTAAATACAATATGCGAGCAACAGATATTATAAGAAGTGTTTTAGACATCCTTGACAAAGCTGAAGAATCAGAACCGAGGATTGATATCGAATACTCAAACGACCAGATAGAAGAACCAAGTAGATTTAAACAAATTTTAGGTATGCTTACGAATCCTAATGAACAAGAGTATGCTAACAGTCCAAATGAAAAGTATGCTGATATAGATACAGTAACCACACTCGCAGGCGGCGGAGTAAACGGTCCTAAGCACCCAGACGATATTAGAGTGAAGGATCCTTCACCATATGGCAAATAGAAAACATTACGATCTAAGACAAATGGTAGCCTCAGGCTACAATAGTTCTGATCACAGTTACATCCACAAGTTTGGACAGATTGCTGAAGCCGCTGACAATCAATTTGGCACAGTATGGGATGTTGATGATACAGTTTATCCGTGGGCAAGTTTTGACACAGCAGGTACACTCAGTGTTGTAAGCGATAGCACTGATGATGTAAACAGCACAGGAACAGGTGCTTTTAATATTGTAATAGAAGGACTGGACAACGATTATAATGTTGTATCAGAAACAATCTTAATTAATGGTGTCACACCAGTAGCAGGCACAGTCAGTTTCAAAAGAGTATATCGTGCTTATGTAAGTGCCGCAGGAAGCACAGGCAATAATGTTGGAAAACTCTCAGTATCAAAAGACGGTGTAGTGGTATTGTGTATCCGAGCGCAACTCAATCAAACACTAATGGCTATCTATACCATACCAGCAGGCAAAACAGGATATCTATATCAAGTGACCAGCACAGGTGAGAAAGACGCAGACTTTTCAGGTTATGTGTATACCCGCATAGGAGGCACAGGATTGTTTAGAGCCCAACACGTTTGGGATGTCACAGGCGGCGGACAATATGTATATAACTTTAGTTTTCCTATCCGTTATCCAGAAAAAACTGACATTGACATAAGAGTTCTACCACGCGACAACAACCGTAGCACCACAGCTTGTTTTGATATGCTATTAGTTGATGACGAACCAGATTATCCTGATTCCTACGGCGCATAAAGATTAACCCCCCGCCTAGAAACTAAACGAGGGGCTACTTGTGTATTTTTACTTTATGACAGGGCTATGCCCTCAATATACTAGTTGTTTTTATATACTATTATTTATTTTGGTTAACAAACTTATAGAACTTCTCAGCCGCTTCTAAGACTGTTTCTGTTCCTGGTAGTACAGGCATCTCAACCTTTGTCACAACTTCGTCGTGTTCCTTCTTAATTGAAGTTTCGAACTGACCCCATTTAGCATAATAATCTTGCCAAACGTTATCTTTAGCCATTTCTAAGATTTTTGTACGGATTTCGTAACCATTCTTATTTGTTTTTACTTGTGGAATTGCGGACTTCATTGCATCTGCAAATTGTTCCATTGGGTTTTTTACATCACTCATTTTATTCTCCTTGTGTGTGTTTGTGTGTATGTGCTATTAATATAGCAGAGTATTTACCTGTTGTCAACCAGAAACATATACAGTTTCATCTTTAAACCTAGCGTAAAGGTTTTTTTGATGATGTATTCTTCCTAACAGGTCTTGTATTTCGTGCATCTCCTGTTTCAATTGAGGAGACGTTTCACCTTGTGCTATTGCAAGTCCTCTGCGTCCAGCTTTAGCTCTAAGTGCTTGCTCTATTACTTCTATATCCCTAATAGATAATTCGAACTTTGTGTTTGGTTTCATTACTTCACCTTAAGATTTGTAGGAGAATATTGTTCTCCGTTGTATTTACTTCCTGAACCATCTACTCCAAAGGAACATGAAGCAACGATCAATAAGAAACTGATCGCCGCATAAGTTGTTCTTTTAGTCCAAAGCATGAAGTTACCAAACGCTACCTCTGCTTGTTTTTGCGCTTCGGACCTAACGCTGTCAGCCATTCAGCCAATCAGCCTCGTCATTAGTGTAAGGCCACATTAGAATGCACCTCCCCAGAACAATCCATTAACAATTAGAAAGCCTGATAAGAAACTCATTAAACCTAAAAACCACAATGAACCTATGATAAACTCTTTTAATGTATAATTCATCTTGCGTCCTTTCCAAGCATAAGATTTTTTGCTTCTTGATGATAACCTTGTCTTGAAAGTTCTGCGGCCGCTCTAGCTCTTCCTGCAGATTCGCCCATTGCGATTAAACCTACAAACATTGTAACTAAAAGTTTTCTTAGTATTTCACAAGTCTTGCATGTTAGATTATAAAAACTTGCACCTGTAATAGTAGTCATTACACCCATCCTTTCAAATTGCTATTGACATTTCCCATGTCGATGTGATTGAGTCTTTTTTGTCTACGTTCTAACTCAACCAAGTCACTAGACTTTGAAAGCCATTCGTGTTCTCGTTCTTCTCTTGTCATAGGACGGATCTTGTCCCATATCTTTTTTAGTATTGTCATTGTGTTACTCCGTATGTGTATCTTGGCGGTTTGCCATTGTGTGTTACTAGATGATCGTATGCATACTGCCAATCATATTTGTATTCTGTCTTTGCAAAGGTCATCATGTCCTGTTCAAATTTACTTTGACTCATGAAAAACCCAGACAAAGCTCGCAAGAATCTTGCCATGTCGTGTTCTCCTAAATTTTTTACATGATGCTTGAGGAAAGCAATACCCCGGTCTCTTCCGGCGTCACCACGGTACCTAAGAAATGTACCACTTGTAAGGCATGGGATATGCCACGGTCTGTTCCCAGTCGCCAATCATTTTTTCTGAGCTGATGCCGCTCTTGGTAAAGTTTTAACTAGGGAAGTCGCTTGCTTTACCAACTATATTTATATAATAGTACAGTATTACTTACGTTTTTCCTAGTGCTATTATTGCATTGCCGTCATGCAAAATTTGCAGAGCTTTTCGTTATTGACAAAATAATTAAAAGATTGTATAAGTATTGTTGGACATGAGGTCCTAGCCAAGCAACGTCGAGCTTGGTCTTAATATGTGAGCGCCGTGGTAAAGACGGCAAGCAGAGGAGATAAAAAATGGACGCACTCACCCTATGGATGGCTGTAGGATTCCTTTTCGCAGGATATGCAGTTATCGCAAACGATTCCGTACAAACATTAGGTACTTGGATCGCATCAAACAATGAACGTTTCAATTGGAAAGTTATGTGGGGAGCGGCTAGTGCCGTTCTACTGTATACACTTTGGTATGGTTGGTACACTAACGGTGGCGACATCAGTTATGGACGACTAAACAAAATACCGTTCCAAGAGATACAATGGTACCATGCTATGGCACCAGGACTACTATTAATACTTACAAGGATAGGAGTACCAGTTAGTACTTCTTTTTTAGTATTAAGTGCATTTGCTAGTACATTTGTGCTAGAGAAGATGCTTGTTAAAAGCATGATGGGTTATGCAGTGGCGGCAGTCGCGGCATATGTTATTTGGATAGGAGTTACTAAACTCTTAGACGAAGCAAAGCCTGTCAAAGAAGAACATAAACGATGGTGGAGGATAGGACAGTGGGTAACCACAGGCTTCCTATGGTTCACTTGGTTAAGCCACGACATGGCAAACATTGCTGTGTTCCTACCTAGAGAGATACCTTGGGATCTAATGATAATGATTTCACTTGTGTTTGTCTTAGGCTTAGGCTTTATGTTTAGAGAAGGCGGAGGAAAGATTCAAAACATTGTTATTGAAAAGCACAACACAAGATATGTTCGTAGTGCGACAATTATTGATGCGGTATACTTTCTTATACTTTGGTTCTTCAAAGAACTAAACGACATACCAATGAGTACAACATGGGTGTTCGTAGGTTTACTTTGTGGACGTGAACTTGCTATGGCTACTATGACAGGCAAAGAAAAGTTCAAAACAGTATTTCCGTTGGTTACCAAAGACTTCATCAAAATGATGATTGGACTAGGTGCTTCAGTAGGCGTAGTGTTAATGATACACTATGTAATTGTACCTAACGGACTTTAAGACTAAGGGCAATGATCGACGCATTGCCTTTTTTCTTGACTTGCCTACAAAAATATGTTATATAATAGCATGATCCAAGATTGGGATACAAAAAAAATAAAGAAAGAAATAGAAAAAATTACAGCAGAAGCAACACAACCACGGACTGATGGATTTGTCACTTGGGGATATAAGCAACAGCTATATGAATTGCTTTGGTTTGTTGAGGACGAATTAGATAAATGTAGTTCTTATACAATGGAAGAAGAGTTTTTAAAAAAACGTGACAAAGAATTAATGCTAAGGGCTTTAGGTAAGAAATGAAAATTAGGTTCTATCAAAAACTAGATAAAGGAAGATGGCTAGGCTTTATGATAGCAATACTAGCCGCTTACATATTATCGGATGCTAATACAGACACTCAAGCAATAGGTTGGGGATTAGCTTGTGTTAGTTGTTCAATGTGGATCTACTTTGCAGTAAAAGACAAAGACATTCCAAGAGCATGTATGGAACTTATGTATATGTTACTTGCTATGAGAGCAGTTTACAATTGGATGGTTGGATGAAAATAGGAATAGCAGGCTACGGTTACGTAGGACAAGCACATGAAATAATGTTAAAGGAATACCATGACATTATTATAAGTGATCCTATTAAAGGCCATTATGGTAATTTAAAATTTGCAGATGCTGTGATCATTTGTGTAAGCACCCCACAAAAAGAAAGGTCAGGACATTGCGATGTAACTAATGTTTGCAACGTTATTGACGAAGCACCGAATGTACCTATACTGATCAAAAGCACTATCTCTCCAGAAGGTTGGAGACTTATTCAAGACACTTGTGAGAATAAAGATATAACTTTTTCTCCGGAGTTCTTACGTGCGGCACATTGGAAAGAAGATGCATTAGGGAAAAAAGATTATTACTTTGGCGGAGCAAGTTGTAATTTTTGGAGTGATATATTTTTAACAGCCCGTGGTGCTATCAATGTGCATGTCGCAAAACCTGAAGAACTTATTTTGACTAAACAGCTAAGAAATAGTTACCTTGCATTAAAAGTAAGTTTCTTTAATCAAGTTTATGATTACTGCAAAGGTGAAGGTATCGACTTTGAAACTGTTCGTAAATTAATTACAACAGATGATCGTATAGGAGAAAGTCATAGTCATGTTACTGATGAACGTGGCTTTGGAGGACACTGTTTACCTAAGGATACTCTTGCAACTGTACGCAGTTCGGTTGTAAGCGCAGATACTAGAATGACTTTACTTGAAGAAGCAATCGCCTATAACAATAAAATTAAGAAGCATTAAACTTCTTTAGATTATCTATATAGCCTGTCATACTGTGATCTGAAAAGTTATCTATTGTTCCTTTTTTAATGCCCATCCACATTCCACGCCATCTATCTTTGAACCTTTGATAACCAGTTGGATTGCGTACTTCACCATAAGCATTCATATAATGTTCTTCACCGTGATGTCTATATCCCATTATCCATAAAGGAACTCTTGTAACAATGTCATTGTTGTTTACCCAACGATGATGCGTAACATTAAGGCTATCACAATAGTTTTTCCAACCAACTCTAGGAGATCCGTATGTGTATAGTTCTACAGGGTCATTTAATTCTATGTCGTGTTTACATCTACTAGCCATAATAGTTGCCATTGCCGCACCTAAACTGTGTCCGCAAAACCAAAGTGTTTTATTTAGATTAACTTTTCTTATTAAATCCTCTTGTATCATTGGCCATAAGTCGTCAACTTCTTTTTTAAATCCTTTGTGTACTCTACCAACAGTTTCTGCCATAATAGGTACTGCACGTAAATCTGCCTTGATATCATTAAACTGATTAGGTTGTGTTCCTCTGCAAGCTATAACAATATCATTTTTGTTCATAAAACGATATGCTTGAGCTCCATCTCTATCATAAAATTCGATAGTTGTAAATTGGTAATTTTTCGCTTGACTTTGCACGTCACGTTTGTTATTATACGCAAGAGATGCAAGTTCAGCAAAGAGTAAGGATTTTTCCTTGAAGTTTAGTTTTGATATAGACATTGTGCCCTCCCTTATATGTTACAAGCATATTTATTCTAACGCTAAATACAATATGGAGTAGTGTCATGAAAAAACGTACAAGAAGCATATTACAAGAATTAAGCAATGTAGGCATTAATAAGGATAAAGACTACCTTATAGAGTCTACAGCAAACAATATTATAGAAAGTTCTATAAATTTGCTTAATCGCATATCAGAATCTTATGATAGTGAAACAGCTAATGAGCTAGAAAGACGTTTTATCAATAGCATTAGAACTGGAGATCCACGCAAATTTAAAAGATGTATGTCAAAAATTATAGAGAACAAGAAAAATGAAAATTAACGAATTACTAACTGAAAAGGACAAAAAGGATAGCTGGTTCAAACGTGCTGATGCATGGATGAAGGATCCTAAAAGATTTGTTAATAGAGCAATCGATACACTACAGACTACAACAGGTAGGCCAGGACCTAATGTAACAAAATTAGATGATCCTAAGGTTAAAAAGACAAAGAAAAAAGTAAAACCACAATCTAGTAAAAAGCCTATCGCAAAGAATGACAAGATTGATATTAAGAAAATACCTTCAGGTGCAACATACACAGATGACAAAGGTGTTGTATATGTTTACAACGATGAAAAAGACATTTGGTTTCCGAATGATGGTGGCATGGGATTGACTGGACGCACAGGGGCTGTAAACTATAATAGAGCACCAAGAGACAAAAGA
>Ga0255762_10001749_pt1 | contig 18338 bp, 18 predicted proteins | sample 101ome_16_FD_179962 | JGI IMG/M metagenome (GOLD analysis project Ga0255762, IMG submission 179962) | Coastal salt marsh microbial communities from the Groves Creek Marsh, Skidaway Island, Georgia - 101401AT metaG (version 2) | ecosystem: Environmental > Aquatic > Marine > Intertidal zone >...
CTTCTAGTTTATTGTTGTTAAAAAGATTCACTGTGTTTTCTTGGCAGCCTATAATTTTATTTTCATAATTCAGTTTGAAATTAACTTCAAATAAATTATCAGAAGGATTAATTAATATTTGTTTATTCTGATCCCTAAATTCAAATTTTTTTGTTATGAATAAATATTTTATTTTTTCATTTTGTATTTCTAAACCAGCACCATTAATAAGTTCTATAAAGTCTTTTGCTGATCCATCCATGATAGGTACTTCTTCATTGTCAATTTCAATTAATGCGTTGTCTACCCCGCTTATATATAGAGCGGCAAGTAAGTGCTCCACAGTAGATACTTTTACATTAGAAGAATTTTTTAATTTTGTGCACAAAAAAGTTTCGTGGACATTTGTATAGTGTGCAGTAATTAAATTATCTTTTGATAAATCTACCCTTTTGAAGACAACACCGTGATTAGGCAAAGCAGGACGAATATTAACCTTCGATTTCTTACCACTATGTAGGCCTATCCCCTCAAAAGATACGCTTTTCCTCAAAGTTTTTTGATGAATTAAATTCATAGCGTATTTATAGGTAATTGGTCGTCAAAATAGAAAACAACTAATATTTCAAATAATAACAAATTTAAAACTCAAACAATTTTCGTAATAATTTTATTAAAAATGATTTATTTTCAGACATTACTGGCACAGCTTCACTTTCCCAACCATTTTGAACAATGTTAGCACCTCCCTTACAAGACCTAAATTGGTCATCCTCCACCTCGTTTATTATAGTTGTCTCATAATTGTTTGGCATTATTTTATAAATTGCGTTCTCTAAAAACTCTTTGATTGTTTTATCCTCAAATATAATACGAAATATTAAATCGTTTCTATTAATTGAACTAAATTTTAGACTAGATAAAATAATTTTAAAAATTTCTTCTATTCTTGCTATTGCTATTTCCAATAAAAATTCACTATTAATTTTATTAGAATAATTATTTTTCAATTTCAAAGTATAGTTTTTATCAATTTTAATCCTTTTTAAAATTAGTTTAATTTCATCATCTTTCAAAGAACATAACTTAGCAATATCTTTATATATTATTTGACTACCAAAATTAAAATGCCCAACATCAGTTAAAGAATTATACGACATGTTAGAAAACGTTGAATTATTTTTTTTTATACTGATGTTGATTAGAATTTTTTTATTTAGGGAGTATTGATTTATCAAATTACTAGCAAGTGCATAGTCTGAAATAATAATTCTTTTAACGCTCAAATTACATTTGTTTATAATATCATAATATTTGATAATTAATGATTTAGGTAAATAAATAAATATATTTTCTTGTTTAAAATAATTACAAAATTTATTTAGGGGTAAATTATAAACTATTTCATTATCAATAATGAATTTTGAATTAAAAATATGAATTAATTTTTTTGAATGTTCTTGATGATCTAGGGTTGATTTTAAAGCGTTTAAATTAAATTGAATATCATTTTTGGTAATTTTATTATTCAGATTTTGCTTAAAACTTGAAACTTTTATTATTCTACTATCTCGGCTAGATACTAAAAGATAACAATATTTAAAATTAAAATCTATTTTGTTTTCAATATCTGAGATTTTTTTTATAATTATAGCATGCAAGTTTTTGTCTTCTAAGTTTTTAAGGTGGAAATTATCAAAACTAATTAAATCTTTTTCAACTTCGTCTTTGAATCCTGTTTCATCATACCTAATGGCAAAAAACTTAATATCAAACTGGGTAAACTCAACAAAAAGATCATATGATTTCATGATATTATTCTAAAATTAACTTATCCTCAATTCTATAATCAAATATTTTAAATTCTTTAAATTCTTGTTTCTGCTCAATTTCAAAAAAATTTTTTAATGCACTAGAAAAATTTTTTTCTGGTAATTTTAATTCCTTTTTGTCAGAAAATATAATATCCCATCGTCCTATTTTGTTTGCATAAAATTCAGAAACTTTTTTATTTTGTAAATTATATTTTATAAAACTTTTATACACTTCAATAAATTCAGGATTAAATATGTTTATCAATGGCAATTCTTCACCTTCAATATGTGTAATTAGATTCGAATTAATTTCAGACCAATCTTCTAAGAGCACTGTTGACTGCATAACAGCTACAGGTTTTTTTTCTGTAATTATAATTTTAATCTTATTTGGGTAAATTTTTTTTACTATTATATTTTGAATTAATGGAAGTTTTTTGTAAGTCTCATTCAGTTCATTTTGATCTAATATAAAAATATTTTTATTATTTAGAAAATTAAAATATTGATTAAGTAATTCATCTGAAACAAAATAATTATTTTCAAACTCTATTGTCTTAATATGAAAGAATTTATTACTATTCTTAATATCTTTATTATAACTACTTAATAATATAAAAAAAAAAAGTATTAAAAAAATTTTAATTTTTTTATTATTTATTAATTGATGCATCCTTAATTATTTCTTTTATTAGGTTAGGAAATTTAATTCCTTTGTAGGAGGCAATTTCAGGAACCAAAGAGAGTTTGGTCATGCCAGGTTGAGTGTTTGTTTCTAATAAATAAAATTTTTTATTATAGAACTTAAAATCACTTCTAGTTACACCTCTACATTTTAAAATTTTGTGGGCTTTTTCTGCAATTTTTAACACCTTGAAATAAAAATTTTTTTTAACATTAGCAGGCATAATATGTGAGGTTTTAGCTTTAGAACTGTACTTAGCTTTATAGTCATAGAATTTTCTTTTAGGTATTAATTCAATTGCTCCTAATGCTTTGCCATTAAGTACAGCGACTTGAATTTCTTGACCACCAATAAATTCTTCAATTAATACATTTTCGAATTTTTTGAGACTTAATTTTAAATTTTTTAAAAATTCTTTTTTATTATTGTTTATTGTTACACCAATACTAGAACCATCATTGTTTGGTTTAATTACAATAGGAAATTTAAATTTTTTTAAAATCAAACTTAATTTCTTCTTATTTTTAAAGAAATTTGACTCATTAATTTGGAAATATTTTGGAGTTAAAATATTATTTTCTAAAAAGATTAGTTTTGCAGCTAATTTATTCATAGCTAACATAGATGATAGTGCGCCTGAATGAGTATAAGGGACTTTTATTTGCTCTAAAATACTTTGAATAGTGCCATCTTCTCCATACCGTCCATGTAAAGCATTGAAAACAATTGTATTACTTTTGTGCTTAAGATTTTTAATATCCTTTTTTTTTGGATCAAAAACTTTAGTTTTATACCCCAAATATTTTAGTGCATTTAAACATGCTTTACCTGTTTTTAAACTAATTGCTCTCTCGCTGGAATGACCTCCACAAATTAATAAAATATGTTTTTTCATTCACTGTTTCCTAAAATTTTGATTTCTAATTCTAATCTAATGCCTGTTTTTTCAAAAACTTTTTTCTGTACTGTCTTTATCAATTCCTCAACTTCACTTGATCTGGTTCCATTATTGTTAATAAAAAAATTAGAATGCTTTGGTGAAATAGAAGCGTTACCTACCCTTATTTTATCACAACCACTTAACTTTATTATTTCCCAAGCTTTTTTTCCTGGTGGATTTTTAAAAGTACTACCACAAGTTTTTATTTGTTAATGTTTATTATTTTTTTTTTTATTTACAAGATATTCCATTTTTTTTTTAATAATACTCTTGTCACTTTTAACAGCTGAAAATTTTGCTGATAAAATTAAGTATTTTTTGTTTAAATCACAATTTCTGTAAGTAAATTTAAGATCCTGTTTCTTAATTTCTATAATTTTGCCTTCAGAGTTCATTGCTTCAATTGACAATAAGCGATCAGATATTTGTTCATTATAGCAGCCACTATTCATAATGATAGCGCCACCAATACTGCCGGGAATACAAGAAAGAAATTCAAAACCCTCAATAGAATTATTTAATGCAAATATTGATAAAGTTTTATCTAAAGTAGCTGCACCAACCTGCAACATATTTTCCTCGATTATTTTAACAAAAGAAAAACCTGGACCTAATTTAATAACCAAACCTTTTAGAATCCCATCTCTAATAAGAGTATTAGACCCGGCACCTAAAAAATTAATATTATCATTTGAAAATTTTTTTTGTAAAAATAAATCTTTGAGTTCTTTAATAGTATTTGGTTTAAAAAAGTATTCTGCTTTACCGCCTAGATTGAACCAGCTATACTTATTTAATTGAATATTTTTTTGGATGTTTTGCATTATTAAAGAAGTAATTTTAAATTTCTAATTGTGTTTGATACATCTCCAGCCCCCATACCAACCACAATATTATCTCCAAAAAGATTTTGTCTAAAAAATTTTGGTAGTAGTGATACATCTTTTACTAATACAGTTTGTACTTTAGAATTTTTGCCAATCTGTACGGCAAATTTATTATGGTTATGTTTTCTATCAATTTTCTCACCCGCAGCATAAATTGGAAGCAACAATACGATACCTACGTTTTTGAAAGCAGAGGCAAAGTCATTATACAACAATTTGACCCTTGAATACCTGTGAGGTTGAAAAACTACAATTAATTTTTTATTAGGATAACTTTCTTTTAATCCCTGAATCACTCCTTTTATTTCTGTTGGGTGATGAGCATAATCATCATAAAAATCTGTCTTATTATAGTTAAAGATATAAGTTAATCTTCTTTGAACGCCTGTAAAATTACCAAGTGATTTTTTTATAATTTTAAGTTTAATGCCCATACTAAGAGCGATGGCTATGGCAGCGGTAGCATTATAGACGTTATGTTTCCCTATTAATTTAAGTTTTAGATTTTTAATCAAATATTTTTTACTTCCTATAAAGTTAATTTTTAGATCAAACAAAGAGTAAAGCTTATTACTACGATAATTAGAAATTTGGTAATTAGCAGATTTGCCAAAACCATATGTTACGATATTTTTATAATCTATTTTTTTAGAGATTTCTTTAATATGAGAGTCGTCAATACAGATAATAGATTTTCCAATTGGAGGTGTCTTTTTTAAAAATCTTAAAAAAGATGATTTTAATTTTTTAAAACTTTTATAGTAATCTAGATGTTCATAATCAATATTAGTGACCACAGAATAATGACAAGGAAATTTTAAAAAACTCCCATCGGACTCGTCAGCCTCTAGAACGGTCCATTCGCTATTTCCTAATTTTGCATTATTTTTTAGAGAATTGATAATACCACCATTAATAATAGTAGGATCAACTTTTGCATCGGATAGTATTTTAGATATAAGTGATGTTGTTGTTGTTTTGCCGTGAGATCCCGTGACTACTATATTTTTTTTAAATGACACTACATTTGATAACATTACTGCTCTATCGTAAATCGGAAGTTTTTTTTCTTTTGCGGCAATAATTTCAGGGTTATTTTTTTTAATAGCAGATGACCTAACAATAATAGTAGCGTTTTTAATATTTTGCTTTTTATGACCTAGAACTAATTTAATACCAAGTTTTTTGCACTGTAAAAAATTTTTATTTTTTGACTGATCGCTTCCTTGAACATTAAAACCCATATTTTTCATAATTTGTGCTAGTCCACTCATCCCGATACCGCCAATACCGATAAAATGAATTATTTCTTTCTTAGCAATAGGAAAATTTTTCATAAATTTTTAATTAAATTTTCAAAGTTTTTAAATGATGTTTGCTCTAAAATTTGTGATTGAGCTTTAATCATTTTTTCTACTAATTTTTTATCATTTTTTATTTTCGTAATTGTATTAGAAAGATAATTATCAATATCTTGTTCGTTTACAAGTAAACAACATCCTTTTTTTTCATAAAACTTAGCATTAATCATTTGATGATTATCTGCTGATTTTGGGAGAGGAATACAAATAAATGGGACTCTACTATTGAGAATTTCACCGATAATAGATGCCCCTGATCTTGTAATAACTAAATTTGCTTTCTCAAAATGTTCATTAATATTATTAGAAAAAGTAAAAACATGATTTGATACTCCGAAGGAGCTGTATTCACTTTTGATTAACTGTTGTTGTTCACTAGTGCATTGCTGAGAAATAGAAATATTTACACCATTTTTGAATAGTTTAATTAATAATTTTGGTAGTTTCTCACCAAAAACTTTAGCTGACTGACTTCCCCCTAAAATTAATATATTAAAATTTTTATCTGTTTGTGTATTTAAATTAAAATTTTTTTTTAAGAATTGTTTTCTTACTATATTGCCAGTGACAATTATTTTATTATTATTTTTGCTATTAAGGTTTTGAACATCTTCATTAGCACTTAAAATAATATTTGAAAAATTTGCTAAAAACTTATTAGCTTTTCCTAGAATTAAATTATTTTCATAAATGACTAGTTTAATCTTAAAAATACTTGCGACTAAACAGACAGGCACTGAGGCATAACCGCCAAAACCAATAACTAAATCAGGCTTTTCTTTGATCAAGAAAATGAAGGATTTTATAAAAGCTAAAATGGTTAAACAAAAATTAACTAGTAAGATTATTGGATTTTTATTTATAAAAGATTTAGAGTTGATAATCTCACAACTTAAATCATAATTTTTGATAAACCTGTAACCTCTTTTATCTGTAGTGATTTTGTTATAAATGTTCTTGGAGGTTAAGTATTCAGAAATTGCGATAGCAGGAAAGATATGCCCTCCGGTGCCTCCAGTACTTAAAACAATTTTTTTAATCAAAGTCATAAAATCTTTTTCTCGTGTAATTTATAATGAGACCAGACAAAATTCCGCTTCCCAATAAAGAAGATCCACCGTAACTTATAAAAGGCATTGTCATACCAGTAGAGGGTAAAATATTAGTATTGACACCCAGATGGATGAATAATTGAAAAATCAATAATGAAATTAAACCTGTTAATATTAATTTTGTTTTATTTTTTTTAGCAATTTGTATCTCTTTAATTGTTTCATAAAAAATATATAAAAATATAAGCACTATCATTATCGACACTATTGAACCAAATTCCTCACTTATAATCGCTATAACATAATCCGTGTGCGCCTCTGGAACAAAATCTTTTAATATACCCTCTCCCATTCCTTGACCAGTCAAACCTCCAAGACTGATTGCCTCTAATGCTCGTTTTGTTTGAAAACTAATTTGATCGGTGCTGAAAAAATTATTAATTCTTATAATTAAGTAACTAAATTTTTCTGAAAAAATAATTACTGATAGAGCAAGAATTGAAGATATAGTTATTAAAGTGGTAAAAATGTAAAAAAGACTTAGACCAAAAATAAAAATAATTGACCCCCAGGTTAGCACTAATAAAACACTCTGCCCTATGTCAGGTTGAAGAAATAATAAGACAACAATCATTGATAGTACAAAAAAACTGAATAAAATTGCTAAGTGTTTAGATTTCGAATGATAAAAATTTAACATACTACAAACAGTTAAAACAAAAAAAGGTTTTATTAGTTCGATTGGTTGAAGTCGAAAAAAATAAAGATCAATCCAACGTCTAGAACCCTTAACCTCAACTCCTAAAAATTGAACTGAAAATAAAAGACATACTAAAATAAAAAAAATTGGAAATACCGCTTTATTTATAATTTCCTCCTTTAAAATACTAATTACCAGCATTGCAAATAATCCAATTAATGCATACAAAAAATGTCTTTGAAAATAATAATAATAATTTTTATCTAGTTTTTCAGAAGCAAGATAAGATGTAGAAGAAAACGAAAAAAAAACTCCTAATATAAATAGAAAGATAAAACAAAAAAAAATTTTTTTGTTTATCGTTTTCCAGTTAAAATTATAAAAATTAGATAAATTTATCATAAATAATCAAATAAATATTTTTTACATAAAAATTTAAAATAATCCCCTCTTTCTTCAAAATTATTAAACTGATCATAGGATGCAGCTGCTGGACTAAATAAAATAGTATAATTTTTTTTGGATATTATTGATTGAGTTAAATAAATTTTAATTTTTTTTATAGTTTCTTTTAAATTTTGAGTTGTAGATAATTTTGAAAAACCAATTAATTGTTTTTTGAAAAAATTTGTATGCTTTCCAATTAAATATATATTTAAAATATTTTGTTTAAACTTTTGAATTTTTAATTTATCTAGTTTTTTGGGCAAACCACCTAATATAAGAATAATATTATTTTTTCCCTCTAACGCTTTCATAGTTGAGATGGCACTAGTTGATTTAGAGTCATTTATAACTTTAATACCTTTTTTTTGAAAAATGACTTCATGTCTGTGTGCTAGACCCTGAAATGAATTTAATGCCTTAATAAAATTTTGATTACTTATCTTGTAGTGTTCCGAAATTTTCTTCACAAAACATATATTTTGATCATTAATTTGGTTCTCAAAATAAGCGTTGTTTAATTTTTTTTTGATTTTTTTAATAGCTGATAGTTGAACCTTAATTAATTTGGGTAAAAATTTCCTTTTTTTGAACTTTTTAATAATTTTACTATCCATAATATAGGCAAATTGCTTAATTGATTGATGTTTGAAAATTGCTAACTTTGACTCAAGATATTCTTGAATATTCTTATGCCAATCTAAATGATTATTAAAAAAATTTAGAAAAATAGAATGGTCTGGTTTTAAATATTTTGAATAAAATAATTGAAACGAAGATGCTTCAATAATTATCACTTTATTATTTATATTTTTTAACCCTAAAATGGGTATTCCAATATTCCCTCCGACTATACTTTGAATTTTATTTTTATTAAATAAATGATGGATAAGAGCTGTGGTCGTTGACTTGCCATTAGTACCTGTAACTAAAATAGTTTTCTGAGGATTGCGAAAAATATAAAATAAATCTAGATCTGTAATTAAACGACTAAAATTGATGTTTAATTCCTTATATAAAATACATTTTCTAAAATTGATACCTGGACTCATCACGATAAAGTCAACTGAATTAATTTCTCTTTTAATTGACTCAATAAATTTATCTTTAATATTAAATTTTCTCCTCAAAGATTTATTATCATCCCAACAAATAATTTTTTTTACTTTTTGTTTTTTTAAAAATCTGAGACTAGATATTCCTGTCTTTCCAAGTCCATAAATCAAAAAGGATTTCTGATTAATTTTATTATAAATTTTCATTTATAAATTTAATTATCTTAGTTTTAAAGTAGCTAAACCAATAAGAGCTAGAATAATTGCAATTATCCAAAATCTTATAACTATAGTTGGTTCTGCCCATCCTTTTTTTTCAAAGTGATGGTGAATTGGCGCCATCATGAAAACTCTTTTGCCGGTTAATTTAAATGATATAACTTGAACTATTACTGAAACAGCTTCTAAAACAAAAAGTCCTCCTATAATTGCCAAAACAATCTCATGTTTAACAATAATAGCAACTGTAGCTAATGAACCTCCAAAGATAATGAGCCGGTGTCTCCCATAAATATTTTTGCGGGAGGGGCGTTGTACCAAAGAAAGCCTAGACAAGCTCCTACAATTGAGGCACAAAAAATAGAAACTTCACCAGTATTTTCGATGTATTGTATCAACAAATATTCAGAAAAAATTTTATTTCCTACTAAATAACTTATTAAAGCAAAAGATAAGCCGACTAACATTATTGGTACTGTTGCCAAACCATCTAAACCATCAGTTAAATTTACAGCATTAGATGAACCCACTATTACAATCAGAGCAAAAACTATAAAAAAATATCCAAGATCAATTATTAAATTTTTAAAAAAAGGAATATATAGATTATTTAAATAGTTGTGGTTTGAAAACTCATACAACATATAAATTGCTATGAGTGCAATTATTATTTGTCCTAATAGTTTTAATTTATAGTTTAAGCCTCCAGAATTTTTAAATTTTATCTTTAAATAATCATCAACGAATCCCAGTAAGCCTAAAAAAATTGTAACAAATAAAAGAATCCAAATGAATGAGTTAGAAAGATCAGCCCAAGCTAGTGTGCCTGTCAGAATACCAAAAATAATTAAAACACCACCCATAGTTGGTGTTCCTGTCTTTTTTATGATGTGGCTGAAGGGTCCATCCTGCCTAATAGGTCCAGATATATTTTTAGAAGACAAATACTTTATTAATGGACTACCTATTAAAAACACCAATAACAATGATGTCATGAGTGCTAATCCACTTCTAAATGTTAAGAATTTAAAAACGTTAAATACTGATATAGTTTCAGATAAATTTAGAAAGAAATTATAAAACATTTTTTCCTTTTAATAATTTATTAACAATAAAACCAAGATTATTGGCATTAGATCCTTTTATCAGCAGATAGTCACCATGGTTTAAAACGGTTTTAAATACTTGATCAAAATCTGTGAGGTTCTGTAAAATATTACCTCTTTTCATAGTTGAAGTATTTTTATACGTTTCTATTATCTCATTACCAATAATAAACACTTTATCAATATTTAATCTGTTTATAATTTTGGATAATTCTTTATGCAATTTCTTTGATTTTTTTCCAAGTTCAAGCATATCGCCTATTAATAGATATTTTTTTTTTCTTGTTTGTATATTTGAAAAATTTAATAAAGAATTTTTAAATGACTCCGGGTTGGCATTATAACTATCATCAATCAAATTTATTTTTTTTCCAAAATAACTTACTTTTTCCAATTTGCCTCTTCCTTTAGTTAATTTTAAATTTTTAATAAATCCAGTAATTTTGTTTAAATTTAGACCTAATGAAGTTAAAATTGCTAAAATACATAAAGTATTTGTTATTATTACCCTATTTAAAGAGCTTACTTGGATAATATATTTATTTGAACCAATTTTTATTTTTAAGAAAAACTTATTATTAGAAAAATATTTTTTTTTCAAACAAACATCAGCTTGTTTACTGGAACTAAATGAAAAAATTTTTAATTTAAATTTTTTAGCTTTATTTTTGAACATATTATAAAACTTTTCATCCTTATTTAGAATTAATGTACCTTGTGGTTTAGTGTTTTCTATTATTTCTGATTTAGCTAAAGCGATACCTTTAATATTATTAAAATTTTCAATATGGGCATGTCCTATATTTGTAATAACGCTAATATCCGGTTTTATTAATCCTGATAACTTTTTAATTTCACCCTCTGAACTCATGCCAAGTTCATTGACTGAAAATAAGTTTTTGTCTTTTAAGTTGGATAAACTAAATGGAACTCCAAAATGGTTATTAAATGATTTTGGCGAAAAGTGAGTATCTCCGTATTGAGATAAGCACTTAGATAAGAGCATTTTCAGCGTTGTCTTCCCTGAACTTCCAGTGATACCAATAAACTTTGCATTTGATACTTTTCTTTTTTCTCTAGCTAGGTCGGTCATAAATTTCATTACATCATAAACTTTTATTAGTTTTGGACTTTTGACAATTTTACGATTTACAACACAATGATTAGCTCCTTTTTTTAAAGCTTCTTTAACAAAGAAATGACCGTCAAATTTTTTTCCCTTGATTGCAAAAAATAGGTCACCTTTTTTAACCTCCTTCGAGTTCATAATTGTATTTTTGAAATTCACTTTAAAGATTTTATTTTTTTTGATTGTTTGATTAAAGACTCTATTATTATAATTATAATTTTTATACTTTAGTTTATTTATAATTTGAGAATCGGAAAAAGGGATTTTTTTATTTTTGTATACTTGATAATCTTCGTGACCCTTTCCTGCCACAAGAATAATATCATTATAGTATGCATTATTTATCGCTGTTTCGATTGCTAATCGTCTATTACCAATATCAAATTTTTTTTCTGGTGAAATAAATTTAGCAAGCAATTTTCTAATTTTGCTAGGATTTTCGTATCGAGGATTATCATCAGTAATATAGATTTTTTTTCCTAACTTATTTGCAATTTTTGCCATTTTTGACCTTTTGTCTTTGTCACGATCACCACCACACCCAAACACCACAATAGGATTTTGACCAAATTGGTTAATCAATGCTTTAAGTGTTTTATTAAGAGCATCAGGAGTATGTGCATAGTCAATGAATACCTTAATATTATTTGGAAATTTTCTTACAAATTGAACTCTTCCATTCACCTCTTTGATTTTAGGTAATACTTTTGCAATAGATTTATATTTCAGTCCAATTTTATGTGCTGCACTAGCTGCCAATAATAAATTTTGAATTTGAAATTTTCCAATTAATGGAACGCTAAATGAATAATTTTTTTTATTATATTTAAAATGAATTTGTTGAGAAAAATACTTATTAGTTATTTTTTTAATTTCTACATTAGCATTATTATAGCCAATTAATGTTTTATTCAATTTTAACTTTCTAGTTTTAATATTTAAGATTTTATTGATACTGATATCGTTTGAAAAAATAACATTTTTTTTACTTTTAATCTTTTCTAATAAACTAAGTTTAGAGTCTAAATAATCTTTCATAGTTTTGTGATAATCAAGATGATCTTGACTGAAGCTTGTGAATATTGCTGTGTTAAATTTGATTCCCTCTAATCTTTTTTGTTTTAATCCGTGACTTGATGCCTCTAATATTACATGATCAAATCCACTTTTTTTTAATTTAAAAAGTATTTGATGCAAAGTTACTAAATCTGGCGTTGTTAAATTTAAATTCTGTTTATAATAATTAGTTTTAATACCTAGAGTCCCGATTGTTGCAACCTTGATTTTTAAATTTTTTAGTATTTGAAAAAAAAAATCACACACTGAGCTTTTGCCATTTGTCCCAGTTACGGCAATAATATTGTTTGGCTTTAAATGGTAAAATTTTTCACAGGAAGAAATCAATAAATCATAAATATTTTTTACTTTTAAAATTGGAACTTTTGATGAAAAATTATTTTTGGAACCTGTTATGATTACAGAAGCGCCTTTTTTGATTGCTTCTTTTATATGCTGCTTATTTTTTTTGTTATCTAAAGAAAAAAAAATATAGTTTTTTTTTATTCTTCTGCTATCACTTTCTATACCTGATATAATTATTTTTTTTTTATCTAATGAATGATGTTTAATTAATTTTTTTAGCAACATTTAATTTAAGATCTTCATAATTTATGGCTAAAATAGGACCTATTTTTTTTAGTACTTTGCCAGCTATGTAAGCAGCATTCCATCCGGCATCATTTCTGCTAGTTTTTACATTTTTATGTTCTCGCCAAGTTTCATAAACAAAATCAGGGTTTGCTTTAGGTTCATCAATTAAAACGTAAAGTACATATTTAGGATCAGGAACTGGAAAAATGGAAACAAAAGAGTTCAATTTTTGTTTAGTGTATTGCCCATTTAGATTTTTGTAAGCAGTGCCTGTTTTTCCACCTACATTAAGACCGTCTACATCAGCAAGGGACCCGGTTCCATTAGGATCGCTTACAACTTTTCTAAGTATTAAATTTATTTTATTGCTTGTCTCACTTGATATAAGTTGTTCATTAAAATTTAATTCATTTTTAATTTTTATGAATCTTGGTTTAATTTTATATCCCCCGTTTGTTATATATGCATATGCTAAGGCGACATTCATCACTGTTGTTGAAAACCCGTGACCATAAGAAATTGTATCTAAAGTGCAGTTATTCCATTTTATTGGCAGAGGACTGCCCAACTCATTAAGGTCAAGATCAACTTGGTGTATTAAATTTAACTTTGCTAAAAAAGTGGTAAAATCATCTTTACCTATTTTATTAGCCAACATAGCAGAACCAATGTTTGAAGATCTAACTAATATATCGTTTATTGTGAGTTTATCTGGAAGGTCATCATGTTCACTTATTTCATAATTTCTAGAACATTTTTTTTTATCTGGGATGTTTTCTAACATAGTGTCCGCCTGATATTTAAGACTTTCTAAAGCTAAAGCAATCGTAAATGTTTTAAAAACTGAACCTAACTCATAGGTATCACTCGTTATCTTATTTGCATATTGGTCAGATAAAATATTTTTTCTTAAATTAATGTTATAATCCGGTAGTGAAACTAATGAGATGATTTCTCCAGTATGGATGTTCATTAATAAGCCAGCTGCGCCTATTGCATTAAAAGTTTTTGAAGCGTTAGCTAATTCTTCTCGGAGAATATGCTGTATATTGGTATCTAATGTTAATTCAATCTTATCATCTGTAGAGTTGGACTTGTCTCTCAACATTTTATTATAATATTTTTCTATACCTGAGATACCGTGATTTTCATCATCAATTTGTCCTATAATATGACTGAAAAGATTTTCTTGAGGGTATACTCTCGATTGTCTGATTTCAATATTAACACCTTTTTCTCCTAAAGCCCAAATTTTTTCTTTTTCCTCCAAGGTTGCTCTTCTTTTCACATAGAAAAATTTATCACCTAAAATCTTGTTATGTAATTCTTTCAAATCTATTTCTGGAAAAATATATTTAATTTTTAAAGCAAAGTTCTTCTTATTTTTAACTTTTGCTGGTCTTATGGCAATGTCATAAAATTCTATGTTTTTTGCTAATAAAATTCCATTTCTATCTACGATTTCTTTTCTTAATTCTTTAAAGTTGGGAGACTCTGATTGGTTTAAAAAAATCTGTCTATCGTTTGTAGAAATAATTAAAATTTTTAAAAAGAAAATTGAAATAATGAAAACAACAGAAAAAAAAAGAAAAAAAACTCTCTCTTCGGATACTTTATTTATATCATTTGGCGATTTTTTATAAAAATCATTAAAAAAAAAAGACTTTTGTTTATTATTAAATCTAATTTTTTTCATTAGTATTTACTTTTACATTTCTATTCATAGTTTCAATGAACATTTCTTTGCTTATATTAATTTGTTCAATGCCGTAACTTTCTAAATTATTAGATAAATTTCTTAAAGCGTTCGCGTGTATCTGCTTAGGGGAAGTTAAAAAATAAAACTCAACTTTTGACACACCTAATTTTTTGTTAAGGATAAAAATATTATTATTTAAAAGATTAATTTTTTTTTCAATTATTCTTGTTTCGTTTTTAATATAAGGCGCAACAAAAAAAAGACTAAAAATAAATAAAAGTAAAATAAAATATTTCTTATTCATGTCCTAAATTTTCTATATCTAAATAATTTTTAAATTTATCAAAAAAGTCTTTGGGATGGAAAAACGGATTTTGATTTCTTGTAACGTATCTCAATTTAGCTGATCTTGAGGCTGGATTGTTTTTAACTTCTAAATCTGAAGGATTTAAAAAAACATTATTATAATTATAAAAAAAATTTTGTTTGGAGTTATCTTCTGGAAAATATCTTGAGCTCCTACTTTTATTTTCTGAAAAGTTTTTAAAAAAGAATTTTACTATCTTATCTTCAAGTGAGTGAAAAGTGATAACGATAATTTTACCTCCATCCTGTAATATTTTGGTCGCTGAAATTAATCCATATATTAGTTCACTTACTTCTTTATTAATAAAGATTCTGAGCGCCTGGAATGTTTTAGTGCAGGGATTAATTTTTTTGCTAAACTTTTTTTTACTGTTTTTAATAATTTGAACAAACTCATCTGTAGTTTCTATTGGTTTATTTGATCTTGATTTAACAATGCCTTTAGCAATAAACGCAGCTTCCTTTTCATCACCAAAAAATTTAATTATACTTTTAAGGTTTATTTCAGAAAATTTATTAATGACTTTGTCTGCATTTATTTTTGAAAGACCCATATTCATATCTAAATTCTTGTTTGATAAAAATGAAAACCCTCTATCGTGATTTTTTATCTGGTAAGAAGATAGTCCTAGATCAAAGATAATTACATCAGGCTTAAAATCTTGACCTACATTATTTTCAATTTCACTAAATCTACAATGTTTAATAATAAATCTATTTTTATAGATGCTTTTATATTCTTCAGCTCTCTTAATTGCTTCATGATCTCGATCGAATGCAATAACGTTAGTTAAAGGAAAATTTAATATTGCTTTGCTATGACCTCCTCCGCCAAATGTACAATCTAAATATTTTCCACCTGGTTTAGGATCGCATACTTTAACTAATTCTTCCTGAAGTACCGGATAGTGTAATGAGACAGTGTCCTTCGACAAAATTGTCATTACTATTAATGTAAATCTAAAATTTCTGCTTTCTTAAAAAAGCTGGAATTTCAAATTCATCCTCTTCTGATGCTTTGGAGTCCAAATCCGAGAAAAAATTATCATCTGTGGAATTTAAATTCTCTGAAGACTCTTCCTCATCAAAAAGTTTAAGTGTTTCCTCTGAATTCTCCTCAGATTGATTTACATTTTCTTTGAAACTCTCATTAATATTTGGTGCTAAACTGTTATTTAATTCAACATCATTATTGGCATCTTCGCTATCTAAAACATTCTCAAAATAGTTAGCGCTATCAAATGACAATCCAGTATAATCGATTTCATTGTTTTTAGTTTGATTATTCAAACTAGAATTTTGATGTAAACTAGTTTCAAGTGACTGATCTTTGCTAGAAATATTTTTACTTTCTTCATCCAACTTTAATGCCGTAGCACCTTGAATTGAAGATTGTGCAAACCCAGTTGGTCTCAGATCAATTTTACTTCTTAGATTAGAAAATAAACCACCTTCAGTATGTCTACTTTGTTCATACTTTTTATTAATAGAAATAACTGAACTTTTGCCATAAGTTTCATTATTGTTTTCTAAAGAAGTTGCAACTATTGAAACTCTGAATTTGCCCTCAAGATTTTCATCACGTATCGCTCCAAATATTAATTCAGCTTCTGGATCAACTTCGGCTCTGATTTTATTTACAGCTTCATCTACCTCAAATAATTTCAGATCTTCACCTCCTGTTATATTAACTAACAATCCTTTGGCTCCTTTTAATGTATAGTCATCTAACAGCGGGTTATTAAGCGCAGCTTCTGTTGCTAACATATGCCTATTTTCACCTTCAGATTCTCCTGTTCCCATCATTGCCTTTCCGCTTGCATTCATAACAGTTTCAACATCTGCAAAATCTAAATTGATCATGCCAGGTCTAACCATCAAATCTGTAATACTTTGAACACCGTTCTTAAGTACATCGTTTGAAAGTGAAAATGATTGAGAAAAAGTTGTTGCTTCATTAGCAATTTTAAATAAATTTTGATTAGGCACAATGATAGCGGTATCTAAGTATTTTTTCAGCTCTTCCATGCCGTATAGTGCTCTTCTCATTCTTTTCGGTCCTTCGTATGAAAAAGGCAAAGTTATTACCCCAACAGTTAAAATATTAAGTTCTTTGGCTGCTCTTGCAATTACATGCGAGGCACCAGTACCCGTTCCTCCACCCATGCCTGCAGTAATAAAAATCATATTAGCGCCTTGAATATAATTTGCGATTTCATTTAATGACTCATCAGCGGCTGCTTGACCAATATCATGCTTCGCTCCAGCACCTAACCCCTTTGTAAGATTCATTCCAATTTGGATTTTGGCATCAGCTTGGTTCATTTTTAAATCTTGGGCATCTGTGTTAACAGCTGCAAATTCTACACCTTGCATACCTGAATTAATCATTGCATTAACTGCATTTCCTCCTGCACCACCAACGCCTAAAACAATGATTCTTGGTTTTAACTCTCTCAATTCGCCTGCTCCTAAATTTATAGTCATAATACCCTCCTTTTATATTTAATTATTTTCCCATTTAAGATGAGATCTATTTTCAAAAGCCTTTTTTTTAGCAACTGATTGGTACTTCTGAAAGTTTTTGTCATCCCAAATCTGAAAAGTTTTTCCTAAACCAACGAATAAGACATGTGATTTTATTTCTGCATGTTTAATTAATTTTTCAGTTAAAATAACTCTGCCTTCTGTATCAAAAGTTAAGTTAACGCTCTCTGATAAAACAGATGTTGCAAAATAATTTCTTTTATCTTCAAAGGGATTTAAACTATCTATACTATTCGATATTTTTTCAATTCTCTCTAGTGTGCAAGCTTCTAAAGCCTTTGAACTAAATGAAGGGTAAGAAATAAAACCGCTGTGCCCAGAGGCAACAATATTTGATCTAAATGCTGCTGGCACAGAAACCCTTCCCTTTTTGTCCATTTTGAATTCGTAGGTAGAAATAAACATTAGTAATTTTTAAATATTCTTTATTAATAATTTCTTTCATAAAACCCTTTATGGGATTTAATGGGATATTATGGGTTTTATATCTTTCAGTCAATATTAATCGAATTACAACTTTTTAGAACAAAAAGAGAACAATTATGGGTTGCTTTTATCACCGTTAATAATGTTTATGAAGTATTTGCTAGATAGTCTATAAGCCGGGTTCTGTCATTTAAGACGTCATTTATCTTGGCATAAATTCACATCTATGCTCTAGCGGCTAACCCAGATGACTAGCTAAAGATTGCTTTTATCGAAATA
>Ga0255762_10001753_pt1 | contig 18323 bp, 21 predicted proteins | sample 101ome_16_FD_179962 | JGI IMG/M metagenome (GOLD analysis project Ga0255762, IMG submission 179962) | Coastal salt marsh microbial communities from the Groves Creek Marsh, Skidaway Island, Georgia - 101401AT metaG (version 2) | ecosystem: Environmental > Aquatic > Marine > Intertidal zone >...
CGTGGACAGCCTGCGTTTGCAATGGTTCAGTCGCGAGAACAACAAACTCGTACCGTGCGATTTCAGACACCAAGATCACGGGTTGAAATTCAAAATCACCGGGAATCTCGATCGCACACTGAGTCTACCGAAGGTGATCGAAGAGGACGTGTTGGAACTGCCGCCACCAATAAACATTCCGGAATTGAACGGACGTGTTTATGACTGGAAAAAGTATGTTCCACTGGGTATCATTCTCTTCATCGGGTTTGTTCTGATAAAGATGCTTAGCGCGTGAGCGCGAAGGTCGGTTGTTGCGGCTTGGTGACACGCTTGGAGACACGGGAGACCAACAAGAAGACCAACACGGACAAGAGCGTCGTGAGGAGGGCGGTGATGGCGTTTTGCGCCAAACCGTTTTGGCGACCCGGGATGACACGGGTGACGACGAATCGCGCGAGGTCAGCCCAAGAGATCGCAGCGGCGAAGGCGAAGCCGCCGACGAGCGAGTTCAAGGATTGCGCTTCAACTTCTTGGGCAACGAGGACGACTTGCTCTTGAGCAGACATGGGTTCAGTATATATAACACGAAAGAAAAAAAATAATCACTCTGGGAGCAACGGTTCCTTCTTTACAATTTTTTTATACTTGACCTGATTCCTGCTGGAGGTGGGTGCTGGAACCACATCGTCTTCGTCGGAATCATCATCTTCCGAATCTTCCGACGAAGAGTCTTCCACCAAGCACTTGAAACTCTTGGACGAGGTATCGTAACCTTGGGGTTCGTCGATTTTACCCCACGAGGTGCTCATTACTATTGATCGCATTTAAAAGATAGCGTTCGATCGGCGATTCCGGCACCCAGTCGTCCCACGTGTCCACCGCCCGGTTCACGCGTCGTAACATTTCGTCGTCACCGTCGTACCTGGTGAATCCTTCGTCGTCCGTCTCTTCCACGATCTCTAAGTCGTCTTCATCGTCGCTGTCGTCGTCCTGAGGAAGAATGGATCCTATATCCTCTCCGACGGTGTGACGGGCACAATATTTGATCGCGTACTCGAAATCTTTAGCGGTGATGGCATCTCGACCACACGCGTCACAATACTGAGCGGCGAGAATCACCGCCTTTTCCAAAACCGGTGTGATGATGCTGATGGCAGTGCCTTCAAAATCCATGTAGACTTACCTGTTGTCGTCAAATAAAGTTCGCCCGTATCCCTCGCCGATGCGAAGAACGTTCGTCGACACCGCGATGAGACGAATCTGTCTGGAGTAATCGGGATTCGGGTGTAACACCAAATCGACCAGTTGATCTTTGATGAAGGACATGTTGATCGACCCGGAGGGCGTGTCCTTTTCGGGTTCGAGCGCCCACGAGTAACTGTAGAATCGGCGTATCAACTGGGTCTTGCTGTGATGGATTCCACCCATGACCGCCTTGAGAAACAAAGCGTTCCCCGTCACCGTGTCCAAGACGGACGTACCGTCGAACGTAAGACTCATGCTCTTGAGGTGTTCGTACAGGATTTGTCCATCCTCGGCACTGTATTTCCCGTACCCAGTCCCGGCGTCGGTTGTGATGTTGTCGAAATCCAAAGGCGAACAGAACTGGAGTTCCTGACCCAAGTCCTCACGCTGAATCACACACAACAGCTCTCGAACGGGATTGGTGAACGACGTTCGAAGGCGAGCGGTCGTCACACCCGCGGCGACTGTGAAAATCTCACGCTGGTACTGAGGGATCACGTAATCCACGGACGTGTTCTGGATCTTCGTGCGTTCGTATTCATCCACGAAGACCACCTCCGCGTCCATGGTGAAATCGACCAAGTGAGGCGTCGTCGACAGAGTCGGTCGCGTCGCGTTGTCCACGTCGGGATCATTACTGATATTCTGGTAGGACACCACTAACGGGGCGTAATCTCTGAGTTTGACCTCCACGAACACCTCTTGTTTGTACAGCGCGCAGAGAGGCACGGCGAGGTGTTCCTTCATGTAAAACCAAAACGGGATGTCCACGATCCATTTACTCTCCGTCGTCGCCTGACTGCCCAGGTAGTACAAGATGGATTTGCTCCCGACCCGAGTGCCCGCCGAGCGAATCGGGTATTTACCAATCAGTTTTGCCAAGGCGTTTTGTTTCGTTTGGGTGATGTGATGTTCGCTGTGTATGGTCAGTTCATCGCTCGTCAAACGTTGAATGACGACGTCGCCCATGATGAAATCCACGCGCTCGATGATGGCGTGTCCAATGGACTCGATCCATCCCGTGGCGGAACGTCCCGTTCGGGGAAGCGTCATTCTGAACGCCAAGTTCGTCAGCACATCTCCAGTGTTCGAGGGGACTCTGAAACGAACGGTCTGTCCGAAATCTGGTTTTCCCTGTCCTATGTGTTCCAAGTTGACGGTCTGCGTCGCGAACGTCGTGTGCTTGTGGAATATTTCTTTGAACGGTGTGTACTCGGGGTCATCGATCAGGTACGAGTCCCTGGATCCTTCACCGGAAACCGAGAGCTGTGTTCGACCAGCCATCCTACTATTACCGATCAGAATTTTAAGCCACAGATTCCGTCGGATATGGTGAGGATGTTGTAATTCTTCACCAAAACTCGAACGATGTTGTCATACCCGGCGTATTCCGGTAACTGTTGAATCTCAACCTTGAGCAATTGGTGCGCCACCCGACTGAAATTCACCTGACCCGTCGGGTAATACGCGTCCGGGCGAACCGCCCAACTGTACACGCCGAAATTTCCACGAATGGTGTGATTGAACACGATGTCCTGATCACCGTCCGGGGCGACCTCGATCGTGGACACGGTCTGTACCAACGGACTGTTCACGTGTTTGCGCAACGGCACCTCGTAGGTCAAGTATTTGTAATCGTGGTCGAACACGACCTCGTTGTTGAACCGCAGTTCCACCCGCTCGATGGGATTGAAGGTGTTCGGGAAATTCGCCACCACGGACGCTTTACTCCTCGACAGGAAATACATCTCTTTCACCGGGTGTTGGAATTTCAACAACACGCTCTTCTCGGTCTCGCCGTACGGCATCTCGAACTCCGCCTTTTGGAGCTGGGTGATGCAATAGTCGAGCGGTGTCGTCATGTAATAGTTCCGTTCCTCCTCTCCCACGTACGCGAACTCACAATCCAGACTCATGTTTTTGATTTGTGCGGTGACCCCTGGGACGTAGCCGTAGAAGATCATCTCCGAAAGTGGACGTAATTTCAGTTTCACCTCGACGACTTGTTTCGTGAGCGCGCATGTTGGTATGCTCAGGGCACTGTGTCGGTGGAAATAGAATGGAATATCCAGGAAATACGTGTACTGTCCCGTGTACGAGAGAAAATTGCCGTGTCCGGACAAGAAATATTCCGTCTGTTCGATGTCGTCCGACGTTAAGGTCAGTTGCGAATTCATGTAAATGTACTCGCCTGTGATTCTCTGGATCGTTTGCGACCCGATCACGAGGTCGGCGTACTCGATCAAATGACTGATCACACTCGGTGGGTAATAATTGTTGTTCCACTCCTCGGAAAAATCGGGTTTGGGATCGGTGAGCGTCACTCGAAGCGTCATATTTCGTATCAAATCACCTCGACTCGGGTCGACGATGGCGGTGACGTGCTTGCCGAAGTCGATCGACCCACCGCCCTCGAACGGCACCTCGATCTGTTCCACGCTGAACGGTGTGCTCCTCTTGTATCGCTTCAGGAAATGACTGTACGACGGTTTACCGACGAGCCAACCGTCGAGCGATCCAATGGTTGCCAATTTCAATCTGCCGACTGTGGACATCCTACGATTAGCTCACAAAAGATTTCGCGTCAGAGTGGAGCACTTTCTTTGTTCGATGCTAGTAGAATGAGCATGAACTTACAGCTCAGGCGATTCAACCCAAAGACCATGCCCGACGACGCCGTGTGTGTGTTCGTGGGTAAGCGTCGCACGGGAAAGTCTCAATTGCTCAAGGACATGATGTATCACAAGAGACACATCCCAGCGGGAGTTGTGCTCAGTGGCACCGAAGAAGGCAATTCATTTTTTGGTGGCTTCGTTCCGGATCTGTTCGTGTACGGAGACTACGATAAAGAAGCTCTCGAACGTGTGGTCGGGAGACAGAAGCAGATGCTCGCCGCGAAGAAATGTCAACCGGCGTTCGTCGTCTTGGACGATTGCATGTATAATCCGTCGTTCCTCAAAGACAAGATCATTCGTCAATGTTTCATGAACGGAAGGCATTGGAAGCTGTGGTTCGCGCTGACCCTTCAGTACAGTATGGATTTACCACCGAGTTTGCGGGCTAATTGCGACTACGTTTTTGTGTTGCGCGAGAACGTATTAGCGAATCGAGAACGCCTATGGAAGAATTTTTTTGGTATCGTGCCGACGTTCGATATGTTCTGTAAGATATTGGACGCCACCACGGAAAACTACGAGTGTCTGGTGTTAGACAACACGTCCAAGTCGAACAAACTCACCGACTGCATCTTTTATTACAAGGCTGACTTACGAAAGAATTTCAGGGTGGGGTCACCAAAGTTTTGGAGCATACACAAAAGAATGTACAACCCATCGCACGCTGCCCAGGAGGATCCGCGCAAGGCTGACAAGAAGACGGCGCTGAAAATCACGAAGAAAAAATAAGGCACCAATCACAGAACCCGATGAGTGACTCCATTCAGAGTGTCAATTTGGCTGACGATTCCCAATACGTGTCTCTGAACGTCGACACGACGAGACCGGAGCCACCCACGACCACGACGACGACGCGCGAAGCCGAGACCACCACAGCGTTCGTGCAACAAGAAAAAAATCTCACTCAACAACAAACTGGAATGATGGATTCTACGCCAATCAGCGATCTCATGATGGAAGAGCCCGGTTTTATGGATCAGCCGCAACAACCGATGCTTCAACAACAACCGCGCATGCAAAGTTTGCAAATGCAAGCGCCGACGCAAGGCGGACAGATGATGATGATGCCGCAACAGCAAGAGCAAGCCGTGAAACCGGAGAGCAAGAATTTCATGAACTTGACGGACGATCAACTGATCGCTCTGGTGGCGGGCGTCGCCGCGAGCATCGCCATCAGTAAACCGGTGCAAGACAAGCTGGTCACCGCCGTTCCGAATTTCTTGGACAACGCTGGGTCGAGAAGCATGGTCGGGTTAGCCGCCACCGGTGCAGTCGCCGCCGTCGTGTTCTACATGGCGAAGTCGTACGTGATCAGTCGCTAACGTGTTGACCACAGAATTCCTTCTTCCCATCGATGGGCTCGTAAATTCCCAGACTCACGCATATGTCCCTGAGGTCTTTGTAATTTGACCAGAACAGATCGCTGTGGCTGTACACCTCCACCGTGCAGTGTGCGAGCTCGTGAATCAACACGTGGAAAATCTCGTTCGGTTCCCCTTGCAAACACAGGGTGATGTTTGCCCCTTTGTTCGTGTTGAAACCGACCGTGTCTTTCATGGTTTTGTACGCGGTGAGGGGTTTGGGATCCCACAACATCTGAAAACGCAAATTGTTCGACGTCCGCAAGTGGTCGCACAACACCTTGTAGCGACGACGAACCTCCAACATCTGCGGTGGTTCGCGCGTACGACTCAGGATGATCACATTCGCGGTGAGCAAAAGTGGGAGGAACATCCTTACTTTACTTATTAAACACAAATAAAAATTTACTGTACATCTGTGAGATCCTCGCCCCCTGTAGGGGTTCCCACATGTGTAACTGAAATCCGGCGTTCTCCAACGCCGTGATCAACACGTCCGAGTAACACACCGGCTCTGATTTCGGTCCGTCGTCGTAAAACGGCACACCCGCCAACTGCACGAATAGTTTTTCACCAAAATCACCGTTCCCGTGTGCCAGCTTCATCTTGAAAAAGTTCCCCTCCGCGTCCTTGTAGGGTGTCATCGACAATATGCGACGGCTGTCGGGTATCACACCTACGAGTTTACCACCCTTCTTCACACGTTTTTTGATTTCCCTGATCGTCGACTCGAACAGTTCTTTCGTCTTGAAACAGTAATGTAAACTAAAATTGTACACGACGACGTCGAACGGGCGTTTGGGTGCACCGTGAATGTCTCCGTGATAGAAATTCACCCGACGCATGTCCAAGTTCTTCGCTCGTTGACGCGCCTCCACCAACGCCGACTCTTCGGGATCGCACATGTTCAGATTCGTCACACCGACTGATTTGTATTTTGGAAGATCACCCCCGAACCCACACCCGACGTCCAACACGTGACATTCCGGTGTACACGTGGACGCGATGAGTTCGCGCTTCACCAAATTGTGATGCTTTCGAATCTCTTCCATGTTATTGTAACACAAATCCGAGCTCGGTGTTTTGAAGCGGTCGATCGAGCTTCCAATTATACAAGTAGTAGTGAAGGGCACCCTCGCCACGAATGAACTTGCGTTCGCGAAGCTCGTCCTCGGCGAACGGTGCGTCCTGGCAGTTCAGTACGTCGAAGCCCGCGTACTTCGCGAGGATCGTCGCGTCTAGTAGGGCACCTTCGCCCACGGCGTGAAGAATCTCGGCTTGTCTGTTCGCCACACCGTTCGCGCCCCTGTACCCGACTTCGTACAGACAGACGAATTTTCCTTCTCCGACGAACACGTGCGGGAGGTTCAGGAGACGCTGAACGTAATCTTCGTCGATGTACCTGCACAGTCGAAGACTTTGCGCCTCCGCTCGCAGTATGTTCAGGATGTCTTCGGCGTCGTCTTGTGTCGCGCGGTGAAGCGGTGACGTCCCGTGCACGTCGAACATGCGCGCATTCGGTCGGTCGGTCTGGTAAAACCCTGATTTTATGAGATTCGGAATGTTCAGTAATCGATGCCACGAGTGTGTGGTCGCCACGGGCGATGGAAGTTCTTGCACGGCGGTGAAAATGCCCTGATAGATGCCTCGCAGCACCTCACGACGGGCGAGCTCTTTGATCAGCAATGGCGCCAAACGTTTACCGCGCAGTTTTTTAGAGACACACAGGAACGTCACCTCGACCGTGGACACGCGCTCGCCATCGCACATCATGTGTGAGGGACGACCGGCGATGAATCCCACGAGTTTACCACCCTTCCGCAGGGCGATGTTCCAATACGGGTCGGCGTGTAGAACCCACTCGATGAGTTCTTTGGAAAATTCCATGCTCGATTCGTCGTCTGTCAGGTAGTGCGCAGACAACAGATTTCTCAACTCATGGGTCTGACAAGTCGACCATTCGAAACCTTCGGGTAAGGGGACGGGTGAGTCGTCGGCGTCACGAGTCCGGGCATCCTTCCCCATCGGTTGCGTGTTCCAAAATTCATGACCAGAACTCATTGTGTTTATCGTGATATGTCATCATTCCTTTGACCCATGAATATTTCATGAACTCGAGTGAATTCATGAAACCATCCTGAAAAAAAGATCGACGATTTGTTAGGGAAAAAATTTGTTAAATAGTGAAGGTACCATGGATGTCATGAGACCACGTTATTAAACAATACAAATCATGTAAATCAAAACATGAGATTCATAGAGGTGTGTGCGGGTGCGGGTGGTCTCAGTCACGGGCTCTCGCTCGCCGGTCACCGAGCCGTGCTCTTGAACGATAACTGTAAGACGTGTTGCGAGACGTTGCGAAGGAATCATCATGGATGTGACGTGTTGTGCGAGGACATGATGAAACTCGACCTGACGGAGTATCGAGGTCGAATCGATCTCTTGTGTGGAGGGATTCCATGTCAAAGTTGGTCGACCGCGGGAAAACTCTTAGGACTCGAAGACGCACGAGGGAAGCTCATGTACAAGTTCAAAGAATTATTACAACAGTGTGAACCCAAGTGTTTCATGATAGAGAACGTGAAAGGGATGCTTCACCACGACAAGGGCGCATCGTTTGAAAAAATCAAAGACCTCTTAGCGTGTGACGGCAAGTACACGATACATCACAAAATTCTCAACGCGAACGATTACGGTGTAGCACAGAAACGTGAAAGATTGTTCATAGTCGGTGTCTCGAAGGAGTGCCCGTTTGAGTTTCCATCACCACTGACGCACAAACCAACTCTCGGCGAAGCCCTTGAGGGTGTACCGGACAGCCCGGGTCAGGCGTACAGCGTGGAGAAGAAGAAGATTCTCGACATGGTACCCGAGGGCGGATGTTGGATCGATTTACCCGAACAAGTGCAGAGGGACTACATGGGTAAAAGTTTCTTCTCGGGTGGTGGGAAGAGGGGCTATGCCAAGCGCTTGTCCATGAAACAGCCGAGTGTGACACTCACGTGTTCTCCCGCACAGAAACAGACGGAGCGATGTCACCCGAAAGAGACGAGACCCCTCACGACACGAGAGTACGCGCGCGTGCAATCGTTCCCGGATGAGTACGAGTTCGCCGGCAGCGTGAATGCGATTTACAAACAAATAGGCAACGCGGTTCCGGTGATGCTGGCGTACCACGTGGGAAAGAGTTTAAAGTCGTTAGACGACATGCAATAAATAAAAATGGTGATTCCAAACGACGCGACCTTGTGCAGACTCAGGCGAATCGTCATAGACAAAAACCATACCCGAACGAAACGCACGCACTCGTTGACTCGATCCATGTATGAAAACGTGTTCGGTTACACCGATGATGGATCGAGTGAAAGAATAGTGAGCATGCGATGGGGTGATTTCATAGAGGGTGCCCTCGCACATCTTCCTCATTGCACGTGGTTGTCCAAAAAGTATCGCAAAAACATCCGACAGTGTTCGTTTGATTTCGTCCACAAAGACCCGACGACGGGAAAATTTACCTTTTTCGAGGTCAAGTCGAGGGATAACACTTTGAACTCGAGTTCTAAATCCGCGACGTTTGAGAAAATCAAACACATGCGCGCTCGTGGACACGACGCGTACGTGATTTACTACGACAGTCGACCGATGAAGGGTGATGTCGAATTATCTGGCAGACAATTCTTTGAGAAATTTTTCGGATCTGCGAAATTGTTTGACGACATGAACCGTGCTATCATGGAATTAAAGAAGACGCCATAGGGTATGATACAAGCAACGAAGACATGAGCCTCCTCGACCAAGACTACGATTTGCCCCCGGGTCAACTTTTCGCCTGCATCTCCGTCGTCGGACCGGACACGCCTCAACGTTCTGACAATTTCGCGGTCAAGATCAGAGGCGTCTTCGGCACGCGCGACGAGGCGGCGAAACATGCCCAACGTATCCAAAAGTCCGACGACACCTTCGACATCTACGTCGCGGATGTCGGCAAGTGGTTGTTGCTTCCGCCACCCAAGGACATCGAAGACAGTCACTACGCGAACGAAAAGCTCGAACAAATCTTCGGCGAGTACAGGGAGAACCAGATCCAAGCGAAGAAAATGTTCGAGGAACGCAAGCGCAACATGATCGAGCGTGCGGATGGCAACTATGTGGTTCCGGGCGACGAGAACAGTGCGTTCTACACGAAGCCGGATGAACCGCCAATCAGCCACCCGTCGGACATCGTCGACAAACTCAAGGTCGAACACCCAGACTGGGAGATGCCGAAGTTGATCGCCGAAGCCGATAAGATTGTCGCCGAGGAGATCGAAGAACGCCGGAAGAAGCGAGAAGCCGCCCCGACTGAGGAAGACGCCCCGACCGAGGAAGCTGCACCGACCGAGGAAGCTGCACCGACCGAGGAAGCCGCGGAATAAATTTCATACACTATTGTAATGAGTGCAATTTCTATCATACTCAATGTTGTGACCCTACTCATAGTTTTCTACGCGATTATGATACACGGCGACGCGCTCGACATAGACAGAGGTGACAAACCAACCATGGCGAGTGATGTTATGGAAGAAAATCTAACGGATCCACTCGTCGTGGGAAGGGGATATTTCAGGGATAGTGAAAAATTTGGAAGGATAGGTAAATTTACAGGAAATGATCTAGGGGTTCCGGAAGATAACTGGGCTGATCATCGTTTTGCCCATGAAAAATCCTAACAGAAACGCGACGAATGCCATCAGGTATGTGTTCTTGTCGAGTGACGTGATGTCGAAGGAGTTCGATTGCACAGGTGGCATTGATGGGTAAAACATCTGTGGAGGTGGTGGTTCCATGTACATCTGTGGTTGCATGTACTCGTCTATGGGAGAGCTGTCCTCTTCATGTTGATCCGGTAAAGGGGGTTCTTTGGGCACGTGAATGCTCGGATTATAATCGATGGGTTGTCCGATATCGGTCTCCATTCTTATTAATATGTACAGGCGCTAATTCTTTTAACCCCGTCTATATTTCTTTCGCCTACGTATGATCTCCTCCTCCTCTTCTTCGTCTGACGAAGACGACAAGTACTCTTCTTCCGAGTCCGAATCGTCATCTTCATACGAAGCATCTTCGTCTTCGTCTTCGTCTTCGTCGTCCTCGTCGTCCACGATCAGTCCGATGATATTTCCGAATTCGTCGACGTCGTAGTCGTCGTCTTCTTCCTCGTCGTCGGAGTCGTCCAATTCGTCTTCCGTGTCGATGTCCGACGCGTCGAAGTCGTCGTCGTACTCCGAGTCCGAGAAATCATCTTCCGCGAAATCGAGATCCGGAATGTAAATTTCTTCCGGTTTCTTGATGGCGCGTCCAGATCTCGTTCTCGTGACACTCATGGTTATTCTGTCTTGTATTGGAACGTTTCGTTTAAGTACTTAGGGGCGAAACGTTTCTTCTCTCGAATAGCACTGTCCATGATTGATAATTCCGCCTTGAACCCAATGCTTGAGACGATTTCGTCTATATCTGACTCGATTCCATATTTCGTGAATTTCAGGTTACTCAGGTGATCGAGTGCTGTGTACAAATAGTACGACGCAATATTCGGTTCGTCGATGTACAGCTCGATCTTGTTCAGGTTGTCAAGAAATGCCATGAATTCCGTCGGGTCGACGCCCGAAAATTTGTGTGCTTCGAGTTTTAAATCATGAAGGTCGAGAGTCACGCGCTGACGTTGTGATGTTAAAAGATACGTTAAAAATCCGGTCGCCCCAAGGAGATAGAGCGCCATCCTACTATGTCAGAGGTTTATTTTTTCTTCAGTTTGTCAACCGTGCTCGCGAACAATCGCATCTTCTGCATGTTCCGGCAACCGCACATCTGTTGAATCATACCCGACTTGTCCACGGTGAAACTCACGCACTTTTCGTGATCCTGTGCCTTGTTTGCACAAAATTTCGAATTCGTCGCGATCAACACCCGACCGGCTTTCTTGCACACCTCGACGATCTTCGTGTCCTCGTGTCCCGAAAAATATTTCCGAATGAACGTCTCCAACTCGGGTTTGACGTCCGAAAAATTCGACGGTGGCGGCGGTCGCTTCCTCTTCTGCTGCCGTTGTCGCGGCTCGTCCGAGAACAACGCCTTCTTCACCTCGGACGTGAGTTTGTATTCCTTCCCCGTGAAATCCTTACAGAATCCAAACTGACGACCCACCAGAGTCTCGCATCGACAGAAACACTTTTGCATGACGTGTTCGTCGGTCACTAAAAACCACACGTGATTCCCCCCGTGGTCTCGACCCGTGTTTTCGCAGTACCGACTCGTCGTCGCCACGATGAGATTACCGTTGGTCTGTTTGTACGCCTTCGTGAGACGCGCGCTCACCTGTCCCTCCATGTATTTTTGCACGAACGCCTCGAGTTCGGCGATCGCCACGTCGTCCGTGAATTCATCCTTCGTCTCGTGTCTCGTGAACGCGCCTTCCTTGAATGCCGTGTTGGGCGGTTGCACGTTCGCGTGCGTCGTCGCGCTCGAGCGCACCGCGGACATCTCGAGTATTTTGGGATCCGGTGCTTGGTCGATTCTCTGAAGCATGGACAGCGGACCGTGTCTGTATATGTACACGGGTAAGTACGCCACCTGGTCGGCTCGACCCTCGTTCGAACACGTCTCACACCCTTTCCCTCCGCAGTGTTCACACCTCGCGCGCTTCAGACTCCACGGCATGCGAAACCCACTCCCTTTGCTCCCACGCGAGACGTCACCGTACACGGACGAGTCCACGACGTCGCTCCACTCCACGCTCGGTTTCGCCGTGTACAGGGCGACGAGAATGTGTTGTCGAAGCGCGATCGCCGACCGTTGATCCACGACGAACTCGTGAAAGTTGATGTGAATGCCAGTCTTGATTTTGTTCCCAGCCTTCTTCGGTGGGGCGAGGGACACGAGGGCGTCCCTGCCCCCGTGTGCCTTCACTTTGTTGCAAATCACCTTGACTATGGACTCCACCTCGGGAAGATCCAAACACTCGGCACTCTTGTAATCGAGATCGACGAAAAAGTTGTACAGCTCGGACTTTTGTTCGACCACGTACAGTTTCTCACCGGACGTCACCGCGTCGCAGTATACCTGATAGAACTCTTTCAATCTGTCGTTGGGTATGCTCAGTTTTCCCCCATTCATCAGCACGTGCGACAGATTGGAAGCGTTGTTGAATCTGTTTTCATGACACCATCGTTTGAACATCCTTAGTCTTGGTTTCTACGAATCCCTCTAAGTCTGTCGAAGAAAGACGGCGGCTCCTGTTCCTCCTCTTCCTCTTCCTCCTCGGGCGGTTCCGCCTGTTTGATCTCCTTCTTCAACACGAGCAGTTCGTACACGGTGCTGTCCTTGACCTCGTCGACGTACGCGTCCGCCTGCGTCTCAGAGTGCCCTTTGTCGAGCATGGTCTCCCTGATTTGGTTGAGAATGAACTTCTTACTCTTCATTTTACATAATTAAAGGTTTTTCTAAATTGCGAACTTACCGCAGAATAGAATTCGGGGTTTTTTAAAATGTGATCCACCTGCATCTTCCACTGTTTGCGTTTGTTAAAATCCTCGAGCGTGTCCCACGACAGAAAATCGTTTTCGTCGTACACGCGTTTTATGGGGAGCTTGTTGTGTTTGCGAAGCTGCATTTTCGCCTTCTCTTCCAAGAACTTTCGTACCATCGCCTGGCGCTGGGCGTTGTTCACGTCGACGAAGAAGACGTAGACCGCGTACACCAGATCGACACCCTCCTCTTTGTCTTTGACCGTGAATGAAAATTCCGTGTAGCACCCGCTTCTCAAATTCATGCATCCGCGAGTCTCTTCCTCCAATTCCCTGAGTGCGCACCGAAGCGGTGAGGTGATCTCCCGCTTCCTGCACCCACCGGTCACGAATATCCATTCGTGCCATCGGCGATCGCGAACGGTAAGAAATCGTGGTTTCTTATCGTCCGTTTCGAACGTAACTGGTATTGCAATAGCTTTGTGTTTCTTCATGATTGATGATTTTCATCTACCATGAGTGACTTTATTTTTCTTCGGTAATCTCGTTCGATTTTTCGTCGATTTGCGGCGCGGCATCCTCGACGACGGTGACATCTTCCTTTCGCGGCTGCGACGGAGGAGGCGGTGGCACCGGCATGCCGTACGGTCTCGGTTGAGGCGGTGGCGTGAGCATGTGCATCATCTTGGTCTGAACCATTTTCAATCCGTCGACGTCTTCCTTCGCCTGCTTCATCTCCCTGAAAAGGTAGACGCACGCCGCGATGGCGACGATGGCGGCGATCGTGGTCAACAATTGTCTGTCCATTTGCATCATGGTTTATTATTTGTGTTACCACACATCCTTTTAAGCCGAGTGAATCGCACCCATTCTGGAATTACTTTTCGGGCAATCGTACACGGGTTCTCCAAAGTTCCTCGCCTGGAAATGTGGATGTTTACACTGGACGTCCGAAGGCGTGGGGCTCCCCGCCTGTTGTGCGTTCACCGGGGAGAGCGGACCCATGATGTATTTTTCGAGCGTGCGACTCTTCGGGTCGTACGTGATGACGAACAGGACTGCGAGAATGATGGCGATGGTATACAGTCTCATATTACATAAAGCGTAGAATTTAGTTCGCGAACGCCAAGGAACCCATGCCGTTCTTGATGATGAACAGGTTGAATCCGAGCGCGTACAAGTTTTGTTGGCTCGTCTGGGTCTCGGAGATCAAGCGAGCGCTGTCGAGTCGAGAGAAGTTGACGGAACCAGTGCTGATGTGTCCCTTGGACGTGTCCAAACACAACGGAATGATGATCACGTTGTCTTGCAAACTCGCGCGTTGCGCGTAGGGGCAGTGGAAATATGCCGCCACCTGCGTGAAATGCGGCTGTGCCAGGCGGAAATCGCCGACGTCGATGCCGTTCATCTGGAGCTTCAATCTGTTCTGGATGTGCGCGAGAGCGACCGCACCGCCCGTGTTTCGGACGGAACAGATAGCCTTGATTGGGTGGTTAAAATTCAGCTCGTGAACTTTAGCGTTGGTCGGCAACGACTTTTGGACGGTCGTGACCAAGTATTGCAACGGCTGGCTCGCGAAATATTCTCGCTCGGCACCGTCCAAGTAAATGTAGTTCGCCCAAACCTCCCACTTGTCGCCAACCTCGGCACCCCAGTGAATTCGGATCTCGACGTCCATGTACTGCAACGCCACCAACGGAAGCGCCTGGGCGTAGGAGTTGAACCAGAATTTGAGCGGGTAGAACTGCGCGTTCGTGGCGCCGCCGAAGACGTCACCCGTGACGGATTGCACTTGGTTGGACGCCATGACGGTCGGTGCCAAACGCTGCGTGAAGATGGCGTCTTGTTCGTCGACGACCTGCCCGCCGATGACCAGTTGCACCTTATCGATGACCGTGCTCCAATCGCTGATCGACGTGTTCGCCTGAGTCCCGTTCGTGAGCGGCGTAAGGTAGACATACGACAAAAGATCGCCTCTTCGCTCAAATCGAACAGTCGACATGGAATTCGCCTTCACCTGCCCCTGGATAGTTTGGCGCTCCACCGTCTGTGCGAAATTCGTGTGCGTCTTGAACGCAGAGCGAAAGTAGCTCACGGACGCATTGCCCGTGATTGCCTTGTCTTGGGCACCGATCGCCAACAACTGGGTGATACCGGCACTCATCGTTTATAGTACTACCATGCGAGATTATTTTTAACCCATGAGGGTGCATCTCAAAAGTGCGGCGTAGAATACCGCGTTGTGTCGAGTCGTGATCATGCCCTGTGCCGATAGGTATCGAATCTCATACGGCAACTCGGTGGCTTCTGGGTCGTCGTCGTATATGTGCTGTCCGTCTGCGTCCAACACGTCCACCATCTCCTCTTTCGTCTCCACAGTCGTGTTGGTGATCAACGGATCCTTCGACACCCACTCCTCCATGCGCTTGTACACCCGACGAATCTTCAAGACATATTTCGTCTTCTCCTCGGAGTCCTCCATCGCTTCCCACTCCTCGACGGTCTTTTCGGTCACTTCGGGTTTGGCTTGGTGTTCTCTGTAGTCCTCGCGCTCATCTTCTGACATCATATCATACGCCTCCTGTGTCGCGGTCTGCTGTTCCGTGCGCACGTATTTTGAATCGTCCACGGGTCGGTACGCCTCGCGCGCCTCAGGCGACAACGCATCGTACGTCTCCTTACTGATCTCGTACGAGAGCCTCTTGATGTAGAAGACATCCGACCACTCCTCGTCGTCGTCTTTTTTGATATCGGTTTTGGGTCGGTACTCGTACTCCGTCTTCGCGTAATAATCCTCCAAGTACGTCTTACGTTTCGTCTCCGGCATCGTGTCGTACTCCTCCTTCGTGGAAGGGTACCATCGACGCTTGATGTAATAGGTGACGTCCCTGAGCTCGCGACGGATCGTCTTCTTCGGACGAGCGACTGGCACGGTGAAATCACATCCCTGTGCAAGCTTCGCCACCGTGCTCGAACGCACGAGATCGTCACTCTGCGTCCACGCGTAGCCGTGCACGTTGGACGTACACAAAAGATCCCCGCTCTCGACGCTCGCACCCTCCCGCATGAGCACCCATACCTTCGCATCACCACCGCGCGCGATGAGCGTCTCCGAATCCTCCGTGTACACGTTCGATCCGGTGATAACGCCGTACCACGCCTTACACGCGACTCGACTCGACAGTTCGACCAACGGTTTGCCACTCTTCGGACTGAACCCGTCGTCGCGCGCGCACACGATCAATCCGCGATGGTCGAGGACGTTAGAGAACGCCACGTCGGTCACTCGGGTCTTCACCGCGTCCTTCTCGGCGACGATCTCCTTGATGGAATTGATCATGACCGGGATCATTCCTTCGTAATCGAGTGATGCGATTTGTGACCCCCAATCGTCGTAGGGTGGATCGATCTGAATGTTTTCGTCGCGCACGGGTTTCTCGGGCGACGGATCGGCGTCGTAATGCAATTTCACGAGATGACGCAACTCCGGTGCGTCGTAATACACGTCCTGGGCGATCAACCCGAACTCCTCGCGATATTTCACCTTTGTCGTCAGCTCCAACTTATCTCGTTTCCAGTAGTGTTGGGGATTGAGTTTGAGCAACGTCTCCGTGCCCAAGTGGAGTGGTTTCTCGAAATCCTTGGCGCGATCGTCGGATGTGGCGGTGAACGTGTATGCGGTGCAGGTACCCGTCATGCTAAGATCACCCGCCCGTGCGTTATGCACCATGCGCACCGTACCACCGTAATCCTTCCACGCAAGTCCCCACCACACCAGGAAGACGCTGTTGTAGAGTGAATAAGACGCATTGTCACCAGTCCCTTCATGCCACGAATTTCCTCCGTACGTACCCCGAACACTGTACGAGTACGCATACACGGATCCATTTCCACTGCCGATGGTGCAGGTGTAGTTGGTGTTGATGTCACCACCGAGTCCGATAAATCCGTCTCGGAGATGGATTCCGGTGATATTGTATCCACCCTGCGAAGCTTCGGAAGTATTAGTGTGTGTGTAGATTTTCAACGAAGATTTATAATCGACTGCCCAGTTGTTGTAGCTTTCAAACAACGAGCAATAATCGACATACGACACGCTCCACGGGTGTCCTAAACGAAAGTAACTGTACGTGTCGTTGCTGTCCCGCGTCCCGGACACCGTGAATGCGTACCCATTATCCTCGACGTGAAGTTTGGACAGGGGAGTGGCGTAATTGTATTTACGCATGCTCACCTTCCCGTTCGTGCTACACGCCATGGCACATTCTGAGAAAGCACCGCCGTATACACCGTAATCGTGCGTCTTGAACAACAATCGCTGGGAATAATTGCCAGTCGATCCGATATCGGATGTAGATAGGTTTTGGATCATCATTCCAGAGGTGATAAACGGTCCATTAGCGTACTCATTCGAGAACGCATATATTTTACCAACAAATTGATGATTTGATTGAACGGTGTGGTCGGGAAACCAGTACCCGTTGCCTTGCGAAAAGACGTCTTTGGTCGTATGTAATCCCCCGAGTGTGTAATCACAACTAGTTGCGTACGAAGAATTGAAAGGGTCTTGCGTCCCGATCCCGACCGAACCATTCCTGTCGAGGTGCATCGCGACTTTGAGATTGTCTGGTGATGTGGCGCCAGTGGCTCCAGTTTCGATGGACACGCCGTAGGGATTATTGTACCCATTGAACCGTATTCCGCCTTGTGTAGTCACATCGACGACGCTCGATATTTTTTGTGACCACCCGAACCACCCCGCTTGACTCGAATCTTCGTACACTTGTGTGAAGGTAAGCTTTGCATTGTTCGTCACCCCCTGTGAGGATACAACTCGACCAATCGTACCCATGGTCTCAGTCGCCGTTATGGCGGTTGTACTGAAAAAATCGGCATACTTTGCGTAGACATCCTTCCAGCGGTATGTGGCACTCCCTAAATTCATGCGATACGCCGTGTCGATTGATCCATCATAGAGCGGTAATATTTGACCACCCGACACGTGCATGCCCCCGGCGTACCGAACATTGTTAACAGTGTACGTGCGTTCGATGTTCCCGTCACCCTGCACGCACGTGTTCGAAGAGATGCCGGAGCGCGAATACACCATCAATTCCCCATCAGACGTGGTGGACTGTTTCGTCACGACGGAGTTTTCGCAAAACGTTTGCACGGTGGTATCACTAAAACTTCCGAGTTGTATATATGTCGTGTTCGCGGCTTGCGTCGTCGGTCCGCACTCGAGAAAGCAATAGATAAAGTTTCCATTTGTATCGCTCGTGTCGTTCGCGCGAATATGCAATTGTCCCGCTGTATTAATATAGTAGTTGGCGTTGTCGTCAGACCCCGTCCGCGCACCCAACCGAATGTTCCCACCGACGTGTAACGCCTCATCGGGTCGATCGATGTTTATCCCTAATTTCGGACCATCCTGTACGAGCGAATTCGCGCTCCCACCCGAATCGGTATCGTGAAAGACAGTGTACGTACCACTCGTCGTCGGTGCGGTCGTGGTCCAGTCGGGTGTTGGATTGAACCCAAGTCCGGCAGCCTCC
>Ga0255762_10001760_pt1 | contig 18274 bp, 10 predicted proteins | sample 101ome_16_FD_179962 | JGI IMG/M metagenome (GOLD analysis project Ga0255762, IMG submission 179962) | Coastal salt marsh microbial communities from the Groves Creek Marsh, Skidaway Island, Georgia - 101401AT metaG (version 2) | ecosystem: Environmental > Aquatic > Marine > Intertidal zone >...
GCAAATACAAGAATGTATATTGATTCGATTGCGCCTGTTGGTGTCACATTTGAGTCAGCAAGCCCAATCAATAAGTATTATCTAAATCCAACTCAAACAAATTTTGATTATACTGTTACTGATGATTATGCATTATCAGTTCTTGGATATAATTTTGATGGCGGTGCTTCAACACTCTTCCGTTCTTACCCAGCACCTGTAGGTTTTGCTTTAGGAACTACAGTCGATTCAGGAACATTCAGCGCAACAACGATGGTAGCTCTTCCTGATGGACCACATACAATTTTCTTAGTTGTAAAAGATACATTTAATAATACTGTTGAAGTACCTTACGAATTTTATTACGATAGTCAACCTCCTGAGATTACACGATTCGAAGTTTCAGAAATTCGTCCTTGGGTTGATCCTCCACCATCAACAGATTTCTGGGTAGAGTTTGACTTGGAGGTCAAAGATGCCGCAGGTATTGATCGTTACGAATTGTATGATAATGGTATTCTCATGGCAACAGTCCCTGTGAATGATACACATGTTGCACAAACACCTAAGCTTCACACAACACTTTCAACTCTTACTCCACCAACTGGACTTGATATTCAATTTGTATTGCTTGAAGATATCTTTGGTGTAAGTTCAACAGAAGTGTTTGCTCTTGTGAATGGTTATACAGGAACACCAGCAGAAGATACCGCAATTCTAAATGTAGCAAGCGCAAAGGGTAAAGTTTCTGTAAGTGAGTTAAGTCTTGCAGCAAGACCTGAAACAGATATTCGACAATTCCATAAAGGTTCGGCTCCAGCACCTCAAACATTGGCTGCTGCGATTCCTACTTTCGACGATACAAATTTGATGCCAGTCGGTTATAAACTCTTCTCATTAGAACAAAGAACAAATCCTGTTTCAGATTCTCGAATGGTAGATTTCATGAAGAATGAACCAGGGCATTTTGTTTATGCGGATGAAGATATCACAGAATCATCAGTCAATCAATATACAAAAGTAGCATACACACCCATTTATACAAATGCTTCTGTTGATCGAGAAATTCATGTTTATGAAATTTATGCTTATGACTATGCTGGAAATATGGCAAGTAATACATGTATTGAAGCATTTCATGATGGCACCTCGTTAGCGATCTCAAACATGTTAGTTGACGGTGCGGCATCGATTTCACGAACAGGTATTACAAATGAGGTGTTTACTGCTGATATGGATAGTTTAGTTGAAGTTGAGAAATATGCTCTTACAATTCAACCAACAATTGACTTTTATAATGCTTTCTGGGAAGATATTTCAACACCTGCTAAATCTGTAGCATTTAGTGAGACAAGAAGCACAAATGAATTTGCTTTGTCAAACGTAGGTCCAGATAACATAGTATATCTTCACGCAAAAGATCGTAATGGTCATATAACAACAAGCAGTGTTCAATTATCTTTAGTGGTAGATAATCCAACAATTACAACGATAGCTTCACCAATTAATCTAAAGAGAGAAGGTGGTTACTATACAGGAACACTTGTCTTTGACATTGAATCAAAACCATAAGGAATAAAGAATGGCAGCACCAGTTCTTAAGAAAATTCACTTTGCTTATCCGGGTGTATCAGGTATTTCAAAAAACCTAGGGATCATGGGCGATCCTCTTTATTATATTAATGTAGACCCTGCTAGTGATGCTTATTTCTACTTAGAGTATGATCAAGCTCTTGATGACCATACTCTACCAAACTTGAGTAGAATAGAAGACCGAGTAGTCAATGGCGGATCTACAGTACTTGCTCTGCTTGATGTTACAGAAATCAATGGTAGCTTTCCTGGAGGTCTGAGTGCTTATTTGACAATTAGTTCTTCTCCCTGGGCAACTCAAGATGGTACATATAGTGTGATCGGACAAACAAAGGTTACTACTGATAAACTTCATTGGGAAACTGCTAATGCAATTGATCCTGCTAACCTTGCTGATTCTACTCTTTCACATAACTGTCTTTACTTTCAAGTTCCGGCCGGACAATTAAAAGATGGTCATATATATAATATTCTTAGATATCGAGATCTAATCGACAATAAGGCTCTTGAAGCAGAGGGTGTTGGTAGGATTCCTGGGCTTATGTGGGAGACTAATCTAGCTATTGACGCCACCGCACCTACTATTGTATCAGCAACACCTGCGCCTGCTGCTACAAATGTGCCTGTGAATTCACAAATTATAATTGATTTTAGTGAAGAAGTTACAATACCAGCAAGCGTGACTTACAGTGTTCCAAATGATCCTGATAATTGGATTGCTGACCCTGCGGTTGTTACATATACAGCAAGCCCATCAAGAGTTACGATCACTCCGATCAATCCTTTTGGACCATTTACGACAGTTAATGTTCAGGTGCCTCTTGGATATGTTATTACAGACAATTCATCAAACCTATTAAATCCAATAGGTTGGTTTTTTACGACTGGACCACCACCGCCACCACCGCCACCACCGCCACCACCACCAGATACTCGAGTGCCGATTGAAGCATATGCGATTGGCTTTACTAAAGATCCAGATAATTTCAAATCAATACCTTTGACAAAAAGTGGTACCATTACTCAAGAATTTAAAATACCTGCTGTAGATATTGATGGTCCAAAAATCATGTATTTGAGATTACGAGATCAAGATGGTCTGATTTCAACAAATTATCGTATCGCTTTGAGAGTTTTAGATTTTGAATTAGAAACATTTGAAGTAGATACTCATGGTTATTGTGGAGGAACAACAAATCAAATTGATGTTTTATTCGATACAGATACAGATCCTACTACAATGGAATATGGATTCCTTATAGATGATTCTGGTGAACCAACTGTTTGGAACCCTATAACTCCTTTGACTTTTGACAGCGTTGGTAAATACAAATTCAATTTCAATTTAGATGTTTCAATCATTGGTAGTGGTCAACATGACTTATATGTTTGGTTGAGAACATTAGAAGGTGAAAAGAAATTCTGTAAAACTGATTTTGTGAGTGAACCAATTCCTGCTGATCCATATGGTATACTCACAATTAAAAAATCAATGATTGACGGTGACAAGAAAAAAGTTTGGGTAGAAGCAAATATCTTTGACGCTGGTGTTGGAGTTTCAGCAATTAGTTTTGTTGAATCAATAAATCCAGCAAGTTTTGAAAGTATAAATATAATACAAAATAAACGAATTACAAAATTATTTGAGTATGATGCTTCCGCAAACACAACAAATACGTTCAATTTAATTATCGAAGATGCTGTGGGTAGAACTTCAGCTTTAATTACAACCTCTATGGACTTGAGCGGTGTTTACTGAAAATTATAAAAGAGACCGTCAATCGTTAGCGATTGTTGCGACAAATAAAGATGACATAAATAATCATAGACTTAATATTTGTCAAAAAAACAAGCTCAACATTAAATTACAAAATCAAGAGAACGAGATTCTTTCTCTTCGAAATGAAATCGAAGAAATGAAAAAGATTTTATCTCATTTAATATCCAAATAATTTAGGAAAGACGAATGGCACTTATCAAAAGAATCGTAACTGGTCAAACCTTTGGTAACTGGCTTGATACCACTAACAAATTGATTGACGACCTAAATGCCGCAAACCCTACAAGAGGTGGAAATCGACTTGTAAGGTATGACAATTTCGGTAGTCTTAGTATTCGTGACATTCAAGCAAATAGTTTCTTTTTGGATACTGATACTTCAGTTAAAATCGATACTCTTTCGACTGATTATACAGTTGCTGGGCACGAAAACGATAATACGATCTTTACAGCAGCAGCAACTTATGCCGCAATTAAAGCTGAAGCAAAGAATATTATCAAGAATGCTGGAGGTCATACAGTTTCAAGTGAATATATTGAGATTGTAGATCCTACTCCGGGTTCAACTGTTTACCCTGCTATTGCTCCCTCAAGTCTCACAGAACCAATTGTTCGAACTGTTTTGGGAGGAACAGAACTAATTCGTACAACTTCCACAGAAACAAAATTTAATCAAAATGTAATCATTGATGGAGACCTAAGTGTTTTGGGTGATTCTGTTGAATTGACCACTGAAACTCTTCAAGTTCAAGATAATAACTTAGTGTTGAATACCGGAGGAAATAGTGCTTCAGCAGAAAGAGCAGGTTTTGATGTATTCGAAACAACAGCACATTTAAGATTAGTCAATAGTGGTAATCGTTTCCCTTGGAGTTCAAAGCAAGGCACATCGGAACCTAAAAATATTCGTATTAAACTTTATGAATCAAACGAAATTCGTAATTATTTTATTTCAAAGATTCCAGGTGACTCAGATGTTCCTCAAGAAACTTATGCTCAAGGTGAATATTTAAGTGGAAACTTTCAAGACCTTCGTAAACTATTCATAAATCAAAAAGATAGTCTTGTTTTTGAATATCGTTTAGATTCGGCCAATATCACTTCAAATACAATTCCTTTTGCGATCGGAACGTCAGCAGGCTCTGCAAGAGAAGCAAGCGTATTAGAACCAGATCCTTCAAATCCAGGCAGTACTGCTAACTCAGAAATTATCTATAATATTGACGGTGTTGATTATAATTCTTATGAAGAGTATAAAAATGAATTTTTATCAAGAGATGTGAATGATGGGACCGTTGTCAAAGTTACATTTTCTCCAAAAAATTATACACAACCTGGACATAAGTATTTCTACTGGTCAGGAACTGTAAACTCATATTCATATGTTGCACACACAAACTACTTACAATCACCAACAGTTCAAAAAATTGAAAGTGACATTTTCACTGACGGGGCATTTACAACAGGTAACGCAAAAAATAATGATTATCTATTAGCACTTGGAGATCAACTTACTTTCACAATTGACTACGCAAGTCTAAACACAATTGATGGTCAAAAAGAACCGATATTAATTGGAACACTACCATTTAACGCAACAGATCCTACACATACAACTCCTCATGAAGTTCGTCTTGATATCAACAAACTCGTTTTCAAACAAAATGGCTCACCCTTTCCATATGATATTAAGTATGAATTGAATGATGTTGAATATGATGGTGGAGCAGGACGAACATTAGCTGATTATATTCAAAACTTCCGAAACAATCTAGCTGATGGAAGTGTTACAACTCCAATTCCAATCGTTACAGCAAATGTAATCTTTACTCCAAATAATCTTGCGATTGCGAGTCAATACGACTTCTATTATTTCAATGCTGCAAATAATCAGAATACTTTCAGTGGAACAAATTACGATTTTGGTGGAAGAATTAATGTAACAGCAAACAATACGGGCATGGGTGAAGAAATCAATGTAATCTATCCTATGGGACAAGAACTCACTGAAATCATGACAGAAACAGTAGCATCAGCAAACTTAGACATTGGTGGTGTTACAAACGGTGAGCGTCCCATTAATGCTGGTGATACATTGGTTCTTGATTGTAATAATTTATCTGAAGCATTACAAATACAAAAAGATAATGGCTTCGGTCTGTGGATTGATTTAAATTATAAAGACCATGGTATAAGATATGAAGTTGATGGTAATTTTTATGAACTATGGAGTGAATTTAATAATCATTTTACTACAAGGGCATCATCTGCTTCAATACATTTTACACCTACTGAAGTACTTCAAAATAGTACTGTTAAGTATAAAACAGCATCTCGAGATGGTGGAGATATTATTATTCAACCGGAAAAAACACGAAAGCTTGACGCTTGGCATCTCGCTACTGATACTTCGTCTCCTGGAAACGGTGATGGTTCAGCAAGAATTGAAAATCCAATTGGATTTAATATCACAAAGAATCATAATCATCTTCTTAAAATGGATGGTGTCACTGCGGATTTCTCAGGCACTCAATCTGGTTTAAGATTACCTGTTGAATCAATTCCAAGAGCGCATCCTCACCCAGCAGCAACAGACGGAACAATTCGTTATAATGCTGGAACAAACTTATTTGAGGGCTTCACAAATGGAACTTGGAGAGGTTTAGGTGGTGTTATCGACTTGAATCAAGATACAGAAATCAAAGCTCATGATTCAGCCGATATTCTCCATTTCTATACAAATGGATTCAACCTCTCAAACATGCAACAAGATCAATATTTCTTGTACTCAGCAGCTAACACATCTTGGGACGGCTTGCAACAAGGTGAAATCAAAGTTGAATCAAATATTGATACAGGTAAATATACAATCTGGTCAGAAGGTACAGGAACATCAGCACACTTTGGTAACACAATTAATGTACCAGAGTCAACTACACTTACTGTTCAACCAAATGGTGTCAAAGTAGATAGTACTGGATTCTTTAAGTTGCCTGTTGGTACACATTCTACACGTCCAGACACACCAGAACACGGAATGCTAAGAATGAACCGTGATGCTCTTCAACTGAATGATATGGCTAGTACAACTCTCACAGATACCGGTTCATCTGATAGAGTAGATGCTCTTGAATATTGGGACGCAACTGAAAATGAGTGGATTACACTATCTCATGTGAAGAATGAATTTGTTCATGAATTGCCTGCGACTCATAATCCTATGGATCCTACCGTAACATTTAAAATGATTCTTCGTCCTTTTGTAAAACATGAACTTGAAGTATACATCAACGGTATTCGTATACCTAGAAGTGATATAACTTCAATTACAACTACTCCAAATGTTACTGCTCCTTATAGTGATTGTACAATTACATTTAGTTCTGCTCGTACAGCAGGTCAGATCATTACTGTTATTCAATCACCAAAAAGATATGTGGGTGAAACTCATTTTGGATTCTTGAGTAAAGCCGAATTTCTTAGTGGGATGAGTGATCCAGTAAACTTCTTGGGTCCTTTTAAAATTAGTTCTACAATCCAAGCATCTTCAATCACAGACGCCGCTCTTGTAGTTTCCGGTGGTATTGGTCTCTCACATGATGCGATTGTGGGTGGTTCTGTAATTGAACTTTCTGCCTTAGCACTCAAAGAAAATATCAAGCCAATTGAATCTGCTCTTGATAAAGTAAAACAACTCAATGGTGTTGAATTTACCTGGAAAGATGAGAAGAAACAAAATACTCTTCCAGAATATGGTTTGATTGCTGAGAATGTAGCGAATGTAGTACCTAATCTAGCTTCTTTTGAAAATAATAAAGCAAGTGGTGTAAAATATAGTAAGGTTGTTGCTCTCTTGATTGAAGCAGTAAAACAGCAGCAAGAAGAGATTGATGTATTGAAACAACAACTGCCAAAGAAAAGAACTCGCAAATCTTCTTCTACTCAAAAATAATATAGGAAATAAAAGATGCCTACGTCAACTCTTAATTATATTGATAAAGTAGTTTCAACTTACGATTCGGGCAGCGATTCTGCTGGTTTTGCAAAACTTGATATTACAGACACCGCTACAGTTGTTGGTGCTAATATTAATACTCTCAATGTGAAAGAAAGCTTAAAACTTACAAACAGTGCTGGAAATAAAACAATTATGTTTCCAGAAGCAGATGATATACCTACAAGTGCTTTATCTGAAGCTCATTATCTTGCTTATGAGCCAGTAGATGGTAACTTTGGTAATGTCACAATTAAAAAGTTTGAAGATGGTGGATTCACAATGTCTAAACTTGCTTCTGTGATTGATTACGGTTCAGCACAGCAAGGTATGTTGACTACTTTTAGCACAGATTCTGGCGGTAAACTAGTTATCAATCAAGATTCTGAATACAACGCATTTTCTGGAAGAACAGAAATCTTAGCAGATAAGCTAAAGATGACAGATAATATTCTTGTTGCTTCAAATCCTGCGGGTTCTGGAGCAGGAGTATATCGTTTGACACTGGGTAATCTTGTAGCCTCTGTTCAAATCTTAGCTTCAGAGATTACAACAATTGGTAGTTTAACTTCGAACACAAAAGCAACCGCAGCCCACAATTCAATTGATTTCACCGTTGATGAGATGGATGCTTTTGGATATAATCCAACCATGAAATTTGACATTGATGGACTCTCAACAGCCGCAGGTCACTTTTCAGTTCCAACCACACATGGATTCACATTTGGTGCTCCTTTTTCAATCACAGGAGATAGCACACGAAAATATTATAATGGTGTGATTTCATATATTGATGAAATTGAGTCAAGTGGTGTGATTACTCAATATAGTGGATTTCTTTTTGAAACTGGTGATTATGCTACAGAAACAACAAAAACACTTTCTCTTGAATTTGAAACAGCAACTTCGGTTATACTTACAAATAATGTTACTCAAGTAGGTCAAGATATTATTTTAACAAACTCAGAAATTGACCTATTGAATAGCAACTTAAACTTTGCTAATAATAATATTATTTTTGATGATGGAGCAAGTCTTGATGTTCGAGGAAATATTGTTTTAGAACAAAGTTTAAGTGATGCCTCAATAGTTTGGCTTATGGCTGTAAATACATCTCAGCATGTAAGAGCAAATACTGAATTTCAATTAGGTGAAGACCCAAATCAGTTTCGAATAATAAATGAGGCTGCTGCTACAAGAATTCAAACTACGGCCGCAAATACAATTTATATTGATTCGCCAGTTAGTCTATCAGATAACTTATCATCAACAGGTACTGTTGACTTGACTTCTGCTTCATCAACAACCTTTGGAGATTTTTCAGCACAAGTAGCTTCTGTTGATTCAGTCGATTCAACAGGTGATATTTCATCTGATACGGCTATTGTATTACCATTAAATGGTCAAATACGAATTGTAAACGGTTCTGATACATCTTACTTAGATGATACTCAACTTTCATTACCAAATGGTTACATTGCTTGTGGTGAAGACCTTACTGTTGGAAATGGTATTCTTGTTCAAGCCGGTGGAATTAACGTAAGTGATGGTAATTTGAATGTTCAGAATGGTGACATCACTTGCGGAACTTGTGAGTTTGAAAGAAGCTCAGGTACTGTAAAAGGAACAGCATTGCGTATTACTTCTGGTGATATTGAAGTTCTATCAAACGCATATGTTCGTGATGATTTAACTGTGACTCAGGGTAATTTAACTCTGACTCAGGGTGATTTAACAGTTACAGCTGGTCTTGTTTCTTTCGATACTGCACCGACACTTACTTCTTCGGTTACTCTCAAAGAAAACATTTCAGAATACAACAGTGGGCTTTCAGCAATCATGAATATGAAGCCAGTTACATATAATCGCAAGGCAAAACCCGGAACACAAGAATTTGGTTTCATTGCTGAAGAAATGGAAAAAGTTTTACCAACCGTTGTCTCATCACCAAATAATGTGAAATCAATTAAGTATACTGAGATCATTCCCGTTTTAGTATCAGCATTACAAGAACAACAACAGAAAATCAATGAATTAGAAAGTAAGCTTTCTAAATAATATAAAGTTTTATAATCAAGTTTCTCAAAGGATAAAAATGGCTTTTATTAACAATACGATTACTTCGAAAAAAGGAACTGGAGAGGACCTATTTGTTCGAACTGGAAGTTTGCTTTCGCCAACTACATTTACTTTGAGTGCGGATGCGGGAAGTACTGTTACGATTGATGGTGTGAGTCCGACTGACTTTTACACAGACATGTCAACAAACAACTACGATCTACTTGATAAACTTCTTGTATTTGATACTGGTCAAGTAAAATGGATTAAAGCTATTGATTCTGATATAACTTCGCTTACCTATGGTAAACTTCTGACTGTTGAGCCAAATAATCCTGTCCCTGCTGGAACACAATTTAAAATATATACACCTTCAGTGAGCATCACTGATGATTCAAAAATGGTTTTCAATCGAGTGACACCTGATTCAATCATGACAGGAGAGCATGGTATTGATTTAGGATATGGTAAGATTCGAAATGCTGCTCTACCTGAACATGCTCATGATGTAGCAACAAAACAATATGTGGATAGTTTGAAGATTGGAAACTGGAATCATATTGAAAAATTTGAGGGTGATGGAGCAAATACAGACTTTTTAGTTTCTGTTCCTATTTCAACATACAACGCAATTGTATCCGTTGGTGGTGTGATTCAGGATCCATTTGATTCATATCTTTTTGAATTCAACAAAAATACCACAAAGCTTAAATTCTATGAGCCACCTCCTGAAGAGACAATTGTTACAATTCGTACAACAACTTCAACAAACCTTTCATCATCAACAGCACTTGAAGAAATCTTTGTTGCTTCTGTAAAACAAAGCACATTTGTTCTTGAAAACGAAGTTTTTGACAAGTTTGGTTTGATTGTTACTATTGACGGTGTTGTTCAGTCAACATTGAACTATGACATTTTGACAACACCTCCTGGTGTTCGTGAAGTTACTCTACCTGATGGAACAAAAAATAAAGTTTATTACGGAAACGAATATAAAATTCTAAAGTTTGTTGAAGGTTTGGACTTAGGTGCTACAGTTCGTGTGCTGAATGTTCGTGGACGAGGATTCCACTCTCACAGCGGAACAACAATTCTTCTTGAAAATGATTCGTTAGTACCGAATACAGAAAGTATTATATCTGGTGATTATCAAAAAGTAATTGAAAATCATCCTTCTGCTCCTCCTCAAGAGTCAGTATTTCGAACTTTAGCAAATAATGATTTCACATTTACTGTTACACATGACTTTATTCTAAATCGTGGAGGATTGAATCTTTACGCAAACACTACTTGTAATAATCTGTATATCAATCTACCTGAAATGGGTGGTGAATATTCTCCAGACCAAGGTATGGAAGTTAAAGTTTCAACAAGTGTTCAAACCGCAAATGTTTTCATCAATGCTGACCCTTCAAACTATATGAACTATGAAGGAATTTTTGATGACCCAACAAAGACAGGCGATGGAGTTGTTTATAATCATCAACAGAATGTTCCGACAGTAATTCATCTCGAGTGGGAAAGTTTTTATAAAACATGGTATATTAAATATGGTATGGGCCTTTGGAATGTTTATGGTTCAGCAATCAATTATCCAGATAGTGAACCATCATAATGTTTATACATCTTGAAGACCAATTTTTTAATCTAAAAAATTGTTTATATTATGAGTATAAAGATTCAATATTAGAACTTGAATTTTCAGGTTCACTATGCTCAAAGATAAGACAAACAACAGAAGAATATAAAGATTTTTCTTTGTTTATTGAGAAAAATATAAAAGACTTAAATATAATGAATATTGATCCGAACATTGGTATTAATTTGAATTTAGTCTGTGGACTTTTTTATAAAGAAAAACAATTTACAGTTCATTTTGTTGATGGGTATCTAAAGAAATTTACAGTTGAAATTGAAAAAGACATTTTGTTAAAAATTATCGAACAAGGAAAATAAATGCCACAGGTTTTTAATTTAAGAGGAGATAATGTTCAGACTCTAGCTGAACTTCGTGTAGATACAATCAAAAATCAAGACGCAAGTTTTGATATCATTACAGTTGATAATGCTAATCAAAGTGTTACTCTTCACAATGTTGAAAAGATTTTCACAAGACTTGGACGTGAACTTGATGCCGAGAAAATAAAGGTGATGTAAAATGCCACAGATATATAATTTGGGTGGATTCACTCTTCAAAAAACACATACAATTCGACTAAGCGCATTGAGAAGTCAAGATTTACAGACTCCTTATTTGGAAGTAAACTTTGCGAATAATTCTGTATACCTCTTTAACGTAGAAAAAATTACGACTAAAAGATCAGATGGAACAGCAGGACCAACAATCACTGCTCAACAAATCGAATTAAGCCCTACTCAAATTTCACCATAATACGAGGTCAGCGTGGCGGGAGGCGTTCTCAATTTAGCAGGTATTACAGTCTTCAAAGCAAATAATGGCGTCATTGAAATACCCAATGGGACTCAGATAAAAGGTATTACTGATACTTCTGATACTTTTCTTGATACGGCAACATTTGATGTCAGTACAAATATATTACAATTAGTCACTACAGATGGTAATGCGGTCAATGTGGATTTAAGTTCTCTTTCAAATAAGCTTATAGGAACAGCATCCCAAGACGCAACGGCACTTGCGATTGCCCTTGGATAATTTCAAACATCAGTTTACAATAAAGACATGGCAAAACAAGATTTAGATTTAGGGGTTGTAGCAAATGATAATACTGGTGATACGCTAAGAGCCGGTGGTCAAAAGATCAATCAAAACTTTGTAGAAATCTATTCAAAGATTGGTGATGGAACTAACATCACTCTTGATGTCAACACAATGGGTTTAAGCACTCTGAATGATGTAGACACAACAGGAGTATCAGTTGACCAATATCTTCAGTATAATGGAACAAAATGGGTGCCTGTCACTCATGAAGTTGATGGTCGTGTTACAGGTCACTTAATTCCTGACGCAAATGTCACTTGGGATTTGGGTTCTTCAACACATCGCTTCCGTGATTTGTATCTTTCAAGCAGCACATTACATCTTGGTAACTTAGCAATTTCAGCTGGACCAAATGGCATTGAACAAAAAAATGTCTTGGGTGTTTATGATTGTATGGTAGACTACAATCCTATGGGCGGTGTTGTTTATGCAAATAGTTCTATATTAGTGACATCGGCAACTCTACCTTCTCAGCCAAATCCTTATAACAGTGGCATTGCTGAGCCAGCTTACCCAGGATTGAATATCAATACAAGAAATCCTATAATTCCTGAGGATGGTATAAAGTATACAATTAGTTACTTGACAGCAAATGGTGAAGCAAAAACATTTAGCACAATCAAAAGTGATAAAGATTATGTCAGCAATCCACCAAAAGATACAGATAAAGCTGATGAAGATTTTATGTCTTTTGGTTCACTTAGTTCATTAGTAGTTTATAATAAAGAACCTTTAACTCATGGTGTTGCTGATGAGTTAAGAACTGCTTCTCAAGTTGTTCTTACAATTACAAAAGAATTTGTTCCCGCAGAACCTGAACCTGAGATTGAAGAAGTAGAAGCTGAGGATGTTGTTGTCGATACAAGTGATATTAGTTTGTTCTTATATTCAGAAACACCTGTTATGACAGCCAATGGCAATTGGGATTTTAATCCTTTAGGTTCATACGAAACAACAGAAGTAGCAGGTGTAACTAAAGATCATCTTCCCGGTTTAGACACATCTCTTTTCACAGATGCTGAAGATTCAACCACAAACTTCATTGACAATTTTCCTGGGTTTCAACCTGGTATTGAAGCACAAGTAAAAATTACAAAACCTACAGGTGAGATTGTAACTTATGGTCCAATTCCAGACCATCGAAAAGCTGAGCCAGGTATTTCAGGGTTTCAAATTACTAGTTATAAAACAATTATGTTGGTTGGTGATGCTGCTACTGATTATAGCACAGCAACAAGTTTTGCTTTTGAAATCAAACAAATTTCATTAGACAATCAAGTTACAGGATCTCTCATTCCTACAGCAGATGTTTTATATGACTTAGGATCACCATCAAAAAGATTCCGTGACCTTTACATCAGCGGTAGTTCAATTCATTTTGGTAAACAAAAGATTTCAGATGAGGGTGGTCAAATTAAGTTCAGCGCACCACTCGCTCCATTTGAAGCTGAAACAGAAGTTTACTTTACTACAGATCAATTTACAAGTTCACATCCAAGACAAATCACATTCAATGAAGAAATACCAGGAGCAGTTGTTGATGTTCCCAACATGAGAACAACTCTTGAGCCTGAGTATGAATATAATTTGAAATTAAATGTTGCGATGGGACCAACGGTACTTCATAATGAAGTTTCAGGAAGGGCTGATGTTCGTCGAAAATCGGACAGTAATGCTTTACTTCAGGGTGATGAAATTGTTGTTTTGGGTCAACCTCATGGTATTATTGATGGTGTTGTAGCAGTCAATGTAAGAAGTCCAGAGCATCGTTTTATTGGACTTCGTAAAGGATATTACGCAAATCTAAAGTTGACTCTTTCAACTGGTCCTGATAAATTACAAGCTACAATGGACTCATATCAAAATTGGGATATGGTTCAAACGTCAACAAATCCAGAATGCGGTATCGCAATCTTTGACAATGGTTGGCCAGCATATATGAATGGTGCTGCAATTGGTTCAGACATTTGGCTTAAAAATACAATCAAAACTTACATTCGACGACCGAATGGTGACATTGTAATGTGTCCAGGAAGAAGCGGAAAGTTTTGGGATGTTGACACTGACAACTATACAGGAGGTGATTGTTTCTGGCAGGATAACGACTGCGGAAGTGTCTGGGTTTATAACCTTCTCAAAAAATCTGATGGCTCAAAAGTTCCCGGTAAACAATATTGGGATTATGTAAAAGAAGTTCGTGACGCTGGAATGACTTGGGTTGATAGTAATGGTGTCACACGACCATCAATTTGGGTTGAGTGGTATGAAATTTCTTCTTCTGAAGATACACTTGTAAATGTTTATCATCCATTCACAAAAGACAAGCCTGTTGAGCAAAGTGATTACTTCCAATTCACTGGTCAAAATCGTATTAAGCTTGTCAAAGGTACTCGCTCAGATGGTAAAGTTTTTGATTTTCTTGAGCAAGCAAAAAAAGATCCAATCAAAGAACTTACTTTCGCATTGACAATCAACAGACAAGACCGTCAAGAATATAATCTGACACCAACTGCTCGTTCTTTTGATGCCACAAAGTCAATCAATAATCAATTCAATGATAAAATAGGATCAAACACATTTGTAATGGTGAACAACCGTACAATTAATATTATGAATCCTACAATTTGGAATGCTTACAAATCAAGCCGTGGACGAAGACCACATATTTGGTTTGATCCTAAGAAAGCTTCTCTTGAGTTTAGTGTTGTCAAGAGAGACAAATCAAAACAAGGTGAAGTTCTTACTACAGAAGGTGAGCAAAACCTTGAAAATAAAACATTAGGTAAAGAAGGTTCTTCAACATTTATTGACGGAAGCTTTATCCCTAAGTCAGATATAGCTTATGATTTGGGAAGTCCAGATAAACGCTTCCGTGACCTATATTTGAGCGCAGATTCATTTCACTTAGGATCAACAAAACTTTCAACATCTGGTGGATCTCTCAAGGCACTTGATGTGGTATATGATCGAGGGTGGTATAAAAATTCTTCTAAGTATGGTCTTAAGAATGAGATGCAATATGATGGTAAACAAGCTCGAAGATATCAAACTGTTGAAGCACCAAATGATCCTGTCATAGGTTTCGGAGCTTTGATTGATGCGCCAGATAGTTTTTATAAACTAGCTCCTGGCTATCAAGCGAAACTGAAAGCAAATATTCGTGAACAAATTCAAGTAGCAAAAGAATTCCCATCTCTTGAAGGTACTGAAGAACTAGATGAATGGGGAAAAATCGTTCGCAATAGTCCTCAATTTGAACAACTCGATTGGGAAAATTCAAGAAACATTGCATCAGGACCTTTGAATGGGCTTGAATGGGCCTATAGTGATTATGGTAATAAGTTTGAAATCAATGTTTATGAAGTCGAAGTAGACAGTAGTCAAAATCCAGTGCGTTGGAAAATTGTATATAAATTTATTCAAGAATATCCAGGACAAACATCTGAAACAACCTCTGAATGGTTTGTTAAAAAGAGTCCTTCAACAGCCGGTCTTGTATGGGAAGCAACAAAAAATACAAGACTGTTTAATGTCAGCATGTTTGCTCAGTATGATACATCAGTAAACTATTATAATATCAATGGAAATGCTGATGAATTTACCTTTGAAGTAAATGTTGATACAGCAAGAGATACTATGTATCTTCAAGGTGAGGGTCAACTTCACAACTATTCATTACCTTTAGCAACCATGACACCTCACAGTAACACTGTTCCATTATACGGTGCTACTTTGGGAATGGCTTCACTTTATGCTACGAATCGTGAATTTGCAACTGGAACAACTCATTACAAATTTAACTTGGAATTAGGTGGAACAATTGCTCCTTATCATCCTGGGTTCCAGTATAATGCAAAGAAACTTGCGATTGTGATTGAACAGGGACAACGAACATACTTAAGATATTATGCTCTTCCCGCTGTTACTGATCAGTTACAACCGAGCGACTACGTTTCCTCATATAGCGGTGATCAAACAAATCCTAATTATGAAGCAATGTCAAGAGTTCGTAATCAATACTACTTGACTGAGTTTGAGATCATAGATTGGGGACAACCGGGTATGAAACTTGTCGCAAATGAATGGACTCGTCCTATTCACCAACAAGCAGTAGCCTGGGTTGAACAAATTTCATTAAATCAATTTGGTTCCACAAGCTTTGGAGCAGATGCAACATTGATGCTTGATGTTGGTAAAACAGTTACTGTGAATAGCAAACTCGACCTTGATTGGCATGATGCGATGTATGAGTTCATGACAAATAAGTATGGTTATGCACAACTTCAAATACCACCAAATGCTCCAGCTGGTCCGCTCTCAGCTACAACTGTGTTGCAACTCCCAAATATAATTCTATCAACTACACAAAAAGTTACAGCAAGTTCAAAAGTAACTGTTGAGCGTTTAGTTGATCCACAAATGTCAACAGCAAACAATTTCTTGTGGCATAAAATTACTGAAATTCCAAAAATCAATACGGCAATTTATCCATATCAATTACCAGTTGATGGTAAATATGGTATTCGTTTTGATGACCGCTATGAATTTCAAATTCGTTTATATAATGACAAAACTGCTTTAGACAATGATAAGCCTAATAAAATTTATCGTCAACTACCAAAAGATTTTTATCATTTTGAAATGACAGGTGCTATTGAGCATCAACCTAAAGATTATAATATGGAAGGTGTAGTTATTGACGGTATTGGTGGTCTTATACTTAAAGCAAGAGACCTACAAACTGTATTGATTGATTTTGATAAAGCTTCTTCAATTCGTTTGGCTCTTGTAGCAAAATCTGGCACCCGTGAATATAAAAATTTCTCTGAAAATTTTCAAGTGGATGCTGATGCGGGTAAACCTGTTCTTGCGTTTGAATCATTTGATAGTATTCTTGCTCTCAATGGACAGACACTTGCTGAGAATTGTGATATTGCCACAATTCTGAATAAAGCATATAGTTACTCTCTTGAAATTTCAAAAGAAATTGCGGATCCTTCTGTAACAAATGTTCAAACATCTTTGAATGCTACAGCAAACACATTGAATGCTTCCATTGCGAACACAACAAACAACTTGAATGCTTCCATTGCGAATAGTAATCAAGCAATTGCGAACACTCAAAGTCAACTTTCACAAACAAATGCTACACTTGCGACTACACAATCTGAGTTGATGAAGGCATTGAAGATTCAATCTGGTATGAGTGTTCCTACGTCAAACACAGCCGCTGGAACAATGGGAGATATGGTGATCGATGGAAATATTGTTTATATTGCTGTAGCAGATGACAAATGGGGAAGAATCAATTTAGACTTTAACTTCTAATCAATAAGTAACAAATGGCATTACCAGCAGGTAAACATGTTATAAACATCGGAGCATTTCCGAATGATAGTACAGGTGATACAATTCGTGACGGTGGTGAAAAAATCAATCACATGTTCAATGAAATCTACAGTGCTTTGGGAGATGGCTCAACCATCTCCTTTGTAGGTTCAAGCACATTAGCACAAATCATTGATGTCTCATCCAACTTAGCATCTTATGTAGCAAATACAGATATGCTCATGGGTCAGATGGCAAATGTGTATGCTACAATTGGTGATGGAACAAATCTACTTTTCAATGTTCACACATATCTCACTGACACAAATGTTTTTGAAAATAAAGATATCTCAGCCGCAAACAACAAAATCACAATCAGTATTGATGATCTGAGTGATGTCAATGTAACAGGTGTAACAACAGAACGAGTGCTGACATATGACCCAATCAACACTGAATGGATTGCAAAAGAACATGAAGTGAATGGTACAGTCACAAGTTCCTTGATACCAGATACAGATGCTGTTTATGACCTGGGTTCATTGACAGAAAGATTTCGAAATCTACATCTAAGTGACACAATTCATTTGGGTTCTGAAACAATTGAAATCAATGCAAATGGTGAGATTGAATTCAGCGCACCAATTGCTGCCGCATCAATCACATCACAAACGGTGATCACTGAAGTTCTCACTCAAAATACTGAAGCAGTTTATGTCTCAGCAATTGGTGGTTATGATTCATCAACAACTTTTGATAACAACTTAGGTGTTTGGTTACCATTTCCTTTTGATGTAATTGAA
>Ga0255762_10001766_pt1 | contig 18248 bp, 18 predicted proteins | sample 101ome_16_FD_179962 | JGI IMG/M metagenome (GOLD analysis project Ga0255762, IMG submission 179962) | Coastal salt marsh microbial communities from the Groves Creek Marsh, Skidaway Island, Georgia - 101401AT metaG (version 2) | ecosystem: Environmental > Aquatic > Marine > Intertidal zone >...
TAGTACAGGCCAATATAAGGGCCTGTGAATCCAAAAGCAGTGGTGTTTATAATGTAGGAACTGGTAAACCAAGGAGCTTTCAAGATATTGCTGACATTCTTCAAAGGGAGTTAAGATGTGATTATGGCACTGAATATTTCGAAAACCCCTATACTGGCTATCAAATGCATACACAGGCAGATATTTCTTTGTCTGAAAAAAATTTCAACTTTAAACCTGAAATTTCTCTAGAAGAGGGAATTAAAAAATATATTCCATATATCAGGGAAATGTTAAATGCGCCATTAAATTAATGCTTAATTTTAATCAAAAACTTCAACCCAAAATTCTTGTTATTGGGGATTTGATGATTGATAAATATCTTTGGGGTGAATGTAATCGAGTTTCACCAGAAGCGCCAGTTCAAGTGATCAATGTCTCCAAAGAAACAAAGGTTCTAGGTGGCGCTGGCAATGTTGCTCATAATTTAGTAACACTTGGCTCTAATGTAAAAGTATTAAGCGTTATTGGAGGATGTAAAATCTCTAATGAACTCAAAAATCTATTCAAAGAAATAAACCTTCCTACAGATTATCTTATTGAGCAAAAAAACCGAGTCACTTCAAAAAAAACAAGGATTATTTCATCACAACAGCAGGTTATTAGATACGACATTGAAAGTGATGATGACATTGATATTGTTTCTGAAAAAAAATTGATAGGTTTATTCAAATCAGTTCTAAATGATTTTGATTTGGTAATTCTCTCTGATTATGGGAAAGGTGTATTAACCACTGATGTCACAAAAGAAATTATCAAAATTGCCAACTCCAATAACATTAAGGTAATAGTTGACCCTAAAGGCTCCGATTATTCTAAATATAACTCTGCCTATCTATTAACTCCAAATAAGAAAGAAGCATGTGAGGCGACTGGTATTAATATTTCAGATAAGGACTCTCTAGAAAAAGCTTTAGTTTATTTAAAGAATTCATGTGATTTAAAAACCTCGTTAATCACCTTGAGTGAGGATGGAATTGCTTTCTTTGATGATGAGCTTAGTATACATCCAACTGTCGCTAGAGAGGTTTATGACGTAACTGGAGCAGGTGACACCGTTCTAGCCTCCCTAGGATTTGCTCTATCCTGCAACTATAGTATTGAGGAAGCAATTGAGTTTGCTAATCTTGCAGCCGGAATTGTAGTTGGAAAAATTGGTAGTGCTACTACAACTCTAGATGAGATTGCCGAGTATAAATCTAGTCTTCATAAATCCACTAGTGACTCACACATCAAAACAAGAAATGAAATCCAAATAATAAGCAAAAGGCTAAAAAATAATGGTAGGAAGTTGGTTTTTACTAATGGGTGTTTTGACATAATCCATGCTGGTCATATACGCTATCTGGAAACAACTAAGAGCTATGGTGATGTAATGATTGTGGGTCTAAATTCAGATAGATCAGTTAGGACACTCAAAGGCGAATCCCGTCCGGTAAATTCTCAAGAAGACAGGGCTCTCATCCTAGCTTCAATAGAAGCTGTAGACTATGTTGTTATTTTTGATGAAGATACTCCATATGAACTAATTAAAGCTATCAGGCCTCATATATTGATTAAAGGAGGAGACTATGAAAGTAAGACTATTATTGGCAAAGACCTTGTAGAAGAATGCAAAATTGTACAATTCGTTGAAGGAAAGAGCACTACCAAAACTATTGAAAAAATTAGAAACTTATGAAAGAACTGATTCAATTTGAACTCGACGAACATATTAAAGTCGCTCAGCAAATGAAAAGCCTAATCAATAAAATTAATCAAACTAGTGAAATATGTGTCAAATCCTTACAAAATGGTCACAAAGTCCTTATTTTTGGCAATGGTGGCTCAGCAGCTGATGCGCAACACATTGCTGCAGAATTGGTTGGTCGCTACAAGACAGAACGCAAAGGGTTGCCTGCCATTGCTCTTACAACTGACACTTCCGCATTAACTGCTATCGGAAATGATTATGGCTATCAACATATTTTCAAAAGACAGATTGAAGCACTGGCTAGTCCTAATGATGTTGTTATCGGTATCAGCACCTCTGGTAACAGTGAAAATGTTATTAGTGCATTAAGGTTAGCTAATAGCTTAAACTGCCATACTATTGGGTTTAGTGGTCGAGATGGTGGCAAGATGAATACTATATGTGATGTCAACATAGTTGTCCCTTCTGAAGATACTCCACGCATTCAGGAGATGCATATTTTTATTGGTCACACCTTGTGTCATATAATTGAATCAAAATACAGTTCCTTTAATCCAGTTTAAAACCAAAAATAATGAGAAAACTTGAAAAATATGCTAAGCAATTTTTAATTGAGAATCTCTTATTAAAATTTAAAAAATTTAATACCAATGTTACCCCAATAGAAGATATAAGGATCCTGTTGAAACTGCTCTATCCATTATCATGTGATATTCCACTAATTAGGCTAGGCGCCCAAAACGATGGTGGTTACTTGATACCAGATGATTTAGTTGGAATTTCAGCCTGCTTCTCTCCTGGCGTATCTTCTATATCGGACTTCGAAAAAGATTGTGCAAATCTCGGTATGGAGGTATTTTTAGCTGACAGATCCGTTAATGGTCCTGCTGTTAAAGATAAGTCATTTCATTTTACAAAAAAGTTTATTGGCTCCTTTTCAAATGAAGAATTTATGAGAATTGATGACTGGGTCTTGTCTTCTCTTCCAAATAATTCAGATGATCTCATGCTTCAAATGGATATAGAATCGTTTGAATATGAAACTATAATTTCGATGTCTGAGGAGATTCAAAAAAGGTTTAGAATAATGGTTATTGAATTCCATCAACTAGACCAACTTTGGAATAGGCCCTTCTCAACATTAGCCATCCGTGCTTTTAAGAAATTATTGCAAACCCATAAATGCGTTCATATTCACCCTAACAATATAGCCAATACTCAAACTCTAAATGGTATTGAAATTGTAACTACAATGGAATTTACTTTTTTTCGAAAAGATCGTATTCAAAACGAACGTCTTAGAAATGTATTCCCTCATTCACTTGACGCAGACAATTGCACAAAATATCCGTCAAAAATCTTATCAAAAGATTGGTATCAAATAAATCAATCAATGCTTATTGAGTGAACTGCATCCATCACATCATTCGCTGAAATCAGTTTCATACATTGATGATGCCCTAGAGGACAGTTCCGCTTCATACATGGCTGACAATCAAGATCTTTTTTCACAATAATACTTTTTTTATTCATCCATTGAGAGGTCTCGTTATTATTAGTAGGACCAAAAATAGCTATCGTTGGTATCTGAAATGCTGCAGCTATGTGCATTGGGCCGCTATCCCCTGTAATAAATAAGTCTAAATTTGATATTTTATTAATTAACTCTGTAATACTAGTTTTTCCAGCAAGATTTTGATAATTCCTTACATCGGCCTCTATCAGGTAGAGTTCAATATCGGTTGCAATCTTAATTTCCGCTGGTCCTCCAAAAATAATAATGTCGTATTGATTCGATAGGGCTATAACAACTTTGGCAAACTCCTCAGGATACCAGCGCTTAGCAATGCCATATGAAGCACCAGGATTAATACCAAGCAACCCCAATTGAGACCTTTGTATATTTGATTTCGAATATTTGGGATACACAACCAACCTATCTGCAGAAAAATTAGACTTCAAAGAATCATTAACAAAAGCATTATATTTTTCAACTTGATGGTGATTTTGATACTTATTCTTATTAAATTGGTACTTATTTTTAGCTGAAATTAAAACTTTCAATAGTTTTGACCTATTGGAACTTCGGAATGAAAAAAATGCATCAAAAAAACCTAATTCTTTTGCAGTTTTATACAAGTTAATATATTTTCTATCTAAGACAACAGTTCTAGTTACCTTTGGTTGGTATTTCACTACTTCAAGGGACTCAAAAGAACCAATAAAGGTAATTTCTATGTTACTAAAAAAATTTATGATATTTTCAATTGCTGGTGTCGCCATGACGCAGTCACCAAGCCAAGTAGGTAATTCTATAATAACTTTCATTATGATATAATTAAGAAGAGTAAACTGAATTATAATTGCTAAAGGAATTATTTAAAAAAAAATGAAAGAATCTTCAAAAAGCAATAAATATCGTGATGCTTATTTTTTTGACACATACCTTTCTGGAAAAGTAATTGACATTGGCGGTGGTAGTGATCCTGTTACTGAGAATGTTGAAGTTTTTGACTTGGATCAAGGGGATGCGCAAAATATTTCTCTGTACAAAGATAAAGAAACTTACGACTGTGTCTACAGTTCCCACTGCCTTGAACATATGAAAGATGCACCCAAAGCACTCTCACAATGGTGGGACCTAGTAAAGCCAGGTGGTTATATGATTATTATTGTTCCACACGAAGATCTTTATGAACAAATGATTTGGCCATCAGTTAACTCAACTGGGGATTATTGCCATCAATTTACCTTTAGATTAGGCGGTGATACTAGTTGGTCTCCGGTCTCTATTGATATTAAAAATTTGATCTCATCGCTAAAAAATAGCCTAATTGTTAGTTCTGAGATTCAAGATGAAAATTATGACTATGATCTTCTTGGAAAAAAACTTTCACCAGTTGGAAGAAAAATTTATAAATGGCGAAGATCTGAGAGTAATACTAAAAGATGGATATCAGAAATGGTTTATGATTTTTTTCACGATACCTTCTGGATTAATAGCAAAAGAAAAACTGGAAGACCAATTGATCAAACCACTTGGAATGCCTTAGCTCAAATTCAGGTAGTTGCAAAAAAGTTATAGGCTAAAAAACTTTTTTTGAATCCAACTTTCTATACTCCGAAATTACCAATCCAATTACAAACATTGATATAAGTGCGTGCTCATGAGCGAATGTAGTATTTACCCATCCAATCGCTAATGTAACCATGGCAATACCTAGACCGCTGAAAGCCAACCATTTTTCAGTTGAAGATTTATAAACTTGATAAATTAACTTTGAAAAATATAACCAAAATATCATAAATACTGAAAGCATTACCACACCACCACTCACTAAATAGGTGTAAAAAACATTGTGAGGATGTGAACCAGGTAAAAAATTCTCTTTAACATACTCCCCTTTTTCTTTCATAACTAAATCTTTTATGTCATCGTGTCCAAAGTGGACATAATTACCAAAACCCACACCTAATATTGGACTAGTTCTGAAAGTGTAATAAGCATGATTTCTGATCTTTTGTCTTGGTGAATCGCCTATCAAATGAGTCCCATTGATAAATTTATCTATAACAGTCGGTGGATTAATAATTACCAAAGAAATTGTACATAAAGCAAAGAGTAAAGCGCCAATAGTTACAGATCTTTTTTTATAATTGAAAATTAGATAAATAAGGACTAGCACTGAAAATATTACAAGGATTCCTGATGCAGCTCTACTATTTGTATCGATAACAACAAGTGCGAGAATAAAAGAAATAATTGTGAGAATAATTCTAACAGAATTAATCAGATTTCTGAAATTTAGCACAAGAAAGGTCAAAGATAAAATATATGAAATCAATAAATAAATTGCAGTATGGTTAACATGGCCAACAGAGTGGAGTTCAATATAATGTTTCGAATTCGTATAAGACTCAATAAGTGGAATTACACTAAATATCAAAGTTGAAATAACCAAGAAAAATATTTGTTTAGAATCAAAACCAGATCTTGATATTACCCAGCCAAACAAAACAAACTTCAAAATATCTTTTGATCCATTTGCAGGAAGATCGTGATAAAAGATCGCATTTAATCCTACAGCAATATCGGCCACTATCCAAAGACAGAAAATAGTATCAATTAACCGCCAATTTCCTCCCCAGTTTTTATCTCGTATCGCAATTAACGCCCATGAAAAAATGAAGAATAAGATAAATAAATTTTTTGGCGCTTCTAAAGAAGGTAACACTGCCATTGATAAAATTAAAAAAACAAACTTTGCATCTTGTTTTCTTAAATAATCATAAATATTAATAAACAATCTTAAAAGGAAAATTACTAGTAATATAAATAGTTATTTTAAAGATCTTTCTGAGCTCTTAGAATAATCTTGAGGGTTTTATCTAGATTATCCATTATTGTATAATTACTAGCTCGAAGTTTATTATCTTGTTTGACTTCCTCTAAATAATTTTTGTTATTCAATAATGAATCGATTCTATTAACCACGGAAAAGTCTTTGGGATCCTTCATAACATCTTTATCGTTAAGCAATTCTGATGCACCACAGAATTTTGTTGTAAAAACAGCATTATTATAATTCATTGCCTCAAGAACGACATTTCCAAAAGGTTCATAATGAGCCGGAAATAAAAACACATCACTGATTGCATAAAAATCTACAATGTTGTTTCTTGGTCCAGTAAAGGTAACTCTATCCGCAACTTTGAGATCATTAGCCAGTTTTTGATAATATCTAATATTTTTTTCTTTACCAACTACGAAGGCTTTAATTTTTCTAGTCTTTAGTCTTGAAACAATATGTAGAAATTCTTCAACGCCTTTTCGCTCAAAACCACTTCCTACAAATAATATAACTGAATCTTTCTTATCTAAATTAAACTCTTCTGAGATAATCTCAAACGATTTGCCTGAGTTAAAATCACATCTATCATAACCATTATAGACAAGCTTAATTTTGTTAGGATTAATGTCATATATATTAACAATTTCATCTTTCACCATTTGAGAGTTGGTAATAATATACTTCGTACGCATAAAAATTATTTTTTCTAAAAAAAGATAAATTGGATGAAGTAGATTCAACTTCGATTTCTTTTGAATGCTTAAAAATTTCTTATGAACACCGTCTCCAGCTCGATAAATATCACAAAGTAATACTCTATCAAGAGAGAAGTAGAAACGATCTTTTTTTGTAAGGCAAACTTGAAAATTAAACAAAATGATACGTAACCAGGATGGAAGAAATTTTGGGAATATAGAATTAATCACTTGATAATCAATATTATTTTTTTTAAGAGCGACTATCAATCTAGAAAGATAGATCTCAGCCCCACCAACTTTAGACGATTTTTCTCTTATAAGATAAACTTTACGCATTTAGAATACTCGAACCTGAATTTAATACAATTTCTGGTTTTGTAGAAAGAAATATTACTTGCGTATGTTTCTTGAATGCTATTGCTATATGAAGTGGCGCTGAATCAGCGCAAATTACCAAATCACTATCTTTAATAAGCTGGATAAAATTCTTAGAGGATAGTTTGTTTTTACGAAACTTAAATTGATTGCAATTTGATCTAAAAAAATATGTATCCATAGCTGCAATTGTGATTTCACAATCATGATAACTTTGCCGGATATTATTAATGATCTGATCTAATTTTTTTTCAGAAATACTTCTACTTGGATCTGTTGACTGAGGACAAACCAATATTTTCCGATAGTTTTCTCTTGATTTTATCTTATTAACCGCCCAATCTACTTCTGGAAGATTCAAGTATCGTCTAACTATCTGATAATGATTTATCTCTTTGGGTCGGGGAAAATCTCTATAACAATGGTACCGCTTACAATAATTAAGAAAATTACAACTTTCCAAACCATGAGACCATGGATTAAAACCAATATCAGCGCCCCAGGATTGGAGCATTTTATTCACCTTGACCATCTGGAAAATATTTCTTTTATTGAACGAAAAATAGGTGATTTTGGGAAGAAATTCAATTACATAAGGTTCCATTTGTTTTGGACAGAGGACTAGATATTTTTTTTTGGGGAATTTCTGAATAAACTCCCTTATTACCACTAAATTTATAACAGTATCGCCATAGCGAGTAAAAAGTGCAAATAAGACTTTCTTGGACTGTTGAATCTCTTGTAAAGTTATTGTGTCGCCATTATTTATAGTTTTGCGACGAAGAAACCAATTAATCAAGCCACAATCCCTTATCTTTCATTTGGTTGATGTATTCCTTACATTGACTCTCCCAATCAACAAATGGAGTCATTACCGTTTCAGTCATATGTGTCGAAAGACCATAAATTGGCGATATACAAAGAGCTTTATTCTTAAAAAAAATACGTCCATAAACTCTCTCACTTAACTTAGAGTCACTTGGTCCTTCTGCTGACTCCCTGAAAGATTTCTCAAATTGTTTAAGTGTCGATGACTTTAACAAAACTGTATGTGTAGTATTGGAAATTTGACGCCAATGACAATATTTTGATAAGAAAATAAAAGACAACCTTTTCCATGGAGGATCGTAACGATCAGGGTAGTCTGGCGTATGAATAATTAGCGGTACTTTAGATAAGTCCCCTATCAAACGATTCATATAATTCTTTCTCTTTCCAGAGGTTTTAAGATACTTTTCTTTGTTTTGTATTAGATCAGACAAATATGAAAATGAATATGGAGTATGCAGGTAATCATCTTCGCACATGTAAACCCACTCTTCGTCATCAGATTCAATACTTATATCTATTTGTTTTTGCAGAGACTTTGCTGCACTTCCCAGAAGGGAATTATTAATCAATATGTCGTCAAATTGCCCGAAAAAACTCAGTAATTCTTCAGATAAGTCATCTCCAATGATTATAAAGCTACGATTTTGATCTCTCAAAGCTTGATAAATGCTATAAAAACATATTTTAATAGTATTAATCTTACTCAGACCAAATGGCCTTCTTGCATTATGGACAGAGTCAATCTTGTCACAAGCTCTAAAAATAATTTTATATTTGACACTCATACTGGTTTTTTAAACAAAGCCCAACAATCGACAATGTGTTTATCATTCGATATTGTCCCATTAACGAAAATACTCCAAGGAAATAGCCAGTTACTGTTGGTTTTTAAGCCTGCTTTTAACTTTCGCAATGTCAACCAATTTCTTGAAACTGCAGATAGTTTATATTTCAAAGAACCCCATGCATTAATATGAATTACTTCAAGGTTATAGATATCTCCGAGATAACGGAGAAATCTGGGATGGTATCCTGAAGAATAGAAATTTGGCTCATCGTGTATCCTGTTAATTACCGGTATTGAAATCCAAATGTAAGCCCCAGGTTTAGCCATTGAAGCAATATTTCGAAATGATTTTACTGGATCAGGCACATGCTCCAATACTTGATTACACATTACAAAATCAAAACTCATAATAGACTTTTTGTCATGAAAACTCTCATTCATCCAATCATCTGTTAAGTCATAGCCTTTCTCTAATGAAGTTACAAAAACCTCTTGAGCTTTGACAAAATTTAACTCAGGCTCTTTGTTTGAACCAGAAATAATGCACAATTTGTCGATATTTTTGAAGCCTTCTAGTTGGCTAAGTTGATCAAAATCAAACAATGAAGCGACTCTATTATATGCATGTGCATTTGATAGAGATGTTGCGAATATTTTGTCTTGTGTTTTTATCCAAGACTCTATAACAAGATGGCTTGAATCGAAAGTGTGTTTATTTTTTGAGAAAATATCACTTAGCGTTTTTGCTTCATACATACAGATTAACTTTGGATATATCAGTTTATGAAAGTATACAGATAAATCGATTATTAGTGCCGTAGCTAATAAGAATTAAGAAAATCTATCCTAGAATCTCGCAAATACTTCTGAATACCTGATTTGGGGTAATTTGAAGCATGCATTTTTGATATTTGCATTTTTTATCCACACAAGGATTACAAGTTTTTGGTTTTTCAATAAATATATGGGTAACATTACTGTCTCTTGGATTACTTTCTAATGCCCTCCCAGCAACCGAAATAGCAACTGTAGGAGTTTCTAAAGCAGCTGCAATATGAAGAGGTCCTGTGTCTGGAGTTACAAGAAGGTCTAATTTATCAATTAAGGCTGATGCAGGACCTATATCCAATTTTCCTACAAAGTTAATCACTCTATCATCTGGCACACTTAACAAAAAATCTCTAGCTAAAAACTCCTCTGATTTTGACCCAGTGAGAACAATATTCCATGACTTTTTATGCTTTAATATTATATTGGCAAGATCTACCCATCTATCTGGAAACCACATTCTACTATTTGTAGATGCGCCCATTTGAAACCCAATATAAATTTCATCTTCTGAAAACATACCAGAAAATTTCTCATGCCATTGAGGCTTGATAAAAATATCCATTCTGTAGCTCTTAACATGAATATCTATATACTCAAGCTGCTTTAATCTTCTATCAATAAAATGCTCTCCTTGTTTTGCTCGAATTGATGGATTATGATGTAAAAAATTAAATTCATTGTTGTCGTTAGGAATTTTGACAATATATTTACAGCCTGCATAATATGCTAAAGGCGTTGCCTGTGGCTCATTGGAGTGCATAATCAGTGCTAAATCTATTTTCATTCGTTTTAATTTAAGCACTAATGTAAAAAAGTTTCTCCATTTGCTCTTATAAAGCACTATCTCGTCAATGCAAGGATTATCTTCAAAAAGCTTGTAATTATCTGGGTTTAATAATGCGATGATATGTTTATCTGGATAACTTTCTTTTATACTTCTGATAGCAGGAGTAGTAAAAAGAGTGTCACCTATTGCGGTATTTGACATAATCAATATCTTTTCAATAGTCTTTATATCAATGCTATTTCTATTGACATACTTGGATTTAAGATGCCACCTAATAAATCTCCTAATAAGATTAAGTTTCATAACAAAAAGATTTATATACTTTGATTATTTTTTCTACCATAGCCTCTTTAGAGAAATGGGTCTTAATAAATTCTCTAGTGTTTATATCTTCATGTCTATTGATATAATGAAGCACTCCAGCTATTAATGAGTTTTTTGAGTTAACTTCTACGAGTTGAAAACTATTGTTGTTTAACAAATCTCTGGTAGAACCACAATTGGTTGCTACTACAGCTTTATTCATCAAAAGTGCTTGCATTACTGATTGCGGAACACCCTCTTTTGAGTCTGAACTTAATACAAAAATATCCATGGCAGTAAGCAATTCTGGCACCTTAGATACGTGCCCTAAAAATCTTACGTAGGGGGTCAGATTATATTTTTCGGCAATTGCAATAAGTTTGTCCTTTTGGGGTCCGTCTCCAGCAATTAAGAAAACAAATTTTTTGTCTTTATTGATATCAATAACACTCCTAGCCATATCTAAAAATAAATCATGTCGCTTAAATTGGCGTAAGACAGCAACAATGCCAATAACTATTTCATCTTTTTGAATATTGAATTGCTTTCGACATGTCACGCGGTCATATAAACTCGGATCATATATTTTTGTATCAATACCAGTTGGAATAGACTTTATGCGATCAGTTTTGATACGATTTAGTTTAATCATATCTGATCTAATACTCTCGCCCGTGGTAAAAATATAATCTGCTAATTCATTAATAAAATTGACGCGATTTGGACGAATTTGATTTGAAAGATGTCGAGTTCTAATAAACTTAATACCTGCTAATTTTGCTGCTAAACCACCAACCCAGGTGTCCTTACCGCTATGGGTGTTAATAATATCAATTTGATATTGTTTAACTAGTTTCTTTAAGGCAAGAAGAGTTCCTAAGTCTGTATTACCCTTAAATGGCAAAACAAATACTGGGATTTGAAATTCTAGTGCTTTATGTTGGATAGTGGCATTTTCTCTGCATGCTAGAAAAACCTCAACGCCCTGCTCCCGCAATGCCAACATTTCACCAATAATTCTAATCTCTTGGCCGCCCCAGCCATCGGACCACTCAGTATGAAGAACTCTAATTATTTTATTCAATCAACATTTCCCGAATATTTTGCTTAACTATATCGATATCAAATGACATTAAACAATCACTCACCTTGGTGCCATTGCATCCATCTTTGCCACAAGGTTGGCAGTCTCGACTATCAGATATAACGCGATGTTTGCCCATAATCTGAATTCCATTTCTCAGAGTATAACCAGATTGCATCAGACTGTTATCCCATGGACCCCAATTTTTAGCACCACTAGGCCCAAAAAATGCCAAGACTGGGATGTCATTAGCTGCACTCATATGCATTATTGCGGTATCCACGCCAATAAAAGCTTGTGCTCTTTTATTAAGTGCCGCAGTTTCTGTTAATGAAAGCTTGCCGGACAAGTTTAAAGGCTTAGATTGACATAAAGACAATATGTCATTTACTTTTTTTATTTCAGATTCTACAGGAGCTGCTGTAATTACCACTTTATGTTCTAGCTCAAATTCGCAGTAATCAATAATGTTTGCCATTGTCTCATTAGCAATACATTTAAATAACCAACGAGAAACTGGATGAATATGGATGAGCCTATCAAAATTAGACAAGTATTGCTCAACAGAATAATGATCATGCTTGTTGCAAAATATTTCTACTTGTTTACTTTTAATAGGAATATTAAGAAGTCTAAGAGGATCTAAATTAGTTTCAATAATATGACGATAATTCTGCTCAGGCAGGTGATACGTATAAACCTTATTCAACATTCTATTTTTATTGCGATAACCAATTCGCGTATTTGATCGAGTAAGTTTGGTAATAAAAGCGCCACGATCCCCATCTGTTAAATTGATAACTATGTCATAAGACTTTTGATAAAAACTCAAAAAAAACTTTAACTCCTGAATTAATCGTTTAATTTTTGGCAGAGCATTAATCCTATTTCGCTGATAAATTATTAGATTATCTATGTTTGGATTCTCACTCAAAACACCTTGAAGCCTTGGTTAATAGCAACATCAATCTTTGCTGAAGGATAAGAATACTTTAGATTATTCAAGAGTGGTGAAATCAATAAAACATCGCCAATATTCCTAAATTTGATCACCAAGATATTCATTGTTCTAACATTTCTTTAATGTTTTGTTGAATAATTGGCATATCAAGATCAATCAAACAATCACTAATTTGACTATTATTGCAACCTTCTTTGTTGCAGGGCATACAGCTCCTTTGATCTGATAATACGCGATGCATGCCATTAATCTGTAATCCGCCTTTTCGATGATAATCTGCACATTCCAATTGATTATTCCAAGGACCCCAGGAATCTGGAGCTGTAGGGCCAAAAAAAGCTAGAACCGGTACATTATTTGATGCACTAATATGCATTATGGCAGTATCTACACCTATAAATAATTTTGCATATTGGTTAAGCGCACCGATTTGTGTTAAGCTGAGTTTTCCACCTAAATTCAATGGCTGAGAATTACATAACTTTAAAATATCGCCTAACTTATCTAACTCTCTGCAATTGGGTGCAGCTGTTAGAACAACCTTAATATCTAATTCTTGCTCACAATAATCAATAATTTTTGCGATGCTTTGGATATCAATATCTTTAAACCAACCTTTAGAAAAAGGATGTATATGAATAAAATTGTCAATATTTGCTAGTTTTTTTTGTATAACATTTTCATCCCCTTGAGGCCAGAATAACTCAACATGTTTGCTAGTTACAGGTATTCCAAGCAATTTTAAAGCATCTAAATTAATTTCAACTGAATGTCTTTGCTCTCTAACTGGTAGAAAGTGTGTATAAGCAAATTTAAGTAATCTACTAGAAATAGTAACACTACCTATCTTTTTTTTGGCACCGCTTATCCATGCAATTATTGCACCTCGATCCCCTTTATCTAAATCAATAACTAAGTCGTATCTCTCACGTCGAATATCTTTTAGTAGTTTTAAGCTTTTGATTAACCTTTGCCAATTTGTAAATCCTCGATATGACTCACGTTTGTATTCCAATATTCGATTAACATTTGGATTAAACGCAAGCATTGACTGAGTGCCCTCATTTACCATCACATCAATCTTAGCATTCACATAGTGCTGCCTTAAGTTTGCAATAAGTGGAGATATAAGGAGAGTATCTCCTATGGTTTGCACTTTTAAAATCAATATATTCATCGAAAATATTTCCAAAAGGTATATTCTGCATAAACTATTGCAATTACTAATCCTCGCCATCCTTCAAGCATACCTAAACGGAATAGATAAATTTTTAGAAAAACCCAAACAGGTGAAACAAAAGCTTTAATCAAGTTGGGTTTTTTTTGACTTATAGCTGCATAGTGTTTTTGCTTATTTCGAAACTCAATAACGTTATCAAAAGCGATATGTTTCATAGGGTTTATGAGATTCTCAACAGTCTCACTTATTTGCACACTTTCATGCACACTAACCTCATTGAAACTGCCAAATCGTCTATCAAATAAGCGAATACTATAGTCTGGATAAAGACCGCAATTTTTAATATCTTTACCGAAAAAACGATTTATTCTTGGTACGTTATAGGCATTTGACTTTGGTGAGTCTAAGGTCATTAATAACTCCTTCTGTAAATCCTGAGTGATACGCTCATCTGCATCCAGAACAAACACCCAGTCATTCTTAGACATAGATACAGCCTTATTCTTTTGCGCACCAAAGCCCAGCCAATCTTGATGAATAACTTTAGCCCCTAATTCTGTTGCAATTGCACAAGTATTATCGCTAGAACCACTATCCATTACCAACACCTCATCGGCAAATAAGGATGATTTAACCGCATCAGCAATAAAGTGCTGTTCATTTTTGGTAATTATGACTACAGAAAGCGGGTTTGACATCTTAAAATAGGCTATTTATAGTGTTTAAATCGATTATACGTATCTGACCAATGAGCATAAAAACTATTTTTCTAGATCGTGACGGTGTAATAAACCATGAGGTGGGTTATCTCCATAAGATTGAAGATTTTCAATTTATTGATGGCGTATTTGAAGCCTGTTTATACTTACAATCACTGGACTATCAGATTGTTGTTGTTACTAATCAATCTGGCATAAATCGAGGTTACTATAACGAATCAGACTTCCACCAGGTTAATAGCTGGATGCTCGATCAATTCAAACACAGAGGTATCAATATTTTGGATGTATTTTTTTGTCCACATGGACCTGAAGATGATTGTGAATGCCGAAAACCTAAACCGGGAATGTTACTAGAAGCCAAACAAAAACATGATATTGATATGAATAGGTCATGGATGATTGGCGACAAAGAGGCGGATGTGAAAGCAGCAAATGCTGCAGGTGTTAATCAAACTATTCTAGTAAAAAGTGGTCATGATATTGATGCGAAAAACTCGAACGCAAACCATATCTTAAACTCAATTAAAGAAGCTCAATCTACAATTAGGAGCTAAAGGTTATTATATTCTTTATACCATTTAACAAAATTCTCCACGCCTTGCTTGACACTCATGGAAGGTTTATAACAAAACTCGGACACTAAGTCATCAACATCTGCATAAGTATCTGGTACATCACCAGGTTGGATTGGTAGCAATTCCTTTTCAGATGTCATACCTAAAGAAGTCTCCAAAGCTTCAATATAGTCCATTAATTCAATCGGATTATTGTTACCAATGTTATAAACACGATAAGGAGCACTCGAAGTAGCTGGATCTGGGTTGTTGCTATCCCAATCTGGGTTAATTGGAGCAGGACGATCTAAGACACGAACAATGCCTTCCACAATATCATCAATATAGGTAAAGTCTCGACGATGTTTGCCATAGTTGAACACCGTAATTGGCTCACCAGCAACAATGGCGCGGGTAAATTTTTGTAAAGCCATATCCGGTCTGTCATAAGGCCCATAGACGGTAAAGAATCTCAACCCGGTAGTTGGCAAATTATAAAGATGTGAATAGGTGTGCGCCATTAATTCATTAGCTTTTTTAGTGGCTGCATATAGACTTACAGGATGATTTGCACACTCATGAGTAGAGAAAGGTTGCTTCGTATTGAGTCCATATGTCGAACTGGATGATGCGTACACTAAATGCTTAACTTGATTATGTCGACACCCCTCTAAAATGTGGCCAAACCCCACCAAATTAGTGTCAATATAGGCCATTGGGTTCTCTAGTGAATAACGAACACCTGCTTGTGCAGCTAGATTCACCACGCCATCAAATTGTTCAAGTTCAAATAAGTCAGCCATGGCCTGACGATCTTCCAGGTTCATGCGAGTATGGGTATAGTTTGGATGGTCCGCATGGCGCTCCAGACGGACTTCTTTGAGTTTGGGATCATAGTAATCATTATGATTATCAATCCCTACCACTTCATCACCGCGATCTAGCAGGCGAATCGAGAGTGCTGAACCAATAAACCCGGCCGAACCGGTAACCAATACCTTCATTAATATTCCTTAATCACTATTAAACAAGTCTCGCGTATAGACTTTGTTTTTCACATCTTCGAGTTCGCCAACCATACGATTGGCCACAATCACATCGCTGATTTTTTTAAACTCACTCAGTTCATTCATCACTCGGGAATGGAAGAACTCAGTCTTACCCTGGTCACTTAATACCGGCTCATAAACTACTACCTCTATACCTTTAGCTTTAATACGTTTCATAATACCTTGAATGGATGAGGCCCTAAAATTATCCGAGCCTGATTTCATAATTAGTCGATGTATACCGACCACCGCAGGATTCTTGCCAATGATTTGATCAGCAATAAAATCTTTACGCATGGAATTGGCATCAACAATAGCCCCAATCAAGGCATTAGGAACATCTTGATAGTTAGCACGAAGCTGTTTGGTATCTTTTGGAAGGCAATAGCCTCCATATCCAAACGATGGATTATTGTAATGTGAGCCAATCCTCGGATCAAGGCCCACACCTTTGATAATTTGACGAGTATCCAGATTGTGGGTTTCTGCATAAGTGTCTAGCTCATTAAAATACGACACACGCATGGCCAAATAAGTATTGCTAAAGAGTTTGACTGCCTCGGCTTCGGTAGCATCGGTAAACAGGATATCAATATTGTCTTTAATAGCGCCTTCAGCCAATAGATTAGCAAACACCCTAGCTCGCTCTGAGCGTTCACCCACAATAATACGCGATGGATAAAGATTATCGTAAAGTGCCAGGCCCTCTCTTAAAAACTCTGGTGAAAACATAATATTATCACAATTAAATTTAGCCTTAACTTCATTGGTATAGCCCACTGGCACGGTAGATTTAATCACCATTACTGCATCAGGGTTAATCGCCATCACATCTTGAATCACTGCTTCTACAGATGAGGTGTTGAAGTTATTAGTCTCAGTGTCATAATCAGTTGGCGTGGCAATTAGCACAAAGTCAGCGTCTTGATAAGCCTCTGTTTTATCTAGAGTGGCAATAAAATCCAAGTCTTTATTGGTTAGGAAGTCTTCAATCTCTTGATCAATAATCGGTGAGCGTTTTTTATTTAATAACTCAACTTTTTCACTCACCACATCTAGGGCGACCACACGGTGATTCTGTGCCAACAACATAGCATTGGATAGACCTACGTAACCTGTGCCAGCAATAGTGATATTCATTTTTATTCCTTCAGGAGCATCTGAGCAATTTTAACAATATCTTGAGGAAGTATCTCATTTATAGAGAAATCCTCTTTGTTAAGTTTGAATGGATCGACCACCGAAGAAGATTTAATATATTTATTGATTGGAGTCTCGTATATTCTGCTCACTGGGGTTGGGCCAAAAATAGTTATGGATGGCACATTTAAACCCCACGCCATATGTGTTGGTCCAGTGTCATTTCCTACTACTAATCTAGCATTTGAAATTAGTGATTTAAGTCTATCAATAGATAATCTATCAGCAACAAAACAATTTTTTGAATTATTCTTAATCCATAAAGCTTTTTCTCTTTCAGTATTATTTCCCCAGATAATGCAGCATGGGATACCAATTTGATCTGCCACTTCTTTAAATTTCTCTTTAGGGTAGTTCCTGCTTTCCCAATTAGATCCAATCACAAAAACTGCATACCTGCCATCAATGGACTTTTCATTATTTTTGCTTTTAAGAAAGGGTAATTTATTCAAAATTTCCCTATTACTTATCTCTATACCTAAAGGATTACATAAAACTTTAACATTTCTGTCTATAGTATTCTTATCATAACTAATACCAACTTGGAAGTTATAAAAGTTAGAAGCGAGTCTTTCTCTAACAGAGTTTTTATCAAACCCACAAGTCTTTTTTGAGGGGATCAATTTTGCAACAACAGCTGACTTAATTAATCCTTGAGCATCGAGAACAAAATCATATTTTTCTAGACATCTAAGTTTGTTAAGTGTTTTAAATAATTGAAAAAAGGATTTGTTTTTTTTCAAATCTTTAAGATTTAAGGTGTAAATTTTATTTATATCTTTATTATTCTCTAGAAGCCCTT